>Ga0078972_1000890_pt1 | contig 121231 bp, 104 predicted proteins | sample YelNatPaOPGAMG01_FD_67568 | JGI IMG/M metagenome (GOLD analysis project Ga0078972, IMG submission 67568) | Hot spring thermophilic microbial communities from Obsidian Pool, Yellowstone National Park, USA - OP-RAMG-01 (SPADES assembly) (version 2) | ecosystem: Environmental > Aquatic > Thermal... | reverse complement strand
GCCAACCGCATGGGCCGATGGATCGGCGCGATAGGCCAGAAGGATACGGGCTCGCTCAACCCAACTCGCCGGTTCGGTTCGAGAACGCGCAATCCGTTCGAGTTGCATCAGGTCGTCTGCTTCAATTGAGATATCGATTACGCGCCGAGGTGCAGCCATGATGTCCAGCCATGATGTTGATGCCCACAACATGTCTACTACATCCGGCAATGCGTAGGGAATCCCTTGCAAAGGGTCGATTTCATGGAATCGGTGTACTAGCGTGTCCACCAGCATGCTGCCGATGGCCGCGCGCTCGGCTAGGCTGAAGGGCCGCTCAGCTGGCAGCTGGCCGCCGATTATCAGCCCGGACCGGTATTCCATGATCAGGAAAGGCGCGCCCAGCACGGCCTCATCGGTACAGCAATGAATGGCGCGCGGCGCCAGCGGGAAACCACGCCACAGCTTGCTGGTGATGCCGAATTCGCGCGGTACAATGAAATCTGGCTCGTCGAGCGCCACGGATATCAAACGCCCGCTCAGGTGCGGGCCGCTCAACTTCGGGTTGCCAACTCCAATATCGGCGAGCTATCCTTGGCCGCCTGAATAAGCGCAGCCGGTTGTCTCAAATCCGGGCCGCGGTACATAAACGCACCACGACCGCCATCTTGCGCTGAACGGAAAACCGTTTCGCCCCATTTGCACCAACGCCCGAGGGGGCGCCTCCGCCAGCTATGACAGAGCGCTCCGGCGCCCCCTCGGGCTTGATCCCTGCATCATACGTCATTTCCAAACCTCCAGTTGCGGTCAAGTTTACCGCAGCCGGATGTCTCAGTTAACCGTGCCGCACCCCATTCGTCATCCTCAGCCGTGGCTATGCGGCGGATGCGCTGGCGTGGACGCGGAAGATCATGACCAAGCTCGGGCTCACCATAAACGAAACGAAGCCGGCTGTGCGCGATGCACGGCAGGAACACTTCGACTTCCTGGGCTACAGCTTCGGACCGCACTACTACCGCAAGGACGGCCACTGGTATCTGGGGGCAAGTCCGTCCGACAAGAGCGTGCAACGTCTTAAGTCGCGTGTGGGGGAGATCACGGTCCCCTCCAATGTCGCTCCTTGGGATGAAGTGCGCACCCGGTTGAACAATCTCCTGCGTGGCTGGTCAACTTACTTCAGCTACGGTACGCGGCTGATGGCCTATCGGGCGGCGGATCACCACGTCTACCAGTCGGTTCGCGGCTTCCTGACGCGGCGTCACAAGGTGCCCTCGCGAGGCACACGGCAATTCTCGGACCCTGTGGTCTTTGGAAAGCTGGGCGTGCTCCGATTACGCCGGATGCACATTGGCGCGCCGCCGACAGCTGCCGGATGAAGCCAGTCGGAGAGCGTAGTGCGGGAAATCCGCACGCTGCGTTCGATGAGCGGGGATGGGAAACGGGGCGATGCCGAATGACCCAAGCTACCGCGCCCATCCTCGACTCTACCCGCGTTTCTGCGTGATCGGCTTACCGGGCGCCGGACGCGGTTGCTCAACACGCTGGCTGGTCGCCGTTTCGGAACATACCTGGCAGGCGTTGGGGATTGTCGGGAGTGGGCGGGTTTGGGGCACGAGCCCCGTGTGTCACGGTCCGGCTAACTGGACGCAGCGGCCGAGGCTGGCGAACAGTTCCGCCTCGGGGCACGCCGCAGCGAAGGCGATGCGCACGCGGCTCGCCGTCTCGGTGATGCGCGCGGCGATCTTGAGCAGCCGCGCCCGCAAGGTGGTGAATTCGGCACTGGCCAAGGGCTGGGGCCTGGGAATGGCGTCACGGAGTTTCAGCATCAGCCAGTAGGCGCCGGTGTGCAGCACGAGGCGCACCTGGTTGGCGAGCGGCGAGCGGCAGCTGGTGCGATCGGAGGCAAGCTGGCTCTTGTGCAGCTTGATCAGGTTCTCGGCCTGGCCACGGGCACAATAAATTGTGTCGTAGAGCCATGCGGCGGTGCCGATGTCGAGGTTGGTCACGACGTAACGAATGTCCAACCCCTTCGTCGTCGCCTCGATGCGTGCCGCCACGCGGCGCTGGCATTTCCAGGATTTGGCACCGTAGCGGGTCTCGGTATAGCGGCGCACGACCGCTACCTGTTCCTCGGCGCGGCGGACCCGCACATCGTCGGCGGCCGGTTCCACCAGCCGATCCAGCACCGCAGTGCCCGGCAAGCCCAGGACGTAGTCCACGCCATTGGCCTCGCACCAGGCCATAACCTCGGGACGGCCGTAATGACCGTCACCGCGGATGGTGAGCCGCGTGGCGGGCCAGTGGCTGCGGATGCGCCGCACCAGCCGGCGCAGATGGCCGCGGATTTCCGTCCCCGACGGGGTCTTGCCCGGGCGCAGAAGCATCGCCACCGGGCGTGAGGTCGCAGTGTCGTAGACGTGGATCGGTTGGAAGCACCGTTCGTCGTAATGCGCATTGAACAAGGCGAGTTGCTGGTGGCCGTGCACGACATCGACGGTGTCGTCCCTGGGTGGATCCTCCCTCCACTGGTGAAACGCGCCGTTGGGGAGAACCAAATAAGATGGGGTAGTGGCAAGCAGTCTGATCAGTGCGCGAAAGGGTCCGACGTTGGCGTCAGCCTCCTGATCGATCTCGTCGACGGCCGCATTGAGCCTATCGATCTGCTGGCGGTGCAGGCGCAGCAGAAAGCGATGATGCTTCGTCACCCGGCCACGCAGCGCCTGGCGAAGCTCCTCGGGAATTGCCTTGATCCGGCGATGGGCAAGCGCCGCCAGCCTGTCGGGATCGGTTTCGCCGGCGATCAATGCCTCGATCCCCACCTCGATCCTGGCCCGACCGGAATAGCCCATGATAACGACTGGCCCATGATAACGACTGGCCCATGATATCGGTGATCACCGAACCCAGCTTGATGTTGGCGGCTTCCAGCCATGACGATGCGCCTGCATCCCACCGCGGCCAGCCAGGCCGACGGATCAAGAATCTCCTTCGTCGTCGTCTTGACCGTCCGCACCTCGCGCTCGATCTTGCCGTCAACCATCCACCGATGGTTCGCCACCACCATGGCCGTGTGCACAGCAAGGCCAGTACAATGCGAATAAAGAACGTCCATGTCTCTCCCTCCTGGTGCGGCGCCGGCTCGGGATCCCCGACCAACTCAGAGCCTGAAAATCAATCGCACTTGAACAAGAATGCCCTTTGGAAACATTGGCTTTTTTCTGTCGATTTCCAAGCACGAGGGCATTCTTTTTCAACCTCTCAGTGTAGGAAAACCAGTCGGCCCTGCCACACACTCCCTGCAGGGTCACCCCAAGCGGCTGAAAGCGGCGCCTCGCGACGCGCGGTACGAGATTTATTTTATTTTCCGCTGGATCAGCAGCGCCGTTCATGGCACGATATGAGCACAACAAGGCCGGCTAGGCCACGCTCTATCGGCACCAGATCGCGCGGGGAGGCGCGGACACCATGGGAGGTTTCGCAGCGACCATTCGTCCCGCCGTGCCGCGCACTCTCCTGGCCGTGCTCTTACTCCTGCTCGTAATCCTGCTCGCGCAAACCGGGCGCGCCGCCACGCCGCTCAGACTGGGCGTGCTCAATGATCAGTCCGGCGTCTATGCCGACTACCAGGGGCGCGGCTCGGTGATCGCCGCTGAAATGGCCGTCGAAGATTTTGGCGGAACGGTGGCCGGCCGGCCGATCATCGTGGTCTCGGGTGATCATCAGAACAAGCCCGATATCGGCCTCGCGATCGCGCGACGCTGGTTCGACACCGAAAGCGTCGATGCCGTGTTCGACGTGCCAAACTCGGCGATCGCGCTCGCGGTCGCGGCGCTGGCGCGCGAGAAGAACAAGGTGTTCGTCGGCTCGGGCGCCGGCACCGCCGAACTCACCGGAACGAAATGCTCGCCCAACACCATCCATTGGACCTTCGATACCTGGGAGGTCGGCCACGCGCTCGGCCGCGCGGTCGTGGCCGAAGGTGGACGGAAATGGTTTTTCCTCACCGCTGACTACACTTTTGGCTACGATCTCGAATCCGCGATGGCCGAGGCCGTGCGAGGGGCTGGCGGGCAGGTGATGGGCGCGGTGCGGCATCCGCTCGGCACCAGCGATTTTTCGAGTTATCTGCTGAAAGCGCAGGAATCCGGCGCCGACGTGCTCGGCCTCGCCGATGCCGGCGGCGATACCGCGACAGCAATCAAGCAGGCGGCCGAGTTCGGCCTCTCGCGGCGCATGAAAATGGCCGGCCCGATCGTCAATATCAACATTATCGCGGCGATCGGCCTTGCCAGCTCGGAAGGTCTGCTCGCCGTCACACCGTTCTACTGGGACATGAACCCTGCGACCCGCGCCTTTGCCCAGCGCTTCAGCGCGCGGCATCCCCAGCACATCATGCCGAACGACATGCAGGCGGGGGTCTATGCCGCGACGCTCGCCTATCTCAAGGCGGTCGCGGCCTTGCAGGGCGCGAGCGCTGACGGCCGCGCGGTGGTCGTGGCGATGAAGCGCCAGCCGGCCGAGGACCCGCTGTTCGGCGAAAGCGTCATCCGCGCCGATGGCCGGGTGCTGCATCCGGTCTATTTGATGGCAGCGAAATCACCCTCCGAGAGCCGCGGCAACTGGGATTTCTTCAAGCTCCAGGCAACGATCCCGGCGGATCAGGCGTTCCGTCCGCTGGATCAGGGGAACTGTCCGCTCGTGCCATGAAGGCATCGAGGCGGGCGGCGTCGCTGTTGCCTTCCATCGGCCCGCGCGCGGCGACCGCGAGGGCGCCTGCGGCATTGGCGCGGCGCAGCAGCTCGGCCAGCGGCAAATCGCGCAGCAGGCCGGCGAGGAACGTCGCCCCCGTGCAATCGCCCGCCCCGGTGGGGTCAACTTCCGCCACCCGGAAAGCGGGTGTGGCGATGCGCCGTGCGCGATCGGCGTAGAGACTGCCGGCGGCCCCGAGCTTGAGGAAAATGCGCTTGGTGCCGCCGCCGAGCAAGGTTTCGATCGCCGCCTCGATCGTCGCGCCGGGACAGAGAAACGCGAGATCGGCCTCGCTCGGCATAAGGATGTCGGCGCGCCCGGCGATCTCCCGGATGGCCTCGGCGACGCCCGGCCGGCCGAGCAATGGCTCGCGTATATTGGGATCGAAGGAGAGCCCCGCCCCGGCCTCTGCGGCGATCTCCATTCCGCGCCGAATGGTGCGGATCATCGCGGCCGAAAAAAGCGAGGACCCCATGATGTGGAAATAGCGGCAATCGGCGAACAGCGTGGGATCGAGATCGCTTTCCAGAAGCCGCCCGGGCGCGGCATCCTTCATGTGGAAGATGAAGCGTCGGGAACCGTCGGGCGCGTAGGTGACGAAGGCGATGCCGGTGGTGGCGTCGGGCACGCGGCGGATGGCGCGGGTCTCGACGCCGTCGCGGTGCAATCGGCGAAGCCCCATGGTGCCGAAATCATCTTCGCCGATGGTCGCGATCAAAGCGGTCGGGATGCCGAGGAGAGCTGCTTGATCGGCAAAAATCGCCGGCGCGCCGGAGGGATAAGGGCCGAGATAGCGCCCAGGTTCGCTGAAGGATTGGCCGATGGTCTCGGCCATCACGTCGACCAGCAATTCCCCGATGGTGACGATTTCGGCCATTTCGCGCCCTTCCCTCGCTTTGCGTCGAACATATTGGCAAATGTCATATTTATGGGCAATATCCCGGAATCACGAGATGTGAAGGGGAGCAACGCCATGGGCGCCGAGCTCGATCCGCCACCCGGGCGGACGACGCGGAGCCGGCTCGATCAGGCGGCGCGGGCCGCCTGGCTCTATTATATCGCCGGACGCACGCAAGATGAGATCGCCGCCCAGCTCAACGTATCGCGCCAGACCGCGCAGCGCCTGGTGGCGCGCGCAGTGGCCGAGAAACTCATCAAGTTCCGCTTCGATCACCCGCTCGGCGCCTGCCTAGCGCGGGCCGAGAAGCTCGCCCGACGCTATGCCCTCGCGGTCTGCGAGGTGGTGCCCTCGGATGCCGGGGACACCGCCAGCCTCGCCGGGCTCGCAGTCGCCGGGGCGGCCTATCTCGAGGGCTGGCTGGCGCAGCGCCCGCCGGTGGTAATCGGGCTCTCGACCGGGCGGACGCTGCGCGCGCTGGCCGCCGAGGTTTCGCCGATGGCCGCGCCCCAGCACAAGCTGTTTTCGCTCTGCGGCACGCTCGCCGCCGACGGAAGGGCGATTGCCACCGACCCGGCCATGCGCATCGCCGAGCAGACCGGGGCGCAGTACTACCCGATGACGCTGGCGCTCGCCGCCGGCTCGGCCGAGGAAAAACGGCTGGCCGGACAACAACGCGCCTATCAGACCTTGCAGGGATTGCAGCTCCAGGCGCGCTGCTTGCTGCTCGGGGTAGCGCCGATCGACTGGCAGGCGCCACTGCACCAGGGCGGCTTCATCAGCGACGCCGAATTGAGTGAGTTGATGGAGGCCGGCGCGGTCGGCGAAATCGCCGGCTGCGCCTTCGACGCCACGGGGGCGCGGGTGCAGATGCCGATCGCCGAGCGCATCAACGCATTGTGGGCGGGCAGTGCTGACAAGGCGGTGCGCGTCGGCATCGCCGCCGGGCGCGAAAAAGTGTCAGCCTTGCGCGCCGCCCTCGCCGGGCGTCTGCTCAACGGCCTGATCACCGACGAGGCGACGGCCGAGGCGCTGCTGATGGAATCGGGCGCGGGCGGGTGACGGAAAGAGCCCAGGCGCTGTCCCCCTGGAACCCATTGGGAACAGCGCTCCAAACCCGCGTCATGGGAAAGGGCAAGGCCCCTGCCCTGCCCGCCTTGACACCGCTGCGTCGGATATGTCTAAATTGCTCCGAACTAGGGCAAACGCTCACAACAACCCAAGGGGGGATTCCAATGAGGCAACATCTCGTCCCACGCGCGCTCTCCGGTCTCGCGCTCGCCGCCGGCCTGCTTGCCACGACCGCGTTCACCGCGACCGCCGCCACCATCACCATCGCCACCGTCAACAACTCGCAAATGGTCGAGATGCAGAAGCTCGCCCCGATCTGGGAGAAGGCGACCGGCAACAAGATCAACTGGGTGGTGCTTGAGGAAAACGTCCTGCGGCAGCGCGTCACCACCGATATCAGCACCAAAAGCGGCCAGTTCGATATTCTTACCATCGGCTCCTACGAAACCCCGATCTGGGGCAAGCAGCACTGGCTGGTGGCGCTTGACGATTTCCCCGCCGCCTATGACATGAACGACGTCTTTCCCTCGGTGCGCCAGGCGCTGACGGAATCGGGCCATCTCTACGCGGTGCCGTTCTATGCCGAGAGTTCTTTCACCTTCTATCGCAAGGATCTCTTCGACAAGGCTGGCCTGACCATGCCGGCGCAACCGAAATACAGCGAAATCCAGGGTTTCGCCGACAAGTTCACCGATCGCGCGCACCAGCAATACGGCATCTGCCTGCGCGGCAAGCCGGGCTGGGGCGAGAACATGGCCTATCTCGATACGCTGGTGAACACCTATGGCGGGCGCTGGTTCGACGAGAAATGGAACCCCCAGCTCAACACCAAGCCGTGGCACGATGCGCTGAGCTTCTACATCGACCTGATGCGCAAAGATGGCCCGCCGGGGGCCAATTCCAACGGTTTCAACGAAAATCAGGCCCTTTTCGCGACCGGCCATTGCGCGATATGGATCGACGCGACCTCCGGGGCTGGCCTGCTTTATGACAAAAAGCAAAGCCAGGTCGCCGACAAGGTTGCCTTCACCGCGGCCCCGATCGCCAAGGTCCCCAACGGTTCACACTGGTTCTGGGCCTGGGCGATGGCCATCCCGACCACCTCGAAAAACGTCGCGGTCGCCAAATCCTTCCTGCAATGGTCCACCTCGCGCGACTATATCGCGTTGGTCGGTAAAACTGATGGCTGGACCGTGGTGCCGCCGGGAACCCGCGCCTCGACCTACGAAAACCCCGACTATCTCAAGGCCGCGCCCTTCGCGGGTTTCGTGAAAACCGCCATTATGACCGCCGATCTCAATCACCCGACCGCCGAGAAAGTGCCCTATACCGGCATCCAGTATGTCGCCATTCCTGAGTTCCAGGCGATCGGCACGACGGTCGGCCAAATGGTCGCGGCCGCGCTCACCGGGCAGATGAGCGTTGATGAGGCGCTGAAACAGGCCCAGGCGAGTGTCACCGCGACCATGCAGCAGGCGGGCTACACGCAGTAGCCGCCGGGCAGCGACGGGAGGGTGCGACATGGGGTCAAACGGACGCTCCGCCTCACGCGTTCGCACCTTCCCGCTGATCGCGCCCTCGGTCGGCGTCCTGTTGGTCTGGATGACCGTGCCGCTGGCGATGACACTGTGGTTTTCGTTCCGGCGCTATAATCTACTCAACCCGATGCTGACCGGCTTTGCCGGGCTCAACAACTATCGCTTCCTGATCCGTGATCCGGCGCTGCCGGCCATCCTGGTCACCACCGTGGTCATCGTGCTCGCCATTCTGTTGATTACCATCAGCGCGGGCGTGGTGCTTGCGGCGCTGTTCAATACCGGCTTTCCTGGACAGGGCATCGCGCGGGTGCTGATGATATCACCGTTTTTCGTGATGCCAACGGTGAGCGCGCTGATCTGGAAAAATCTGTTGATGCATCCGGTGAATGGGCTCTTCGCCGGGGTGATGCGCGGCCTCGGTTTCACCGCGATCGACTGGTTCGGAAGTTGGCCGCTGTCCTCGATCATCATCATCGTTTCGTGGGAGTGGCTGCCTTTCGCGTTCCTGATCCTGCTGACCGCGCTGCAATCGCTCGACGAGGAACAGCTGGAGGCAGCGCGGCTCGACGGCGCGGGATCGCTCGCGGTGTTTTTCTTCATCCAGGTTCCGCACATGGCGCGCGCGATCAGCGTGCTCGTGATGATGGAAACGATTTTCCTGCTCGGTATCTTCGCTGAAATCTATGTCACGACCGCCGGCGGGCCGGGCATCGCCACCACCAACCTGCCATTCCTGATTTATCAGCGCGCGCTTCTCGCCTTCAATGTCGGCAGCGCCTCGGCCGCCGGTGTCATCGCCATCATCCTCGCCAACGTCATGGCGGCGTTGCTCATTCGTACCATCGCGCGGAGGCTCGATGTATGAACCGCTTCAAGACACAACTCGCCGGTGGCATCGCCTGGATCATCGCCATCCTCAATTTCTTTCCGATCTTCTGGATGCTGCTCGCAAGCTTCAAGAGCGAAGTGGAAGCGGTGCAGACGCCGCCCTTGTTTTTCTTCCACCCGACGCTCGCCAACTACCGCGACATTTTCGCGTTGCAGGATTATGCCGGCTACGCCTTCAACAGTATCGCGATCTCAGTGCTGGCAACGCTGCTGATGCTGCTGGTTGCCGTGCCGGCGGCCTTCGCCATGGCGTTTTATCCGGGACGCTACACCCGCGATATCCTGCTCTGGATGCTCTCCACCAAGATGCTTCCCGCCGTCGGCGTATTGGTGCCGATCTATCTATTGAGCCGCGATCTCGGCTTGCTTGATACCCGCACGGCGCTGGTGATCATCGATTTCCTCAGCAACCTGCCGATCGCGGTGTGGATGCTGTTCACCTTCTTTCGCGAAACGCCCAAGGATATCATCGAGGCCAGCCGCATCGATGGCGCCGGTGTCGGACAGACCATCCTCTATGTCCTGCTACCGCTGGTGGCGCCGGGGATTGCCTCGACCGCGCTGCTCTCGATCATTCTGTGCTGGAACGAGGCGTTCTGGAGCCTCAACTTGACCGCGCACAACGCGGCACCGCTCACCGCTTTCATCGCCTCCTTCTCCGCCCCGCAAGGCCTGTTCTGGGCGCGGCTGTCGGCGGCGTCGGTTCTGGCGATCGCGCCGATTCTGGTTTTTGGCTGGATCAGCCAGCGCCAATTGGTGCGCGGCTTGACATTTGGCGCGGTGAAGTAGGCTATCGCGCGCTCAAGGTTTGATGAGGAGTTGTTGTATGTATCTCGATAAATACAATCTCGGTGGCCGTGTCGCCGTGGTCACCGGGGGCGGCCAGGGGATTGGCCTCTGCTGCGCGCAGGCGCTGGGCGAGGCAGGGGCGAAAGTGGTGGTGGCCGAACTCCACCCCGAACGCGTTGACAGCGCGCGCGAAGCCTTGCGCAAGCAGGGCATCGCGGCCGAGGGCGCGGTGCTGGATGTGGCCGATTCCGCTGCCGTCGAGGCGCTCGCCGAGCGCGTCGCGCGGGATCAGGGTCATATCGACATTCTCGTCAACAACGCAGGCGTCGCGGTGAGCGATGTCCGCGCCGAGGATACGAGCGATGCGCACTGGCGCATGCACATGAGCGTTAATCTCGATGGCCTGTTCTATTGTTGCCGGAGTTTCGGGCGGCGGATGCTGGAGCGCGGCTCAGGCGCGGTGGTGAATATCGGCTCGATGTCGGGTTTTATCGTCAACAAGCCGCAGCCTCAGAGTTTTTACAATGCCTCGAAGGCAGCCGTGCATCATCTGACACGCTCGCTCGCTGCCGAATGGGGCGGGCGCGGCGTGCGGGTCAACGCGGTCGCGCCAACCTATATCGAGACGCCGCTGACCCGCTTCGGCATGCAGAACTCGGCGATGTACAAAACCTGGCTGGAGATGACGCCGATGAACCGCGTCGGCCAGCCCGAGGAAATCGCCTCCGTCGTGCTGTTTCTTGCCTCAGACGCGGCGAGCCTGATGACCGGGGCGATTGTCCAGGCAGACGGCGGCTATACCTGCTGGTGAGGAATATTTTCGATGCAACTCCAGGATAAAGTCGCTATCATTACGGGCGGTGCGCGCGGCATCGGTGCGGCGATCGCCGAACGCTATGCGCGCGAAGGCGCGATCGTCGTCATCGCCGATATCGACGGGGCGGAGGCAGCGCAGGTTGCGCAGCGTATCGGCCATCAGGCGCTCGGCCTCGCGCTTGATGTCACGCGCCCCGAGCAGATCGACGCGCTCGTCACCGATGTCGTCGCCGCCAGGGGGCGGATCGATATCCTGGTCAACAACGCCGCAGTGTTCGATCTGGCGCCCGTGCTGGAGACCACGCGCGAGAGCTACCGGCGGGTGTTCGCGGTCAATGTCGAGGGGTTGATTTTTACCCTCCAGGCAGTTGCGCGTCAGATGGTCAAGCAGGGCACGGGCGGCAAGATCATCAATTTTGCCTCCCAGGCCGGGCGGCGCGGCGAGGCGCTCGTTGGCCTCTATTGTGCCTCGAAGGCGGCGGTGATCAGCTATACACAAAGCGCCGCGCTCGGGCTGATCGCGCATCGCATCAACGTCAACGCAATCTCGCCCGGCGTGGTCGATACGCCGATGTGGGAACAGGTGGATGCCTTGTTCGCAAAATATGAAAGTTTACCAAAGGGAGAGAAGAAGCGTCGGGTCGGTGAGGCGGTGCCTTATGGCCGCATGGGGCTCCCTGATGATCTCACCGGCATGGCGGTGTTCCTGGCCAGCGCCGACGCTGACTACATCGTTGGCCAGACCTATAATGTCGATGGCGGGAACTGCCTGAATTGAACAGTCCGCCAGACCCGCTCGCCGGGCTAGCGCGGGCGCGGCGGGAAGCTTCCCCGCGCGGGCTCACATCCGTCTGTTCGGTGCATCCGCTGGTGATCGAGGCCGCGCTGGTTGCTGCGCGGATTACGGAAAACCCTGTCCTGATCGAGGTAACCTGCAATCAAGTCAATCAGGAGGGTGGCTATAGCGGCATGACACCGGGCGCGTTCGCGCGCTTCATCCGTGCGTTGGCAAGCCGGATCGGCCTCGCCCAGAGCCAGATCGTTCTGGGGGGCGATCATCTCGGGCCGCATCCCTGGCGCGGGCTTGCGGCGGAGGCCGCATTGGCGAAGGCGGAGGCCATGGTCGCCGCCTATGCCGGCGCCGGAATGAGCAAACTCCATCTTGATACCAGCATGCGTTGCGCCGACGATCCGCCAGTGCTGGCTGAGGCGGTGGTGGCGGCGCGCGCCGCGCGACTTGCCGCGGTCGCCGAACAGGCCGCGCGGGCGTCATGCTATCCTCCGCCGGCCTATGTCATCGGCACCGAGGTGCCGGTGCCAGGCGGCGAGCGCGAGAGTTCGCTCGCCCCGCCACCAACCGATCCGGCGCGGGCGGAGGCGACCTTGGCGGCCCACACCCACGCCTTCGCCGCGCGGGGCCTGTCAGACGCGCGCATTCTGGCGCTGGTCGTGCAGCCGGGCGTGGATTTCAGCAATGTCGATGTCGCGCTCTACGATCCGGGCAAGGCTGCGGGCCTCGCCGCGACGCTCGATGCGCATCCCGATCTGGTGTTCGAGGCGCATTCGACCGATTACCAGCCGCGCGAGGCCTTGCGGGCGCTGGTGCGCGATGGCTTCGCCCTCCTCAAGGTCGGGCCAGAACTTACCTTCGCGATGCGCGCCGCCCTCTACGCGCTCGACGATATCGCGCAGGTTCTCGACGGCGATGCGGCGCTCAAGCGCGTGATGGAGCAAGTGATGCTGGCCGCGCCAGAGCACTGGCAAGGCTATGGCGCGGGCGACGAGCGCACCCAGAAAATGCTGCGCCATTACGGCTATAGCGATCGCATCCGCTATTACTGGAGGGCGGCGCCGGCAGCGGCAGGGGTCGAGGCGCTCCTGGCGCGATTTTCCAACGCCGATATCCCGCGCCCGCTGATCGCGCAATTTTTCCCGACGCTGCATGAGCGTGTGGTGTCGGGAGACCTCGCCCCGCGCGGGCGGGCGCTGGTGATGGCGGCGATCGGCGATGTGCTGGCGCGCTATCATGATGCGACGTCCGGCTGAGAGTTTGAAAAAGAATGCCCGCTTTCTCGAAAACCGACCGAAAAAAGCCAATGTTTCCAGAGGGCGTTCTTTTTCAAGTTCGATTGATTTTCAGGCTCTGAGCCGAGGCAGGGGGAGAAAGAGCGATGGCGACGGTTGCGATCCGTGGCGTGCGGAAGTTCTTCGGCCCGCTCGAGGTTCTGCACAGTGTCGATGTGGAGATCGACGATGGCGAATTCGTCATTCTGGTCGGTCCCTCGGGCTGTGGTAAGACAACACTGTTGCGCATGATCGCCGGGCTTGAGGATGTCAGCCATGGCGAAATCCTGATCGGGGGCAAACGTGTCAATGACATCGCGCCGAAAGCCCGCGATGTTGCCATGGTCTTTCAGAACTACGCGCTCTATCCGCACATGACGGTGCGGCAGAACATGTCGTTTGCGCTGCGCCTAGCCCGGCGCAATCGGGCCGAGATCAACCAGCGCGTCGAGCGCGCCGCCGAGATCCTCGGGCTCGGGCAATTGCTCGATCGCTCGCCGCGCCAGCTCTCGGGCGGCCAGCGCCAGCGCGTGGCGATGGGCCGCGCCCTGGTGCGCGATCCCCAGGTGTTTTTATTCGATGAGCCGCTCTCCAATCTCGACGCTAAGCTGCGCGTGCAGATGCGCGCCGAAATCAAGGAATTGCAGCAGCGCCTCAAGACCACCACAGTATATGTGACGCATGACCAGATCGAGGCGATGACCATGGCCGATAAAATCGTCATCATGCGGAGCGGCCATGTCGAGCAGATCGGCGCGCCGCTTGATCTCTACGACTATCCCGTCAATCAGTTCGTCGCAGGATTTCTTGGCTCTCCGGCAATGAACTTTCTCGAAGGCGAGATTGTCGACGACGCGGTGATCGCCACCGATGGATCGCGCTGGCCGCTCCCCGCCGCATCCACCGGCTACCCCACCGGCCAGAAAGTAATCTATGGCATTCGTCCCGAACATCTCACGCTCGGGGAGACGGGGGTGCCGGCGCGGGTGCAGGTGGTCGAGCCTACGGGGTCGGAAACCCAGGTGTTGTTGCAAGCCGGCGGGACAACACTGGTCGCAGCCTTGCGCGAGCGCCTACCGGCGCAGCCCGGCGCGGTGCTGCACGTCACCGTCGATGCCACGCGCGCCCATCTCTTCGACCCTGCAAGCGGCGAGCGCCTCAAATCGACTTTCCCCATTTCAGGCCGCAAGACATAAAGTTTGCAGGGCTCAATTTAGAAAATTAGTTCTTATTGTGGCTGTCTTACCTAATTGCCGGAACCACTACTGTCCGGCGTAATGCCCACGAACCGATTCGAAGCGTCTGATCGATAATGGTTTTTTGGAAATTCCGGGTGGTGTCAACTTGAAGTCGGCGGCGGTTTTCCCGGCCCTTTTCCGGGGAAAATTCGCCCATGTACACTGGAACGACACTTTGTCTTGCAACTGATAAATTTGTCGCCCTGGTACACATTCACGCGGTTCGTCGTACTTTATGACGCTGACTACTCGGTGCAAATATTAATTCAGTCCATAAGTATATGCATATTCACGCGGCGTATTTGAGCGAGGGCTTTTGAAAGAAGGACCTGATCTTTCGCGTGTTATTTTGCAGATTACGCATCGCGCGACGGACCCTCCTGGCGAAATCGCCTTTGCTGGTCACGGCCATGCGGCCAACGGTGTCGGCCTTCAGATGCTTCCACACCAACTCGCCGGGGTTGCGGTCCGGCGCATGGGGAGGCAAAAACAACAAGCGCAATTTTCTCCCCAACGTTTGCACGAAGGCGCTGGCCTTCCTGGCACGGTGGGTCGAGGCATGATCAACAATCAAGAAGATTTCGCGCTCGGCTCCCCGGATCAGGCGTTTTCGAAATTCGATAAAAACATCAGCGTTGACGCTGCCCTTGTCGATGATCATGAACCGCATGTGACCGCGGCGGTGACCGCTGAAATCAGGCTCATGCCATGGCGGGCGACAGGTTGAATGTGCGGGTTTTGAGTGGCGCGGACCCGGCCGAGTTTCATCATGCTGTGGTCGGTCATAGCGCCGATAAGCTGCGATGTGATGATCTTCGAGAGGATCGAATGCCGGCTCGCCGATTTGCACCAAGCGCCGCGGGTGCATGTAGACCCCTGGCAACCACGGCACATCCGGCACCGGGTCATCGCCGTTCCGGTAAAGCCCGAGATTGATCCGAGACAGCACGGGGCGAAGTTTCCATCCTCCGCAGCGCGGCGCCTCGAAGGTGACGATAGCCGAGAGCCTCACCCCATCCACCAGGAGCAGCGCACCAACCGGGAGCGCGATTGCGCCCCCCATGCTGTGCCCCCGTCAGGACGAGGCCGTTGAGATTTCCCCCGAGCGCCCCGAGCGTGTCATTCCGCGCGCGAGCGACGCCGCACGGCGCCGAAGCCGGCGAGAGCCGCCGCGAGGAGAGTGAGGCTCGCGGGTTCGGGGATATTGCCGGGAGGCGGCGCGCCGACGCCGGCATAGACCAAGAGGTCGATGCCGTTGCCGCCTGTGCCGGTGGTGTCGCCATTGGTGCTGAGAGCCGAGAAGTTCGTCAGGCTGCCGTTGTCGGTGAGCCAGAAGCTGACTTGGTAGGTATCGCCGGGGGTGGTGGCGACCACCTGGGTGATCGCGTCATAGGCCTGGACCGCGCCGTCGTAATAGCAATTGCCGCCGCCATGCCCACAATTGGATTGCAGAACGCCGCCGGCCACGGCGCCATATTGGTTGAGATAGGTCCAATCCGTGGGCGCAGGAGCGCCGAGGGTGCCAGAGGCGAAATTGCCATTCAGCAGCAGGTTCGCGCTTGAAGTGGTCAGGTTGATGAGGGAGACATCGGAGAGAGAAAGGAAAGCCGGGTCCTCGCGGAAGGCGAAGGTGAGGTTGGTATTGGGCACGTTCGCCGTGAAGTCGGCGGTATAGAGCTGGTAGCTGTGCGGGACAGTGGTGGTATTGCCGCTGCCGTCGCTGTTGGGAACGGCAAGATTGAGGAAGGCGCCGGCCGGCGGCGGTTCGTTGACGGGCGTGGCCAGGGCCTCCGTGGCCAGCAGGGCCGAAGCCGCCACGGCGGCCAGAAGGTGGAATTTGCGCATCTTCTATACTCCTGTTACGGGTAGTCACGAAGACGTGAACTTTATAAAGCAAACGTCATGCCGGGCTGATAACGCGGGCGATATGAAAGGTTTAATGGATCGATTACGAAACGGGTTGGCGGGAGTGTAAAATTTTCCGACGCGGCTTTCGGCGTCAGTGCCCCTCGGTACGAGGTGCGGCATGCCTATCTGAGGATAAAATAGAAAGGAGTACGCATCGTGTGGGGCAAAAGACTTTTCCTCGTATTTGACGTGGTCGTGCTAGGGCTGGCGAGCCCCGCCCTAGGCTGGGCTGGCGTGGACAATCCGCCGGTTGCCGGGGCGAGCGTGGCGCCGACACCGGAGCAGGTTTTCCGCTCCGGCCAGAGCCAGCGGGTGATCGATCACGCGACGATGATGCAGGCCGGCCCAGTGGCGGGCGCGGCGCAAGGGGTGGTTTTTGCCCCCGGCGGCGCGGTAAGCACCCCCGGGCTGAGCGGAGCCGCCGGCGGGCGGGTGACGCTGGACGGGCTCGGCGCCGGCGCGCTTGGGCGCTGACCTCGGGCTGCGTGAGCTGGCCGCGATGCGTAGCGTTTCGTCAGCGGTAAGGACGAACAGCCCGTTTATTTCAGCGCGCTGCCGCTGTCGTTGGCGAATGCGACATTGCCGCCGCTTTGAGCGCCGTAGGCGATGATGTCGTAGGCGCCAGGGGTTGTCACGGTGAACGTAGCGAAGCCGCCGGTATAAGCGAAAACCGTGGCTATGATTTTCATGGCCAGGAGAGCGTAGGCGCAGAGCGCGCTGAGGCGCAGAGAAAAATTTGTGCACAAACTTGAATGCCTTGGAGGTGGGTTTGTGCCATTTTTGAGAAATCGCGAAAACCAATAAGTTGCGGCGGCATGGCGCCGGCTGGGCGAAGAAACTGTAAAGCATTCCGATAGATATTCCGGTGATAGTCGGGTTGCGAACTGAGAATGGGGGGAATTTGGCCGAAGATGGAGATGGGTGCGTCGTGCGGCTCGCGCCGGTCAGCGATCTCGCGGCGCTGGGGGCGGCGTGGCGGGATTTCGAGAGTAGGGCGGCGGGGTCGTTCTTTCAGAGCTGGACCTGGATGGGGTGCCTCGCCGAGGACCGTTTCACCGATCCGGTGCTGCTCGAGATCCGACGAGAGGGGCGGCTGCTGGCGATGGCGCTGTTCAATCGGAAACCGCGCTGGCTCGGCGGCGAGACCCTGTGGCTGGGTGAAAGCGGCGATCGCCGATGCGATGCGGTTTTCATCGAGCATAACGGCCTGCTGCTGGCGCGTGGGATAGGCAAAGATGGCGCCAGCGAAGGAGGGGGTGAGGAAACTATCCTGGCGCGCGCTTTGGCCGCGGCGCGCCGCGCGCCGATCGGGGCCGCGCGAGGGTGGCGGCGGCGCGATCTCGTCCTGAGTGGGGTGGATGCGGCGCATTGCGCGGCGGTGCTCCGGCTCGGCGCGGCGCTTTGTCAAACGCGGCCAGCGCCGTTTGTCGTGCTCACGCCGGGGCGTGAGTTTCTGGCTGGGCTCAGCGCCAATACCCGCTATCAACTGCGCCGCTCGGCGCGGCGCTATGCCGAACGTGGGCCGCTCAGCATCGTGCGCGCCGCGAGCGAGACGCAGGCGCATGAATTTCTCGACGCCCTGGCGGTGCTGCATCAGCGCGGCTGGGCCGCGCGTGGCAAACCTGGCGCCTTCGCCAACCAGTTCTTCGCGCGCTTTCACCACGCCTTGATCGCGCGCGGATTTGATCGGGGCGAGATCGATCTGCTGATGGTTCGCGCCGGCGGCGAGGCGATCGGCTATCTCTACAATTTTCTTTGGCGGGAGGAGGTGCTGGCCTATCAGAGCGGCTTCGATTTCGCGGCGGCGCGCGCCCATGAGAAACCAGGATTGACCTGTCATCACCTCGCTATCGAAATGTATGCCGCCGCGGGGATGCGACGCTACGATTTTCTCGCCGGCGCGGCGCGCTACAAAACCAGCCTGGCGAGCGGAGAGTGCCGGCTGCACTGGCTCACCTTGCCGCATGGCTTTTCGGTGCCCGGGGTGACGACGCGGCTGCGCTGGGGTCGTCTGTCGGAATATTTTACAAAACTGCGGAGAGCACGCGCGACCCCTCGCGAAAACCCTTGAAATACCTATTTTTTGCTGTGTGGCAGGAAAATTGCGTCCTTAGGTAGCAAATTGTTAAGGCTTGATGATCTATGTTTTTAGGGAACACGGTAGTCGCCCATCAATGGGCGATGTTGGTTGGGGTTTTTCCCGATTCTATCATCAAAAGGATGCCGGATCATGAAACGCTGGTTGCTGGCCGCCTCCCTCCTGACCTCGTTAGCCGCCCTTCCCGCTGCGCAGGCAGCGCCGAGTCTGAGCCTGACCGGCACGACGTTCGGTCTGTTCGGCCGCGAGAACGTCTCCGTGCCATTGACCGAGATTTCGTCGGACAACGGCATTAGCACCTATGGTTATAACGCCACGATCGGCGGTTTTTCCCTGAGCGGCGATGTCGCGACCGAGGCCGGCGGTTCCGGGCCGGTAACCCTGCCGGGCATGATTTTTACCCCGACGGTCACGGCGTCTTCGGACGGGTTTCTGACGCTGCAATTGACCGGCACCGGCCTCGATCTGCCGGGAACGAGCACCCAGAATATCGTGTTCGGCACGCTGAGCGGCTCCGGCTTGCAGGCTTCCGGCGAATTTCTGGCCAGCAGCAATGACGGCGCCACCTACAGCCAGATCGGCGAGACCCTGCTGTCCGGCACGACCGGGTATTTCAATGCCGGGACCAGCGCCGTGTTCCCCGGCGTCAATGCGCTTGAAACGGTGCTCACCGTCACCAGCAACGGCGCCGCGACCGGCAGTTTTTCGGCCACCGAGACAGATCCGGTGCCCGAACCCGCCTCGCTTGCCCTGCTCTGCAGCGGGATCGCGGGACTTGGCCTGGTGCGCCGCCGCCGCGCGGACCGGGGGGCAGGCCTGGGGGGATGAGCAGATAAAGCGCAGATGAGCCTTGGCGGCACAGCGGATGGCGGCGCCGGAACCCTTCAGGCTCGCGGCGCCGCAACCCTCATTGCATGGGCCCAGGGGGCGACCACTGGAAAGTTTTGCGGTTGCAGGGATAGTTGTTGATAAAATAGCGCAGCACGCCACTGGCCGCTGGCTCGTCGAGATATTGCGGATTGCTCTGCACCCAGGACACCAGGCCCGCTGTCGTCTGGCGGCGTGAAGGCGCCGGGTTCGGGAGGCAGACTTTGCGCTTGTTGTGGCGCGGCCCCAGGGTATCGAGCAGATGAAAATCGAGCACCGCGGCCTCATAGCCCGCGCAAAGACTGGTTGCCGCGACATAATAGGGATTGTCGTTGCGCATGCTGCAGGCGGTAGCGAGATCGCGCAGGCTGCGGATGTCGAGGGGATTGCCGGTGGCAACCGGCGCGGCCGCCGCGGGCACCACGCCATTTGCCGCCATTTGCGGACCATGCTGAGCCTGTGACGCCTGCCCCGGCAGCTGCTGGGCGAGGGCGGTGGTCGCGGTCATCAGGCCTATGCAGCCGAGAAGGGCAAGACGCATCGGGGGGTCTCCGATCAACACGATAATTTGATACCATGACGCCCTGGACATGCGCGATCGGGTTTTGCACTCTCGTGTCCCGAGTTTTTGCTGTCCTGGCGGCAAGATAGGTTTTAGCAGCGTGCCGGCCTCCGGCCGCGCATGGTTTTTTGTCATTTTAATGACAGTTTTGTTGCGGCGCGGCCGCGTCCTCTTGCCAAAATCTCCGGTTCCAGCAACGCTGCTGGCATGAGCGCGCAGGAATTCGACATCTTGGTTATCGGCGCCGGCATGGCCGGGGCGAGTGCGGCGGCAGAACTCGCAACCGCAGGGCGCCGCGTGGCGCTCCTGGAGGCCGAGGACGCGGCCGGCTATCACAGCACCGGGCGCTCGGCGGCGATCTGGATCCTGAATTATGGGCCACCCGATGTCCATTTGTTGACCGGCCTCTCGCGGGTCTTTTTCGAGACACCGCCGCCGGGCTTTGTCGATCACCCGCTGATCCGCCGCCGCCCCGTGGTGTTTCTCGCGCCGCCCGAGCAAAGTGCCGATCTCGCGAGCCTGCTCGCCGAAGGGGAAGCGGTGCGGCAAATCGGCCTCGACGAGATCGCCCGCGCGGTCCCGGCGCTGCGGCCGGATTATGCGGTTGCCGCAGCGATCGAGGACGACGCCTTCGATATCGACGTCGCGGCGCTCCATCAGGGATTCTTGCGCCAATTCCAGAGACAGGGTGGCCGGCTCGCACTCAGCACCCGCGCCCGCGCGATGGTCCGCACGCGGGGGCTGTGGCAGGTCGAGACGGCGGATGGCGCGCGCTTCGCCGGCCCCATCCTGGTCAACGCCGCTGGCGCCTGGGGCGATGAGGTCGCCAAATCCGCAGGCGTTGCGCCCCTCGGCCTGACACCGAAACGCCGCACCGGGGCGATCATCGACCCCGCGCCCTATATCGTCGCGGACTGGCCGCTGGTGCAGGATGTCGTACAGAGCTGGTATGTCCGCCCCGAGGCGCGCTCCCGGCTCATGGTGACGCCGGCGGACGCCACCCCGACCCACCCGCACGACGTTCAGCCCGACGAGATCGATATCGCCATCGGCATCGACCGCATGCAGCGGGCGCTGGCGATCGATGTGCGGCGGGTGGAGCGGAGCTGGGCGGGGCTGCGCACCTTCACCCCCGACGGCAGCCTCGCTTTCGGCTGGGACCCGCAGGCGGAGGGGTTTTTCTGGTGCGTCGGCCAGGGCGGCTATGGCATCCAGACCGCCCCGGCCGCGGGTCGCCTGGTCGCGGCGCTCGTGCTCGGCCAATCGCCAGGCGCGGCCGGCGCCATCCTGCCGCGCATCGCTCCGCGCCGCTTCGCCTAGCGAAGCCCCAACCCGATTTTCGGCGGGCCCGATTTTTGGCGGGCCCGGCGCTTTCTTGCGGTATTTCTGGATTCCGCCGGGCCGAGGGTTGTCGGAATTCTTTACATTTTTCCGCAAGGTTCCTGGCGCTCGATTTTAACCTATTGAATTATAGATGTTTTATCCACTGGCACGGTTCCTGCTTTTGTCGGTCTGCAGTTCAACTTCCGCTCCACGTCCGACAGAGGATCGCCGAAACATGAAAACCAAACTCCTGACAACCGTTGCCATCCTGGGCTTCGCCACGGCGGGCCTACTGATCGGCGCCAGCGCCGCGCAGGCGGGGACAGAGACAGAGACCGTTTACTATCCCTCCGCAACCACCTTCCAGGCGACCAACTGGAGCGCGAACGTCACGGTTCCGAGCTTTAATCCTGCTCTAGGCACGCTTGATTCCGTGATGGTCACGTTGACGGAATCGCTTCAGGGCACGGCGCAGGCCACCAACACCTCCCCGACGAGTTCAGGGACCGGGAGCATTTCGTTGGTGAATACCGCGAATTTTTCGGTAGCCACGATTCCGACGCCGCTTGTGGTTACGGTCAATACCCAGACCACGCCAACGTTTACCCTGGCACCCGGCGCTTCGAGCCAAGTCTACAATCTGGCTGGCTCCGGTACGAACAGTGGCTCAACCACCAGCGATCTGAGCTTCTTTCAAACCGGCTCGTCTTGGACCGCGACAGCGACCGATACCGGCGCGACCAGCTCCAATTTTTCCGGTGGAAATGAAACGACAGCCGTTACCGATACCGGCATGGTAATGGCGATGGTCACCTATAACTATTCCACCGTATCGACCCCCGAGCCGGCCTCCCTCGCGCTGCTCGGCAGCGGCTTGGTTGGCCTCGGCTTTGCCCGGCGCCGCCGCAACAAGGCCTGAGTGTCGGAAAACTTTACAGCGGGCTGATCCCCGCTGGCGCGACGACGAAATTGGCCGGCGGGCGAAACCCGCCGGCTTTTTCGTGTCGTATGCGGCCGGCGCCTTGCTCGCCGCTCAAACAGGCGGCGGCGCGGCGTATTGAATGGGGCTGGTCATGATCACGAACCGGGTATTGTCGGTGAGCGTCAGCGCCAGCCCGCCATTCGCGGTGATCGAGGCGCTTTGCAGCACATTGCCATTGAAATTCTGGAATTGCAGCGAGTCATAGGACCACTGCCAGCCGTTGATGACATCGCTGCCGCCGCCATGGCCATCGATGAAGGTGAAGCTCTCGGCGCCGGTGCCAGCATTCACCGTGGTCTGACCGCTGCCGAAGGTGATGCTGTCGCTGCCGCCGCCGGCATTGAAGACCGTGCTGCCGGAGCCGGCGGTGAGACTGTCATTGCCGGTGCCGCCTTGCAGGGTAAGATTGCCGCTCCCCGCCGTGACATTGAGCGCGCCGCTGCCGCCCTGAACCGTGGCATTGCCGCTGCCGCCGACGAAAGTCAGCCCGCCCGCCCCGCCGGTCACCGAGACCGAACCGGCGCCGGCCATGACGCTCGCCGCTCCGGCGCCGGCCCCGATGGTATCCGTCCCGCCGCTGTTGACCGAGGCATTGCCGGCGAGGGTGATCGCGTTGCTGGATCCCGCCTCCGTGGTGATGAGGGCATTGCCGGAGGCGAAGATTTGGTTGGTGCCGGCGGCGGCGAGGACGGTATCGGCGCCGAGACTGTCGAGCGTCGCACTCGATCCCGCCAGCGTGATGCTATTGGCGGCGTTGGCGGCGGTCACGATCTGATCGCCGCCGGCATTGGCGGTCAGCGTCAAACCGCCGGCGCCGCCGAGGATGGTGTTATCTCCGGCCTGATCGGTGATGCTGAGCGCCGCGCTACCGCTCGCGGTGATAAGATTGCCGGAGGTGGTGAGGGTTTGCGTCGTGCTCGCGGTATTGACCTCGGTTACGGCATTGGCGCCCTCAACGCTCGGGGCGAGCGGAGGCACCGCCGGCGCGCTGGCAAGCGCGGTATTGCCCGAGAGCACCGCCGGGCCGTTGACCAGTTCAGCCGGGGTGAGACCGTAGAACTGGTTGTTCTGCAAATCGGCGGTTGCCCCCGTGTCGTTCATCAGCGCCAGCGAGGCGGGTGAGGAGAGATCGTTGAGCAGCGTGTTGCCGCTGATGGTGAGCGCGGAATTGGCATAGACATTGCCCTCCTCGCCAGCCGAAATCAGGGTCGGGTTCTCGGAATTCGGCCCCTTTTCGATGAGATTGCCGGCGATGACCGCATTGCCGCCATTGGGCAGGTCGATCGCGTAGCTCGCCGTGCCGTTGGGCCCGTCCGCGATGGTGCTGTTGGTGATGATGGTGTTGAGCGCGCGGCTCTTGATCTCGTGGCCGACCTGGGCATCGGTAAAAGTGCTGGCGTTGATGGTGAGGGTGCCGACCTCGTTGACATAGAGATTGTGGGTATAGCCGGTGCCCGAGCCGTTATCGGAGAAATAGGAATTGTTGATGGTGATGCTGCCAGTGGGGTCGGGGTTGGCGAGCATCCCGTCCTGATTGCCGTAGAACGAGTCGGCGTTGAGCACCAGATTGCCGCCCTCATAGCGGATACCGGCGCCGTTGCCGCCGAGCGAGGCCGGCACCGAGGCGCCGGTGAAGGCGAGATTGTCGATCGTGATGTTGCCGGTAACGTCGAGGATGCCCTTGTCGTTGGGCGGCGTTTCGGTGGCGACGAAGGTCGCCGTGCCGCCCATCCCCGCGATGGTGACGTTGCCGTTGATGGTCGCGAAATCATTGGTGTAGGTGCCGGCCTGGATCTCGATGGTATCGCCGCTCTGGACCACGGCCGCCGCCTGGGCGAGGCTGGCATATTCCTGCCCCGGCCCGACGGTGAGCACGGTCGAGGGATCGTTTTCGACGAAGAAGGCCGGGCTCAAGGCCGAGGGCGCGATGCCGCTCAGCGTGACGCTGTGATTGGCGCCGATCTGAAGCACGGTATCGCCCGCGGCATCGACCGTCGCGGTGGAAATGATCGCCGCGATCTGCTGGTTCGAAAGCGTGGCGCCGCCGCCGGTGACGAGATCGATGGCATCGAGCGAGGGGTTGAACCCGGCGATGGTGTCTTGGGCGGTGAGCGCGGTGTTGAGCACGAAGGTGGTGGGGGCGGCGACGCTGTCCACGGTCGCGCCCTGCACCATGCTCGCCTGGAGGTAATTGTCGCCGGCGCCGCCGATGATGGTATCCGGGCCGGGGCCGGCGAAGATGTAATTGCCCTGATTGCCGCCCTGGAGCACGTCGCTGCCGGTGCCGAAGGTGGCGAGGATGTTCATGCCGCCATTGCCGCCCTGGAGCGTGACATTGGCGTTGCCCTCCTCGACGATCATCTGATCCGCCGTGCCGGCGCCCTGGTCGATGCCCGGCGCGGTGCTGTCGAAGGTATAGAAATTGCTCAAGTTGAGCAGTTTGCCGTCGGGCAGGCGGGGAACGATGTCGAATTGCGGCTGGCCCTGGATCGAGGCCACGCTGGTATAGGGCGCGCCGCTGCCGGCGAGCCAGGCATAGGCCTGGATTGCCTCGGGTGAGCCCGTGGTCGAGATGATACCAGCCAGCGCCTGGAGCCGATCGGCACCGTAATCGCCGTTGCTTTGCACCCAGCCGGTGCCGTTGGAGATGCCAATTGTCTGCTCATTGGCAGCAATTCCAGCCCATGTCGTGAGCGGCTGGGCATAGGCCCAGCTATTCGTGGTGGAATCCCAATAAATCTGGCCGTTGCCGCCAGTGCTGTACGGGAACATGGCATCCATATAGGCAATGCTGTCGTGGCCCAGGTTAAAAATGCTTCCGGCTATATAATTTGTTGCCCATTTTAAGTAAGTTAACGCATCCTGGTTGCCCATTTCGGCCGCTTGCGCGGCGGTGCTGACGAAATAGTCCTGCTGCCAGGGCGCTATTTCGTAGCCATATTGACCAATATCGATGATATAGCCGTGCGCTTGGCCCTCAAGCGTCGTCCAGGTTGGGATCTGGCTCACCAGCCAGCTCCAATTGTCGTCCATCACCTGGGTGAAATAGGTCTTGGCCGCCGAGCCCGTGGGGTTGGCATAGGCGGCCTCGTCGATCTCACGGAGCGTCCAGGCGGCGCCGCGCATCTGATTGCCAAAGATCACGTTATCATTGCCGGTGCTGTTTAGCGCGTTATCACGCATTCCTGGCCATAGAGTAGCAATGCCGTAGGAAGCCTGTGCGTTCAGCGCGTCGAGATAGGATTGGTCGCCGGTGAGCAGATAGGCGTCATAAAAAAGATCTGGCTGATGCGCGGTATCGGGTGTCCAACCGTTATTGGTCGCACTCACCCCCTGGGTCAGATCGGTTGAATTGCCATCCCAGCCGCTTGTTCGGATATTTGGATATTGATTGGTATTCAGCCAGGTTCCGGCTTGTGGGTTGTAAAAATTCCACGGGATTCCGGAACCCGCATTGGCCTGTCCCAGCGCGAATTGCGCGGCAGCGGCGTTCTGGCTGATCAGCCAGAGCGAATTGGCTTCCGTGGTGGGTCCGATATCGGGGCGCCCGCCGGTCATCGGCATGTATTGCGTGATACCGGCGGTGGTGAGCGGCGTGCCCCAGCTCGCCGAGGCCATCTGGCTCGCCTCGCTCGCCACATAGGCGGTCGGCGCGCCATCGGCGAGGTCGTAATTGGCGATCGCGCCGGTCTGTTCGAGATAGCTCATGTCGTGCTGGACATTGACCGTCGGCGCCGTGGCGCCGGTATAGACGACCTGGTTCCAGTCCTCGTACTGGTATTGCGTCAGGTTGCTGACCTGATAGACCGTCTGCCCGCCCTGCGCGATGCTGGCGCTGTAGGTCAGCGTGCCGCCGCTTGCCTGCATGGCGAGGTCGTTGTTGAATTGCACATTGGTGCGGAACGTGCCGTTGGCGTAGGCCGTGACGTTGAACACCATCCGGAGCGAGGACGTGACATCGCTCTGGAATTGAACTTCCGTCGCGTCCGGCCCTTGTTTGAGATAGGTCGCACTGCCATTGGCGAGCGCCTGGGTCAGCAGATTGGCGACATTGAACGTGTAGGTGCTACCGCCCTGGATGGCGATGTTCACCGAAAGATCATAATTCGCCGCAGCGACCTCCTGGGCAACGCTCACGGGTGCCGCGGCGCTGGTGCCGGCCGGAGCGAGGGTCAGCATCACCCCGGTGGTGGAATTTGCCGCGAGCGTTGGTTGCAGCATGGTCAGGGTCGCGAGTTCGACCGAGCCGTTGGCATAGGTCGTCTGGACGTCCATCTGCACCGGAACGTCCTGGCCGTTGACGACGGCGACGAGCTGCCCGCCGGCCGGCACCGCGCCGTCCTTGAAGACCTCACCAAAGCTGATGTACTGAGACGGCGCGGCGGTCGCCCCGGTATTCTGGAGGTTGAGGCCGACGATCTCCCCGGCGCTGGTTGCCTGGGGCACCGTGGGTGCCGTGAGCACCGCGCTGATCTGGGGAAGTTGCGCCATAGACATGGAGGTCGATGAACCTGACATAATTCTACCTCTGATTGGGCTATGCAGCTATGGGTGCCACAGAATGTCTCAAAAATTAGTTAATGGGCTCATATTAGTCGATCGATGTTACATTTTAGATCTCTCCGGTCGCGCCTCTCTCTTGCATTATCATCGCGCGCGGGGCCAGCAAATTTTCCCTATCCGCGCCCCACGCGAGCCGATGGGGAGAGATGCCATTGAATGCGGCCCGCCTTCGCGGCAAAAGGGGGTGCAGAAAATCGGAGAGGATATGCCATGCCGACCCGTTCCCGCCTGATCCTCGCCAGCGCGTTGCTGCTCGCCGCCGTGTCCGGCGCCGCCGCGCAAGGCGTGCTGCATGTCCCCGCCATGCCCGAGCCGCATGGGCCCGGTGATGTCGTCGGCCTGATCGCCGAAAATCTCGCCGGCAATCGGCTGCCCGCGACCCCGCTCACCTTCGGTCAGGCTTTTCTTCCGGGTGGGGTGCCGGCTGGGGCGCATCTCGTCGCCCGCATCGGCGAGAAGGACGTGCCGGTGCAGGTGGACGCCAAGACCACCTACCCCGACGGCTCCCTCCGCATGGCGGTGCTCAGCCTGATTGTTCCCGCATTCGAGGCCCATGGCCGGCTGCCGGTAATGCTGGCGCGCGGCGCGGCGAGCGCGGAACAGCCGGCGGTCGATCTCGCCCGCCTGGCATCGGATGGCTACGATCTCGCGATCGATCTCACCTTCCACCAGCCGGATGGTTCCACCGCGCCGTTTCATCTCGACGCGGGGGCCTTGCTCAAGCAGGCGTTGGCGGGGGGAAAACCGGATTATTGGCTACATGGCCCAGTCGCGAGCGAAATCCGCTTCGATGCGCCGGTGATGGATGCCTTCCATGTGGTTTTCGACGTGCGTGCCTATGCCGACGGCACGACCCACACCGATCTGAAATTCGCCAATGATGACGCCATGCAGAAAACCGGCGGCGCGGTGACCTATGACGCCGTGCTGCGCCAGAAGAGCAAAATCATCGCGCAATATAAAAACCTCAAGCAGTTCCAATACGAGGATTGGCATCGCGAGGTCTGGAGCGCCGCGCCGCCGCCCGTGGCACTCGCCCGCGATATCGACTATCTCGAACGGATCGGGGTGATCGCGAATTACGATCTCAAGGCCGGCGTGCCCTCGGGATTGTTGGCGGCCGAAGCCAAGCAGATGGCCTCACCCGGTTGGGGCGCCCCGCTGACCACCAATGGTGTCACGCAATACATGCCGATGACCGGCGGACGTCCCGATATCGGCCCGACGACGCGGGCCAACGCGATCTGGCTGATGACCCAGGAACCCGCGGCCGCCGCCTACGCCCTCTGGCAGGCCGAGGCGGCGGCTGGGATTCCCTGGCATTTCTGGAATCCCGCGGCTCATACCTGGCTGAACACGGACCAGAACCCGGATATCTGGACCGATCCGCGCGGCGGCGCCAACAGCTTGACCCAGCCGGTTGATGGCAAGAACAACGGCTGGACGCCAGATACCGCGCATCAGCCCGATCTTTCCTTCGTCGCCTATCTGCTCACCGGCAACCGCTTCCATCTCGACGAACTCAATGCCCAGGCATCCTTCTCGATCGTCACCACATGGCCAGCGATGCGCAACGGCGCTCCCGGCAGCACCGGCCCCGACAATGTCATTTTCGGCAACCAGATGCGCGGTGCCGCCTGGAGCCTGCGCGAAATCGACGAGGCAGCCTGGTCCAATCCCGAGGGCAGCGTCGAGAAAAAGTATTTTTCCAAGGTGATGGAGGACAATTGGCACTGGCTCGCCGGCCAAATTCCGACATTAACGGAACTTGAGGGAGAAGCGCACGGCTATTTCATTGCGACAGGGCAATATGGCTACGAAATCGCCCCATGGCAACAAGATTTTTTTGCAAGCAGCGCGACTCAGGCAGTACAATTTAGCAGCCGAGATGCGCTTACCTATTTGAAGTGGTCAACGAATTTTTTTGCTGGAAGTGTAATGAAGATTGGCCATGATTCGATTAACTATATGATCGCAGCATTCCCCAGGAGCGTCGGCGATAATGGACAAGTTTACTGGAACCGGGCGAAAAATAGCTGGGATTATGCAAGGCCGCTGAAGACTTGGCATGAAATTTCCGAGAATACAAAAAATATTGGTATCTCGAACGAAAGTGGCTGGGCAAAAAGTGATGGCTACTACGGACAGCTTCGCCTGATGACACTTGCCGATCTACTCTCCCTCACTCCTTCGGCTGAGGCACATGAAGCCTACGACTGGCTACGCAAAAGCGGGGCACCTCATACTGACGCCAATTCTCTGCTAAATGCTCCTGAATTCGATATTGTTCCTCAGCCAAATCATTCTTAGCATTTGTCGGTTCAACTTGGCGGGGCCGTGCCATGAAAGAAATTGTGCCTTTAACCTCGCTGCGCGGTTTGGCGGCTCTTACCGTCGTTATGCAGCATTTTTCTGCCACGGCTCAGCAACACAGCAGCGGCTGGATCCCATCGCTCATTCCGCATGGCTATGTTGGGGTCGATTTCTTTTTTGTTTTGAGTGGATTTATTATGGCCTACACTTATGCTGAGGCATTTGCTACCAATGGTTGGCTGGCAATGCCGGGATTTCTTGCAAAACGGGCTGCCCGGCTGATGCCACTAAACTGCTTTGTTCTTGTGGCCGTTCTAGCACTCGGCGCCGCAAGTATTGCGGTTGCGGGGAGGAATATCATCTTCGATTACCGTAATCTCCCTTTTGACATATTTACAAATCTTATAATGGTTCAAGGCCTGGATATCGGCCACAATCTCAATGCGCCCTCATGGTCGGTTAGCGTCGAGTTTGCGGCCTATATTCTTTTTCCCCTCCTTGTTTTGGCTGTTTTTGATCGGCGCCCTGTTGTGCTGATCGGGATCATTTTTGTGGGTTTCGCGGGTCCGATCGCTGTCGCTCTTGGTGGATCAAGGCTTGCCATCGATTACCAGACGTCGTTCCTTGTCACACAGCGCGTGGCGCGTTGCGTGCCAGAATTCATTCTCGGGATGCTCGTATTTCGGTTTTATCGTCAGACTGGCGGCAGGCGGCAGAAAGCTGCAATAGGAAGCGATTTTGCTTTTTTTATGCTTAGCGCGGGCTTGGCAGCGATGTTGTTGCTGCGCGTCGATCTGTTCGCGATTCTGCTATTCCCGCCGTTGATTGCCTCCGCAGCCCTAAATGTTGGTGGGGCTGCGCGCGCGCTCAGCACAGGCATTCCCTATTTCCTGGGCGTGATATCCTATTCAATCTATATGATTCATAATGCGTTTCGTCCGCTTGAGTTGGCGCTTGTCAGAGCATTGCATCCAACGCCCCTTGAGCCGGCTTGGGCACTTGCGTTCGCTTTTTTCGGTTCACTCTCGGTCATTCCGTTCGCGTGGTTGACCTATATTTATGTCGAACGACCTGGTCGTATCCTAGTGCGTGATATTTTGCTTCGAGGGCGGCGGACCCAGGCTCAGGATCGCACCCTCGGCCGAAGCGCAGGCGGGCTATGATTGGCTACGCAAGAGCGGCGCGCCCTATACCAGCGCCGCCGCACTTCAGGGCGCACCGGAATTCGATATTGTCCCGCGTCCACCGCATTCCTGAGACATATTGTGTTACCAAAAACGATAAACGAAGCTGACAGCTTTACTCATTTACCCCATTCACCCCAGGATCCGAAAATCCTTAGGCGAGATGACCCGGAAACTGTCCGATCCTTCGCCGCAATAGCCGCGCCACTTTCTCGGCATCGCCACGCGCAGGACCGTAAGGTTGTCCATGAAATCGTCTCGGATCCTCTGCCCCGTAGAATCCAGCGCGCGGCGCTTGGCAAAAGGAAACTTCAGGTTCTCGCGGAGGGTGGGGTATATCTCAAGCAATATGGCGCCCCCACCAGTCTCGGCGCCACGCCGCGCCGCAATGGAACGAAATAAGCTCAAACCGGCGCCAAGGCGAGGTTTCATAGCGCTCGCTCAGGGCGAAACCGCAACCAGAACCTCACGCCGCGTCCACGACAACCACACCCGATGGCTGCGGAAGAAATCAGAGCCCAGCAGCATGTCCGCCGGCAACAGCTTCATCTCGCCCACCCACACCGCATTGCCGTTATAGATTTCCGCGCCTATTCGTACCTCGCGGAAATGGTGGAGATACGCAAGATGGGCCTGCATATCGATGCCATGCGCGGCGACATGCCGATCTCCGTCCAGCGCCGCCCTCGGCACGCCGAGCTTGCCGAGGGCGCTGGCGTTGAGAACTGTCGTTTCTGCCCCGGAATCCACCATCGCTTTCAACCGGTGGCCATCAATCGAAACCGTAACAAATAATTGCCCACCATCACTCAGCTCCGCCGGCAGCGTGTAATAGCGCGCCCCTGGCCACGGTGGCACAAAACGGCCAGAGCACCCTCGCGGGCGATAAAGCGTGATGCGCTCCGCCGGCATATCGAAATCGGCATCGAGCCCGCCAAGAAAATCCGCCCCGATCAGGCCCGACGGGCGTGGGTCGAAGCCGGCAAAAAATCCCGGCTCGCTCACCATGACATGCTGCGCGCCCAGATCGACCGCGCCGACCAGGAACCGGTCAACCACCATCCGCCGAGTCAGCACCATCCCGCCAACGCCATTGACCGCGTAAGGCATAAGCCGATCCGGCATCAGGCCCAGTTGGTCGGCCATATGCCGCGCGACCATCGTCGCCGCGGCCCCTGTGTCAACCAAGAGGAGCGTTTCTTGTCCATTCAACCCGGCCGGAATCAGCGCAAAACCCCGGCTCTGCGTGATCGGCAAGGCGGCAATCCGCGCCAGTACACAAGCCGCGGTATTCGGGGGGGCGGGCTCTGCGCAGGCGGCGAGAAAACTCAGGGAACATAATGCGAGGCCACCCACGACCCGCCGGCGCCAACGGTTCCAGTCCCTCTTGCCAAAGAAGCGCATCACCTGCTCACCATGGCCCCCGGCTTCACGCTCACGCCACAAATGTCAAACGCGTCAATCTCGTGAGCTGGGGGCGGGCGGCACCCGCGACCTTATGGCTCAGAGCCTGAAAATCAATCGACCTTGAACAAGAATGCCCTCTGGAAACATTGGGTTTTCTGTCAATGTCCGGGCAAGAGGGCATTCTTTTTCCAACTCTCAGAGCGTGACACCGCCGCGCCGCAATAGGCACAGCCGCCGTCACGTTAATTCCATGTGCGATTCCCCTGGCGGCGCAGAGCCCTCGCCTTGACTAACACTGCTCCACCTGAAACTGGCGCGGCGGCGCCGCAAATTCATCCTGCGCGGCGACGAGGGCGAGTTCGCGCGCCCCGCGCGCCGCGGTGAGGCGGAGCACCGCCACGAGCCGCGCGGCCATCGCCGCGAGCGCGGCCGCGCCATCGCCGAGGCGAAGGTATTCGTGGAGAAAAAGCGCCGCGGCGAGATCGCCGGTGCCGTTCGCTGTGAGGTCAAAAAGCGGTGTGCGCAGGCGATGGAATGCGCCGCCCTCGGCAAGCAGCATATCGACCGCATCCTTGGGCGTCGTCTCCAGGCGCAGCCCGGTGACGAGCACGGCGCGTGGCCCGGCGGCGCGCATCTCCGCCTGCAAGGCCGTCGCTGCCCGCTTGACCGCGGTGAGGCTGCCACAGGGCAGGCCGGTGAGCAGGCCGAGTTCGAAGAGATTGGGGGTGATGAAGTCAGCCCCCGGCACCGCCTGGCCGCGCAGTAATTCATCGACCCCTGGCACGACGTAGAGGCGGCCGTTATCGCCGAGCACCGGATCGCAGGCATAGAGCGCTGTGGGGCTACGCTGGCGCGCCCGCGTGATCGCTGCGATCGCGGCGGCGCCGGTGCGCGGGTCGCTGAGATAGCCGCTGAGCAGGCCGTCGAGCCCGTCGAGTGCGCCGATTGCCTCCAGACCCTCGACGAGGCGGGCGATCTCGTTGGGCGAGGTCACGTCGCCGGCGAAGTGCCCGTAGCCGGGGTGGTTGGAAAACCGCACGGTGGGGATCACCGTCACCTCGGCGCCGAGGCGCTGGAGCGGGAAAAGCTGCGCGCTCGCTCCGACATGGCCGTGGCATACAAAGGAATTCAGCAACAGAATGCGCAAGCCCACCCCTCCTTGCCAGGTCAGACCCGCTCGCCTACCTCTGGTTGCCTTGTGATCCGCAAGCCGAGGATAACGACGCCATGGCGCATGTGCCGCATCTTTTCCAGCCCGTCACGTTCCGCTCCATCACCGCGCGCAACCGCATCGTGGTTTCGCCGATGTGCCAGTACAGCGCCGAGCATGGGCTCGGCAATGACTGGCACATCCAGAATCTTGGCGCCAAGGCGGCGGGTGGAGCGGGGATCGTGTTCACCGAGGCGACGCATGTCTCGGCGATCGGGCGGATCACGCCGGGCTGTCTTGGCCTGTGGAACGCCACGCAGGCCGGCTTTCTTGCGCGCCTCGCGGCACTGATCGGCCGTCTCGGCGCGGTGCCGGGCATCCAGATCGCCCATGCCGGACGCAAGGCGAGCATTACGCCACCCTGGCAGGGCAGCAAGCCGATCCCGCCGGCCAATGGCGGCTGGACGCCGGTCGCACCCAGCGCCGTGCCTTTCGATACCGGCCATGCCATCCCGGAAAGCCTGCGCGCCGGCGAGATCGCCGAGATCGCCGGGCAATTCGCCGCAACCGCCCGCATGGCGCGCGAGGCGGGCTTCAAGATCGCCGAGATCCACGCCGCGCACGGCTATCTCCTGCATTCCTTCCTCTCCCCGCTTTCCAACCGGCGCGAGGATGCCTATGGCGGCGATCTCCAGGGGCGGGCGCGGGCGCTGATGGAGGTGGTCGACGCGGTACGGGGTGAGTGGCCGGCCGATCTGCCGCTTTTCGTGCGGCTTTCCTGCACGGACTGGGTTTCCGGCGGGTTCACGCCGGACGAGGCGGTGACGGTTGCGCGCTGGCTGGCCCAGCGTGGCGATGTCGATCTGATCGATTGTTCCTCGGGCGGGGCTTCGCCGGCGCAGCACATCCCCTCGCTCCATCCCGGCTATCAGGTACCGTTCGCTGAAGCCATCCGCCGCGAGGCCGGCATCGCGACGGGCGCGGTCGGGTTGATCCGCGATCCCTTCCAGGCCGAGGAGATCCTCGGCAATGGCCGCGCCGATGTGGTGTTTCTTGCCCGCGCCCTGCTCGCCGACCCCACCTGGCCGCTGCGCGCGGCACGCGCGCTCGGCGTTGCGCCCGAGATGCCGGTGCAATATCAGCGGGCGCATCTGCCGGGCTGAGTGAATTTTTTTTCACCCGCAGCGCCGGGTTGCGCAACATTTTGCAACGCCGCGTCACCGTGTTTCGGGCTATAGCTCTTCCCGACGCTGATCGTGCCCCGCGCAGGGGCCGCGAACCTAAGGAGAAATCACGCATGAGATATATTTCCCAACGCCACCCGCGCGGCCGCCTCTTGGCGCTGCCGCTCGCCGCTTTGCTCGGCTTCAGCCTGCCCGCGCTCGCCCAGCAGATGGAGGGCCAGCCGATGCCGAACATGCAGATGCCCGAGCAAGGGATGCCGGGCAAAGGTGGCAACCCGATGCAGCGGGTCGAGCGCCAGATCGAGCAGATGCACAAGACGCTCAAAATCACCCCGGAACAGGAGCCGCAATGGCAAGCTCTGGCCAAGGTGATGCGCGAGAACGCGGCGAACATGGAGGCGCTGTTCAAGCAGCGTGCGGCGCACTTCGATCAGATGACGGCGCTCGAGAGCCTGCAATCCTACGAGCGGATCGCCGAGGCGCATGTCGCCAACATGCAGCGCCTGATCCCGGCGTTCACGGCGGTCTATTCCTCGCTCTCGCCAGAGCAGCGCAAGGCGGCGGATGATGCCTTCCGCTATCAGCAGGAGCGGCGGCGGGCGCGGATGATGCAGAACGGCCAGATGCCGCCCGGCCAAATGCAGCCTGGGCAGATGCAGCCTGGCCAAATGCAGCCTGGCCAGAACTGACCGCCCACCTTGCCAACCGGTGGGGTTGCGGCTATCACGCCGCCTCCCGCCGGTCGGTATCGGCGGGTGAGCGAGGAGCGCTGCGATGAAGCCTGGCATTCACCCCGATTATCACGACATCACCGTCATCATGACCGATGGGACCCAGTTCACCACCCGCTCATGTTGGGGCAAGGAGGGGGACACACTGCGTCTCGATATCGACCCGAAATCCCACCCCGCCTGGACCGGCGTGCAGCGCATGGTTGATAGCGGCGGGCAGGTTGCAAAATTTAACAAGAAATTCGCTGGCCTCGGGATGACGCGCAAATAGCGCGGCTCTTGAAGGCCAGGGCTTACTTGCCAATATGCAGCATCGCCGGGGTGCCCGAGAGAGGCTCCGGCATCGGTCATGGGCCGGCCCGTTTGGGCGGTCCGCGGTAAAACCTTGCTGGATAATGGAGGTTTGTTCGATGACAAGCTTTGATTTTGCGCCGCTGTTCCGCACCGCGATCGGTTTCGACCGGTTGGCCCGGCTGATGGACAGCGTTCAGACGGGCGCCGAAGCGTCGGCCTATCCGCCGTACAATATCGAGAAGCTCGGTGAGGACAGCTACCGCATAACGATGGCGGTGGCGGGATTCAGTCAGGACGATCTCGACCTCACGGTGCAGGATAACACGTTGGTTGTGACCGGCCGCACCGCGAACGAAGCGCAGAAGACCGAGGTGCTCTATCGTGGTATTGCCGGGCGTGCATTCGAGCGTCGTTTCGTGCTCGCCGATCATATCATGGTCGAGGGGGCGGAGATGCAGAACGGGCTGTTGCACATCAATCTCAAGCGCGTCGTGCCCGAAAGCCTGAAGCCGCGCCGTGTCGCGATCCAGACGGGCGAAGCTCCACGCACCATCGCCCACGCCGCCTGAGCTTTCTTTCAGGACGGTTTCCAAAGGCTTCGCCTTTGGTTGGGGTGCAGGGGGCAAAGCCCCCTGCGTCCTTTTTTGTGAGATGCAAACCCCCTGGGTTTGCTTGGGGGCAACGCCCCTGCGTCCTTTTTTGTGGGACGCAAATCCGTGCTGGCTAGCTGAACCCGCTCGCTTCGCCGGCGATGCGGCGGATCGTATAGGTCGTGGCCAGCGCCGCGACGATGGCGTCCCCATGCGGCGTGTCGCGTGCCTCCACCATCAATTCCAGTTCCGCCGATTGCACGCTGGGCGAGGCGAAGAGCCGGTGGTGCGAGACGTCGATGATATTGCCGCCGGCATTGCCGATGGTGGCGGCGATATCGGCGAGCACGCCGGGCCGATCGGGGATTTCGAGGCGTAGCCGCAACAGCCGCCCGTCGCGCAGCAGATTGCGCAGCAGCACGTTGGCGAGAATGCGCGCATCGATATTGCCGCCGCAGACCGCCACGCCGACGCGCCTCCCAGCAAAGCGCTCGCGAAAGGCGATGACCGCGGCAAGCCCGGCCGCCCCTGCCCCTTCGGCCACCACTTTGGCGCCCTCGGCGAGCAGCGCGATCGCCTGTTCAATGGCGCGCTCGGGGACGATGAGCACGTCGGAGACGTGGCGGCGGATCAGCGCCAGCGGGATTTCGCCGATATCGCGCACCGCGATACCCTCGGCGATGGTTTGCCCCCCGACTGCGACCGGCGCACCGGCGAGGCGCTGGGCGAGGGCTGCATAGGCCGCGACCTCGACGCCGATAACCTCGATACCGGGGCGAAGCGCGGTGGCGGCGACGGCGCAGCCGGCGAGCAACCCGCCGCCACCGACGGGGACGACGAGCACGTCGAGATCGGGGATGGCGGCGAGAAATTCGAGCGCGAGCGTTCCCTGTCCGGCGATGATCGCGGCGTCGTCATAGGGATGGATGAAAACCAGGGAACGGCTTTCGGCGAGGCGATGGGCTTCGGAGGCGGCCTCGGCGAGGGTGTCGCCGTGCAGCAGCACCAGGGCGCCCCAGCCGCGGGTGCGCGTCACCTTGGTTGCGGGGGTAAATCGCGGCATGACGATGGTGGCAGCGATGCCGGAGAGATTAGCGTGCCGCGCCACCGCCTGGGCGTGGTTGCCGGCGGAGACCGCGATGACGCCGCGCCCGCGCTCCTCGGGCGAGAGCAGTGCCAGGCGGTTCGCCGCGCCGCGTTCCTTGAAGGCGCCGGTGGCTTGAAGATTGTCGAGCTTGAGAAAAATTTGCGCGCCGGTGGCGCGCGAAAGCGTGTCGGAAAAAAGGCTCGGTGTTGTGAGCACCCGCCCGTGGATGCGCGTTGCCGCGGCCTCGACATCGGCGAGGGTGACACTCACGCCCGGTCAGAGCCTGAAAATCAATCGAACTTGAAAAAGTCTGCCCTCTGGAAACATTGATCTTTTCCGATCGATTTCGGGGCGCGAGGGCATTCTTTTTCAAACTCTCAGCCGAAACGGACGCTGAGGATCTCGTAGCTGCGATCGCCACCAGGCGCCGGCACCGAGACGGAATCGCCCGGCTTCTTGCCGATCAGCGCCTTGGCGAGCGGCGAGGAGACCGAGAGGCGGCCGGATTTGATGTCGGCCTCGTGCATGCCGACGATCTGATAGGTCGCCTCACGCTCGGTTTCCTCGTCGATCAGGCGAACCATGGCGCCGAACTTCACCTGATCGCCGGAGAGTAGCGCGGGGTCGATGACCTCGGCGGCGCCGACAATTTCCTCAAGCTCGGCGATGCGGCCTTCGATGAAGGACTGCCGTTCGCGCGCGGCGTGGTATTCAGCGTTTTCCGAGAGATCACCATGGCTGCGCGCCTCGGCGATGGCGCGGATCACCGCTGGCCGCTCGACGGATTTGAGCTGGCGCAGCTCTTCTTCGAGCCGCTGCAGGCCTGGGGCGGTCATCGGAAACTTCTGCACGGCGCTAACCCTCGATCCTCCCGCTGAGACGGGCGTGTTCCAGATAATCGGCGATCCGCGACGCGCCATGGGATGGGACGCCACAGACAAGACCGCCACGGCCGGGGACGGCGAGCCAGAAGCAACCCGCCCGCCCAGCCGCAGCACAGTTCAGAACGGCCCCTGAAAATACGCTTGTAGCGGCGCGACTTCAAGCTTTCCCGCGCGCAGCGCCGCAATCGCGTGCACCGCCGCCCGGGCGCCGGCGATCGTGGTGTAGTGCGGCACGCCATGGGTGAGCGCGCTGCGGCGGATATCGAAACTATCGCTTACCGATTGCGCGCCCGAGGCGGTATTGATCACCAGTTGCACCTCGCCCGAGCGGATCGCGTCCACGCAATGCGGCCTTCCTTCGAGAACCTTGTTCACCACGGCAACCGCAAGCCCCGCCTCGCGCAGGCGCTGGGCCGTGCCGCGGGTGGCGCGAACGGTAAAGCCCATCTCGATCAACCGCCGCCCGAGCGACACCACCGCCTGCTTGTCGGTGTCCTTGACGGAGAGAAACACCGTTCCTGTCTCGGGCAAGATAACCCCGGCGCCGAGCTGCGCTTTGGCGAAAGCGCGCTCAAAACTCGTATCGATCCCCATCACCTCGCCGGTCGATTTCATTTCGGGGCCGAGAATGACATCGACATTGGGAAACCGGGCGAACGGAAACACCGCTTCCTTGACCGCGACATGCGGCGCGATGGCGTGGCCATCGAGAGCGGCGGGATCGAGCTTTATTCCGGCCATGGCGAGCGCCCCGAGTTTCGCGACGGCGACCCCGGTCGCTTTGGCAACGAACGGCACAGTGCGCGCAGCGCGGGGATTAACCTCCAAAACGTAGATCGCATCGCCCTGGATCGCATATTGCACGTTCATCAGGCCGACGACGTTGAGCGCGCGGGCCAGGGCTTCGGTCTCGGCCTTAAGTTCGGTGACGATCGCCGGCGGTAGCGAATAGGGCGGCAAGGCGCAGGCGCTGTCGCCGGAATGGATGCCCGCTTCCTCGATATGCTCCATGACGCCAGCAACATAGACGTGGCCGCCATCGGCGATACAATCGACATCGACCTCGATGGCATCCGCGAGGTAGCGATCGATCAGTACCGGATTATCACCCGAAACCTTGACAGCTTCCCGCATGTAGCGGGCGAGGCCGGCGCGGTCATGGACGATCTCCATGGCGCGCCCGCCGAGCACGTAGCTCGGGCGGATCACCACCGGAAAACCGATGCGCTCGGCGACCCCCTCGGCCTCCATGATCGAGCGCGCGATGCCGTTTTCTGGTTGCAATAACGACAGATTTTGCAAAAGCCCTTGAAAGCGCTCGCGATCCTCGGCGATATCAATCGACTCCGCCGAGGTGCCAAGAATGGGAATTCCCGCGCGCGCCAGGGCCTGGGAGAGTTTGAGCGGGGTCTGCCCGCCATATTGCACGATGCAGCCAAGAACCTTACCGTTCGACTGTTCACGGCGGATCAGCGCAATGACGTCTTCTGCCGTCAGCGGCTCGAAATAGAGCCGGTCGGACGTGTCGTAATCGGTGCTGACGGTTTCGGGGTTGCAATTGACCATGATGGTCTCGAAACCGGCTTCGCGCAGCGCATAGGCGGCATGCACGCAGCAATAGTCGAATTCGATCCCCTGGCCGATGCGGTTCGGCCCGCCGCCGAGAATGACGATTTTTTCGCGCGCGCTCGGCGCGGCCTCGCAAACTGGAGTGCCGAAGCCGCCTTCATAGGTGGAATACATATAGGGCGTTGCCGAGGTAAACTCCGCGGCACAGGTATCGACCCGCTTGTAGACGGGAAGCACGCCGAGACGGGCACGAAGTGCTGACACCTCGCTTTCAGGGCGTTGCGTGAGTGCGGCGAGCCGGGCGTCCGAAAAACCCAGCGCCTTGTAGGAACGCAAAACCTGTGCATCCTTGGGCAGGCCACGCGCCTTGATCTCCGCCTCGGCCGCGATAATCCGCGCGGCCTCGCGCAGGAACCAGGGATCGATCTTGCAGGCGTCATGGATGTCGGCCACGCTCAAGCCAGCGCGCAGCGCTTGCGCGGCGACCAACAAGCGATCGGGCCGGGGTGTCGAGAGGGCAGCACGGAACGCATCCGCCCCGCCATCGCCGGGTGCCGCGATCTCATCGAGGCCAGCCAGCCCGGTCTCCATGCTGCGGAGCCCCTTTTGCAACGCCTCGGCGAAACACCGCCCAATCGCCATCGCCTCGCCCACCGATTTCATGCTGGTTGAAAGAAGGGCTGGTGTGCCAGGGAATTTTTCGAACGTGAAACGCGGAATTTTGATCACCACATAGTCAATCACCGGCTCGAAACTCGCAGGCGTGGTGCCAGTGATGTCGTTGGTGAGTTCGTCGAGCGTGTAGCCAATGGCGAGTTTGGCGGCGATCTTGGCGATCGGGAAACCCGTCGCCTTCGAGGCCAGCGCCGAAGAACGTGAAACGCGCGGGTTCATCTCGATGACCAACATGCGACCATCTTGGGGGTTGACCGCGAATTGCACGTTCGAGCCGCCGGTATCAACGCCGATGGCGCGCAAGCATGCGATAGAGGCATCGCGCATGCGTTGATATTCCTTGTCCGTCAGCGTCAAGGCGGGTGCGACAGTCACGGAATCGCCTGTGTGGATACCCATCGAATCGATATTCTCGATGGCACAAACGATGATACAATTGTCCGCGCAGTCGCGGACCACCTCCATCTCGAATTCCTTCCAGCCCAGCACGCTTTCCTCGATCAGCACTTCCGCGACCGGTGAAGCGGCGAGGCCGCCGGTCACGATCTGGTCGAATTCCTCGCGGTTATAGGCGATGCCACCGCCGGTGCCGCCCAGAGTGAAGCTTGGGCGGATGACGGCAGGCAGGCCGATTTCCATGAGTGCGGCGCGGGCTTCCTCATGACTATGGGCGATCGCGCTCTTGGGGCTAGCGATGCCGATCGCCGCCATGGCGTCGCGGAATTTCAGGCGATCCTCGGCGCGATCAATGACCTCGGCGCGCGCGCCGATGAGTTCGACACCGTATTTTTCGAACACGCCGGATTTCGCAAGTTGCATCGCGACATTGAGGGCGGTTTGCCCGCCCATCGTTGGCAACACCGCATCGGGGCGCTCGCGGGCGATGATTTTCTCCACGATCTCCGGCGTGATCGGCTCGATATAGGTGGCGTCCGCCATGCCCGGATCGGTCATGATGGTCGCCGGATTGGAATTGACCAACACCACGCGATAGCCTTCCTCGCGCAGCGCCTTGCACGCCTGGGCGCCGGAATAATCGAACTCGCAGGCCTGGCCGATAACGATCGGGCCTGCCCCGATGATCAGGATCGAGTGGATATCAGTGCGTTTTGGCATCGTTCAGCCCGCCATCAGCGCGACGAAACGCGTGAAAAGGTGGCGGCTGTCGGAGGGACCGGGACTAGCCTCGGGATGGTATTGCACGCTGAACACCGGCTTGCCGGTGAGCGCGAGGCCCTCGTTCGAGCCGTCGAAGAGGCTCACATGCGTCACCGCGACGCCTGCCGGCAGGCTCTCGGGGTCGACGGCAAAGCCGTGATTCTGGCTGGTGATTTCAACCCGGCCGGTGGCCAGCTCCTGGACCGGCTGATTGGCCCCGCGATGCCCGCGCGCCATCTTGAAGGTGCGTCCGCCAAGCGCCAGCGCGAGGAGCTGATGGCCTAGACAAATACCGAAAAGCGGCAAGCCGGAGGCGAGCACACCCTGGATGGCGGGAACCGCGTATTCGGCCGTCGCCGCCGGATCGCCGGGGCCGTTCGAGAGGAAAACCCCATCCGGGCGGTGGCGGAGAATATCCGCCGCGCTGCTGGTCGCGGGCACCACCGTGACGCGGCAGCCGGCCGAGGCCAGCGCGCGCAGAATATTCCGTTTGGCGCCATAATCGACGGCAACGACATGCAAACGCGGTTGCTGCTGCTGCCCATAGCCCGCGCCCCACGCCCAAATGGTCTGGTCCCACGCGTAGCTCTCGGCGCATGAGACGGCACGCGCGAGATCCATCCCCTCAAGCCCCGGCCAGGCGATGGCCGCCGCGCGCAAGCGCGCAAGATCGAAGCGGCCATCAGCGGGAAAGGCGAGCACGCCCGAAGGCGCGCCAAAATCGCGGATGCGGCTAGTGAGCGCCCGCGTGTCGATCCCGGCAATCCCCGCGATGCCGCGCGCCGCGAGCCACGTGCCGAGCGCCTCATGCGCGCGCCAGTTCGCCGGCTCGGTGATGTCGGCGCGCAACACCAGACCGCGGGCGGCGATCGTGGTTGCCTCGAGATCCTCCCCATTGGCACCAACATTGCCGATATGGGGAAAAGTAAAGGTGATGATCTGGCCGGCATAGGAGGGGTCGGTGAGGGTTTCCTGATAGCCGGTCATGCCGGTATTGAAGCAGAGTTCTCCAACCGGCGCGGTCTCGGGGGTATGCGCGCCGAAGCCGTAGCCCCAGAACACCGTGCCATCGGCGAGCACCAGGGCGGCGCTCGCGCCTTCGGGGGGGTGATCGGGAAGGGTCATGGTTGGGCTCCGCTGGCCGGTGCTGGGGCGCAGGGGGGCGCCGGGGAGATCGGCGAGGTCGAGGCCGGTCGCGGCAAGCAGTGCCGGCCAATGGCGTGCCGGTACGCTCCGTGCCTGGCGCCATTTACGTAGCGCCTCGGTGCCGACGCCGAGCTGCTCGGCGGCGGCCTCGGCGCCGCCGAGACGAGTCAGGATCTCTTCGACGGTGAACGGCATGACGGTGTTTTATGGGAAAAAAATTCCCGGGGCAACTATGAAATGGTTCGGGAAAAAAATTCCCGAAGAGCGCTCAGAAAGTCGCACTAGGACTTCGCCCCCTTGACCTCCACCAAAGGCAATGCCTTTGAAAACCTCTACACGAGGGAGACCAGAGTGATGAGCCTACGCGAGAAATTTCCCGACGCGCTTAAGTCTGCGATGAAGACCCGCGACGCCGCCCGCACCTCGTCCTTGCGCCTGATCATCGCCCGGCTCAAGGAAACCGACATCACTGCCCGCGGCAAGGGACTGGCCGAGGCGAGCCCCGACGAAATCATCGCCATGCTCCGAAGCATGGTGAAATCCCGCCGCGAATCGGTGGAACTCTACCACCAGGGCAACCGCCCCGAACTCGCCGCCAAGGAAGAGGCCGAAATCGCCGTGATCGAGAGTTTCCTTCCCCAACCGATGGACGAGGCGGCGCTGGAGGCCGCCATCGCCGCGGCGATCGCCGAGAGCGGAGCGCAGGGCATCAAGGAAATGGGCAAGGTGATGGCGGCGCTGAAGACCAAGCACGGCACGGCAATCGACATGGCGCGCGCCGGCGCTTTGGCACGTCAGAAACTCGGCGGCTGATGGCGCTTGCGCCCGCCTTTCTCGAGGAACTCCGCGCCCGCACACCCCTGCCGGCGCTGATCGGGCGGCGTGTGCGGCTTGCCCGCTCGGGGCGGCAATGGAAGGGCTGCTGCCCGTTCCATGGCGAAAAAACACCTTCTTTCTATGTTTATGACGATCACTACCACTGCTTCGGCTGCGGCGCCCACGGTGACGCCATCGCCTATGTCATGCAGGCCGAGGGCATGGGCTTCATGGAGGCGGTACAGAGCCTCGCCGCCGAGGCCGGGCTCGAGGTGCCCAAACCCAGCCCCGAGGCGCAGGCGGCCGAGCGCGCCCGGCTCGATGTCGCGGCCATTCTGGAACGCGCGGCGGCGGTCTTTCAGCGCCGGCTCGCTCTTCCCGAAGGTGCTGCGGCACGCGCCTATCTCGCCTCGCGTGGCGTGCACCAGGCAAGCTTGGAGCGCTTTGGCCTGGGCTTCGCCCCGCCGCGCGGCGCGCTGGTCACTGAACTCACGCGCGAGGGCGTCACTTCCGAGGCGATGCAGGCTGCCGGCCTGCTCCGTGCCCGCGAGGAGGGTGGCGAAATGCGGGAATTCTTTGCCGGGCGCCTGATGTTTCCCATCCGCGACCGCCGCGGCCAGGTGATCAGCTTCGGCGGTCGCGTCCTCGGCGAGGGCCAGCCGAAATATCTCAACGGACCTGAGACCGCGCTTTTTGCCAAGCGCCGCACGCTCTACAATATTGATCTTGCCCGCGCCGCCCTCCGCGAAGGCGCCCAGGCGATCGTGGTGGAGGGCTATCTCGACGTCATCTCGCTCGACCAGGCGGGGCTTGCCGGGGCCATGGCGCCGCTTGGGACGGCATTGAGCGAGGAGCAGCTAGAGACGCTCTGGCAACTCGCGCCCGAGCCCGTGCTCTGCTTCGATGGTGACGCCGCCGGCCGCCGCGCCGCCCTCCGCGCTATCCGCACCGCACTTCCCCTGATCGCGCCCGACCGCAGCCTCCGCATCGCACCACTGCCCGCCGGCGAAGACCCCGATTCGCTGGTGCGCGCAAGTGGTGCGGCGGGTTTCGAGAGCGCGGTGCTGGCCCGCGCGGTTCCCCTCGACGCTGCGCTCTACGCCTTGTTGCAAAGCGAATTTTCCACCGTCACGCCGGAGGGGAGGAGCGCGTTTCTCAAGGCGTTGATGTTGGCTGCCGGGTCGATCTCAGACCCCACTCTCGCCAGCGAATATCGCCGCGCGCTCAAGGATCGATTTTATGGCGGGCGCGACAAAACCCGCGCCCGGGCACGGGCCGCGCCGGCGGCATCGCCAATCCGGGCCCGCCCGCTGCGCGGCGAGGCGGAGCGGGTGCGCATTCTGCTTGCCACCCTGCTCGGCCACCCGCGGCTGGCGCCCGAGGTCGAGGAGGATCTCGCAACCCTCGATCTGCCGCCTGATCTCGCCGCCCTCGCCGGGGCGGCGATCGCCTGGAGCCATGCGGCTGCGGAAAATCAGCGGGAAAATCCTCCCCGCGCGCTTGACTCGGAGGCGCTGATCACCCATCTCCGCGCGACCGGGTATGAGGCGGCGGTGGAGAGGGTTCTGGCAAGAAAGCCAGGCCCCTTGCCGCGCTTTGTCTCCCCCGAGACACCCCCCGAGGAGGTGGCGGCAGGATGGCTCTATTTCTTCGGCTTGTTGTCCCGACGTCGGCTCGATGAGGAAGTCGCCGCCGTGCAGCGCGAAACCTCAGTCGCCCTTAACGCGCCGAACGAGCGCCGCCTTGTCGCCCTGACAAACGCACTCCTGAACCTCGCCGCCGGCGAGCCCGAGGCGACGGCAGATGACGCGGGTGATACCGGGTCCAGGGACCACCCGACATGAGCCGCTCGCTATCCAGACCACACCGCCAGGCCCGGTTGTTGCGGCCGTTTCCGTTGAGGGAGTTTTTCCGCTGATGGCAACCAAGCCAGCCGCCGCGACCGAGACGCCGACCGCCGATCCCGATATCGACACCACGCTGCTCGACATCCAGTCAGCTGCGGTCAAGCGTATGATCGCCCGCGGCAAGGAGCGCGGCCATATTAGCTTCGACGAACTGAACGCCGTGCTGCCGCCCGATCAGAACAGCTCCGAGCAGATCGAGGATGTCATGGCCCAACTCAATGAGATGGGCATCCAGGTGGTCGAGGGCGAGGAGGCCGAGGAGGCCGAACCGGTCGCCAAGCCCGAGCGCGAGGAAGAAGAGGCCGAAGAGCCGACTGGCAATGTCGATGAAGAAAGCCTTGGCCGCACCGACGACCCGGTGCGCATGTATCTGCGCGAAATGGGCAGCGTCGAGCTGCTCTCGCGCGAGGGCGAGATCGCCATTGCCAAGCGCATCGAGGCCGGGCGCGAGATGATGATCGGCGGGCTCTGCGAGAGCCCGCTCACCATCCGCGCCATCATCGCTTGGCACGACGCGCTCAAGGCCGGGCGCCTGCTGCTGCGCGACATCATTGATCTCGAGGCGACCCAAGGCGGCCCGCCGCCTGCCGCCGTTTCCGGCGAGCCAACCGAAACGCCCGCCGATCCCGCCGAGGGCTTTGCGCCCAGCGAGGAACTCGATGACGAGGAGGAGGGCGAGGGGGCCGGTCTCTCGCTTTCCGCGCTCGAGGAAAAGCTCAAGCCCGAAGTCCTCGCGAATTTCGAGGAGATCGAGGAACTCTACAAGAAACTCCAAAAGGTGCAGAGCAAGCGTCTCGAAGTCATCACTGGCGGCGTGGCGATCAGCCCGCGGAGTGAGAAATCCTACGAAAAGCTGCGCGAGGAGCTGGTCCAGAAGGTCGAGCAGGTACGGTTGCACAACAACCGCATCGAAGAGCTGGTGATGCAGCTCAAGGAACTCAGCAAGCGGCTTACCGCGCACGAGGGGCGGCTGTTGCGGTTGGCTGAATCGTGCAAGGTCGGGCGCGAGGATTTTCTCAACCAGTACCATGGCCATGAGCTCGATCCCAACTGGCTAGACCGGGTGGCGCGGCTGACCAACAGGGGATGGAAGAATTTCGTCGCCCGCCACGCCGTCGAGATCATTGAGATCCGCGCGCATATCGCCGAGATCGCCAACGATGCGCGGCTGCCGATCAGCGAGTTTCGCCGTGTCTATGGCACGGTTAGTCGCGGCGAGCGCGATTCCGCGCGCGCGAAGAAGGAAATGATCGAAGCCAATCTGCGTCTGGTAATTTCAATTGCCAAGAAATATACTAATCGTGGTCTACAATTCCTCGATCTGATCCAGGAGGGGAATATCGGCCTGATGAAGGCGGTGGATAAATTCGAGTACCGCCGCGGCTACAAATTCAGCACCTACGCGACCTGGTGGATCCGCCAGGCGATCACCCGCTCGATCGCCGATCAGGCGCGCACCATCCGCATTCCGGTGCATATGATCGAGACCATCAACAAGCTGGTACGCACTTCGCGGCAGATGCTGCACGAAATCGGCCGCGAACCAGCGCCTGAGGAATTGGCGGAAAAACTCGGCATGCCGCTCGAAAAAGTCCGCAAGGTGCTAAAAATCGCCAAGGAGCCGATCAGCCTCGAGACCCCTATCGGCGACGAGGAGGACAGCCATCTCGGCGATTTCATCGAGGACAAGACCGCGATCATCCCGATCGATGCGGCGATCCAGGCGAATTTGCGCGAGGCGACGACACGGGTGCTTTCGAGCCTCACCCCCCGCGAGGAACGTGTGCTGCGCATGCGCTTTGGCATCGGCATGAATACCGATCACACGCTGGAAGAGGTTGGCCAGCAATTCAACGTTACGCGCGAGCGTATTCGCCAGATCGAGGCCAAGGCGCTTCGCAAGCTCAAGCATCCGAGCCGCAGCCGCAAGCTGCGCAGTTTTCTCGACGACTGAGAATTTGAAAAAATGCCCTCGCACCCGGGAAAAGGTCGGAAAGGATCAATGTTTCCAGAGGGTGTTCTTGCGCAAGCTCGATCTCTTTTAGCGGTCTGAGTCGGCGGCGATGGAACCGGTGGTGCGAGTTGCGGTGCGCGTCGCATTCCTGCGCATGGATCGCCCACCGGCCGCACCCGCCCCCTCTTGGCCCCGGAGCGCGCAAGTGGTCACGCTGGCGGCGCCGAGTGTGACATATTATCGCTTTCTCTATGACACGGTTGGCGCTGATTACGTCTGGTGGCTACGCCGGGTGACGCCGGATGCCGAACTCGCGCAATATCTCCGCACGCCCGGTATTTCACTGAACGTGCTCTATGTTGACGGGGAACCGGCAGGGTTTTACGAAATCGACGCGCGTCCCTGGCCAGTGGTCAACCTCAGCTATTTCGGGCTGATGCCGCAGTTCATCGGGCAGGGATTCGGCGGGCCATTACTGCGCCACGCCATCGATCTGGTCTGGCGCCATAACCCGCGTACCATGACGCTCAACACCTGCACCGCCGACCATCCCCGGGCGCTGCCCGGGTATTTGCGTGCCGGTTTCGTGATCTATCGCGAGATCGACGAGGTTTGGAACGTCCCCCTCCGCCTCGGCCTCACCATCCCTGAGCGATTGCATGCGCAACGCCCGGCGGGACGCCCAAGACCTTAGGCGGCCTGCGCCCGTTGCAATCGGGTTTTTCGTCTTTTTCTCCGCCCACCTTGCCTGCCCATCACGGGATCGTGTGTTGCCCCTATCTGAAGTTGCGACTAACTCTCAATTGCAGATAGGGGCAATGGCATGGCTGGAGCGCATCCCAAGGGGCGCCGTTGCGCAAGATGGCGTTCTTTTATCCAGGCGTCCCTGCTCGTCGCGCTAAGCCTCGCCCAGCCGCCGCCGGCCCGCGCCGATACCGATATGCAGCCGGCGGTGCAGGAAGACGTCAACGCCAATCTCCCCGCCGAGCCCGAGAGTTTCTGGACGCGCAAGACGATGACCGGGGACTGGGGCGGGCTGCGCTCGGCGCTCTCGGCCGAGGGCATCAATATCAGCTTGAACTATACCAGTGATTTTCTCGATAATGTTCAGGGTGGGATCAAGCAGGGCGGGGTCTATGAAGCGTTGTTGCTTGGCCAGATTGATATTGATCTGGAAAAATTACTTGACTGGAAAGGAGCGAGTTTCCACATCTCAGGGATGACGGTCGAGGGCGAACCGGAGGGCCACGGCTTGACCAACGGCTATGTCGGCAGCCTGCTCACGGTTTCCAATATCGAGGCCGCGCCGACAACAAAAATCTACACGTTGTGGTTTCAGCAGGTCGTTGATCAGGGGAATGTCTCGCTGCGGCTGGGCGTGCTTGGCATCGACGACGAATTCATGGTCAGCCCGACCTCACAGCTTTTTCTCGGCAACACCTTCGCTGGCATTACCAATGATCTGCCGGCCGGCGGCGCCACCTACCCGCTGGCGGCGCCGGCGGCGCGGCTGGCGCTGCGGCCGCTTGCCCATGTTCTCTGGATGACCGGCGTTTTCGACGGCGATCCGACCGGCGGCGATGGCTCGACCTTCATTAACGAGCAGCAGCCGAGCGGCACGCTGTTCAGCTTCTCGGGCGGCGTTTTCGTGGTTTCCGAACTCGACGTCTCGACGGTGGCGTTGCCGACGGCACCGTCGGCGCCGCTGATGGTGAAGTTCGGCGTCTGGTATGATAGCGGCACCCATTTCGCCAGTTTGCGTTATGACAATGCCGGGGTGTCGCTGGCCTCGCCGGCATCCGATGGTGTGCCGCGCAACCATGTCGGCGATGATGGCGCCTATGGCGTCATCGATTGGCCGCTCTTTCGCCTGCGCGCGGGGTCGGATCAGGGGATCTCGGCCTTTCTCCGCGCCTCCGTCAGCCCGAGCGATGAGAATCTCGTCGATCGCTTCGCCGATGGCGGCATTGTCGAGAAAGGTTTGATCCCGACCCGTCCCGCCGATCTCTTCGGCGTCGCCTTCGCCTACTCCCATGTCAGCAGCGCCGAGCGCGATTTCGACCTCGCCGAGAGAATGTATGTCAACCCTGATTATCCGCTGGCGAATTACGAGTTTCAGCTTGAAGAAACCTATCAGATCACCCTGACGAAATGGTGGGCGCTGCAGCCGGACGTGCAGGAATATTTCCACCCCGGCGGCAACGCCGCCAATCCCGGCGGCAGCTTGCGCAAAAACGCCCTCGTCGCCGGGCTGCGCCTGATCGCATCATTTTGAGCGCGCGCTGAATTTGCCGCCGCCTTTCAGCCCCCCCTTTCAGCGCCACCGCCGCCGCACCGCGCCGAGCCCGATCACCCCGGCGCCGAGCAGGGCGAGCGAGGCCGGCTCGGGGACACTGGCGGCAGGCAGGCCGTAGGAAAACAGCGTGCCGTCCCCAATGCTGCCGCCGGCGGAGGTGGTGCCGTAGAGCGTGTTGTCGAAATCGAGGAGGGTGCCTTGGGGGATTGTGCCGTTGTTGCCGGTGAAACTGGCGAGAGTGGTCAATGCGCCGGTGGCCAGGGTATAGGAAAACAGCGAGCCGTCTTGGCTGCCGCCGCCGGCCAGGGTGGTGCCGTAGAGGATGCCGTTGACATCGATCAGCCCGGCGTAGGGAAAGGCGCCGTTCGTTCTGTTGAAATTGACCAGGGTGGTGAAGGTGTTCGTCCCCGGCGTGTAGGAAAACAGCGTGCCGTCTTGGCTGCTGCCGCCGAAGAGAGTGGTGCCGTAGAGTGTCCCGCCGACATTGAGCAGCCTCGCCAGGGGATCGGCGCCGTTAGAGCCGCTAAAATTGATCAGTGTGGTCAAGGTGTTCGTCCCCGGCGTGTAGGAAAACAGCGTGCCGTTATGGCTGCTGCCGCCTTCGCTGGTGGTGCCGTAGAGTGTCCCGCCGACATCGACCAGCCTCGCCTGCGGATTGGCGCCGTTAGGGACACCAAAATTAATCAGGGTGTCAACATTGCTCCCCCCCGGCGTATAGGAAAATAGCGTGCCGACATTGCCGGTGCCGCCTTCGAGGGTGCTGCCGTAGAGCGTGTTACCGACCGCGGTGACCCCCGCCGCCGGATTTTGGCCGTTAAGTCCGGTGAAATTGGTGAGGGTGGCCACGCTGTTCGTCCCCGGCGTGTAGGAAAATAGCGTGCCGAGATTGCTGCTGCCGCCGAAGAGGGTGGCGCCGTAGAGTGCCCCGCCGACATCGATCAGCCTCGCCGTGGGAGTGGCGCCGTTCGTTCCGTTGAAATTGACCAGGGTGTCAACATTGTTCGTCCCCGGCGTATAGGAAAACAGCGTGCCATTGTTGCCACTGCCTCTCTGGGTGGTGCCGTAAAGCGTGTTGCCGACCGCGGTGAGCCCGGCAAAGGGATCTGCGCCGTTGCTACCGGTGAAATCGACGAGGGCGGTGAGATCGCCGGCCTTGGCGGCGGGGCTGAGGAGCGCGGCGCCGGCGCCGAGGGTGAAGGTGGCGAGGAGCTTGGGAAAGGCAAAGGTCATGTTGCCTCCTTGAGGGTTTTAGAGGTGCGGGCGGTGCAAATCTCCCTGTCGCGTCTCCCTGGCGCGGCGCCCGCCTCGCCATCGCACCGCGTCGGGAGTGGTAACATTAAAAAGCCGAGAGATTAATCAATTTTTGGCACACCTCACGCATTTGTGATAACACGCCGCCGCCTTTCAGCCCCGCCCCCCTTTCAGCGCCGCCGCCGCCGCACCGCGCCGAGCCCGATCACCCCGGCGCCGAGCAGGGCGAGCGAGGCCGGCTCGGGGACGCTGGCGGCAGGCAGGCCGTAGGAAAACAGCGTGCCGTCCCCAATGCTGCCGCCGTTTTCGGTGGTGCCGTAGAGCGTGTTGTCGAAATCGAGGAGGGTGCCTTGGGGGTTACTGCCGTTGCTGCCAGTGAAACTGGCGAGAGTGGTCAATGCCCTGGTGGCCAGGGTATAGGAAAACAGCGAGCCGTCTTGGCTGCTGCCGCCGTTTCCGGTGGTGCCGTAGAGGATGCCGTTGACATCGATCAGCCCGGCGTAGGGAAAGGCGCCGTTCGTTCCGTTGAAATTGACCAGGGTGGTCAAGGTGTTCGTCCCCGGCGTGTAGGAAAACAGCGTACCGTCACTGTTGCTGCCGCCGCTTTCGGTGGTGCCGTAGAATGTCCCGCCGACATTGAGCGGCCTCGCCGTGGGATCGGCGCCGTTAGAGCCGCTAAAATTAATCAGGGTGGTGAAGGTGTTCGTCCCCGGCGTGTAGGAAAATAGCGTGCCGTCACTGTTGCTGCCGCCGAAGAGAGTGGTGCCGTAGAGCGTGTTGCCGACCGCGGTGACCCCCGCCTCAGGATTGGAGCCGTTAGGGCCGGCGAAATTGGCGACGGTGGCCACGCTGTTGGCCCCCGGCGTGTAGGAAAACAGCGTGCCGAGATTGCTGCTGCCGCCTTTGAGGGTGCTGCCGTAGAGCGTGTTACCGACCGCGGTGACCCCCGCCACCGGATTTTGGCCGTTAAGTCCGGTGAAATTGGTGAGGGTGGCCACGCTGTTCGTCCCCGGCGTGTAGGAAAATAGCGTGCCGAGATTGCTGCTGCCGCCGAAGGGGGTGGCGCCGTAGAGTGTCCCGCCGACATCGAGCAACCTGGCCCCGGGAGAGTCTCCGTTCGTTCCGTTGAAATTGACCAGGGTGTCAACATTGCTCAACCCTGGCGTGTAGGAAAACAGCGTGCCGTCACTGTTGCTGCCGCCGGAGGAGGTGGTGCCGTAGAGCGTGTTGCCGACCGCGGTGAGCCCGGCAAAGGGGTCTGCGCCGTTGCTACCGGTGAAATCGACGAGGGTGGTGAGATCGCCCGCCTTGGCGGCGGGGCTGAGGAGGGCGGCGCCGGCGCCGAGGGCGAGGGTTGCGAGAAGCTTGCGCAAGGCGGGTGTCATATTGGCTCCTTGAGGGTTTTAGAGGTGTGGGCGGTGCAAATCTCCCGGGCGCGTCTCCCTGGCGCGGCGCCCGCCTCGCCACCGCGCCGCATCGGGAGTGGTAACATTAAAAAGCCGAGAGATTAATCACTTTTTGGCATATCTCGCGCATCTGTGATAACATGCCGCCGCTGTTTTTCACCAACCCCGCGACCAGCAGCCCCACCGCCTCGCCGTGCCAGCGCTGCCCCGCTTTGTGGTCGGCGTCCAAAGCCGCCCCGAGGCGGCGCCAGGGATTCAGCCTAAATCAATCGATAAACAAACGATCTTTCCTCACGTGTGCCTCTTGCCCGCGAACCCAGGCTAGTCGAAGGAAATGACCCCCGGCTTACGCGTCCCGCCCTCGCAGCATGCTTGCCAGCCGCAACGTGAGTAGCCCCATCAGGCACGCAGCGCTAAATTCATTCAGTGTCGTCAGTCGTCCGTTTTCCGCTGCTGTCAGCGCGATGATCGCCGGCCCGAACGCCGTTGCCGGGATCAGAAGCAGCAGGATCGGCAGTCCGACCGCCGCCAGGGTCAATACACGGCCCGGCAGCAGCGCCGCCAGCACGATGCAAGGCAGCAGGAACAGACCGATGCCGCTCTCCGGCCCGAAAAGCTTCATACACCACACCGTATTGACCGTGCCGACCAGCCACAACACCCCCCGCGCCACCTCCGGCCGCGACTGCGCCAGTGCCGGGACCGCCAGGAACAGCGGCATCGCGCCCATGGTGAGGAAGGCTGCGTGGCCGCGGGCCCAACCAACCACCGCGATCACGTATAGCGGATAGAATGGTCCGTTCGCTCCGAGAACCAGCGCAACGAAACACGCCATCGCCGTCGCTGGATCGGGGTGGGAACCATAGGCACGAATCGCCGCGCGCAGGCTCATCGCGGACGCAGCCGATAGTGGCTGATGCCCCAATCGTGGCCCTCGCGGGCGCCGAATAGCCCGGCCGTGGCCAGAAAAAACAGCCGCCAGCGGCGTCTCCACAGCCTGGCCTCGCTGCCATAAACAGCTTGCAGAATTGGGTTGATCGCGGCTGCGTTCGTGTCATAGCGGTTCAGCCAGTCGTTGGCGGTGCGCTGGTAGTGCCGCCCGCTCCATCGCCAGTCGGCTTCCAGCGTGAAACGCTCGTCAAGCTGGCGGATCAGCCGGTGGCTCGGCATGATACCGCCGGTGAAAAAATGCCGGGCGATCCAGTCGGCCTGGTCTTCGTGATCGAAGGTGTAGGGCGCCAGCCGATGGCTGAAGACATGCAGAAACAGCCGCCCATCCGGTTTCAGCCAACCCTGCACACGCGCCAACAAGGCATGCCAGTTGCTCATGTGCTCCCACATCTCCACCGAAACCACGCGGTCGAACCGTTCTCCTGCTACACATGGGGCGGGATCGAACTGGTTCATGTCGGCAGTGATCAACGTGACGTTGCTTAATCCGCGTCTCACTGCTTCGGCTGCGATGAACGCGCGCTGCGAGGCCGAATTGGAAACAGCAAAAATTTTCGCGCGGCGGAAACGTTCCGCCATCCATAAGGTCAGTGATCCCCAGCCACAGCCGAGTTCGAGAATCCGCTGGCCATCGGCGAGGTCGGCATGGGCGGCGGTTTCGGCCAAAGCTTGTTCCTCTGCCGCGTCGAGCGTAGCGGCGCCGTTGGTATAGAGGCAGCATGAATATTTGCGCCGCGCCCCCAGCACTTGGGCGAAAAACTCAGCCGGTAACTCGTAATGCTGGGCATTGGCGACCTCGGGCGTACGCGCGATCGGATAGGCGCGCATGCGCTGCGCGAACTCGCGCTCAGCCTCGGGCGGAGTACGGTCGAGGCGCCGACCGGTGCGTTCTACCAGCATAGCTATACCTGCCCGGGTCAGCGCATCGGGCAGCGGCAAGCGTTCGACGGCACCAGTGGCAGCGGCGACCAGGTTCATTGCGATCTCCATTTCGGCAACGGCAGGAAAGCGCGTGTGCGAGCCTGGTAGGCGCGATAAGCCTCCCCGCGCGAACGCAGCATTGCTGCCTCCAGCGGTGGGATACCGGAGACATGCACGAGCAGCCAATACATCAGCGCTGGAGCCGCCAGCGCCAGCCACCCCAATGGGTTGGCCGCGGCGATCGCCAGTAGCGGCCACGTACACCAGCCCAAGAACTCGAAGAAATAATTCGGATGGCGCGACCATCGCCAGAGACCGGCCGTGCAGATTTGACCACGATGGGCTGGTTCGCGACGAAAGCACAACAATTGCTCGTCAGCAACACCTCCTCCCACAATCGCGATCAGGAATACCGCGACGCCAGCCACATCCCCCATGCCGAGCGGCGCCGGGTTGCGGGCCGCGAGCAGCATGGCGAGGGAAAGGAAAGCCGCGACCAGGGCCTGGATTTGCAAAAAGCCAAACATCCGGCGTTGGAACCGCTCGCCCCATTCAACCCGCAATCTGGCGTAGCGAGCGTCTTCGTGTCCCTCGCGGGTGCGACGCAAGATGTGGCTGCCAAGCCGCAAAGCCCAGGCCGCAGCCAAAGCCGCCACCAGCCACGCCCGTGCCCCACCCGCGCCGCCCACCAGAGCATAGAGAACCCCGGCAACGCCCAACGCGAAGGTCCAGAAGACATCCACCCATCCGGCGTTACGGGTGAGACTCTGCACCACCCAGGCCAACATCATCGCCAGTGACAGCCCGGCCGTGACCGCAAGTATGATCATGCTACCCCGCTATGCCGGGCGATGAAGCGCAGGACTGTTCGCCGCACCGGCAAAAATGGCGCCAAAACCGAAGCGAAGCCGCCGATCAGGACGCGATGGCCGAGCCCAGAATAGAGCCGCGCCTCCACCCTTGCCCCCACCGCGCGCAAACGAGCTGCCAAACGCTGCGTGTTGCCAGGGTCAACCACCCGATCGGCGTGGCCGGCCAGCAGCAGCATCGGCGGGGCCGAAGACGTGACGAAAGCGATCGGCTGGCTTGACGGCCAAGTTTCCTCGGGACCAAAGATCGCTTTCAGGGTCGGGCTTTGGAGCGGCAGGAAATCATACGGCCCGGCCAGGCCAATCACGCCAGCGAGGCAACGGCCCGCAACCCCCGCGGCGCACAGATAGCGCTCGTCCAGCGCCAACAGGGTCGCAATCTGCGCACCGGCGGAATGCCCCATCAGGAACAGCCGTTCCGGATCGCCGCCATGGGGGACGACGAACCGCCGAGCCCAGGCGACGGCAGCCGCGGCGTCCTCCATGAAGGCGGGGAAACGGATCTCGGGATATAAGCGATAATCGGGAACGAGGGTCAGAATGCCGCGCGCGGCCAGCGCCGCAGCGACGAAGCGATACATGCCTCGCTCCCCTTCCTCCCAGCCGCCGCCGTAGAAAAACACCACCACCGGAACCGGGGGCGATGATGCGGCACGGATGGGAATATAGGCGTCGAGCCGATGTCGCGGCCCTCGCCCATAGGCAATATCCGATACTACCTCTAAGCCCCGCACGGGGGTGAGCCTATTCAGGAGATCGACGGCAAACTCGGCGCGCGCCGGTTGCGGCGGAGCCAAAACGGCCGACACGGCGTTACATCCCAAGCAGCGGGCGCACCAGCCGGCCAAGCCAGCTATGCGCCCGCAAATGATGCGTCGTTGCGATCAAACAGATGCAGTCCTCCCCAGGCAACGCGCGTGGGGTGTGGTCCAGCGCTGCGTCGGCTTCCACACAGTCCCCGGCAGCAAAAATGCCGGTGCCATCGGCAAAGGCCCCGGTCAAAACACAGGTCGTCTCAGGCCCGGTATGGCCGTGAGACAGCAGCGCGCGGCCAGGGGCGACCCTTATCAAATCGAGCCGACTATCGGTGGCATCGCGCGGCAGCAGTTTCATCATCGCAATACCCGGCGCGACACGGCGCCAGCGACCGGAAGCAAGCGCCGCGAGATCGAACGCTGGTGCCGCCGGGGCTGTCTCGACCGGGGTCGCCTCCAGCCGCGCTAGGGTGCGGGCGAGAGCATCAGGGGCCATTGGCGCTGGTGCCAGCCCCTCGAGGAGAGCGCCGCCGGCGTTCTCAGCGGCACGTAATCCGGCAGCACAGATCGGACAGCGCGCGGCATGGGCGCGGATGACGTGTGCGTGCGCTAGGGGCATGGTGCCGGCGGCACAAGCGATCAGACTGGCCTCGGCCGGATGATGGCGGATCATGCGTCCTCTCCCAGGGCCGCGCGCAGCCGGGCCAGGGCCAAGCGCAAGCGCGATTTCACGGTGCCGAGCGGGATCGCGAGCGCCGATTCCATTTCGCTGTGCGAACGCTCATCGAAATAGGCCAAACGCAAAGCCTCGGATTGTTCGGCCGGCAGCGCCGCGATGGCTTCGCGCAGCCGGCGCGCGCGCTGATCGGCGATCAGAAACGCATCAGCCGGCATCGAAGGCGGGGGATCATCGGTGGGATCCGGGGCCAGAGCCGGGACCGCTCGCCGTGTCCGGCGCAACACGTCAATACGCAGATTGCGCGCGATGGCGAAAATCCACGCCGCGGCGGTGGCGCGGCGGGGATCGAACTGATCGGCTTTCCGCCAGACCGCAAGCAGGGTCTCCTGCGCCAGCTCCTCGGCTTGGGCCGTGTCGGCGCCGCGGCGTTGCAGAAAGGCTTTCACCCGCGGGGCATAATGAGAAAAGAGTGCTGCGAAGGCGGCGCGGTCGCGGCTGGTCGCGACCGCGCGGATGAGAGCCTCGTACGAAGCCTCCTCCGGCATATCGGTCATGGCATCGGACTCCGGCCAGGGCGAGACCAGCCCGGCCTCTGCCCGCACCACCGACGATTTGCGCGCAACATACATGCCCCTCTTACGCAGGAATGATCGCCTCGGATCACTCGCGGCGCCGGTGATCCAACCCGGCCGGCGGATCGTAATCCTGGTCGCATAGCACGGGTAGAGGAGCGCATGCAGGGCACGGAGCGGCTGCGGATTGCAGTGGTGGGAACCGGTATAGCTGGGATGGCTGCGGCTTGGCTATTGCACCCCGCCCATGAGGTGACGGTCTTTGAAGCCGCCGCTGCGCCCGGCGGGCACAGCCACACCGTGGAGGTGCCGGGCGTGGACGGGCCGGTGGCGGTGGATATGGGTTTCATCGTCTATAACCCTTCCGCTTATCCGAACCTGACCGCGTTATTCCAGCACATCAACGTGCCGACACATGGATCAGATATGTCCTTTGCGGTCTCTCTCCGCGGCGGCAGGCTCGAATACGCCGGCACCGACCTCGCGGGCTTGTTCGGACAGCGACGCAATCTTCTCCGGCCGCGCTTTTGGATGATGCTGCGCGATATCACGCGTTTCTATCGTGAGGCCGAGGCGGATATGAAACGGCTGGACTCCGACACATCGCTTGGCGCCTATCTGAGCGCCCGCGGCTACGGGGCAGACTTCATGCGCGACCATTTGCTGCCGATGGCCGCAGCGATTTGGTCCACGCCGGCCGATCAGATCGCCGCCTATCCGGCGCTCGCCTTCCTCCGCTTTTGTCAAAATCATGGGCTTTTATTGCTGCGCAACCGTCCGCAGTGGCGCAGCGTCATCGGGGGAAGCCGGGAATATGTCCGGCGCTTGACCGCACCCTTTGCCGCCGCGATCCGCCTGAACTGCCCGGTGCGCGCGATCCGGCGCGTGCCGGGGGGCGTGATGCTGCGCGCTGGCGGCGGGGAAGAGTTGCGCTACGACCATGTGGTGATCGCAACCCATGCCGATCAGGCGCGATCGCTGATCAGCGATGGCTCGGAACGCGAATATGCCCTGCTCGGCGCGCTCAGAAGCACGCGCAATGAAGTGGTGATGCATCGTGATCCGGCATTGATGCCACGGCGCCGGCGGGTCTGGTCGAGTTGGAACTATATTGGCGCCGCCGCGGGTAATGCGCTCTGTGTCACATATTGGATGAACCGATTGCAACAAATCCCCGGCTCCGGGCCGGTGTTCGTCACGCTGAACCCGGTGCAGCCGCCGGCGCCCGAGGCCGTGCTGCATCGTGTTGATTTCGATCATCCCTACTTCGATGCCGCGGCCATGCGGGCCCAACGCGATCTCTGGGGGTTGCAGGGAGAGCGGCGGACTTGGTTCTGCGGCGCCTGGTTTGGCGCCGGCTTTCATGAGGACGGCGTGCAAGCCGGCCTCGCCGTTGCCGAAGCTCTGGGTGGGGTGCGCCGGCCTTGGCGTGTCGCCGGCGAGTCAGACCGGCTGCCGCTCCCCCCCGAGGGAGAGGCGCTCGCGGCATGAACGTCTCGGCGCTCTATGTCGGCACGGTGGTACACACGCGCCTTCGCCCGGTGCGGCACCAGCTGCGGTATCGGATACCGACGTTGCTTCTGGATCTGGACGAAATTCCGGCGCTGGCGCGGCGGCTCAGGCTGTTTTCCGTCGATCGCTTCAACCTGTTCGGCTTTTCCGAGCGCGATCATCTCGGGGCCGGGGATGAGCCCCTGCGTCGGCAAGTGGAGACCGCCCTCGCGAAAGCCGGCATCGCGCCCGATGGCGGGCCGATCCGCCTGCTGGCCATGCCGCGGGTGCTGGGCAGCGTGTTCAATCCGCTCAGCCTCTTCTTTTGCCATGGCAGCGACGGGGCCCTCCGTGCCGTGCTCTACGAGGTCAATAACACCTTCGGCCAGCGCCATAGCTATCTAATTCCGGTCGATGGGCCTGGCCTCCCGATCCGCCAGGAATGCGCCAAGGATTTTTACGTCTCTCCGTTTATGGACATGGCACTGCGCTACCGCTTCCGGTTGACCCCACCGGCGGAAAAGCTGGGGCTCACGATCGAGGTGCGCGACGATGCCGGAACAGTGCTGACCGCTGGTTTTGCGGCACGGCGGCAAGCGCTGACGGACGGCGTGCTGCTACGCGGTTTCCTGCGCCATCCGCTCCTTGCCGCGCAAGTATTGGGCGGCATCCACTGGGAGGCGCTGAAGCTCTGGCGTAAAGGCATGCGCGTGCGACCGCGCCCCGTGCCCCCGCCAGAGCCGATCAGTATCGTGTTGGCAGGGAGAGTGACGTGAGCGGGCGTGCGATGGCTGGGTCATCGCCCGGGCGGCGTCGTCTCGGTCAAAGACTGCTCGTTCGTATGTTAGGCGGGATCAAGACCGGCACACTCACCGTCACTCTGCCCGGTGGCACCCGCCTACGCTATGCAGCCTCTCAACCGGGACCGGAGGCGGTGTTGGTGTTGCATCGCTGGCGTGCCTTGCGCCGGCTGGCGATCGGCGGGGATATAGGGTTTGCCGAGGCCTATCTCGATCAGGACTGGTCCAGCCCCGATCCGGTGGCGTTGCTCGAACTCGCAGCGTGCAACCTCTCGCGTATCCCGGGCGCCGCAGGTGGCCCGTTGCCGGTCCGGCTGTGGCATCGGCTCCGTCATTGCGTCCGGGCGAACACCCGCACGGGGAGCCGACGCAACATCATGGCGCATTATGATCTCGGCAATGATTTCTATGCGCAATGGCTTGACAAGGGACTGAGCTATTCCTCGGGGATCTACGCCGATCACTCGATTGATCCGGTCGCCGGGTTAGACGCGGCGCAATCGGAAAAGCAGGCGCGGATCCTGGCATGGCTCGATCTGCAGCCGGGCCAGCAGGTGCTGGAGATCGGCTGCGGCTGGGGCGGGCTTGCCGAACGCATCGCGGCGGTTGGCGCGCAGGTCACGGGACTGACACTCTCGCCAGCGCAATGGGAATATGCCACCGCGCGGATGGCGCGAGCGGGGCTGGATCAGCGCGCCGAACTGCGGTTGCAGGATTACCGTGATGTCGAGGGCTGTTTTGACCGCATCGTCTCGATCGAGATGATCGAAGCGGTGGGCGAGGCCTATTGGCCGACTTATTTCGCAACCCTGCGCGACCGCCTGGCCCGCAATGGCATTGTGGTATTGCAGGCGATCACGATCGCCGACGACGTCTTCGATACCTATCGCCGCGGTACCGATTTCATCCAGCATGCGATCTTCCCGGGTGGGATGCTGCCTTCGCCGGGGACAATCGCTGCCCTCGCCGAACGCCACGGGCTGGCGGTGCGGGCGCGTGAGAGCTTCGGCGACAGCTATGCGCGGACCTTGGCGGCTTGGCGAGCACGGTTTAACGCCGCTTGGCCAGCCATCGCGGCCATGGGTTTCCCGCCGCGCTTCCGCCGCCTGTGGAATTACTATTTGGCCTATTGCGAAGCTGGATTCCGCGCCGGCCGCGTGGATGTAGGGCTCTGGCGGTTGGAGCCGCGCTGATGCCCGGCCGGGGCGGATGTTGCTTTGCTACATGCCCGCGCAGGTCCGGGCCGGGACGCTGTTCGACGCGAGCGACGGCGCATAGGTTCGTTACGAGAGGATGACATGGGTCCGATGCGTCGATGGCTGCGGAGCGCGGTGCTGGTGCTATGTCTGGCGGGGCTGTCCGATTGCACGACATTCGGGACCCATCAGGCACTGGCACCGCATGTCGATCTGTCGCGCTACGCGGGGCGATGGTACATCATCGCAAACATACCGTATTTCGCGGAGCGCGGGAAGGTTGGCAGCTATTTCGACGTGACATTCCCGGAAGGGAAAGTGCGTGACGTGTACGCGGGCCGCGACGGTAGCTTTTCGGCCCCGCTGTCGCAGTTCGTCATGCATGGCTACGTGGTGCCCGGCACCGGGAACGCCTATTGGCGGGAGTCGCCGTTCTGGCCGGTGTATCTGTCGTATCTGATCCTGTACGTGTCGCCGGACTATAGCACTGCCTTGGTGGGCTACCCGGGGCGTGGGTACGGCTGGGTGCTGTCGCGGCAGCCGCGGATGGACACGGCGACGTACCGCGCGTTACTCGACCGATTCGCTGCGGCGGGGTACGACGTGTCGCGGTTCCGGCGGGTGCCGCAGTTTCCCGACCAGATCGGAGCACCCGGATTCGAGTCTGAACTTTCCCTGCTGAAAACCTCAAGCTGATAATCTAGAGTAGTTCCTGCTTCGGCGCAGGGTCTCGGTAAGTTCCTTGTCGGGATCCTCATAAAGCATTGGCGCCAGGTGCTGGCGCATGCGCCACTCGAGATAATAGGAAAGCATGCAAAGAAACACCTGCGCACGGCCGCGGCATCATCGCAGGCTTCATCTGGCAGAATCTGGATGCGAGGATTTGGCGAGCTTGAGGAAGGCGCTGCGGATCTGCTTCTCCGTCGCATCGCGCGGGACACCTAGGACCTGATAGGGATCATCGGCCAATCGCACTTTCCGCCAATTGCAGTCTCCATCGACACGTCCAAGGAGACTGGTCTGTTCAAGCGGCAAACGCGGGCGGGCAAGCGCGCCTGCTGCTGATATTGCCGCAAACGGCGCCCTGCCCGAGGGAGCAGAAAAAAAATCGTCGTCGTCTGCATCCGCCCGTGGCGTTCGCCGGTATCGGTGACAGCGGCCGGTGATGGCCGCGCGGCCACAAACAGCAGGAGACTGTCGATGAAACGGATGCTCGCGCTTTCTTTGGGAATGGGTCTCGCTCTCGCTTCGGGCGGGGTCTGGGCGGCACAGGACAGCATCGTCATGGTCGGGGGGCAAGCGATGTATCCCTCGAAGACGATCGTGATGAATGCCATCAATTCCGCCGATCACACGACGCTCGTCGCGGCCGTGAAGGCGGCGGGCCTGGTCGATGCGCTGAACGGCAAGGGGCCGTTCACGGTCTTCGCCCCCACCAACGAAGCGTTCAACGATCTGCCGCCGGGCACGGTCGCGACCCTGGTCAAGCCCGAGAACAAGGCAACGCTGACCAAGATCCTGACCTATCACGTGGTGTCCGGGGATTACACCTCGACCGCGCTTCGCAAGATGATTCTCGCCGGCAATGGCATGGCAACGCTCAAGACCCTCGAGGGCGGCACGCTCACCTTCATGATGAACGGCTCGCAAAATGTCGTGATGAAGGATGAGAAGGGTAATGTTGCGGATATCACCATCTACGACGTCAAACAGTCGAACGGCGTCATCCACGTCGTCGACAAGGTGCTGATGCCGAACTGATCACGCCGCGCCATACCTTGAATACCGCCCGGGAAGGCTCTGCTTTCCCGGGTTTTTGGTTGGCAAGCGCTAATCCAGGGCGGTCAGCTTGCCAGCATAGAGCACTGGGCCGGTGGGCTGGCCGGTTGGTGAGCCGCCACGGGGTTCGAGGCTGATCATGAGCTGGGTCGCAGGCCCGGCATCTGCCGCCCGCACGCTGTGGCCGCCTTGCACCGGTAACACGCCGAGCGAGCGCGGCCGCGTCTCACCGGCCGGCAATTCCCAGAGTTCGAGGCTGCGATCAGCGGCGATGCTGAGCGGGGCGGCGCTGGCGATGACGATCTCACCCTTGGCATTCATCATCGCCACAAATAGCGGCCCCTGGCCGCTCGCCGGGGTCAGCGTCGCCATGGCGCGCGGGGGTGTCGCCGGGAGAAGGGTGGGCGAGGGTGGCGTGCGCCAGAGCAGCAGGCCGGCGAAAGCGGCGGCGAGAGCCAGGGCGGCGGTGGTACTCGCTTGCCAGAGGCGAAGCCGACGGCGAAGCCTGGCGGCAGTGAGTTCGAGCGGTGTCGGCGGCAAAGCGGCGGCGAGGCGCTGCCAAATCTCGGGCGGCGGCGCAACCTCGGGGATCCCGTCGGCGAGTGGCGCCAGTCGCTGCTCCCAGGTTCTCATCGCGGCCGCCAGCGCCGGCTCGCGCGCCGCCCGCGCGACGACCGTCGCCGCGGTTTCGGCATCGAGGCAGCCGAGCACGTATTCACCGGCCAGAAGATCGGGATCGTCGTCGATGCCGCTCATGGTTCGAGACATTTTTTTAGGGCTTGCAGCGCCCGACGGATCCAGGATTTGATTGTCCCCAACGGCTGTTTCGTTGCCGTCGCGAGATCTTGATGCGAAAGCCCGTCCACGAAGGCGCGCAGCAGAAGCCGGCGGCGGTCTTCTTCCAAGGTTTCAAGACAGCGGTGGAGCGCCTTGCCATCGCTACTGGAAAGCAAGGCTGCGAGCGGGTCCGGCGCGTCATCGGCGGTCTCGGGGATTTCGGCGCCGAGCGTCTCACGGCCGTGGCGGCGGACGAGGTCGAGGGCGCGATAGCGCACCAGGCTGAGCAGCCAGGCTTCGGCGTGGCCACGGGTGGCGTCGAACTGCCCGGCATTCTGCCAAAGCTGTAAAAATGCCTCCTGCAGAGCGTCGGCGGCGAGCGCTGATTGCCGGGTGATACGGAGTGCGACGGCATAGAGCCGGCCCGCCCGATGGTCATAGATACGGCGGAACGCGACCCGATCGCCTTCCGCAGCGCGCCGGATCAGAGCGGCGAGATCGTCGCCGGCCTGATCGAAGGGCGGGTATCCGGGCGCGGGCGGCGCCACGTCGGCGCTGGCGAAAGACATGGCCAAGCCTAGCGGATACGGGCGCACGGCGGCAAGCTTGGCGCGGTGCGCCCCCGCCCTCGGCGGCAAACCTCCGTTACAATAGGACCATTCACGTATTGGCGGCGACGTGCCATAATACCACTTCATCGTGGTCATGATGGAGATACGTTGCCGGAGCACGGGGCGATGGATCCGGGGTGGAGAAATTTTTGACTGCCGGCTCGTTGGTGTGGGGCAGCAGGGAATGAGGAGGTTGCGTGTGTTCACGAAACCGGGGCTGGGCAAATGGCTCGGGTTCGGGCTGGGCGCGGCGCAGTTTTTCACCCCGCTCGCTTGGGCCGCCGATCAGTCGCCGGCGCCGGCAGAGACATCGGCCGCGGCGGCGGGTGAGGTGCAGGTGATCGTGCTCGGCGTCACCGCGCCGTTTTTTACCTTCGGAATAGTCAAGCGATTCGAGCAAATTCCCGGCGTTCAGCATGCTTCGTTCAACCTGCTGCATGGCCGCGCAGATATTGTGCTCAAGCCTGGCGCGACGGTGACGGATGATGAATTGCGCCAAGCGGTGCGCAACGCCTCCTTCTCGATCGGTGGCATCCATTGGATCCGCCGCCCGGGCGCGGCTGATGCGGCAACGCCGAGTACCGCCGCGACGAAAGGGACGAATTAGTCCCATGAATTGTCTCGCCCGCCGCTTTGCAGCCCTCGCCGCGGGCCTGATGCTCGCGCTGCTGTTCACGCTGCCGGCGCGTGCGCAAATCACCTTTCCCTCCGCCGCGCCGATCTCGGCCGGCAATCTCATCGTGCGCACGCAGCCGACGGTAACCGAGTATTCAGGGGGATTGCAGAGCTTCTATGATGAGAACATCCTACTTTACGGTGCCTCCCCTGATCTTGCCTTCATTCTTGAAAACAAATCGATCGTCTCGAATTCCGGCAATATCGTCAGCAACGGTAAGGCCGCGGCTTTTACTGCTACCGGCTTTGGCGATACTGTGCTCGACACCCGCTATAATCTCTATGAAACGGATGGCGTGGGGTCCACCTTCCGCATCGCGCCTTATATCGGAATCGACATCCCGACCGGGATGGACAACGTCAACAACGCGGTGCCAAGGACATTGCAGCCCGCCTCTGGCGAATGGGGCACGCGAGAGGCCCTGACCTCGTCATGGCAGACCTTGTTCTGGAATGCGCAAGCCTTGATCGGCTACCAGAACTACGCGGGGTCCGACGGGTTTCAGACCGGCTCGTCGCTGCTCGCCGATGCCGCTTTCCATTATCTGATCTGGCCTTCCGATCTCGACCGAGAAGTGAACACCGAAGTTTTTGCCTCGTTGGAGACCAATTACTCGCTTTCCGCGGTGGATCGTATGAACGGCGCCGCGATTTCCGGCACCGGTGGGCAGCTCTGGACCGTCGATCCGGGCATCATCTATAGCACTCCGAAATATGCCGTCGATTTCACCGCCCTTTTGCCGGTTTTGCAGCAATATCGCGGCCCGGGCGCGTCACGTTATGATTATGGTTTTGAAATGATGTTCCGCTATAGCTTCTTCACCTATCATCATTGGTGAGGGGCGACGACAATCCCCTGATGACGGGGGCTGGGGACCAACTGGCCCCAGCGGCGCCCCTCGCTTCTCTCCTTGCCTACTTCTGCTCCGCCTTGTCCCAGACCGCATGGGTATAGGCACCTTCGGGGTGTTTGGAGATTACCGGATCGGACTTGCCGGCAAGGAGTTCGTCCACGGTGCGTTCGTAGGCGGCAGGTTCGAGATAGCCTAGGCCGTGGCTGCCGCCGGGGATGAGTTTTGCCACTTCGCTCATCATGGTGGTTTGGTGAATCTCGGTTTGTGCCCCGGTGGTATCGTTCTCGAGCACGATCTTGACAGCGTCCTTCTGGTGGTCGACGGCGTATTGCCAACCCTTCATCGTAGCGCGGACGAAGCGGGCGAGGCGATCGACCATGGTCGGGTCGTTGAGCTTGGGCTGCACCGTGTAGAGCCCGTCCTCCAGGGTCGCGACGCCCTCGGTCTCGTATTTGAAGACAACGAGCTGATCGGGCTTCATGCCGGCCTCGATGAGCTGCCAGTATTCGTTATACGTCATCGTCGAGATGCAGGCGGCCTGTTTCTGCAACAGCGGATCGACGTTGAAGCCTTGCTTCAGCACTTTCACGTCAGCGTTGGGGCCCGAGGTGGTGTAGTTGAGCTTCGCCATCCAGGCGAGGAAGGGGTATTCATTGCCGGCGAACCAGACGCCCAGCGTCTTGCCCTTAAAATCCTTGGGCGTGCGCACGCCGCTGTCCTTGCGGCAGGTGAGTTCAAGGCCGGATTTCTGGAATACCTGCGCGATATTGACCAGCGGCACGCCTTTCTCGCGCGTCGCCAGTGCCGAGGGCATCCAATCGACGATGACATCGGCGCCACCGCCGGCGATCACCTGTGAAGGATTGATATCCGGGCCACCCGGCTTGATGGTGACGTCAAGATTTTCCTCCTTGTAAAATCCCTCCGCCTTGGCGACGTAATAGCCGGCGAACTGCGCTTGCGTCACCCATTTCAGTTGCAAGATCAGCGGGTCCGCGGCATGAACCGGCGCGGCGAGCCCGGTGCCGAACAGCAGGGCGGAAAGCAGCGTCCATTTCTTCATCTTATTCCCCTTCATGGCGTTTCATTTAAGGCCGCGGAACGACGGATGCCAGAACGTCACCAGGCGCTCCAGCAAGGCAAGAGCGCCAAAGCTTGCCGATCCGGCAAGGGCGGCGACAGTGATTGTCGCCCACACTAGATCGAGATTCATCTTGGCTGCTTCGGTGGAAATGCGAAATCCCATGCCCATGATCGGGGTGCCGAAAAACTCGGCAACGACAGCGCCGATCAGGGCGAGGGTCGAGTTGAGCTTGAGCGCGGTAAAAATATGCGGCAGTGCCGCTGGTAGACGGAGCTTGATCAGCGTCGGCCAGTAGCCGGCGGCGTAGCATTGCATCAGATCGCGCTCCATGACACCGGCCTCAGCAAGCCCCGCCGTGGTGTTCACCAGCATGGGGAAAAACGTCATCACGAGCACGACAGCGGCCTTAGAGGGCCAGTCGAAGCCGAACCACATCACCATGATCGGTGCGATACCGACAATCGGCATGGCGCTCACCAGATTGCCCATCGGCAATAGCCCGCGCTTGAGAAAATGCGAGCGGTCGATGGCGAGTCCCATGAGAAATCCTGTGCCCGAGCCAAGCACATAGCCGATCACCACGGCGTGCAGATAGGTCTGCGCGAAATCACCGGCGAGCAGCGCCGGATGGCTCGCGAAAGCCCGCGCGATAAGCGTCGGTGGCGGTAGCAGAACGAAGGGAACTTGCAAGCCGATGACGGCGATTTCCCAGAGCCAGAGCAGCAGGAAGCCGAACAGCACGGGGGTTGCGAGGCGCGCGAACGGCGTCTCGGACCGCGCAAACCCGGCCATCGCGGCGATGATCGCCGTGATCGCGAGAAAGGCGATGCCGAGCACCGGAAGCGGGCTGAGTCCAGCGCCGAGCGCGAACCGGGTGGCGAGCGCGAGCGTTATGCCCAGCACGCCGAGCGCGGGGGCGGCGCGTCTCACAGTCGTCCGCCCCGCCGCCGCGCGGCCAGATTTTCGATGAAAGTAACAGCGGCGATGCCGAGCAGCGAAAGCACCGAGGCAAGGATCAACGCCGACCAGATCTGCACCGTCTGCCCATAATAGGAGCCAATCAGCAACCGCGCGCCGAGCCCAGCCTGCGCCCCCGTCGGCAATTCAGCGACGATCGCGCCGACCAGGGACAGTGCCACCGCCACCCGCAAACTGGGGAACAAAAAGCCGAGCGAGGCCGGCCAGCGCAGCTTGCTGAACACATCGCGGCCAGGCGCGTCGTAGGTACGCATGAGATCGAGCTGCAACGGATCAGGCGCGCGCAAACCCTTGACCATGCCGACAGTGATCGGGAAAAATGCAAGATAGCCGGCGATCGCGGCTTTCGGGATGAGGCCGGTGATGCCGAGATTGCCGAGCACCACAACCACCATCGGCGCGATCGCCAGTACGGGGACGGTCTGGCTGGCAATCACCCAGGGCATCATCGAGCGATCGAGCAGCCTCAGATGCACAATGCCGATGGCGAGCAACATGCCGAGCGCCAGTGCGATCGCAAGCCCCGCAAGCGCCGCTGAGAGCGTTACCCAGGCGTGATAGACCAGGCTGCGTGGCGAGGTGACGGGGTGGTCAAAAATGCCTTGCTTAAGTTCCATCGCGATCTGGTGCGGCGCCGGTAGCACCGGCCGCTCCATCGACCAACTTCCGGCAACGATCGCACGCCAGCCTGCATCCTCGCCGAACCGCTCGCGCACCTGCGCCTGGTTGAGCCCAACCGCCGCGCCATACCAGAGGATCATGAGTGCCGCAAAAACTGCCAGGAGCGGCAACGCCGCCCCAGCCACCGTGCGCGCCCAGCGCGGCCTAATCATAGGAGTGCCCGGCCCGGAGCGCCTGGCGAACGCGATGGGCGACGGCGAGAAACTCCGGCGTGTCACGCAGATCGAGATCGCGTTCGGCCGGCAGATCGCTCCCGATGATCTCGACGATGCGCCCCGGCCGCGCCGACATAACAACGATATGGGTCGAGAGAAACACCGCCTCGGGGATCGAGTGCGTGACGAACACCACCGTCATGCCGGTACGCCGCCAGAGGTCGTGAAGATGGACATTGAGACCATCGCGCGTGATTTCATCGAGCGCCCCGAAGGGCTCGTCCATCAAGAGCAGCTTCGGCTCGAACGAAAGCGCGCGCGCGATAGAAACGCGCTGCTGCATCCCGCCCGAGAGTTGCCAGGGAAATTTGCGCGCGAAATCGCCGAGGCCAACGAGGTCGAGATAACGCGCCGCACGACGTTGCCGCTCCGCGCGCTTGAGGCCCATGATTTCGAGCGGCAGCATGACATTGCGCGCGACACTGCGCCAGGGATAGAGAGCGGGGGCCTGAAATACGTAGCCATAGGCACGCTGTTTGCGCGCCTCGCGCGGAGTGAGACCATTTACAAGCAGCGTACCAGCGCTTGGCTGCACGAGATCGGCGATGGCGCGCAAAAGTGTCGTCTTGCCACAGCCCGAGGGGCCGATGAGCGACACGAAATGGCCCGCCCCGATGGTGAGATCGACGCCCATCAACGCCGTCACCTCCTGGCCCGCGGCGTCAAACACGATGGCTAAGTCTCGCGCCTCAACTGCGACGCTCGGCACTTCGCGTGCCGGACGCTGGGTGGGCTCCAACAGCGCGGCGCCCACCTCCATCAGGTGCTTTCCCGCTCCCCAAGCCGCGCATCCGTTGCCAACACGGCGCGCAGCAACACATTGGCGCCGGCCGCGACATGCTCGGGCTCGGCTTTTTCCAGCTCGTTATGACTGATGCCGCGCTCGCAGGGGACAAAAATCATCGCGGTCGGCGCGACGGCGGCGACATAGGCGGCGTCATGTCCGGCGCCCGAGATGATATCGCGATGGGCATAGCCGAGCGCCCGCGCCCCCTCGCGCACGGCGGCAACACAGGCCTCATCGAAATGCACGGGCGGCGAATTCCAAACCCGCGTGAATGTTATGCCGAGCGTCGCGCGCGCCGCGATCTCTTGCAATTCCGCCGCGATCTCGGCTTCCATACTGGCAAGCACGGCGTCCTCCGGATGGCGGATGTCGATGGTAAAAAACGTCTCGCCGGGAATAACGTTGCGGCTGTTGGGGCGCGCCTCGATGAGCCCGACGGTCGCGACCGCGAGCGGCGCGTGGCGCAGCCCGATCGCGTTGATCGCGGCGATCATGCGTGCCGCGCCGAGCAGCGCGTCTTTCCGCATCGGCATCGGTGTCGAGCCGGCATGGCAATCCTCACCCACAACCGTCACCTCGTACCAGCGCATACCTTGAACATCGGTGACGACGCCGATGGTTTTTTGCTCGGCCTCAAGAATCGGGCCTTGCTCGATGTGGATTTCGAAAAACGCCGCGAGCGGATGATCGCCGCAGGGCGCCTCGCCCTTGAAGCCGATGCGTTCAAGCTCCTCGCCGAATTTCTTGCCCTCGCGATCCTCTCGCGCATAGGCATAATCACGGCTGAATTTTTTTGCGAACACGCCCGAGGCCAGCATCGCCGGGGCGAAGCGCGAGCCCTCTTCGTTGGTCCAATCGATCACCTCGATCGGCGCGTTGGTCTCGTAGCCGGCAGCGTTCAGCGTGCGCAGCACCTCGAGCCCCGAGAGCACGCCGATGATGCCATCAAATTTCCCCCCCGAGGGCTGGGTGTCGAGATGGCTGCCGACGCCGATCGGCGGCAGGTTCGGGTTCTTCCCAGGGCGGCGGGCAAAAATATTGCCCATGTCATCGACGGTAATGGCACAGCCGGCTTCGCGGCAGGCATTGACGAACCATTCGCGCACTTTTTGGTCCAGATCGGAAAGGGTGAGCCGGCGCACGCCGCCTTTCGCGGTCAGGCCGAATTGCGCGGTCTCCATGATGGTGCCCCACAGACGCTCGGCATCGATGCGCAGATTGGTGGTTTCCCCGCTCATTCCGCAGCCTCTCTCATCGGGTTGTTGGGATGGTGCTTCCAGGTCAGAGGCGGTTTGTCGCTCGGTTGCGGCACCATGGTGATGCAGTTTTCCACCGGACAGACATGCAAGCAGAGATTGCAGCCAACACATTCGGCATCGATCACTTCGAAACGCCGCGTGCCGGCCTGTATTTGCGCCGCGATCGCCTGATGCGAGGTGTCCTCGCAGGCGATGTGGCAGAGCCCGCATTTGATGCAGAGCGCCTGATCGATGCGCGCGATGGTCTGGAAATTGAGGTTCAGGCTCTCCCAGTTGACAAAATTCCGCACCGCACGGCCGGAAAAATCGCGGATCCGGGCGTAGCCTTTTTCCTCCATCCAGTTGGCGAGCCCATCTGTCATTTCTTCAATGATGCGGAAGCCGCGGTGCATCGCCGCCGTGCAAACCTGCACCGTGCCCGCGCCGAGAGCCAGGAATTCGGCGGCATCGCGCCAGGAAGAAATGCCGCCGATACCCGAAATCGGCAGGCGTGCGGTTGCCGGATCGCGCGCGATCTCGGCCACCATGCGGAGCGCGATCGGCTTCACGGCCGGGCCACAATAGCCGCCATGCGTGCCCTGGCCGTCGACCACCGGCTCGGGCGCCATCGTGTCGAGATCAACCGAGACGATGGATTGCACGGTGTTGATCAGTGAAACCGCGTCCGCGCCGCCGCGCATCGCAGCACGCGCCGGGGCGCGGATGTCGGCGATGTTGGGGGTAAGCTTGACGATGACGGGCATGCGCGAGTTTTGCTTGCACCAGCGTGTTACCATCTCGACATATTCAGGTACCTGGCCCACCGCCGAGCCCATGCCCCGCTCCGACATGCCATGCGGACAGCCGAAATTGAGCTCGATGCCGTCTGCGCCGGTGTCTTCCACGAGCGGCAGGATGCGCTTCCAGCTTGCCTCCTCGCACGGCACCATGAGGCTCACCACGAGAGCGCGATCCGGCCAGTCGCGCTTGACCGCCTTGATCTCCCCGAGATTGACCGCGAGCGGTCGGTCGGTGATCAGCTCGATATTGGAAAAACCCGCCATGCGCGCGCCATTATACGAAATCGCGCCATAACGGCTGGAGACATTGACAATCGGCGGGTCCTCGCCGAGCGTCTTCCACACCACGCCGCCCCAGCCGGCCCGGAAGGCGCGCACGACGTTATATTCCTTGTCGGTGGGAGGGGCGGATGCGAGCCAGAACGGGTTGGGCGATTTGATCCCGCCAAAGGTGACGCTCAGATCAACCATGAGCCCGCTCCCGCATCTTGCCGAGATAACGATCGATCGCCTCGGCCGCGCGCTTGCCATCCTCGACCGCGCGCACCGTAAGATCGACCCCCGATGTCGCATCCCCCCCCGCGAAGACGCCGGGGATGGAGGTTTGCCGCGCCGCGTCCACCACGATGCGCCCATCGCGCAGTGCGGGAAACCCCTCCGCTTCCGGCAGGATGAAATGCTGGCCGACCGCTTTCAACACCATATCCGCGGGCAGGATATATGTTTCGTCGGTGAACACCAGCCCGCCCGCCGCATCGAGCCGGGTGCGCGCGAATTCGACGCCGCACACCGCGCCGTTGGCCGCGACGAGACGCCTCGGCGCGGCGAAATGGCGGATGCGCACCCCATGGGTTTGCGCCCAGTCCTGTTCGACGGACGTCGCCGACATTTGCGCCGGGCCGCGACGATAAACGATCGTTACCTCCTCGGCGCCGAGCAGGCGGGATTGCGTCGCGGCATCGATCGCGGTGTTGCCGCCGCCAATCACGAGAACGCGTCGACCGATGGGGATGCTTGATTTATCCGCGCTCTGGCGCAGCCGGGCGATGAAGGTGACGGCCTCGATGAGCCCGCTGAGCGCCGGCTCGTTGAGGCCGAGCCCGTTCACGCCAGCCTGGCCGAGGCCGAGGAACACCGCGTCAAACTCGCGCCGGAGTTGGGCAAGCGAAAAATCGCGCCCGAGCACGCGCCCGGTCTCGATCGTGATGTTGCCGATGCCGAGGATGAAACGAATCTCCGCCTGGGCGAAATCGTCCGGCACCTTATAGGCGGCGATGCCGTATTCATTGAGCCCGCCAGGCTTCTCCCGCGCCTCGAACACGCTGACCTGATGGCCGAGGCGGGCGAGGCGATGGGCGCAGGCGAGCCCGGCCGGCCCGGCGCCCACCACGGCGATGCGCCGCCCACTCGGGGTGGCGGACGTGAAAGGCTGGATGCCGCGCGCCATCAGCCAATCCGTGGCCCGGCGCTGGAGCGCGCCGATCGCCACCGGGCGCTCTTCCTCGGCAGCGCGTACGCAGGCCCGCTCACACAGGATCTCGGTCGGGCAGACCCGCGCGCAGGCGCCGCCAAAGATATTTTCCTCAAGGATTTTGACCGCCGCGCCCTTCAGATTGCCGGTGGCGATGCGGCGGATGAAGCCCGGCACGTCGATCCCTGTCGGGCAGGCGGTGGTGCAGGGCGCGGCAAAACAGAAATAGCAGCGATTGGCCTCGATCACCGCGGCGTCGGGCGAGAGCGGGGGATGGGCGTCGGCAAAGGCGCTCGCGATGTCGGGCGCGCCCCGCCGCCCTGCCTGGATATCGGGCGTGACGGCAGTCTCGGCGGCGCTCGCGATCTCGATGGGACCGTTCATGGGACGCTGGCCTCCGATCAGGGGCGTGATGGGCGCAAATCAGCTCTGCGTTGAGCGTGGGGGAATTTGACTCAACGGTCAACTTCTTTCACAATCTCGGCAGAAATTTTTTCATTGATCGAAAGATGGGCAAGCTGGATAAACTTGAGGCAATTGTGGCCCGGCCCGGCGCCGCGGCGTCCAGCCTCCCCGAACCAGCGGGAAGACGCCCGCGCGAGGCTCATCTCGCGCGCATCATCGCTTGCGCCGAACGCGCCTTCGCCGAAGCCGGTTTTGGCGGCACCACCATGCGCCAGATCAGCGCCGCGGCCGGCCTGCCGAAAGCCAATCTGCACTATTATTTCGGCACCAAGGAGCGGCTCTATCGCGCCGTGCTGGAAAACATTCTTGCCCTCTGGCTCGACGACATGGACCCCATTCAGCCGGAGGCAGACCCCGCCACCGCGCTCGCCGCCTATATCCGCGCCAAGATGGCGCATTCCGCAGCACGACCCTATGCCTCGAAAGTGTTCGCCGCCGAGATCCTGCACGGCGCGCCGCAGCTCGGCCCCTATCTCGGGCTCGAACTGCGCCGCAAGGTGGCGGAAAAATCATTGGTCATCGCGGGCTGGATCGCCCGCGGCCGGATGGCGCCGGTCGATCCTCGGCATCTTTTCTTCACGATCTGGGCGATGACCCAGACCTACGCGGATTTTGACGTGCAGATCGCCGCCGTGCTCGGCCATAGCGGCGTGGATGCCGCAACATTCACGGCAGGAACGGAAACGGTGTTAGGCTTGGTGCTGCGCGGCCTCGGGCTCGATACCAGGCATCACGATGAACAGGGAGGGAGAAAGACGTGACGGTTCTGATCAAGGGCGGCACGGTGGTCACCGCCGAACAGAGTTTCCGTGCCGATGTCTTATGCGCGGACGGCGTCATCGCGGCGATCGGGCCGGGGCTAGAAGCACCCACGGGCACCGCGATCGTCGATGCCGGGGAGATGCTGGTGATGCCGGGCGGCATCGATCCGCACACCCACATGGAATTGCCCTTCATGGGCACGGTCGCGAGCGAGGATTTCTTCTCCGGCACCTCGGCGGGGCTCGCCGGCGGCACCACCATGATCATCGATTTTGTCATTCCCAACCCTGGCGATTCATTGGTCGAGGCCTGGCGCACTTGGCGCGGCTGGGGCGAGAAGGCCGCCGCCGACTACAGCTTTCATGTCGCCGTCACTTGGTGGTCAGAACAGGTGCGGGAAGAAATGGGCATTCTCACGCGCCAGCATGGCGTTAACAGCTTCAAGCATTTCATGGCTTACAAGGGTGCCATCATGGTCGATGATGGTGTGCTGCTGAACAGTTTTTCCCGCGCCCTCGAACTCGGCGCGATTTGCAACGTGCATGCCGAAAATGGCGAGGCGGTGTTTCATCTCCAGCGCAAGCTGCTGGAGGCCGGCATCACCGGCCCCGAGGGCCATGCGCTGTCGCGCCCTCCGGCCGTCGAGGGCGAGGCGGCACAACGTGCCATCGCCATCGCCAGGGTGATGGGCGCGCCGGTCTATATCGTCCATGTCTCAACCGAGGAAGCGGCGGCCGCCATCGCGCGCGCCCGCGGCGAGGGCCACCGCGTCTATGGCGAAGTACTGGCGCAGCATCTGGTGATCGATGAAAGCGTCTATCACAACCCGGACTGGGCAACGGCGGCGGCCCATGTCATGAGCCCGCCCTTTCGTGCCCGCCATCACCAGAAGGCGCTCTGGGCCGGGCTCATCTCGGGGCAGTTGCAGACCACGGCTACCGATCATTGCTGTTTCTGCGCGCCACAAAAAGCCATGGGCCGGGAAAATTTCACCCAGATCCCGAATGGCACCGGCGGCATCGAGGATCGGCTCAGCGTCCTCTGGCACCACGGCGTCACCACCGGCCGCCTCACACCCAGTGAATTCGTCCGCATCACCTCGACCAACACCGCGCAAATCTTCAATCTCTATCCGCGCAAGGGCACTGTTGCGGTCGGTTCGGATGCCGATCTCGTGGTCTGGGATCCGCATGGCCGCCGCACCATCTCAGCGCGCACCCACCATCAGAACGTCGATTACAACATCTATGAGGGGATGCAGGTGCAAGGCCTCGCCCGCACCACGCTTTCACAAGGCCGCGTGGTTTGGCACGATGGCGATTTGCGCAGTGTGCGTGGCGCCGGACGCTATATCAACCGCCCCTGTTTCGCGCCCTATTTCGGCGCGATCGCCAAGCAGAACGAGTTGACGAAACCGCAAAGTGTCACGCGCAAGCCGGCGGTGCATAGCACGCCGTGACCGGCGAACAGGGAGGCGGAGCGGGGCGCAACCAGCCGGTCTCGGGCGCGGTGCTGCCGCGCTTCGCCGGCATCGCGACCTTCATGCGCCTCCCCCATGTCCCGATCGAGGCGGCGGAGGGGATTGAGATCGGCCTGATCGGCCTCCCTTGGGATGGCGGCACCACCAACCGCCCCGGCGCGCGCCATGGCCCGCGCGCGCTGCGCGATGCCTCGACCCTGATGCGCCGGTTCAATCCCGCGACCAGCACGGCACCCTTCGCGCGCGCCAACTGCGCCGATCTCGGCGATGTCGGCTGCAACCCGGTCGATCTCATCGACACCCTTGATCGCGTCGGCGATTTCTACCGCGCGCTCGCCGCCCGGCGCATCGTGCCCCTCTCGGCCGGCGGCGATCATCTGCTTTCGCTGCCCATCCTGCGCGGCATCGCCGCCAATGGGCCGCTTGGGATGGTGCATTTCGACGCCCATTCCGACACCTCCGACCGTTATTTCGGGGCCAGTCGCTACGTCCACGGCACGCCCTTCCGCCGCGCCATCGAGGAAGGTCTGCTCGATCCCCGGCGCATCGTCCAGGTCGGCATTCGCGGCTCGCTTTATGATGCCGACGAGCTGGACTGGGCGCGCGCGCAGGGCGTGCGGGTGCTGCGTATCGAAGAGGTCGAACAAGCCGGTCTCGCCGCTACGCTGGCCGAAGCCCGGCGCGTCGTGGGCAAGGAAAAAACCTATCTCAGTTTCGATATCGACTGCCTCGATCCCGCCTTTGCTCCCGGCACCGGCACGCCCGAGATCGGCGGTTTTACCACCCGCGAGGCTTTGGGCCTGTTGCGCGGGTTGCGGGGAATCGATTTTGTCGGCGCCGATCTCGTCGAGGTTTCGCCACCCTTCGATGCCGCCGGCATTACGGCGCTCGCCGGAGCCAGTCTGATGTGGGAAATACTCTGCCTGCTCGCCGAAAGCGCGGCCGCGCGAAGGGAAAAAAATGGCTGAATCCGACGACCCGATGATCGAGGTCAGGCTGCTCGACCCGCGTCTCGCGCACTGGGGCCTGCCGCGCCACCACTCCGACATGGCGGCGGCGATCGACCTCCATGCCTGCCTCGATGAACCCCTCACGCTCGCCCCTGGCGCCGTGCCGGCGCTCATCGGGGTGGGGTTTTCGCTTCATATCGGCAATCCCGGCATTGCCGCCTTGATCCTGCCGCGCTCTGGCCTCGGCCATCGCCAGGGGCTGGTGCTCGGCAATCTCGTCGGCCTGATCGATCCTGACTATACGGGCCCGATCCTGGTCAGCGCTTGGAACCGTAACCCCGAAGGCGGCGCGGTGGTGACGCTCACGCCCGGCGAGCGGTTCGCGCAGATGATCTTCGTTCCCATCCTCCGCCCGCGCTTTCAGGTAGTGGACGAGTTTTCCGCGACCACGACGCGCGGCGCCGGCGGGTTTGGCTCGACCGGCGGACACTGAGGGAGCATTCCGGCGGCGGGCCCCTTCGATGCGTTTGCATTAATTTCGCACCCCAGCAGGGATTTCGTACCCTCGCCGGCCATCGCGATCGGGTCAGCGTCCGAGGAAGTTCGGCTTCCGCTTCTCGTGGAACGCCTCGACCCCTTCGCGGAAATCCTCGGACTGGCGGAGACGGCTATAGCAATGCCCTTCGAGCTCGATCGCCGTGCTCAAGAGCGCGTCTTCGGTTTCGTTGAGCAGCCGCTTGGCGGTGCGCTGCGCAAGCGGCGCGAAGCCGCGTAATTCCTCGACCAGGGCATCGACCGTTGCCTCCAGCAGATCATTCGGCACACATTCCGTTGCAATCCCCCATGCCAGCGCCTGCGGCCCGGAAATCCGTTTTGAACGCATGACGATATCCTTGGTGCGGGTGATGCCGATGATCTTCTGCAGCCGCGCCGAGCCGCCGGAGCCGGGGATCTGGCCGAGTTTCTGCTCCGGCAGCGCGTATTGACAGGTTTCGGACGCGATCCGGAAATCGCAGGCGAGCGAAATCTCGAAACCGACCCCGAACGTAAACCCCCGGTTCGCCGCGATCACCGGCTTTGAACAGCGCGCGGGCGCGGCGATGTTCCAGGCCAAATTCGAAACCTGTTCCGGTGAGGCTTCGAGGAAGCCGCGAATATAGCCACCGGAGGAGAAATGCTCACCCTCGGCACGCAGCACGATCACCCGCACCCGCTGATCCTCGTCGAGACACTCGAACACCCGGCGCAGTTGGTCACGCTGGCCCATCGAGATCGTATTCATCGGCGGCCGGGCAAGAACGATATCCGCCCTCTCGCGCGCTAGGTCGAATTCCACGCGAAATCCGTCAAGTGCGGTCAAACGGCTATCGGTCTGGTCAGTCATGCTTTCGCTTCCTTGGCTGAAGAGGGGTCAACGGCGGCCGGGTCGGGGTCAAACTCGCCTGCCACGAGCTTGCGTCGCAAAAGCTTGCCGACCGGCGATTTCGGCAGCGCCGCGACAAACACATAGCGCCGGGGACACTTGAAATTCGCGAGACCTGAGGCCCGACAATGCGCATCGAGCGCCGCCGCACCGACCGGCGCGCGCGCTTTGACGAAGGCGGTGACCACCTGACCCCAACGCGGATCGGGCAAACCGACCACCGCGATTTCGGAAACCGCCGCGTGCAGGGAGAGGCAGCGCTCGATTTCGACGGGCGAGATGTTTTCCCCGCCGCTGATGATCATATCATCGACCCGGCCGGTGACGAAGAGATCGCCCTCGGCGTCAATATAGCCGATATCGCCGGTAAAGTACCAGCCCGCGTGAAAAGCGCGCTGATCGGCATCCGGTCGGTTCCAGTAGCCATCGAACGCTTCATCGCTGGCCGCATCGGCGATGATTTCACCCTCCGCGCCGGGCGCGACCGGCGCGTTCGGATCAGCGCTGCCGATCGGCACCACCCGGATACGCTGATTGATCCCCGCCCGGCCGGCCGAGCCCGGCTTGCGCCGCGCATCTTGATCGACCGTGAAGGTATAGATTTCCGAAGAGCCGTAGTGATTGACAAAAAGTTCCGGGCGGAACGCGGCATCGAGCGCCTTGAGCAAGCCGTCGGTCATCGACGCGCCGGCGAACCCGAGCTTGCGTACCGAGGAAACATCATGTGCCGGAAAAGATGGATGAAAAACCAGGTCATGATAGAGTGTCGGCACGAGATAGAGATTGGTGATCCGCTCGGCCGCGATCAGCTCAAGCGCGCGGACCGCATCGAACCTTGGCAGGCAGACGAAACACCCACCGATCAGCGACATGGCGAGCAGCGAACGCACGCCCATCGTGTGATAGAGCGGCATGACGCCGAGCGTGCGTTCACCCCCGCCATAGAGATTCTGCGCGACATGGGCGATCGCGCCGGCCCGCTCGGCGCGATGGCGGCGCGGCACGCCTTTGGGTCGGCCGGTCGTGCCGGAAGTGTAGAGCATGAGCGAGATGGCATCGGCCGCAGCCATCGGCCGCGCGTCCGGCGCGGCGCGGCCAGCGAGCGCGGCGAAGGCGAAATCGGCGCGGGCTTCCGCCTCATGGATGGCGATGCGGAGCAGAGGCCGTGCGGTCATCGCCGCGGCCGCATCGGCGGAAGCGGCTTCGAAGACCAGCGCGCGTGCCCCGGCGTTCTCGACCGCGAAGGCGAGTTCAGCGCCGGTCATCCGCCAGTTGACCGGCGTGATCACCAACCCTGCGAACTGGCAGGCCCAGTGCAGCGTCGCCGCCTGCCAGCGGTTCAGCAGCGCGGTGACGATCCGTTCGCCGGGCGTCAAGCCCAGCGCCAGCAGCCCATCCACCACCGACGAGATGATCCGATACCAGGCACGATAGGAGAGCCTGACGCCATCATCGACGATTGCCAGGGCTTCGGGGTTGCGTTCGACACTGGCGAGAAAACTGCGGCCGAGATCAAACATCCGCGTGCTCCGCGATCTGGCGCAGGGTCGCGGCAGCCTCGGCGGCGGCGGCGAGGATCGGCGCATAGCCGGTGCAGCGGCAGAGATGGCCGCTGACCACATCGCGTATCTGCTCTGGTGTCGGCGCCGGATTTTCCGTGAAAAACGCATCGAGCGACATCAGAAGGCCAGGGGTGCAGAAACCGCAGTGCAGCGCATGATGTTTGCGAAACGCCACCTGCAACACCGAAAGCCGCGCCGGATCGGGCGCAAGCCCTTCCACCGTGCGCACCGCGCTGCCTGCAACCTGCACCGCGAGCGTCAGGCAGGCGCGCGCGGCCATGCCGTCGATTTGCACGGTGCAGGCGCCGCAAACCCCGTGCTCACAGCCAACATGGGTGCCGGTCGCGCCCAGCAGGTGACGGAGCGCATCGCTCAGCAGAGTGCGCGAAGCCACAGTGATCGCAACATCTTCGCCGTTCAGCCGAAAACGGATGTCCCGACGATCCCCAAAAGTGGAACCCATCATGGTTTTGCCTCGGTAATGACCTGCCGGCCGAGATGACGCACGAGATCGCGGCGATACCGCGCCGTCGCGTGGAGATCAGAGCGCGCCTCCAGCGACCATGCGATCCGGTTCAGGGCATCGTCAAGCGCGGCGCCGTCGAGCCGCGGCAGAACGTGCACCACCGGCCGGTCGGCGACGCCGCCGACCGCCAGCCGGATCGTGTTCGCCTCGACCACCGCCGCGCACGCGACGATCGCGAAATCACCGTGCCGGCGGCCGATCTCGGCGAAGCCGTAGCCGGTTCCGGGCAGCGCCAGCGGCAGTGTCACCGCCGCGATCATTTCATCGTCGCGGCGCGAGGTCAGCATGGTGCCGAGGAAGAAATCTGCCGCCGCGACGACGCGCGCGCCGCGCGCGCTGCGCAGCTGCACGGCGCCGCCGAGGGCGGCAAGGCAGAGCGGAATCTCAGCGCTCGGGTCGGCATGGGCAACGGAGCCGCAGATCGTGCCCCGCGTCCTGGTCTGGTAATGCCCGACCCAGGGCAGCGCGCGCGCCAGCAGCGGCACCTCTGCGGCGAGCTCGGGCCGGGCGAGCAGTGCCGCTTGGCGCACCGTGGCGCCAATGCGCAAGGCGCCGCGCTCGTGCCGCACGTCGCCCAGGGCCGCAAGATGCATGATGTCGATGACGATGGCGGGGGTTGCCAGCCGCATGTTGAGCATCGCGACTAGAGATTGTCCGCCGGCGAGAATCCGCGCCTCCGGCCCGTGCTGCCGGAGCGTGGTCAGCGCGTCTTCGAGGGTTGCCGCGCGCTGATAGAAAAAGGGGCCTGGCTTCATCGGCCGAACCCGAACCAGCGGCGGAGCCAGGCGACCAGCCCAAGCCGCCGGCCAGCCACGCCGCCGCCGGCCCGCTTGGCCAGCGCGTCGAAGAACGCGCCGATCACGATCCGGCTGGCCCCGGCGAGAAGCCGGTCCCCGACCGCGGCGACCTTGCCGCCCACCCGCACCTCATAATCGTATTCGATCGTGGTTGCGCCGGGGCCGTCGGCGATGAGCCGGACATGGCCGACCCCGACGCCATCCCCGAGCCCGCCCGCAATCGTGCCCGAAAGCGTTGCCCCGCGCGGCGCCTCGAGATCGGACAGACGGATTTCGGCCCGATAGCGTCCCCGCACCGGCCCGACGCCGAGCGTCACCTCGGCGGCGAACGCGGTCTCGCCCAGCCGGCGCACATCATGCGCGCCGGGGATGAGCGCGGCCAGGGCATCGGGATCGAGCAGCATGGACCAGATCACCGCCACCGGCGCGGCCACCCGCACCGCGTCAGCGCCGCGCAGCACACGGCCCGAAACCGCTGCCTCGCGCTTGAGATCGGGGGGCGGCGCCGGCTCCTCGCCCAAGGCCAGCGCGGCAAGCCGGGCCGGCGTCAGTGGCAGGTCGATCGTCTCGACGCCGAGCGCATCGGCCACGGCATTGGCGAGGCAAACCGGGGTCGACATGCAATTGCCCTCGCCCACCCCCTTGGCGCCGAGCGGGGTGAAGGGAGACGATGTCTCCTCATGCAGGATCATGATCGGCGGGATTTCGCTCGCATAGGGCAACAGGTAATCGGCGAAGGTGCCGGCGATGAATGCGCCATCATCGCCATAGGCCAGTTCCTCGAGCAGCGCCGCCCCCAGCCCCTGCGCGAAACCGCCCCGGATCTGGCCATCGACCATGCCGGGGTGCAGGATGGTGCCGCAATCATGCATGGTGACATAGCGGTCAATCCGCACCTTGCCGGTATGACGATCCACCTCGACACCGCAGAAATCAAAAATGAATCCATGGCAGAGCGAGGAATTGATCTCGTCTGCTATGGTCGGCGCGGTCAGTTCTGGCGGCGTCCAAAACACCGTCTCGCGCAATGTCTGGCCGAGCGCTTCATCGATGGTGCCGGGCGCCCAATGGCCGGCGGCGGCGATCCGGCTGAATGGCAGCGCATTTTCGCGATTGCCGGCGGCGAAAATGCGGCCCGCCGCGAACTGGATTTCCTCGGGTCGCGCATTGAGCTGGCTGGCGGCGATCACCGCCAGCTTCGCCCGCAGCCGCCGCGCCGCCAGCGCCGCCGCTCCGGCCACGGCGGGGGCGAAGCGGCTGGAATAATTGCCCGAGGCGATCGACCAGGCATCCTTCGCGGTGTCGAGCTCGGTCACCACCGTGATATTTTCCGGCCGCAGCCCGAACGCATCGGCGGCCACCTGGGCCAGCACGGTGCGGTGCCCTTGCCCCTGTGGCACCGAGGCGACATGCACCAAAACCCCGCCCAGCGGATCGAGCGCCACCGTCGCACTCGCCTGCGCGCCGTTCTTCGGACCCGCCTTGCGCCGCTCCTCCGGGGTGAGGACGGTGGTAATATAGCCCATGTTTGAAACACTCGGCTCGACGATCACCGCAAGGCCGATGCCATAGAGCCGGCCCGCGGCGCGCATCGCATCGCGCCGCGCTTGCAGCTCGGCGTAGCCGCCTCGCGCCAGCGCGCGATCGAAAGCGCCCACGTAATCGCCGGAATCATAGAGCGCTCCGGACGCGGTGCGATAGGGAAACCGCTCGCTCGGGATCAGGTTGCGCCGCGCTACAACGGCTGGATCGAGCCCCAACGTCACCGCGATCCGCTGCACCAGCCGTTCTAGTGGATAATAAACTTGCGGCCCGCCGAACCCGCGCACCAGGCCGGTTGGGGTCTTGTTCGTCACCACCACGCGGTTGCGAATGCGTAAATGCCGAATGTCGTAGGCGCCGGTCATGTTGCCGTGCATACGATAGAGCGTTGCTGGCTCGGGGGCGCGCAGATAGGCGCCGCAATCCTCGATCTGATCCCACTCAAGCGCCAAGATCCGTCCATCTTCGGCCACCGCCGCGGCGAGCCGGGTGACCCGGTTGGTCGCGGCGACCGAAGCGGCGAGATGCTCAAGGCGGTCTTCGCTCCATTTCACCGGCCGCCCGACCAGCCGCGCGCAGGCGGCGATCAGCACGATATAGGGCGCGACCCCTTGCTTGACCCCGAAACTGCCGCCCGAATCCGGCGGCGTGCGCAGCCTTAGCCGATTGCCCGGGACGTTGAGCGCGCGCGCCAGCACCGCATGCACGCTGAACGGTCCCTGAAAATTCGCCAGCACGTCATAGGCATCGCCATGCGGATCATAGCTCGCGACGACGCCGAAGGTTTCCATCGGCGCGCCGGTGTTGCGCGGATACCGCGTGATGACCGTGATACGATGGGCCGCCTGCGCGAAAGCGGCCTCGGGATCGCCATAGGAAAAACGTCTCTCATTGACGAGATTGCTGCCCACCGCCTCATGCAGCACGGGCGCCGCCGCGGCCAGCGCCGCCTCTGGATCGACCACGGCGGCGAGTGGGCGATAGCGCACCGCGATCGCCTCCAGCGCATCTTCGGCGAGATAGCGATCGGAGGCGATCACTACCGCCACCGGCTCGCCGACATAGCGTACCTGCGCTACCGCCATCGCTCGCGCCTCGATCGGCGCGCGCACGCTCGCGACCAGCGTGCCCGTGATCGGCAGCAGGTTGGCCCCGGTGATCACCGCGGTCACCCCCGGATACGCCCGTGCTGCCGCGGTATCGATCGCCTCGATCAGCGCGTGCGGATGCGGCGAGCGCAGGATCGCAGCGTGCAGCGTCGTCGGCGCGACCGGCAGATCGTCGATGAAGCGCCCGCGCCCGGTGAGCAGCGCCGCATCTTCGACTCTCGGCAGCGAACGGCCGATCCATGGTTCGGGGGGGTCGTCCACGACATTTCCTTTCCGGCCGCGCGGGCGCGCGGCGTTTCCACCGCTCGCAATCTAGCCGCGAATTGGCCTGGCCGCGATGCGATCGCGTCGCCCAACTTGCCGAATCGTCTCAAAAATCCGCGGTCAGGCCGACCGCAGGACGGTGCGGAACTCGCGCGGCGCCACACTCACATGGTCGCGAAAAAACCGGCTGAAATGCGCCTGCGAGACGAAGCCGAGCCGGTCGCCGATAGCGACCAGGCTGGCATCGCTGTCCGCCACAGCATGGACGGCCCGCTCTATGCGCAACATGTTGAGGAATACGTGGGGCGTCACCCCGGTCGAGCGTTCGAACAGCCGGAAGAAATGCGCCCGTGACAGGCCGGCGCGGCGCGCGATCTCCTCCATCCTGAGACCGGCCGCGAGATCGTCCCGCATCGTCGCGATCGCATGGCGCACCCGCCGGTCCATGCCCGGCCGGCGGGCCGCGTCCCAGAGCGCGCTCGGCTGGCGCCAGGGGGTGAAGCGCGTGATCACTCTTATCATCAATTCGGAAAGAAGCTGCTCGCGTAGCACGGCCGACCCGGCGGGAAGCACCATCTCGCTCACCAGATCATGCGCCAGATGCCGAATGTCGACGTCGACCAGGCCGTTGGAGTTGGCAAAAAAGCCGGGCCCGCCGCTTGTGATCCAGTTCGACCGGAAGGCGCGCAGCCAGGCCGGTTCGATATAGAGCGCGAGGATCAGCGCATTGCGCCGCGCCGGATCATGCACATAGGCATGCGGTTCCCAGGCATTCACCAGCACGGCACATGCGTCGGTCAGCGGCGCGAGTCGGGAACCGACGGCGAATTGCGTGTCGTCGCCATCGATCTTCAGCAGGACGTGACAATGCGGATGAGCGTGGCGGACGAGGCTTCGATCCATATCAAGAAGGGCGACGCGCCCGAAGGCCCCATGGGTGATGCGAAGCGCGCGTGACATGGCTCAACCCACAAGACGTTCCGGCGTGCCAGCGGGCAGACAATCGAGCCGGCCCACCGTCCCGCGCGTGACCACAGCGATGACCGCTTTCCCTCCCATGCGGCGATATTATCATGGACGCAGCCGGTTGCGCGCCGAGAAGACGAAAAATCGTGGCAAATTGCCCGGGATGGTCGGATCCCCTCTCGGAGGTCGCCGATAATACCGGGACGGGCCTATAGGTCTCCTGCGATCAAGGAGAATTCGCAATGGCCGCTGCGGGGCAACCTCTGCCTCGCCCGCCCTCCGAGGAAAATGAGACTGTTTGACAACTGATGCGATGGACCGGTGATCCTCTGCCGCTGGCGAAATGCTAAGCGGGGCATCGCCCAAGACTCTCCCGGGTCAATAAGACGACAAGCAGGAGGAATTTTGTCCGCAACCGCACAAACGATGGCACCGCCCGGTGCGCCGGACAACCGCCAGATCGTCTCGGCGGTCGTCGCCTCAACGCTCGGGTGGTCGCTTGATCTCTATGATCTGTTTCTTTTGCTGTTCGTTGCCCCTGTCATGGGCAAGCTGTTCTTCCCGGCAACCTCGCCGACCCTTTCGCTTGCCGCAATCTATGCGAGTTTCGCGGTCACCCTGCTGATGCGGCCGTTTGGCTCCGCCCTCTTCGGTAGCATCGCCGACCGCCACGGACGCAAGCGGGCGATGACCATCGCAGTGATCGGTGTCGGCGTGGTGACCGCGGCGTTCGGCGTGCTGCCGACCCTCGCGCAGATCGGCGTTTTGGCCCCAATCCTGTTCATCGTGCTTCGCTTCGTGCAAGGTGTGTTTGTCGGCGGGGTGGTCGCCTCAACCCACACGATCGGCACCGAGACCGTGCCGGAGCGCTGGCGCGGCGCCCTGTCCGGTTTCATCGGCGGCGGAGCCGGCATCGGCGCGCTGCTCGCCTCGGTCGCGCTGGCGATCATCTCGTCCGCCTTCCCGGGGCCGCAATTCGAGATTTGGGGCTGGCGCTGCATGTTCCTCACCGGCATCATCAGCGCCGGGCTGGGCCTCTTCGCCTTCCGTGCGCTCGAGGAATCGCCGCTCTGGCGGGGCGATGCCGCAGCGCAAATGCCGCACGCACCGCTCGCCGCGCTGACCCGCCCGCCCTACCGTGACGTGCTGCTGGTCAACCTGCTGCTGACCACGGGCGGCGGTGCCGGCTATTATCTCACCTCCGGCTTCATGCCAAGCTTCCTCAATCTGGTGAGCAAGCTGCCGAAGCCAGAGGTCGCTCATATCCTGATCCTTGGCAGCGTTGTCGCCATTATTTCAGCCACCTCGATCGGTGCCCTCAGCCAGATCATTGGCCGCAAGCCAACCTTTCTGCTGATCGGCGTGGTGAATATCATCGCGCTGCCACTGCTTTACCTTCATCTTGCGCATCTCACCGCCTATCGCGACGTGATCGGCCCGGCGCTGCTGATCACCTTCCTCGGCAATGCCGGTTATGCGCCGATCACGATTTTCCTGAACGAGCGGTTCCCGACCGCCTTGCGTGCGACGGGCACTGGCGTATCGTGGAATCTCGGCTTCGCGATCGGTGGGACAATGCCCTTCCTCGTATCACTGCTCAGCGGCTCGATCGGCGGGCTGGCACCGACCCTTGCAAGCTTTTGCGCGGCGCTCTACCTCGTTTTGGTGCTTGGCGCGCTCGTGGTTCCGGAGACGCGGGGGCGGCTGCAATGAGCGCCGCGCTCGAAGCGAAGGTAGCGCTAGGTTGGCTGAGGATGGCGCGGCTCTGGTGCTTTGCGGCCTTGATCGGTCCGAGGAGATCGCCATCCTTACGCAGGCGCGTGGCGCGGTGCCCGCCGACCTTGCCGGCGCGCTGTGCTACCTCGCCGATCCTGGCGGCAATTTCATGACCGGCGAAGCCCTCACCGGCGAAGCCTTCGTCGTCGACGGCGGCTCGGTAACCCGCTGATGGATCCGCGGGCAGAGAGCCAACTTCCGCTCATCGTCGGGATTTCAGGCGCATCCGGGATAATCTACGGCATCCGGCTCCTTGAGATCCTGCGCGGTCTCGACATCGAGACCCATCTCGTGATGTCGCGCGCGGCCGAGATCGCCCTGAGCCACGAAACCGACCTCCGACCGGCCGACATCCGCGCGCTGGCAAGCCATTCTTATGCCGCGGGCGACATTGCGGCGGCGATTTCGTCGGGATCGTTCCGCACCGCGGGAATGATCGTCGCCCCCTGTTCGATCCGCAGCGCCGCCGAGATCGCGACGGGTGCGACCGGCTCGCTGCTCACCCGCGCCGCCGACGTCGTGCTCAAGGAACGCCGCCGTCTTGTGCTTATGGTTCGGGAGACCCCGTTGCATGTCGGCCACCTGAAGACCCTGCTCGCGCTCGCCGAGCTGGGCGCGATCATCGCGCCGCCGGTGCCCGCCTTCTACGCGCGGCCGGACTCAATCGGGGCGATGGTGGATCACACGCTCGGCCGTGTTCTCGATTTGTTCGAGATTGATGCCGGCACCGTCCGCCGCTGGGGCCGCGGTCCAGGAGATACGTCAGCATGACCATCCAACCCATCTCCGATCTCCGCGCGTGGCTCGATCGTCTGGAAGCAACCGGTCGTCTTGCGATCGCCCGCCCCGGCCTTGCGCTCAAGCATGAGATCGCCGCCATCGCGAAGCGGCTGGACGGCGACAAGGCGGTGTTTTGCCCACGCCCGGACGGGACAGGGGCCATCCCGGTGGTCTCGGGGATTCTCGGCGCGCGCGGCTGGATGGCCGAAGCGCTCGGCGTCACCGAGGCCGACCTGCTCGCCCGCTTCGCCGATGCCTGCGCGAACCCGATGCCGTGCATCGAGGTGGATCAGGCGCCCGTCCAGGAAATCGTGCAACAGCCAGGCGATCTCGGCACGCTGCCCATCCCGACCCATAACGAGCATGACAGCGGCGCCTATATTACCGCCGGCCTTCTGATCTGTCGCAACCCGCGAACCGGCATCCAGAACGTCGCCATCCATCGCTGCCAGGTCAGCGGGTCGCAAGAACTCGGCATTCTGCTTCTGCCCCGACATACTTTGGCTTTTTTTGATCTCGCCGAAGCGGCGGGGGAACCACTTGAAATTGCGATCGTCATCGGCGCCGATCCGATCAGCCTGCTCGCTTCGCAGGCCATCGTGCCGCTCGACCATGACGAACTGGAGATCGCGGGCGCCCTGCGCGGCGCGCCATTACCCGTCGTGAAGTGCCGGACCAACGCGGTGCGGGTACCGGCTGATGCCGAGATCGTCATTGAAGGCCGGATTATGCCGCGCGCCCGCGCACCGGAAGGCCCGTTCGGAGAATTTCCGCAATATTACGGTGAGCGGGCGGAGCGCCACGTCATCAGGGTCGATGCGATCTCCCGTCGGCGGGATGCGATTTTCCACACCATCGTTGGCGGCGGGCTTGAACATCTTCTGCTCGGCGCGATCCCGCGTGAGGCGAGTCTTCTCAATCTCCTGCGCGCCATGTTTCCCAATATACGCGATGTTCATCTTTCAATGGGCGGCGTCGGCCGCTACGTACTCTACATCAAGCTCGCGAAGCGTCAGGAAGGCGAGGCAAAGAACGTGATCTGCGGCGCCTTCGCTGCGCATTACGACATCAAATACGTCGTCGTGGTCGACCCTGATGTTGATATCCATGACCCGCGCGATGTCGAGTGGGCGGTCGCGACCCGTGCTCAGCCTGATCGTGACCTCGTTGTGGTATCTGGCAGCCAGGGCTCGAAACTCGATCCCTCCACGGCAGAGGGGCACGGCGCGAAGCTCGGGATTGACGCGACGATCCCCCTCGATGCGCCCGAGATGAAATTCAAGCGTATCTATGTCCCCGGCGAGGAAGCCATCTCGCCAGCTTCGGTCCTGGAGCCAAGCCCGAATCCTTGGCGCATGACGCGCTGAGCGGCGGAAAATGCATTCGCTTTTGGTAGAAATTGGCGGTCATGCACTTTGAACGAGGATTTGGCGCCAAGCCGCTTCCCGCGGTTTCATCATACGCTCCTCCTGCTTCGCCAGATTTATGGCGAGGGGAACGTAAGGATCGATGAGAAAGCGCGGCACGTCCGGCTTTCTGGGGCGTCTGGCCAAGCCGCGAGGCGCGGCCACACCACCGTACGGATCTGGGTTTTGTAAACTTGAATTGCCATAGGCCCCCTACCCTACCCTCGCTTCTTCGGCGGCAATTTTGTGTCGTTTGCCTTGTTTTTCTTCGCCGTGAGCCACCATTTGATCGGCTGCGGCTCAGGCTGGCGCGGGGCGACGGGCTTGGCGCGGGATCGGGCGGAAGGAATCGCTGACGCTGCCATGACACTGGTTGATTTGTCGGGCGTCGCAGCTTTTGCCGGGATCGGACGTTCGACATTCTCTTGGCTGGTCAGCTTGGCACGCGCGATCTGGCCCGCTCCAATTTTCCCGCTCGCGCGCTTTTTTCCCGAGCGCTTGGCGGTTGCGCGCGCCGGCTTCGTCTTCTTGACACTGGCCGGCTCTGGCACCCTCCGAGCGCGCGCCTTGCCCATGGGCTTTTTCTTCCCCTCCATCATCTCCGTCAATTCCGGCGCGGCGATATCAATCCCGAAAAGTGCTGCCATGTCTTCAGTCTGGAGAACACGGCTCGCCTCTGGCGCCGCCTTCGATGCTGGTAGCGCCTCGCCAATATCCGCCACGAGGTCGTTCTCGTCCACCGCGCGCAGACGAAACAATAAATCCGGGCGCTCATCAAGCCGCGCGCCAACGCCATAGAGCGTCGCCGCCACATGCTTGCACATCACCGCATAGTCAGGACAACTACACGTAAAGTGAATTTCCGCGGGCTTTGGGAACAACCCGTTGTCCTGCCGGCAGAGGCGCGCCATCACTCCCTTGGAAAAACGCCCTTGCAGTAGTTCCACAACGGAGTCGATCTGTCCCGCGCAATCGCGGCGGATCGACCGCCACGCTTTCTCGTTCACCGTTTCTATCGTCACCTTCACGCGATAAATCTCAGAGCCGCTGACCAGCGCCCGCACTTCGCCTGGGGCAATTTGCAGATCGATCACCGAGCCGTTACGCACATAGGTGCGCCCACGTGGCAGGCGGTTGTCATAGTCACGATAGGCCTCCAGATTGTCGGACCACGCTTTGCCCCAAAAGGTCGTCGTGATCGCGCGGCCATCAATCCGCACTGGGGCAAGGCTCTCGCCCTTCTTGCTGAGCTTTTCCGCCGCACGCGCTGTCTTCATGCGCCGCTCAGCCACCGGAACATAACGCGGCCACCCTCGATGATAACGCGACATACGGTTCAATCCCTCATCGTGGCGTTGAGATCGAGCGCCACCAATTGCAGAATATCCTGATCATTCATTGCCGTCAGATCGATCTCGCCGCCGCCGGAAAGCAACTCGGCCGAAAGCGCTTGTTTTGTCTCGATCAACGTATCGATCCGTTCCTCGACAGTGCCGCGGCAGAGGAATTTATGCACCAGCACGTTCGCTTTTTGGCCGATACGATAGGCCCGGTCGGTCGCCTGGTTTTCCACCGCCGGGTTCCACCAGCGATCAAAATGCACGACATGCGAGGCCGCTGTCAGCGTCAATCCCGTGCCGCCGGCCTTGAGCGAGAGAACGAAGAACGGCACGTTTTCATCTTCCTGAAACCGCCGCACCAGAGCCTGACGATTCTTCACCGCCGTTGCGCCATGCAAGACCAGCCCCGCGCGGCCGAATACCGTGCCGAGAAAAGCCGCCAGCGGCTCGCATAGTTCGCGGAACTGCGTGAACACCAGCATCTTCTCCTGACGCGCCGCCACCACCTCGGCGATCTCTTGAAGCCGGGCGAATTTGCCGCTCTCCTCTGCCTCAAAGACGCCATCGCCGAGCCATTGCGCGGGATGGTTGCAGATCTGCTTGAGCCGCATCAGCATCGCCAACACCACGCCCTTGCGCCGGATACCCTCGGCCGCCTCGAGGCTGCGGGCCAGTTCTTCCACCGCCTGCGCATAGAGCGCCGCTTGCTTGCGGCTCAGATGGCAATGCACGCGGAGTTCCGTCTTGTCCGGCAAATCCTGGATGATCGCCTTGTCGGTTTTCATCCGGCGCAGAATATACGGGCGCACCAGTTCACGAAGCGGGCCGTAGGGATTGTCCTCGCGCTTCGCAAGATTTTTGGCGTAGCGCCCAAATTGCTTGACGTTTCCGAGAAGGCCAGGGTTAAGAAAATCGAATATCGACCAGAGATCGCCAAGGCTATTTTCGACCGGTGTGCCGGTTAGCGCGATCCGCGCCTCGGCACGAAGCGCCTTCACCGCGCGCGTTTGCTTGGCCGCCGGGTTCTTGATCGCCTGCGCCTCATCGAGAATGACAAAACGCCAGGCAATCTCTCGCAGCGGGGCGAGGCGCAAAACCGTGCCATAGCTGGTGATCACGAGATCGCACCCGGCCACGTCCTCGGGCGCGAAAAGCCGCATCGCCGCGGCCCCCTTGGTTGCGGGATGAAGGAGGTTGACCGTCAGGTCCGGGGCGAATTTCTCGATCTCGGCGACCCAGTTCGCGAGCAGCGAAGCCGGCGCCACGAGCAGGCTCGGGCGCGGCGCGGGCGCGCGGGTCTTCTTCGCGAGCAGCAGCGCCAGCACTTGGATGGTTTTGCCCAAGCCCATATCGTCGGCAAGACAGGCGCCAAGCCCGAGCCCGGTGAGCAAATGGAGCCAGCCAAGCCCGGCTCGCTGATAGGGCCGCAGCGTGCCGCGCAGCAGTGCGTCGGGCGCGACGCCCGTCTCGCCCGGCGCGCGCAGGGCCCGCAGGGTCTCGGCGAGCCAAGGCCCGGCCACGACCTCGGACCAGTCGCGATCGGCGCCCTCATGCGCTGCCTCCACGGCCCCGACACCGACGCCCGCCAGCATCCGCATCGCCTCGGCAAAACTCAGCCCCTCTCGCTTCGCGAGCGTCTCCGCCGCGCGGAACTGCGCCATCGTGCGCACTAGGCGTTCGCGATCCACCTCTACCCATTGCCCACGCAGCAACACCAGCCCCTCGGTTCCGGCAAGCAGGCTCCGCACCTCCTCCTCCGTCAGCGCTTCGCCCCCGAGCGTCACCGCGAGGTGAAAATCGAGCAGCCCATCGAGGCCAAGCGCGGAGGGCGCGCGGGTGCCGATCGTCGCGCTGACACGCGGGCGCGCCGGGCGGTTGGCGCGCCACGTGGCCGGCATACGCACGACCACGCCGGCGTTTTCAAGGTCTTCGGCGCTCGCGAGAAACTCCGCGGCTTCACGCGATGACCAGCGCAGTGGATGAAAAATCTCTCCCCTCTCGACCAGCGGCTTGAGCCAGGCGCATCGTTCCGCCGCGCGCTGCACGGGCAGCAGCAGCGAAAGCAGCTTCTCGCGCTGGCTCTTGCCGGTGTAGTCGCGCAAGGCTTGGCCGAGCGGCAGGTGCTGCGCCTTGCCCTGCGCCGAGAGCCGGCTCGTGTAGGTCGCCATGAAGGCGAACGGCGCCTCGGTATCCCGGCGATTTTCGGCGAGATTGAAATGCACCCGCCCGAGCAGGTTCCAGGCTGGGTTGAGCGCCTTCAGGAAAGACCCGAGATCGGCCTTCGCCGCCGTCAGGGATTCCGCCAGCGCCGCGCCGATTTCCAGCCAGAGCGCGCGCAAGATATCCGGCGTCAGATACTCCGCCCCCACCATCAGCGGGGCCGAGAGCACGAGGGTTGCAAGCTCGCCCGCGCCCGGCGGCGGCACCTCCGCAAGACGCGGTTTCGCCGCTTCTGGCCCATCAAGGCCGGCGGTGTGCAGACGGAGTGCGGTGATGTAACGCACGGCGAAACCACGCCACCAGCCGAAGACCGGCGGCACCGCCTGTCCCACCTCCGCCGCGCCCAGCCGCAACAACCCCGCCCCGCTGCCCCGCGCGAACGCGGCGCCGAGCCGCTCCGCCAAAGCCGCCTCGAACGCCGGCGCCCGCGCATCCTCCTCGGCGAGAAGCCGCCCATGCGGGGTCAGACGCAAACTCAGCGCCGAAAGAGAAGCATCATCGCCGTCCATTCGGACTACTGTAAACGCCGTAGACGGCCAATTGGAACCCGAGGGAGATTGATCCAGCTTTCAGGCCGCGGTGTTTCTTGGTAAATTCTGACGTCTCGATCTTATGGTGTATCGGCTTAAAAGCCAATCGGTGTCAGAGCGCCCCGGAAATCGCGAGTTTCTCGCGCGACGCTCATCGAGATCATGTTGCCAGGTTATCCCAAAACGGGTTCCACGGGCAGATTATCGATGAGCCGCACCGCGCCCAGCCAGGCCGCCACAAGCAGCCGCGCCGGACGAGAAACCCGCTGCAAAGGCAACAATGTCCCGGCGTCGCGCAGTTCCAGATAATCGATCTTGCTAAAGCGCGCGGCGGCCAGTTTTGTCATCGCCCGCTCTAGAATGGCCCCGGCGGGGGCGCCCTCGGCCAGTGCCGCCGCTGTCTCGCTCAGCGTCCGGTACAATTCCGAGGCGTGCGCGCGCTCCTCGGCGGTCAGGTATTTGTTGCGCGACGACATCGCCAGGCCGTCCGCTTCGCGCACCGTCGGAACGGCTGCCACCCGCACCGGAATATCGAGGTCTCGCGTGAGACGGCGAATGACCTGGAGTTGCTGATAATCCTTCTCGCCGAAAATCGCGAAGTCGGGCTGCGCCTGGAGAAGAAGTTTGGTCACCACCAGCGCCACGCCGCCGAACATCTGTGGTCGAAAGGCCCCGCAGAGGCCTTCCGCCGGGCCACCCAGCGTGATCGCCGTGCAAAAACCTTCAGGATACATCTCGCCAACCGCGGGAGCATAAAGCAACCCGCAGCCCGCGCCGGCAAGCTTCCCGGCATCGCCAGCCTCGTCGCGCGGATAGCGATCAAAATCCTCCTGGGGCGCAAACTGGGTCGGGTTGACGAACACGCTGGCAACCACCTGGTCGGCCAATTCCAGGCCGCGCCGGACCAGGGCCAAATGCCCCTCGTGCAATGCGCCCATCGTCGGCACCAGAGCGATGCTCGCCCCAGCTTGACGCCAGGCAGCAACCCTGGCCCGAAGTTCAGCAACGGAGCGCGCGATGGGTAGCGCAACCATGTGAGAAGTTCCTCCATCAATGGCCCCGTGCAAATGACCGCTATCGGGTCTCCGCTCAACCGGGCGAGCACGCTCGCCATGGTCACCACGATGAGCGCGGAAATCTTCACCCTGCCGCCGCAGCGTTTTAGAAATCGAGATCGGCGTAGTGGGCGGGCGGCGTGATGCCTGGAATGCGGTCGGCGAGCAAGGCGCGGAAGCTCGGCCGGCTTTTCATCCGGGCGTACCACTCCCGGGCCGGCGCGGAGAGGCTCCAATCGACCTCGCCGGCGAAATCGAGCGCCGAGAAATGCGCGCTCGCGGCGAAATCAGCGAGCGAAATGGTGCTGCCGGCAAGAAATTTGCGGGTCTCCGCGAGCCAGCCGAGATAGCGCAGATGCTCGCGCAGGCTGGCATAGCCGGCGCGCAGCAGGCCGGCATCGGGTTGGCCGCGCCCGGCGAGGCGCTTGAGCAATTTTTCCTCGAGCAGCATGCGCGTGACATCGGCGGCAAAGCGGCCGTCGAACCATGCGGTAAGGCGCCGCACCTCGACCCGTTCGGCCAGAGTGCGGCCCATCAGCGAGGTATCGGGATAGGCCTCGTCGAGATATTCCGCGATCACCCCTGAATCCGGCACAACCAGGCCATTGTCCTCGATCAGCGTCGGCACCGTGCCGGCTGGGTTGAGCGCCAGGTACTCCGCCCGCCCCTCCCAGGGCTTTTCCAGGCGGAGATCGAAAGCGAGCCGCTTCTCGGCCAGCACCAGGCGGATCTTGCGAGAATAGGGGCAGATGGGGTGGTGATAGAGGATTCGCATCGCTGGCTTTATGGCATCGCCGCGCCGTTCCGCCAATCGCGCTGGCGTCGCGTCAGATCGGAAAAGTGACGCGCGCGCGCAGTCCGCCCGCCGGGCTGGTGGCGAGTGTGATATCGCCGCCATGGGCGCGCACGATGTCGCGCGCGATGGTGAGGCCGAGCCCGGTGCCGCCGGCCGCCCCGCTCTCGAAAGGGCGAAACACACTCTCGCGCCGCAGCGCGGGAATCCCTGGTCCGTCGTCATCGACCGTCACCACCACCCGCCCGCCCTGGCTTGCCGCCTCCAAGGTGATGTGGCGGGCGTGGCGGCGGGCATTGTCGATCAGGTTGGTGATGGCGCGGCGCGCGGCGTCGGGGCGCAAATGGACGGTGAGGCCGGGGGGGCTGCGGCATTCGGCGGGAAGCGAAAGCTTGACCAGGGCGCCGGCGCGGCGCGCGCCAGCGGTAATTTCCTCAAGCATTTGCGCCAGATCGGTGGGCTGCGCCTGTTCGCTCCCCTCGCCACGGGCAAAAGCGAGATAGCCGCCGATCATCCGCTCCATCTCCTCGACATCGGCAGTCATCTCGGCGACGTCCCCGGCAAGCTCGGCGCGCGCCGGCAGCATCGCCAACGCGAGGCGCAGCCGGGTCAGCGGCGTGCGCAGATCGTGCGAGACCCCGGCCAGCATCTCGGTGCGTTGGCTGAGAAAGCGGCGGATGCGTTCCTGCATGCGATTGAAGGCGGTCGCCGCCTGGCGCACTTCGAGCGCGCCCTCGGGTTTGATCGGTCCCTGATCGCGCCCCATCCCGAAAGCCTCGGCGGCGCGGGCGAGGCGGCGGATGGCGCGCACCTGGTTGCGCATGAAAAGCGCCGCGATCACGAACAGCAGGATCGAGGTGCCGACCAGCCACAACACAAAAAGATATATGGTGCTGGTATAGAGCCGCTTGCGCGGCGCCTCGACCTCCAGCACGCCGCCCCAGAACTGTACATCGACCAGCACCGATTGCGGATCGGAGGTCCAATCCATGCGGAAGGGCAGCCCGACCTTCTCCTGGAGCGATTCCGCCAGGTCGTCGTCCATCGGGCCAGGAATATTACGGCTTTTATGGCTCGAGAGCCGGCCATCAGGGCGGATGCGGATGGCAAACTCAAACTGGCGCCGCGCCTCGTCGAGCACCCATTGCTGATCGGCCGGATCTGGGGCGCGGCGCAGGAGGTCGAGGGTAAAGCCGATCTCGCCCGCGATCGCGGCGGCGAAGCGGCGCGAGATCAGTTCGAGATGCGTGCCATAGAAAATCTGCAACGCCACCGCTTGGACGAGAATGAGCGGCAGCAGGATGATCAGCAGGCTGCGCCCGAGTAGCGAACGCGGCAGCGCCTGCTTGACGAGACGGGCCGGTGTCAGGGCGGAAAGCGCCATCTCAGGGCCTGAAAGGCAACTGCATTTGAAAAAGCATGTCCTTTGAGAACATTGGTTATTTCCGATCGATTCCAGGGCGCGAGGGCATTTTTTGCAAACCCTCAGGCGCCCGGTTTCAACACATAGCCGCGGCCGCGCACGGTATGCAAAAACCGCGGCTCGCGCGGATCGGGCTCGATCTTGCGCCGCAAGCGGGTCACCTGGACGTCGATGGCGCGCTCGCTGGTATCGTCCATGCCGAGGGCGGCGGCGATTTCTTCCCGCGACGCCACGGCGTTGGGGCGCTTGGCGAGTGCCGTGAGCAGCGCGAGTTCCCCGCCTGTCAGCCGCACCACCCCGCCCGGCCCGCGCAATTCACCGCGCTCGGCATCGAACACCGCGCCGCCGAGCGCCACCGGCCCCGCCGCCTGCGCCGGGGGTGCCGCGCGGCGGAGGATGGCGCGAATCCGCAGCACCAGCTCGTCGGGGGCGAAGGGTTTGGGCAGATAGTCGTCGGCGCCGGCCTCGAAGCCAGCGATGCGATCCTCCGGCGCACCGCGCGCGGTGAGCAGCAGCACCGGCGTCGCCGCCCGCTCGCGGCGCAGCGCGGCGATGAAATCCAGCCCCGATTCACCGGGCATCATGACGTCGAGCACCATCAGATCGGGCTGCACGAAGCGCAGCTTGTCGCGCGCCTCGGTCGCCGTCTCGGCGGTGGTGACGCGAAAGCCGCGCTCGGCGAGAAAGCGCTGGAGCAGGGCGCGCAGCCGGGCATCATCATCGACGATGAGAATATGGGCTTCCTCGGCCATCGCTTCCGCCATGTTTTGCTCCCGGCCGAATTCCACCTGGTGTCCCCTCGGCACAATTCCTAGGCGAGGTTCCGCGTCATCGGCCCAGGTGCTTGCTTCAGGTGCCGTCCGGGCGCGGCGGGCGGGTCTGCGCTTCGCTCCGCGCGATATAGGCCCGCGCCGCCTCGCTCATGACGCCGCGCAGCACCCGTCGGAAACCATCGACCGCGGCGCCGCCGGCCTCGCGATAGGCGAGCACGAGTCGCTCGCGCTGGCGCTCGAAGAGGTTGCGCTCCAGCGCCGCTCCCGCTTCGGTGAGGTGGAGCAGGCGCTGGCGGCGATCGCTCCGCCCCGGCTCCTGGCGGACATAGCCCGCCGAAATCAGCGGCGTCAGCACCCGCGCCAGGCTCTGCTTGGTGATCTGCAGGATGGCGAGCAGCTCGCCGACGCTGATCCCGGCATTGCGGCCGATGAAATGCAGTGCCCGATGATGCGCCCGCCCGAGGCCGAGTTCGGCAAGGAATGCGTCGGCCGCGGCCGTGAGGTCGCGATAGGCGAAAAACAGCATATCCTGGGTGAGCCGGATCTGCTCTTCACGCAGGAACAGCAGATTGGCGCCGGCCGAGGGATTGGCCTTGGCCTCGCCGGGGCGCGGCGGCGTGAGCGTGTTCAGCGGATCGGGCATCTCCAGCCTTCCTGTCCTCGGCGCGGCATTTTCGCCTGCACCCCAGCCGCGCCGCGAGCATGGGGTGGGCTGATCCAACGCACGCTATCACCGGACCTATTTAGCGCCCCGCGCGGAGCGCGAAAATATCCCTGCCTCAAAGCGCGAATTCCGCCGCCAGCAGAGTATAGGAACGCTGCCGCGCCACTGGCTCGGCGACGGTCGAGAGCACCACGATCTCCGTCACGCCATGCTGTTCGGCGAGGGCACGAATCTGCGCCCCGACACGCTCCGCCGGACCATAAAAAGCGCGCTCTTTGAGCTGTGCGATGTGCGCCTGCTCGGCCTCGGTATAGGGATACGCGGCGGCTTCCTCGGGTGTCGGCAGGGGCAGGAAGACGCCCCGATCGCGCCCGAGCCGCCACATCGCGCGCGAGGCGAAAAGCCGCTCCGCCTCCGCCATGTCGGGCGCGGCGAGCGCCCAGACACCGATCGCGGCATGCGGCGCGGGATGCGTCGGGCTCGGGCGATAGCCCGCGCGATAGAGCGCCAGAGCCTCGGCGGTGCCGCGCCCATCGGTAATGAAATGGGCAAAGCAGAAGGGCAGGCCGAAATAGGCCGCGACCTGCGCGCCATAATCGGAACTACCGAGCACCCAGACCTCTGGCGTCCCCGGCCCGGCGGGCTGCGCGGTGACGGCGCGGAAAGGATGGCTTTCCGCGAGCGGCGCGCCGCGCACCCAGGCGAGCAGGTCGCGGATTTGCGCGGGAAACTGCTCGGCCGCGGTCTCGGCGAGCGGATTGAGGGCGAAAGCCGTCCGCCCGTCCGAACCCGGGGCGCGCCCGACCCCGAGATCGATCCGCCCCGGCGCGATCGCCTCCAACACGCGGAACTGCTCGGCCACTTTCAACGCCGAATAATGCGGCAGCATGACCCCGGCGCTGCCGACGCGGATGCGCGTCGTCGTCGCGGCGATGGCGGCGATCAGCACCTCCGGGGCGGTGCCGGCCTGGCTCGCTGAATTGTGATGTTCGGCGAGCCAGTAGCGGGCATAGCCTAACCCCTCGCAATGCCGCGCCAACGCTAGGCTCTCGCGGATCGCCTCGCCCGGAAGGTGCCCCGAGACCACACTCGATTGGTCGAGCACCGAAAGTTTGATCATGTTTTCTCCATGAAATCAGCCATCTCCAAACAACGCCCGCACGACAAGGGAGAGCGCGCCGCCGGCTAAAAAACCGACCAGCGTGCCGTTGATGCGAATATATTGCAGATCCTTGCCGATACGGAGTTCCAGGCGCGCCGTCAGCGTCGCGCTATCCCAGCCGCCGATGACGGCGGCGATGAAGCGGGCGAGCTGTACCCGCGCCGAAGGCAGAAGCGCGGCGATCGCCCGCTCGGCGGCGCGCTGCACGCTGGCCCGGGTGGCCGGATCGGACGCCAGCTTGCCGCCGAGAGCACCGAGCGCCTCGGCAAGAAAATTGATGCTGCGCCCAGAGGGGTTGGCGGCGTCAGCCTCCAGCGCCAGGCGGAGCCGGACCCAAATGTCCCAGAGCCAGGCCTGCAGCGTCGGATGCGCGAGAACCCGGCGAAATGCCAGGCCGATCTCGGCGGCGCGCGCCGGATCGGCCTCCAAGGCCGCCACCTCGCGGCGGATCCACTCGTCGAAGGCGAGGCGGAGATCGGAGCCGTCCGGTCCCATCCGGTCAAGTTCGGCATTCATCGCCACCAGCACCTTGCGCGCGATCGAGGCGCCGAGCGCCCAGCCGATCAGCCGCCCGCCCTGCTCGCGCACCCGCTCCTCGATCGCCTGGCGCAGCAATTCCTCGCGGGCATTGATGGTGGCCTTGAACTGCTCAAGGACAAACCCGAAGACTTCCTGATGCCGCCCGCCCTCGATCAGGGTGCGCAGCACGCGGGAGAGCAGACCCGGCCCGGCATTGCCGATCAGGCGCGGCACCAAGCGGCCGAGCAGGCGGCGGGCGCGGCCGTCCTCGATGGTTGCGAGCAGGCGCGGCAGGAGCCCGGCGAGCCAAAAAGCCGCCGGGCGCGTCGCGGCGGGATCGGCGAGGAAGCCGGCGAAAATGCCGGGCAGATCGAGCCGGCCGATGAGACGGGCGACCTCGGCCTCGGTGAACACATGATTGGCGACAAAATTGCCAAGCGCCTGGCCGAGCCGCGCCTTCTCGCGCGGTAGGATGGCGGTGTGCGGGATCGGCAGACCGAGCGGCCGGCGGAACAGCGCGGTAATGGCGAACCAGTCGGCGAGCCCGCCGACCAGGCCAGCCTTGGCGGCGGCGTCGAGGAGTTGGCGCCAGAAGCCCATGCCCGGCAGCGCGTGGTTGCCGAGCACCAGGACCGCCATCACCAGCAGCAACAGGGTGGCTGCGGCGCGATGGCGGCGGAGCGTCCGTCGTGCCGCGGCGTCAGGGTCAAGCGGGGTCATCAAGCCGGTAACCCTAAGCACGCGCGTGCCGGCGCGCAAAACCGCGCAAAACAAAGACCAGGGTGGCATTAGAAGATTATTCATCTAAACACCGATAGACGATGGCGGAGGCCCTCCCATGAACCCTTTCCCAACGCCCCGTTCCAAGCGCCCGGCCTGCCTTGCCGCTTCCTCCCGGCAGGGTTTGGGGCGTCTCGCAGCCGTGGCTGGCGGCATGAAGCGGCGGGCGGGACGCATCGCCGCCGCGCCGGTCGAGGAGGTTCTGGAAGCCTTCGGGGAAGGGGCATTGCTGCTCGATCCTGGGCGCGGTCTGGCGCGCGCCAATGACGCGGCGGGGCGGCTGCTCGGCTGGCCGGGCAAGCCGCCGCGCCGCGGCACCGGGCTTGCCGCCTTGCTCCGCCGCGCCGCGCGGCTCGATGCCGCGCAGCGTCGCAGGATTCTCGCCTGCGCCGCGACGCTGCAGGGCGCCGCCGATGCCGCCGAATGCGAGGCTGGTGACCTCATTCTACGGCTCCGGCGGTTGGCCAGCGGGCAGACGCTGATCGTGCTCGCTGCCATCGCGGGGGATGAGCAGGCGCCGCGTGACCCGCTCACCGGGCTTGCCAATCGCCGCGCCTTCCACACCTCCCTCACCGCGGCCCTGGCCCAGCCCGGCGCGGCGCCCGTTCTGCTGCTGCTCGATCTCGATCGCTTCAAGCATGTCAACGATTCGCTCGGCCATCCTGTGGGCGACGCGCTGCTGCGCCTGGTTGCCGAGCGACTGCGCGGCAGGCTGCGCGCCGAAGATCTGCTGGCGCGGATCGGCGGCGACGAGTTCGCCATCCTGCTGGAACACGCGGACGGCGTGGCGGGCCTTGCCGGGCGGCTGGTCGAACTGCTCGGCCGGCCCTATCTGGTCGAGGGGCATCTCGCCAATATCGGCGTCAGCATCGGCATCGCGCTCGCCCCGACTGACGCAGGCGATCCCGAAACCCTGCTGCGCCGCGCCGATCTCGCGCTCTATGAGGCCAAGGCCGAAGGGCGGCGGGGTTTCCGCTTTTTCCGCCCCGACATGGACATCCGCGCCCAGGCGCGCCGCACACTGGAGACCGATCTTCGCCGTGCCGTGGCGCTTGATCAATTTACCCTCCACTATCAGCCGCAACTCGATCTCGCCTCCGGTCGGCTGGTTGGATTCGAAGCGCTGCTGCGCTGGGCGCATCCGACGCGCGGCATGGTCTCACCCGGCGAATTCATCCCGCTGGCCGAGGAAATCGGCCTCATCGTGCCGATCGGCGCCTGGGTGCTGCGCGAGGCCTGCCGCGAGGCGTTGCGCTGGCCGGAAGACATCACCATCGCCGTCAACGTTTCGCCGCTGCAATTCGAGGATGGGCCGGGGCTGATCCGCGCGGTTCAGGGCGCGCTCGCCGCCTCCGGCCTGCCGGGATGCCGGCTCGAGATCGAGATCACCGAGGGTGTTCTACTGCACGACCGCAAAGAGACGCTGGAAACCCTTCATGGCCTGCGTGCCATGGGGGTCCATATCGCCATGGACGATTTCGGCACTGGCTACTCCTCGCTCAGCCAGTTGCGCAGCTTCCCCTTCGACAAAATCAAGATCGACCGCTCTTTTGCCACCCAGATCGAGGCCGAGGGCGGCAGCGGCAAGGCGCTGGTGCGCGCCATCACGGCGATCGGGGCGAGCCTCGGCATGACCGTCACCGTCGAAGGGGTGGAGACCGACGTCCAGGCCCGTTTTGTCGATGACAGCGGCGGCCATCAGATCCAGGGCTATCTGGTCAGCCGGCCGATCCCGCCCGAGTTCGTCCGCGCCCTTCTCGCCCGCCATAATCCACATCCCAGCGGGCCGCATCCCAGCGGGCCACATCACTCTGGCGAGCTGGGCAAAAAATCCTCCCTTCAGGACAATCTTGGAAGCCGGGCATGACGCCGGAACTCCATCGCTTGGTCTATTGCAGCCGTGGCGATATCGCCCGCGACCCCTCGCGGGCGCGAGGGGAATTGCAGCGCATTCTCGCCATCTCGCGCAAGAACAACGCCGCCGCCGGGCTGAGCGGCGCCCTGATCTTCGCCAACGGCAATTTCGCCCAGGCACTGGAAGGGCCGCGCGCCGCGCTTGAGGCAAGGTTCGAGCGCATCCAGGGTGATCCGCGCCATCGCGACATCAAGGTGCTCGAATTCACGGCGGTCGCGGCGCGCGAATTTCCCGATTGGGCGATGGCCTTTGCTGGAGATCCCATGGCGGATCAGCAGGACCCGCTCGCCTTCGTGGTCTTCGCGGGCGCCTACGCCCACCGCGCCTCGGGCTCCAGCGCCGCGGTGCTCGGCCTGCTGCACGGGCTTGTGCAGCGCGAGGATATCTGGTCGTTCGCTTGAACCGGCGCTGGAAAAGGCCAGGGTAAGGCGAGGGTTCACAAAATTGCGCGGCGCGCCCCCGCGCCCAGCGCGGCGTTTCCGCCCGGCCTGGCGGAGTGGCAGAAAAAATCTATTTTTGTCCGTATCCTCGTGTTCATTTGTGAGCAGCGCGGCGGCGCCCTATCATGATTGTCTAAAATGCTGCCCAACGATAGATGATGGGGAACCGACGGAATGAAACACACCGCGATCACCCTCGATGACAAATACGCCGTCGAGATCGAGGAGGTTCATCTCACCGGCACCCAGGCGCTGGTCCGCCTGCCATTGCTCCAGCACACGCTCGACCGCGCTTCGGGGCGCAATACCGCCGGTTTCATCTCCGGCTATCGCGGCTCGCCGCTCGGCGGGCTCGATATCCAGCTTTTTGCCGCCAAGAAGCATCTCGAAGAGCATCATATCCATTTCCAGCCCGGCCTGAACGAGGAAGCCGCCGCCACCGCCGTCTGGGGCTCGCAGCAGGTGCCGTTGCTGCAAGAGGCGAAGTATGATGGCGTTTTTGCCCTCTGGTATGGCAAGGGGCCGGGGGTCGATCGCTCGGGCGATGCCTTGAAGCATGCCAATTTCGCCGGCACCTCGCCCAATGGCGGCGTGCTGCTCTGCGCCGGCGATGACCACGCCTGCAAATCCTCGACCGTGCCGCATCAGAGCGAACCCGCCTTCATCGCCGCCCTGATCCCTGTCCTGGTTCCGGCCGGCGTCGAGGACATCATCACGCTCGGCCTGCATGGCTGGGCGATGTCGCGCTACTCCGGGCTCTATACCGGCTTCAAGACGGTCGCCGACGTGGTCGAGACCTCGACCACCATCGCCTTCGACCTCCACGGCTTTCGCCCCGTGCTGCCGCCGCGCCCACCGGAGGCGCGGCATTTCATCCGTCTCCATGACGCGCCCCTGGAGATGGAGCACCGCATCCACGCTTTCGGCCTGCCCTCGGTGCGCGATTATGTCCGTGCCAACGGGCTCGACCGGGTGTTGCGGCGCGACAAAAACGCCCGCCTCGGCATTATCACGGCGGGCAAATCGAGCCGCGATCTCGCCGAGGCGCTCGCCGATCTCGGCCTGGAGGGGGCGGATGCCGGGCTTGCCGTGCTCAAGCTGGCACTCACCTGGCCGATCGTGCCCGAGACCATCCGCGATTTTTCCCAAGGTCTCGATGAAATCCTGATCGTCGAGGAAAAGCAGCCGATCATCGAGAACCAGGTCAAGGAAATCCTCTACGGCTCGGCCAACGCGCCGCGCATCACCGGCAAGCATGATGACGCCGGGGAGTGGCTGCTGCGCGCTTCCAGCGAACTTTCCGCCGACGATATCGCCCGCGCGCTCGTGCGCCGCCTAGGTCCCGCGGCCGAGACCGAGACCGTGCGCGCGCGGCTCGCCACGCTCGCCGCCAAGGAGGCGGCGCTCAAATCGCTCGATCCGGCGGTGGTGCGAAAACCCTATTTCTGCTCCGGCTGCCCGCACAACACGTCGACCAAGGTAATCGACGGCAGCCGCGCATTGGCTGGCATCGGCTGTCATTTCATGGCGATGTGGATGGATCGCCACACCGACACTTATTCCCAGATGGGCGGCGAGGGCGTGGCCTGGATCGGCCAGGCGCCGTTCACCGAGGAAAACCACGTCTTCGTCAATATTGGCGACGGCACCTATATCCATTCCGGGATCCTGGCCATCCGCGCCGCCGTCGCCGCCGGCGTCAACGCCACCTACAAGGTGCTGTTCAACGATGCCGTGGCGATGACCGGCGGGCAGCATCTCGATGGCATCTTCACCCCTGCCCGGATCACCCGCCAACTCGCCGCCGAAGGTGTCCGGCGCATCGACGTGGTGACCGACGAGCCCGAAAAATACGCGACCGTCACCGATCTCGCCCCCGGCGTTCAGGTGCATCACCGTCGCGATCTCCCCGAAGTGGAACGCGCCTTGCGCGACACGCCGGGTATCACCGCGATCGTCTATGACCAGACCTGCGCCTCGGAAAAACGCCGCCGGCGCAAGCGCGGCCTGATGGTTGATCCGGCGAAGCGCGCCTTCATCAATGCCCGCGTCTGCGAGGGCTGCGGCGATTGCTCGATGGCCTCGAACTGCCTCTCGGTGGTGCCGCGCGATACCGAATGGGGGGTCAAGCGCGAAATCAACCAATCCTCCTGCAATAAGGATTTTTCCTGCATCGAGGGATTCTGCCCGAGTTTCGTCACCGTGCAGGGCGGCACCCTGCGCCGCGCCGCTCCCGCCGCTGCCCATCCCTTCAGCGATCTCCCGACGCCCAGCCTGCCGCCGCTTGATCGCGCCTATGGGATTCTCGTGGCCGGCGTCGGTGGCACCGGGGTTGTTACCATCGGGGCGCTGCTCGGCACGGCAGCGTATATCGAGGGTAAGGCGGCGAGCGTGCTCGACCAGATGGGGCTTGCGCAAAAAGGCGGCGGTGTCTGGAGCCATATCAAGATCGCGCAAACGCCGGCGGCGCTGCACGCCCTCCGCATTACCCAGGCCAGCGCCGATCTGCTGCTCGCCTGCGATCTCGTGGTCGGCGCCGGCGCCGAAGCGCTGGCCACCGCGGTTGCCGGGCGGACGCGGGCGGTGGTCAACACGCATGAGACCATCACCGCTGATTTCGTGCTCAATCCCGGCACCCGCCTGAATGTCTCGCCGCTCGAGGCAACGATTGCCAAGGTGGTGGGAGCGGGGGCGCTCGATCTGCTGGAGGCGACGGCGCTTGCCACGGCACTCATCGGCGACGCCATCGCGACCAATTTGTTCATGCTCGGCTACGCCTATCAGCGCGGTTTGGTGCCGATCGGTCACGCGGCGATCGAACAGGCGATCGTCCTCAACGGCACCGCCGTCGAGGCCAACAAGGCGGCCTTCAACTGGGGCCGCTCGGCGGCCGTCGATCTGCCCCGCGTGCGCGAGCTTGCGGGGCTCGGCGCTGCCCCGTCCGCGCCCGAAAGTCTCGACGCCCTGATCGAGCGATCGGCGGGCGAACTGGTGCGCTATCAAGGGCGCCGTCTCGCCCAGCGCTATCGCAAGCGTATCGCTCTCCTTCGCGCGCGCGAGCAGGAAACGACGGGCGCCACCGTGCTGACCGAGGCGGCGGCGCGGAATTATTTCAAACTGCTTGCCTATAAGGACGAATACGAGGTTGCCCGTCTCCATGCGGACCCGGCTTTCCGCGCCGAACTCGCGGCACGTTTCGAGGGGCCGTTCCGCCTCGAATTCCACCTCGCGCCGCCGCTTCTCGCGAAGCGCGATCCGCGCACCGGGCATCTCCAGAAACGCGTTTTCGGCGGCTGGATGCTGCCAGTATTTGGCGTGCTGCGCCACGGCAAGTTCCTGCGTGGCACGCGGCTCGATCCCTTCGGCCGCAGCGAAGAGCGCCGCGCCGAACGCGCGCTGATCGCCGAATACGAAACCCTGCTCGATGAGCTGCTGGCGACGCTGTCGCCCGCCAATGCCGCGCTTGCCCTCGAACTTGCCGCCCTGCCCGAACGAATCAAAGGGTTCGGCCACGTCAAGGAACGCAACATGCGCGAAACCGCTTTGCGCCGCGCGGCGCTGCTTAGCCGCTACCGCGCAGCGCAAACGGCGCTCGCGGCGGAGTAAAAAAGCCGCATGGGTTGTCGGAGCCCCAGACCTTAGAAACAAACACTGGCATCCCGGAAACACTGGCATGCCGGAAACACTGGCATGCCGGAAACACTGGCATGCCGGAAACACTGGCATGCCAGGAACGCACGGGTGGCAAGCGAAGCCGCGTGAGCCGCTTTTCAAACGACGCCATCGCGGCTTTCGCCGAGAAAAGTCTTGCCCCCGAGACAGGGTGGTGCGGATGGCCTGGCGGGCTTCAGCCGCGTCACCAAAGCCGGTTGCACGCATGAAGTGGCCAAAACTGGCAGGGCGCACAGGCGGTCAAAACAACGCTTGACGGGAGCGCGGGCGCCGCGCCCGCCGCGCTAATCAGATCCCGGCGCGAGCAGGCCGGAAGCCTCGGCGATGGCGCGCGAGGCCGCCATGCTCTCGCCCACCGCCAGGGCGGCGGCGAGCGCGCGGCGGCCGGCGGCGACATCGACGATCACCTTGCCGCCATCGAGAATGGCGGCGATGAAGGCGCTCTGCTCGGCCTCCAGCGCGTCGTGCTCGCGCCAACTCGTCTCCTCGATGCGATAGCCCTCGGTGCCGGGGATGGGCAGGCCACGTTCGCGCCCGATCAGCGTCAATTTGCGGTCGATAAAATTCACCGACATATAGCCGGTTTTGGCGAAAAGTCGCATCTTGCGCTCGGTTTTGAGCGAAATCCGGCTCGCCGTGATGGTCGCGACACAGCCATTGGCAAAGCGCACGCGGGCATTGGCGATATCCTCGTGCCGGCTGGCGATCGGCGCGCCGACGGCATCGATCGAGGCGATCGGGCTTTCCACCAGGGCGAGCACGAGGTCGAGATCGTGGATCATCAGATCGAGGATCACCGAAACATCGGTGCCGCGCGGCTTGAACGGCGCGATGCGGGTGGCCTCGATATAGAGCGGGTTCTGCATCCGCGCCGCGACCGCCGCGTATTCGGCGCTATAACGCACGAGATGCCCGACCTGGAGCACCAGGCCGCGCTCGGCGGCGAGTTCGGCGAGGCGGTCGGCCTCGGCCAGGCTGGCGGCGATCGGCTTTTCCACCAGCACATGCCGTCCGGCTTCGAGCGCCGCCGCGGTAAGGGCAAAATGCGTCTCCGCCGGGGCTGCGATCACCACGGCATCAGAGGCCGCGAGCAGGACGGGGAGATCGAGCGGCGTGGTGCGCGCCTCGCGGGCAACCGCAGCAGCGCGGGTAGGATCGGGGTCGTGGATGCCGACCAAAGCGGCGCGCTTGGCGCCGGCGAGCTTGAGCGCGTGAAACCGCCCGAAATGCCCCGCCCCGATCAGCCCGATCCGCAAACTCCGCATGGCCATGGCACGTCATCCTTCCGCTCTCTTCCTCAGCTAGCGCCCCGGCGCGGCGCGGCCAAGAGGGAAGGCCGAAGCGGGCGGGTTGCAATCCCTCCCTCGCCTCGTCATTCTCCGCCGCCATTGCCACCAGGGAGCCCACCGCCGGCCATGCTCAGCTTCAGCCGCCTCAAGACCACGCTCATCCTCGCGGTCTGCGTCGTGGGGGCGCTCCTCTGCCTGCCCAACCTCTCCCGCGCGCCGGCGCCGTGGCTGCCCTGGCGGCAGGTGCATCTCGGACTCGACTTGCAGGGCGGCAGCTACCTGCTGCTACAGGTCGATATGGCGACGGTGCTGCGCGAGCGGCTCGAAGGCCTCGTCGATATCACGCGGCATGCCCTGCTCGGGGCCGATATCGGCTATCAGCGCCTCGCCGCCGACCCGGCGCAGAATCGCGTCATTTTTCATTTACGTGATCCGGCGCAGCGCGCGGCGGCCATGAAAGCGCTAGGCGAGGTGATCGCCAACAGCCAGAGTCCCGAGGAGGTCAGCGTCAGCGCCCTGAGTGACGATACCATCGCCCTCCTGCTTTCCCCCGAGGCGCTCACCGCGCGCGCCAACGCCGCGATCGCCCAGTCGATCGAGATCGTGCGCCGCCGCATCGACGAGACCGGCGTCGCCGATCCCCAAATCGCGCGGCAGGGAGAAAATCGCATCGTCGTGCAGCTGCCCGGCGTCTCGGATCCCGAGCGGATCAAGGCGCTGCTCGGTCAGACCGCCAAGATGACCTTTCACCTGCTCGACGCCGAGGCCAATCCGGCCGCCGGGGCGCCCCCGCCAGGGGTCGAGTTCTTGCCGATGGAGGGGCAGAAGGAGGCGCGGCTGCCGGTGCGCAAGCATGTCGAGGTCGATGGCGCGAACCTCACCGATGCCCGCGCCGGCCAGAACAGCCAGACCGGGGAGTGGGTGGTGAACTTCACCTTCGACTCGGTCGGCGCGCGCCGCTTCGCCGATGTCACGCGGGCCAATGTCGGAAAACCCTTCGCCATCGTGCTCGACAACAAGGTGATCAGCGCGCCGGTGATCCGTGAGCCGATCACCGGCGGGAGCGGGCAGATCAGCGGCCGTTTCGACGCCCGCACCGCGACCGACCTCGCCCTCCTGCTGCGCGCTGGCGCCCTGCCGGCGCCGCTCACCGTCGTCGAGGAGCGCAGCGTCGGGCCGGAGCTCGGCGCTGATTCGATCCGCGCCGGGGCCATCGCGCTCGCCGTCGGCTTCGTCCTGGTGATTGCCTTCATGGCGGTGTTTTATGGCCTTTTCGGCTGGATCGCGAATCTTGCCCTGGTGATCAATCTGGTCCTCATGCTCGCGGTGCTCTCGGCGCTGCAGGCCACGCTGACCCTGCCCGGCATGGCCGGCATCTTGCTCACGCTCGGCATGGCGGTCGATGCCAATATTCTGATCAACGAGCGCATCCGCGAGGAGGTCAAGAACGGCCGCACCCCCCTCGGCGCGATGGAAGCCGGGTTTTCGCGCGCCTATGGCACGATTCTCGACAGCAACGTGACGGCGCTTCTGGCCCATGTCATGCTGTTCGTGTTCGGCTCGGGGCCGGTGCGCGGCTTTGCCGTAACCATCACGGTGGGCATTGTCACCACCCTCTTTACCGCGACCTTGCTCGCGCGGCTGATCATGGTGCGGTGGTATGCAGCCCTCCGTCCCGCAGCTCTTCCGGTGTAAACGCCATGCTCCTTCGCCCCATGTTCCGCCTGGTTCCCGATGGCACGCGCATCGCCTTCATGCGCGGGCGCTTCATGGGGTTGATCGTCTCGGCCCTGCTCTCCAGCGCCTCCGTCGTGCTGTTCTTTTATCCCGGGCTCAATCTCGGCATCGATTTCAAGGGCGGCATCGTCATCGAGGCACGCACGCCGGGGCCGGCGGATTTCACCAAGATCCGCATGGCGCTGGCCGGCGAGCATCTCGCTGGCGCCGGGGTGCAGCGCTTCGGCGCCGATGACGACGTACTGATCCGCCTCGACGCGACCCCGAGCGAGGCCGCGACCCAGAGCGCGGCCGATCGCGTGCGCGCCGCCCTCGGCCAGGCCATTCCAGGGACCAAGGTGCTGCGCGTCGATGCCGTGGGCGCCAGCGTCTCGGCCGAATTGTTCCGCAATGGGATGCTGGCGCTCGGCATCAGCCTCTTGATGATCCTCGCCTATATCTGGTTCCGCTTCGAGTGGGAGTTTGCCGTCGGCGCGGTGGTGACGCTGCTGCTCGACATCACCAAGACAATCGGCTTCCTCGCCGTGACGCGCTTGCAATTCGATCTCGTAATGGTCGCGGCGATCCTCACCATTCTCGGCTACTCCACCAACGACAAGGTGGTGGTGTACGATCGGGTGCGCGAGAATCTCCGCAAATACAAGACCATGCCGCTCCGCGAGCTGATTGATCTCTCGATCAATGAGACGCTCAATCGTACCCTCGGGACCTCGATGACGGTGTTTCTAGCGAGCCTGCCGCTGGCGCTGTTCGGCGGCAGCGCGCTCTCGGCTTTTGCCTGGACGATGCTGTTCGGCATCATCGTCGGCACCTCGTCCTCGATTTTCATCGCCGCGCCCATCCTGCTGTTCCTCGGCGAGCACCGCCTGCGCAAGGACGCGCATGCCCCACGGCCCGCCAAACCGACGGCCGCCCAACTCAAGGGAAGAGCCTGAGGATTTGGGACAAAACCTCCGCCCCGCAATCGCCGGGGGAGCCCATGTTTTTAGAGCGGATTCTTTTCTGGGCGCGATCGATTTCCACCCGCCGAGAGTTTGAAAAAGAATGCCCTCGCGCTTGGAAATCGATCGGAAACAACCAATGTTTTCAAGGGGCGTTCTTTTTCAAGTTCGATTGATTTTCAGGCTCTGAGCGGGAACGCGCGTTAGCCGCTTCTTCATCTTCCGGTAGCAAAATCGGGTCATGGAGGTGCCGCCCGAGACCTGCGTTCTGCACCATCCGGTGTTCACCCGCTTCGGTGCGCCGATTTTTCAGCGTGCCGAGACCGATGGCGAGCCAGTGATGCTGGTCGCACTCGGCGAGAAGCAGGCGGCATTGACACTCCGCTCCCTGCAACGCGAATTCTCCCTCGGTCCCGAGACGGCGGATGGCCGGATGCTGGCGCTCATCGCCGAGGCTCTCGATTTCGTGACATTCCTGCGTCCGGGGGACCCCTTACCGGCGGAGATCCTGAGCGGTGATGCGAGTTGGGAACCCGAGGACATCCATCTCCAAATCGCGCTCGCCCGCATTCGCCTAGCCCTTCTCGCTTGGCTTGGCGGGGTGGCCGAGGCGCGAAGCGACGCCGAGCCCGAGGTGCTGCTCGCCATGGCCGAAGATCCAGGCTTCCGCCAGCGCATCCAGGCGGCCTTCACGGACGCCGCGCGCGCACTCGATCTTGAAGGGCCGGACGCGGTGGTGGCGGCGATCGCGACACTCGGCCAGGAGCTTGCCTATATCGAGGCATTGCGGGCCCGACTCTGGGTGCCGGTGCGGCGCGTGGCGCGAGAAATCCAGGCGCTCGGCCAGCGCTGGCGCGGCGATACCAGCCATGGCGAGACGCTGGCCCAGGTCGGCCGGCTGATTGGCAAGGCGCTCGGCCAGATCCGGGAGTGTTTTGCCCAGCTCGATGCGCAATGCGCCGATATTCTGGCGGCGCTCGGCAACGATGCCGAGCAGCAACGCTTCGTCCGCACCAACCGCGACTGGCTCTATCGCAGCCTGCGTGGCTGGCAGCCAATCCTCGATGCCTGGGAGGGCGCGGTTGAGATCGACGACCGCGCGCGCTGGGCGCTGATCGAACGCACCTACCGTTTTCTCGCGCCGCGTTTCATGTCGGTCAAGGAATGGCTGGCGGATCGCCAGGGGCGGAGCAAGGCACGCCCGCCGAAGCAGATGGTGTGGTGACCCGGAGCCGGCGGCGGGCAGCCGCGCATCGCGGCTCGAGCGTCGCTCAGAGCCTGAAGATCAATCGAACTTGAAAACGAATGCCCTGTGGAAACATTACTTTTCCCGATCAGTCCCGGGACGCGAGGGCATTCTCTTGCAAACTTTCAGGCGTTGCCAGCCTGGGCCTGCGCCGCCAGGGCCTGGTTGCGGCGAGACTGCCAGAGGCCGACGAAGTCGATCGGTTGCAGCAGCACGGGGGGAAATCCGCCCTCGCGCGTGGTGTCGGCGAGGATATTACGGGCAAACGGGAACAAAAGCCGCGGGCATTCCACCAGCAGCACCGGCTCCAAGGCATTTTCCGGCACGTTGGTCAGGGTAAAAATGCCGGCATAGGCAAGTTCGGCGATAAACACCGGGCCCTTCTTCGCCGTGTCGCCGTTATTGGCCGCTTGCGCCTCGCGATCGAACGCCTCGGCGCGGAGATGCAGCGTCACCTCGAAAACCTGCTGGTCGCTTGAGGGCAGTTTCTGCACCTTCACGTCGAGGCCGAGATTGATCTGCGGCTGGCTGCGCAGCGTGGAAAAAATCTGCGGCGCCCCCGGCACCTCGAAGGAGAGATCCTTGACGTATTGCGTGTTGACGGCGATCGGCGGCGCGCTCGGTGGCGGCGTGATGGGCGTGCTCTCGGACATCGTCTTCTCCGTGCGTTGGGGCTGGTTCCGGCCAGGGAGACCTGACCAGGGATGGCGCTGGGGTGGCGCACGGCTAGCACGATCCCCCCCGAAGGGCTAGCCGAGCTCCCGCACCGCCGCCATCACCTGCGCAACGTGGCCGGGCACCTTGACATTGCGCCAGACCCGGGCAACCCGCCCGGCGCCGTCGATCAGGAAAGTTGCGCGCTCCATCCCCAAGTATTTCCGCCCATACATGGATTTTTCCACCCAAGTACCATAGGCCTCGCTCACCTTGCCGCTCTCATCGCTCGCCAAGGGGAAGGTAAGCCGGTATTTTTCGGCGAATTTCTCGATCGCCTTCATCGGATCGCGCGAGACGCCGATCACCGTGATATCACCCCCGCCGAGCGCCTCCTGAAAACCGCACGCCTCCTTGGTACAGCCCGGGGTATCGGCCTTGGGATAGAAGTAGAGCACGAAGGGCTTGCCCCGCAGTGCCGCAAGACTGACCTCGCGCCCTCCGCTCGCCGCCATTTTGAAGTCTGGCGCCTGGTCTCCCTCATTCAGGCTCATCCTGATACTCCCTGCGCATGGCCGGATCGGGCCGGCCGACGTGACACACGAACAACGCACCGACGCTTGCAGCCGTCGCCTCCAACATGGCCTGAAGCCCGGCGATATCAAGCGCCTGGCGCCGCGCGGGCGGCACCAGGGGGCGCATGGCGCGGAGCAGCACCTCGGCGAGCGGACCGGGCAGGCTCGCCACGCGCCGCGGCCCGAGCGTGATGCGGAGTAATTCCTGCACGGTACGGAACAATCGATCGGCGGCGATCAACCGCGCGGCCTCCGGCGGCGCCAGCAGGCCGCAGGCGGCAAGTCGGGAAAGCGCGATGCGCGTTGTCGGATGCGCGATCGCGGGATGGGTCGCGGCGTGCATCAGTTGCAGCGTCTGGGCGATGAACTCGACCTCGATCAGTCCGCCCTCGCGGTACTTCACGTCCCATGGGCCCTCCGCCGGATGGGCTTCGCGAAGACGGGCGCGCATGGCGGCGGCATCGGCGCGGATACGCGCGGGCGGGCCGGCCGTCGCCAGCGCCCCGGCCAGTGCCGCCCGCACCCGCCGCGCCAGCCGCGCCGGGCCCGCGACAACGCGGGCGCGGGTCAGGGCCATGCGCTCCCAGGTCCAGGCATCCGCCGCGTGATAGCGGATGAAGGCGGCGAGCGAGACCGCGACCGGCCCTTTATTGCCGGAGGGCCGGAGCCGCATGTCGACGGCATAGAGCGGGCCATCGACGCCGGGGGCGAGGAGCGCGGCGACGAAGCCATGCGCGGCGCGCAGAAACCACTGGCTGGCCGGCAGGCGTCGCGCCGTGCCCCCTCGCGGCACCACGCTTTCCTCGACCCCCGCCGGATAGTCGTAGATCAGCATGAGATCGAGATCGGAGCCGGTCATCATCTCGCGCGAGCCCGCCTTGCCGAGCAGCACGACAGCGAACGACCCGCCTGGCACCAGGCCGAAGCGCCGCGCATGATCGGCGAGCACGCGCGCTAGCAGGGCGGCGAGGGCGGCATCCGCCAGCGCGCTCCGCTCTCGCCCGGCGCGGTCAACGTCCACGCGCCCCTCCATCAGCGCCGTCGCGAGGCGGAAATTTTCCTCGCGCACCAGCCGCCGGGTGATGGCGATCGCGTCTTCGAGGTCGGCGGCATCGTGCAGCCGCTCGGCGAGAAGACGGCGCGGTGGCACGGGTTCCGGCAGCTCCAGAAGCCCTTCGATCGCGGCCGGCGCGTTGGCCAGATAATCGGCCAGCGCCGGCGCGGCGCCGAGGATCGCGGCAATGCGCGCGATCAACTGCGGATTGCGCTGAAAAAGCGCGAAAATCTGCACCCCGGCGGGCAGGCGTTCAAGAAACGCGGCGAAGCGGGCGAAGGCAGCATCGGGATCCAGCTGCCGGGCAAAGGCCGCGAGCAGAAGCGGCTGGATTTCGGCAAGCATTTCGCGCGCCCGCTCCGAGCGCAGCGCCCGGATGCGCCCGGCCTGCCATGCACGGATGGTCTCGGCAATCGTCTCCGGATGAGAGAAGCCGAGCGCCGCGAGGGCCTCAAGCGTGCGCGCCGGCGTCTCGGGGCCGCGGAAATCAAACCCTGTCGCGCTCGGCGCGGTCTCCGGCACCGTCTCAAAAAATGCCGCATATTGGCGCGCCACGGCATCGAGATGGCGCGCCAGAGTGGCGAGGAATGCCCGCACATCGGCGAAACCCATGAAAATGGCAAAACGCCCGAGTTCGGGGCCGTGCATCGGCAGGCTATGGGTCTGGCGATCGGCGACCATTTGCAGGCGATGTTCGGTGCGGCGAAGGAAACGATAGGCGTTGGCCAGCGTCGCGGCCGCCGGCTCCGGCAAATGCCCGGCGCGCGCCAGCAAAGGGAGTGCCGCGAGCGTCGCCGGGGTGCGCAATTGCGGCTCGCGCCCACCCCAGACCAGTTGCAGCGTCTGCACCAAAAACTCGATCTCGCGAATGCCGCCTGGCCCGAGTTTCAGATGATAGCCGGCGAAGCGGATGATGGGATCGTCGATGCGCCGCACCGCGCGCTGTTCCGCCTCGATCCGCCGACGCATCGCGGCAATATCGGCGATCAGGGCGAAATCGACGCCGCGGCGCCAGATGAACGGGCGGATCGCATCGAGGAAGCCCTGCCCGAGCGCGAGGTCGCCAGCCACCGGGCGCGCCTTCAGCATCGCCGCCCGCTCCCAGTTCTGCCCAAAACTCTCATAATAGGCGATCGCCGCGGCGAGGCTGACCGAGGGCGGCGTTGCGCTCGGGTCAGGACGGAGGCGAAGATCGGTGCGGAACACGTAGCCTTCGGCGTCGCGTGTTTCCATCAGCCCGACGAGCGCCCGGGCGAGACGGGCGAACTGGGCCGCAACCCCCTCGCCGTGGTAGGAATGCAGCGTCGGATCATGGAGCAGGACGAGGTCGATATCACTGGAATAATTCAACTCCCTCCCGCCGAGCTTGCCCATGCCGAGCACGGTGAAGCCGGCGCCCCGCGAGGGCCGCGCGGGGTCGGCAAGCCGCAACAAGGCGCTTTTGGCGGCATCCAGCAGCAGGTGATCGACCGCCAGGCGAAGCGCCGCCTCGGCGAAATCGGAGAGCGCCGCCGTGACCTCCGCGAGCCCCCAGATTTCGCCGAGATCGGCGAGCGCCACGACCAGCGCCACCTGGCGCTTGGCGCGCCGCAGGATCGTCCCGATCGCGGCGCGCGGCTGATCGGCCCGCACCGAGGCAAGCTCCGCCATCAGCCCGCGCATCACCGGCGCCGGGCCGGATTCCGCGAAGCGGGCCAAGGTTGCCGCCTCGCGGCGCGCGAGATCGCTGAGATAGGGGCTATTGCCACCGATCGCGGCGAGCAGTTTTTTCCCCGCATCCCGCTGCACCCAGCGCCCGCCGCCTTGGCTGAACTGCGCGATCAGCCGCGCAGCGGCCGCCGCGTCGGCGGGAAGCGGCCAGGTAGCAGGCAGGCGGAAGGAGCGTGTCATGGCCAGCGAGGCTCGCCGTGAAGCGTCTTGTCGGTCAAGCGGCTTTTCTGGCGCACCGGCTGCTCGCCCTGGCGCTCGGCATCGTGGTGCTGGCGTCGCTCGGCCTTGGCGCCGGCCTGTGGCGGCTGAGCCAAGGGCCGATTAACCTCGCCTGGCTGGCGCGCAAGCTGGAGGTCGAGGCCAACCAGGGCGCCAATCCCGTTCATCTCGAAATCGGCGCCGCGTCGCTCGCCTGGGAAGGCTGGCGCGGCGCGGTGGACCGGCCGATCGATCTCCGCCTGACCAATCTCCTGGCCCGCGATTCCACCGGGCGCGAGATCGCGATGATCCCGCTGGCCGAGGTTTCGCTCGCCCTCGGCCCGCTATTGCGGGGCCGTCTCGCACCACGCGCTATCGTCCTCGATATCGAGGATCTGCATCTGGTGCGCGATGCCGATGGCACACTCGCGCTCTTTCCCGCCCGCACGCGCGCCGGCACGGCGCGCGCCACGCCGCTGGCGCGGCTCGCCGGCGAGAGCAGCATCACCATGGCGGCGCTGCGCCGGCTGCGGCTTGAGAGCAGCAAGATCACCGTGATCGATGACCAACTCGGTCTGACCTGGCGGATCGACGCCGCGCATCTCGATCTCGCCCGCGTGGCGGCGCGCGCGTTTACTGGCCGCCTCGACGCCACCCTGGCGGTGGCGGGACAAAACATCCCACTTGCGGCACGGATGATCCCGGAAACTGCTGCCGCCGGGCCCGCCCCGAGGATTACCGCGCGGATCGGCCCCCTGGTGCCGGCCCAACTCGCCGCGGCGGCGAGCGGCCTGGCGCCGCTCAAAGCGCTCGATGCGCCGCTCAGCGCCGATGTCACACTGGTCCCGGCAGCCGATCTCGACCTGGCGGGCGGGATCGGGAGCTGGTGGCAGCGGGTCGAAGCCGTGCTGGCGCTCGGGTCGGGCCATCTTGCGCTCGGCGAGGGCGTGGTGCCGATCGCGTCCGGCCGCTTGGTGCTCGCAACCGATCCGGCGCAACTCACCCTGCGCGAATTCTCGTTGGCGCTTGCCGCCCCGGCGGGATCGGCCAACCCCCTGATCACCGGCAGCGGCCGCGCCACGCGCCCCCAGGATGGCCGTCTCGCGCTGACCCTTGGCGCCAGCCTCGATGCACTGCCCCTCGGAGATCTCGCGCGCTATTGGCCGGCCGGGCTCGCCGATGCGGCGCGTGACTGGGTCTCCACGAACGTCACCGCCGGGCGCCTGCACGATCTCCATCTCGATCTCACCGCCAGCCTCACCCCCGACGGCGGCGCGCCCGTAGTGGAGCGGATCGCAGGCAAGGTGAGCGGCGATGATCTCACCATCGCCTGGCTCGCGCCGATGCCCCCGATTACCCATGGCCGCGCGGTGCTGCGTCTCGACTCGGCCGATGCCCTCACCATCGTCGCCGATGCTGGCGTGGTGGCCACCAGCGCCGGCGGCGCGGTTCATCTCACCAATGGCACGATGCACATCACCGGCCTCACCGCGAAGGACCAGACGGCCGATCTGCGTCTTGCTCTCGGCGGCGATGTCGCCGATGCCCTGGCGCTGCTCGCCCATCCCCGGCTGCATCTGCTCGATGCGGCAAGCCTGTCGCGGCTGCACGATCCCAGCGGCGATTTCACCGGCACGCTCGCGGTCAAACTGCCGCTTGATCAGCATGTCGGGATCGATCAGATCGCCATCGATGCGGCGATCGACATCAACAAGCTCCATCTCGCGGCACTCCTCGCCGGGCGCGATCTCGACGATGGCGCCTTCACGCTGGCGGTGAACAAGGACGGGCTCACCGCCTCGGGGACGGCCCAGTTTGCCGGGGTGGCCGCGCGGCTGGCGCTGGCGGGGGATTTCCGCGCCGGCCCGCCTGATCAGATCCTGACACGCGCGCGCCTCGAGGCGCCGATCGATGCGCCAGCGCTAGCCGGGTTCGGCATCGATGCCGGGGCGCGGCTCATCGGCACCCTGCCGCTCACCGCCGACTTCATTTCGCGGCGCAACGGGCAGGGCACAGTCAGCTTGGCCGTCGATCTCACCCCGGCGGCGATCGCCCCGGCGCCGCTGGCCTGGCGCAAGGCGCGCGGCGCACCGGGCCGCGCGCAGGCCGAAATCCGCCTCGATCACGGCGAAATCGCCGCCATCGACCATATCACCCTCGAAGCCCCTGATCTCGCGCTCGAGGGTGCGGCAGACTACGCGCATGGCGCGCCGCGGCGGCTACTGCTCAACCGCGCCGAGATTGGCGCAACCAGGCTGCATGGCACGCTCGATCTGCCGATGGCACCGGAGGCGCCCTATCGGCTGGCGCTCAGCGGGCCGAGCCTTGATCTTTCGGGCCACCTGCCCGAAGCAGCGCCCGCCGCCCTCCCGCCGCAAGCCGGCCCCGCGCCGCCGAGCGCCGCGAAAAGTGCCTCGGCGGGTTTCCCCTGGCAGGCCGAGATCGCGATCGATACGATTCTGTTAGGGCCCAACCGGCGGCTCGGTTTCGTCCGGGGCCATGCCGAGGATGACGGCGCGCGCCTCACGGCGCTCCAGCTCGAAGGCATGGCGCAGCCCGGCGATCGCTTCCGTCTCGCCATCACCGAAGCACCCGGGGGGCGGGCGCGGCTGCTCTCGGGCGAGGCGCACGATGCCGGCGCGCTGCTCAAGACGCTCGGGGTGGTCGAGACCGTTTCCGGCGGGACGCTCTCGCTCGCCGGCCGCTTCGATGACGCTGTCCCCGGCCATCCCCTCGCCGGCACGTTGCGGATCGAGCGCTTCACCCTGCACGACGCGCCGCTCGCCGCCAAAATCCTGCAAAACATGACACTTTACGGCCTGGTCGACGAGCTGCACGGAAGCGGCCTGCAATTCGACCGGCTGATCGCCCCGTTCCACTACCAGAACCGGCGCATCGTGCTGGACAATGCGCGCATGTCGAACGCCTCTCTCGGCTTCACCGTCAAGGGCACGATCGACCTCGCAACCCGCCGCGCCGATCTCTCCGGCACTATTATCCCAGCCTATTTCTTCAACTCGCTGCTCGGGCGGCTACCGCTGGTCGGCCGCCTGTTCAGCCCCGAGCGTGGCGGCGGCGTGCTGGCCGCCGACTACGCCGTCATCGGGCCGCTCGATAACCCGAAGGTCACGGTCAATCCGCTCGCGGCGCTCACGCCCGGAGCGACGCGGGGGATTTTCAACCTGTTCAACAACAAAACGCCATGATCGAAATTACTGATCGTTTTGTCCGTAATTTCCTGTTGGATTTATAATTACTCTCCCGAGATTCTCCCCCTGCGCGAACAGGGAGTTTGCCGGGGCATGCCATCGAGCGAGACAATCCTTTCCGGGGAACGGAAAAGCCATCACCTGGCCAAGCCGCATCATGCGCCGCATCCCCACGGCATCGTGCCTGGGCTGCTGCTCGCGGCCTCACTGGCGGCGTGCGCTTTCGCGCTGCGTGCCATACCCGGGGTTGCGACCCTCAGCCCGATGATCATCGCCATTCTGCTCGGCATCGGCTTTCACAATATCATCGGCACGCCCTATCGCGCCAAACCCGGCATCACCTTCTCGCTGCGCCGCATCCTGCGCTTCGCGATCATTCTGCTTGGCATGCAATTGTCGATACAGCAGATTGTCGAGGTGGGCGCCGGGGGGCTCGCGGTGATCGTGGCAACCCTGGTCGCGACCTTCATGTTCACCAAATGGTTCGGCGCGCTGATCGGCGTCGAGGACAAACTCGCCGAGCTGATCGCCGCTGGAACCTCGATCTGCGGCGCCTCGGCGGTGATCGCGACCAACGCCGTCACTCAAGGGCATGACGAGGATGTGACCTACGCCGTCGCGTGCGTCACGGTGTTTGGCTCGGTCGCGATGTTTGCCTATCCCTTTTTCCCCGCATTTCTACATCTCGCGCCGCGCGCCTATGGTTTGTGGGCTGGGGCCTCGATCCATGAAATCGCCCAGGTGGTCGCCGCGGCTTTCCAGGATGGCCCGGTGGCGGGCGAGTTCGCCACCATCGCCAAGCTCTCGCGGGTAACGATGCTGGCGCCGATGGTCTTCACACTGGGCTTTCTTGCCAGCCGCAAGCGCCAACACGGCACGCCCCGGACCGCGCACAAGCGCCCGCCGCTGCCCTATTTCGTGCTCGGCTTCATCGTTCTCGTCGGGCTGAACAGTTTCATCACCGTGCCGCCGGCGCCGAAATACTGGATCGTGCAGACCACCACCTTCCTGCTTTCCCTGGCGCTGGCGGCGATGGGGCTGGAGACCGACATCCGCAAGGTTCTCGCCAAGGGTGCGCGGCCCATCCTGCTCGGCGCGGTGTCGTGGCTATTTATCGCGGGTCTCTCACTCGGGCTTATTCTCCTCCTCCTTCATTGATCGAGGTCGTCCGGGAGCACCCCGCTCACGGTGCCGATTTCGCCCATTTGGCCATCAATGTATTTGACGGCAACGACGGGTCGAGGAGTTTCGCCGCAGTCTCGCGCCCCGCCACCGCCGGCACCTTGGCCGGGTCGAGCACGCCGATCTGCACGAGGACGGTGGCCTGATCCCAGTAGATATGCTCGTTATAGAGCTTATCGCCGCGGAAATGTACGATCGCGACCAGCGGCACCTCAACATATTTCCCGGTGGGCGGAATGCCGGGCAGCATCCAGTCGATCTCGCGGTCGTGGGTAAAACAGAACAGCATCTCGTCCACCACGCGATCGACGCCAATGGTGCGCGAGATCGGCACGAGTTTCGTATCAGCCGGGTTGCTGAAAACAAAGTGGTTTTTGTAGAAACGATGCAAGTCGGCGTAGCCGAACCCGCCGGTCATGGTCGGGATGTGGTTGACATAGGGCTCGGCGATCATGGTGGACATGGTGGCGTCCACGTCCCGCACGGCGAATTCATAGTCGCAATGCTTGTCCCAGAGCGCCGAGAGATCGTAATGCGGCCCCATGACGCGGCGCAAAAGCGCGAGCGAGCGGGTCTGCGCCATCAGCGCCGAGGGTTTGTGGTAATGCGCCCCGCCCCAGCGGTTGAAGGCATGCCCGGCCTCGGGATAGACATAGATCTCGACCTCCGGGCGGGTGGCGAAGCGGGCGCGGATCGCGGCGATCACCTCGGGCGGGGTAAAGGGATCAAGCCCGCCGAAATGCAGCGCCATCGGGCAGGTGATGGTGTCCGCGAGATCGAGCGATTTCTCGATGCCGACGCCGTAATAGGCGACCGCCGCATCCACCCCCGATTGCGCGGCGGCGAGGTAGGCGAGTTTGCCGCCGAGACAAAACCCAAGTGCGGCCACCTGCTTCCTTCCCCCCTCGCCCCGCGCCTCGGGCAGCGTGCGAGCCAGACGGACGGTCGCGGTGATGTCGGCCATCGCCTTGTCGATGTCGAATTTACCGTAATAGTCGAATGCCTTGGCGAGGCCGGCCTCGTCATAGCCCAGCTCGATGCCGGGAGCGAACTGGTGGAATAAATCGGGCGCGAGCACCACGTAGCCTTCGGCGGCGTAGAAATCGGCGACCTCGCGAATATGCGCGTTGATGCCGAAAATCTCCTGCAACAGCACGATCACCGGCCCAGCGCCGGATGCCGGCAGGGCGCGATAGGCCTTGAATCCGCCGCCCTCGGCCGGCACGTCGATATAATCGGTCATCCGCAGCGCTCCCCAAATTCTCGCCTCGCGCCATCCTGGCATGGCACGCCGCGCCCGTGAAGGTTCAGAGCCGCCCGGTGAGGCCCGCCCAGGTCACGGCGAGCCGGTCGCCAAGCCCGCGCGGGCCAGGCGGGCGCTGGGGATCGGCGAGATCGCGCCGCGCCAGCACCGCCGGCAGCGCCGCCGCGATCGCTGCCGGCGGCAGATCAACCCCCTTTGCTGCCGCCAGCAGCGCCCGCCCCTCCGCCGCCAGCGCCGCCCGCACATCGCGAAGCGCCGCGGCGTCCGGCATGGCGATGACGTGTTCCGGCGTGAGGCCATGTTCGGCGAGCAGATCAACCGGGATCAGCACGCGCCCGGCGCGGGCATGGACGACAAGGCTTCGCAGCACGCCCGCGACCCCATAGGCGGCGCCCAGCGCACGGAGCGGCTCTTCCGCCGCCGCCGGCGCGCCGAGCAGTTTTCCGGCCACGACCGCGAGCCCGCCGGCGCTCGCGCGCACATAGTCCCGCCAGGCGGCGCGTGTCGGGATAGCGGGTTCGGCCTCGATCTCGCGCGCCGCGATGAGATCGGCGAGTGCCGTGGCCTCGAACAGCCCCGCCGCGATCGCCGCGCGCAACGGCGTCGCCACCTCATGGCGCCGTGGCGCGCCCGCTACGACCTCGCGCCACCAGTGCAGCCGGATCAGCGCCAGTGGCGGCTCGGAAGCCACTTCGCGGGCGCGCGCCAGCTCGTGATTGAAGGCGTAGAGCGTGAACAATGCCTCGCGCCGCGCCGCCGGAGCAAAAATCGCCGTGAGAAAACGGTCTCGGTCATGACGACGGACCAGGGCGGCCATCGGGCTCAGCATTTTTCCCCGATGACCGGAAGTGACACGAGGGGCAAGGCGCCGCCGTTGCGGGACCAGAGCCGCCATCTTCGGCTGCGGAGCGGCTTCATGCGCCGCCGAGCAGGGTCTCGATCAGCGGGCAGCTCGGCTGATCGCCGGCATTGCATTGCGCGATCAGCGTTGTCAGCGCCTTCTGCATGGCGCGGAGATCGGCGATCTTGGTTTTCACCTCGGCGAGATGGGTCGCGGCGAGGTCTTTCACCTCGGCGCAGGGCACGTCGCGCGCCGCGGCGAGCCGCAGCAGGGCGCGCACCTCGTCCAGGGTAAAACCGAGTTCGCGGGCGCGGCGGATGAAGGTCAGGCGCTCGATATGGGCGCGGCCGTAGGCGCGGTGACCGCCCTCGGTGCGGGCGGGTTTTTCCAGCACGCCGATCTTCTCATAGAAGCGGATGGTCTCGATGTTGCAGCGCGTGCGGGCAGCCAGCCCACCGATCGGGATCAACGACCCGGCGGAAATCGCCGCAGGGTCGATTTTTCCGGTTCTTCGCTGTTTGGAGTGGGGAGAAACAGTGTCGGGCTGGCAGGTTGAGGTCGAGCTTTCCGGCGAGCAGATAGACGATGGCCTTGAGGTTTCCCGCTTATCAACCAATTGACCCGCTCGCATAGACGGTTCGCCGGGTAAGCCTGGATGCGCTGGCGGCGGCGTTGCAGAGCGCGCCGATCATGCCGGGCATGTTGCGCCGGTGATTGG
>Ga0078972_1000888_pt1:0-120000 | contig 121486 bp, 117 predicted proteins | sample YelNatPaOPGAMG01_FD_67568 | JGI IMG/M metagenome (GOLD analysis project Ga0078972, IMG submission 67568) | Hot spring thermophilic microbial communities from Obsidian Pool, Yellowstone National Park, USA - OP-RAMG-01 (SPADES assembly) (version 2) | ecosystem: Environmental > Aquatic >... | reverse complement strand
TTTTTCCTTTTTTTCTTAAATAAAAAATAACCAGAGTTATTTTTTGGTTAGCAGAACACTATTCGGTTTTCAAGGATCACCTAAAAAGCTTTTTGTCACTTTTTAGCGACGAATAGATATGATAATCTATCCGAATAAGTTTGTCAATAAGGATCTTTAATTACTTTAAAGCGATGTTAAAGGAACGTTAAGAAAACGTTAAAACAAAAACTAAAAGAAATATTTTCTCAAGGTTCAAAAACAACGGGAAAATATTATATAGAAAAATAGAAGGTTGTGTCAAGTACTCGACATTCCTCAAAAATAACTATAGTAACGCGAGCATCTTGCTCGCGAAAGTTTTTTTTATTTTTTAATCTATTCAAAATATCCTTGTTTCCTCATAATTGACAATAAAGAACCATCCCATAAACATATATAGTTATAAACCAAAAACTATAAAAGGAGGTTAAACACTATTTGGGTTATCTCTTGAGAAATTCTGGCAAAATAATTAAGGACAAAAATATAAATACAACTATAGTAAGTAATCCAACAAGGAATAACCTTTCTAACAGCTAATATAAAGGCTTTGTTATTAAGAATAAGCCCTGCTACAGTAGATAGGTTACCTAAACCTTACAGAAAAAACGATTCTTGCTACGTAGAGAGCAAAAATTGGTCTATGGTAAAGTTTTATGCAGGTTGGAATAGATACGATACAGATGAAGAATAACTATGCATAAATTAGTAGTTCAGATAGATTTTATTTTGAGGAAAGACGATTGAGTGACAACCAGGTTGGTCTTAATAAAAAGCTTTCACTCACATTCGATTCCATTTCCATAAACATTTCAGTCGGAACGGTAAAAGTAAAAATATTATCGCCAAGATAGTTTCTTATATTTTTTCTTGCAGAGATATCACTTAACCCTACCACAGCCCTCTGAGGCATCGATTCAATTTCTTTATAAGCAAGGATACCTATAGTCTGACAGCCTGCACCCCAGGGAAAAATTACATTTTCAAAAGAATCTCTGCCAAAATTTGCAAGGACAACTAAAGCAGCTAATTCATGTGGATTCGCAGGAAAAACTATGACCTTTGGTTTTTCCAAATTCCAATCTACATCCTGTAATGGCTTGAAAATCACATATTTTGTTGGGACATCCATCATAGGCAATTGATCTAAAAAATTTTTAACCTTTTCAGGTGTCTTGACGTATCTTTCGCCCTCAAGAAAGTCTTCAACAAAGTCTTTCCTTGCCAAATTTTCCAAACGTGCAGCAACTTCTTTGCCTACTTCATAATTTTTATTGCCGTTTGATAAAAAGTATTCAAAACAGGTTTGTCCACCTGGAAAATATTGATACGTGTTTCCAAAACCAAGGCCAACCCCTCCACCCCAACAACCATAAGTTTTTCTATCAAAGGCAGCAGTCTTACCCTTAGCGGCGTTTGCAAATAACCACATTACGCAACCCCATCTGCCCTCTTTAAATCTCATTGCGTTTTCAGGCAATTTATCTGACCAAATAACTGCAACAGGGTTAAATTCCATTTTTAAAGCCATTTCTATTTGACTTTTCATGTCAACCCTTCCCTTAAACATTTTTTAAATATTTAATTACATGCTATAAAATTATTATAAACCATCTTGGCATTGAAGTAATTAAGAAATTTAATAATTAAAGATAATATAAATGATTTCAAATTCATTGCAAGTTAAATATTCTTCTATCATTCAAAACGTTAAAATCATTTCTATACTTTTCTACTAACGAAAGATCTAAATCACAAAAATACAATCCTTCTTTATCGTCACATTCTAAGATAATAGTTCCATAAGGATCAAAAATTAATGAATTACCGGGATATACGTTATTTTTGTCAGAACCAACTCTGTTTACTCCTACAACAAAGCATTGATTTTCGATCGCACGAGCCTTTAAAAGCGCCTTCCAGTGCCCTATCCTATTCTTCGGCCACATAGCACTCACCAAAGTAATCCCTGATTTTATAGAAATACATCTAAAAAGTTCTGGAAATCTCAGGTCATAACAGATTGCAAGACCTATTTTGCCAATGTTTTCCGAATCTACCACTACAGGATTATTGCCCTCAGAAAATATATCACGTTCCCCCATAATCCCTATCAAGTGAATTTTTTTATATCTAGCTATACAACTTCCATTACTAAAATAATAACCACAATTGTACATTTTACCGTTTTCTTTTACGGGTAAGGTGCCGTATATATCTAGATGATATTCCCTTGACATAACTGAAAGGTAGTCAAAATAATATGATAAGTTTTCAATAACCTTTTTAATTGAACTCCTATAATAACCAGAAAGAAATGTTTCAGGAAATACTAATAACTTGAGACCATTTTTCTGAGCTTCTAATACTGCTATTTTAACCTTCTCAAAGTTTTGTTCAAAATCTCTTAAAATATCCATCTGAAAGAGCCCAATTCTCACTTATCCACACATCCCTTTTCCATAAACCAAATAAATAAATCTAGAATACCTGGCGGTTTCCCAAATTCATCTGCAATTTTAAGAAAAATTTTCTCTAAGTTAACATAGATTTTCGCTGTAATTGTTTTTGGTATAACATCAAGATAACCATATTCCTTCATAACCTTTAATATATGTCTATCTAATATCGCCAAATCAAAAATACCGACATTTCTAAGAAAATGGCTTGCTTCTTTCATACCAAAACCCTTTACTTCCTTCACCAAAATCTTTCTCTTTTCAAAACTACTTTGGTTAGAGGTTATAATACCTTTCAAACTTCCAAGTAGTCTCCTGTTTTCTACAATAAATTTATAGCGTGGGTTCCAAAACCTATATCCCAAGTTCTTTAAACAGGATTTCAGGTTTTCTGGTTCCATATACAAAAAACCTTCTTTAATCTTATCCTGAATTAATATACCGCCCTTAGCAGAATAATTAGCAGTTAAAACACAAAAACAAAGCTCTTCAAAAATCTTCTCCTCAGTGCCGCTTCCAATTTCCCTAAACTGAGAAACTCTTAATTCGACTTCCTTTTCGCAAAAAGTCCCTCTTAAGAGATTTAATTTTTCTAAAAGTTCCAAACTTTTATTTTTTATTTGTGATGTCTTGAAATCTCCCCTAGTTCAAGCAAAAAGCCTTCCTCTTTCATCTTTTCTATAGAACATTCGCTATCCATACCCTGCTCATTGTATTCACAGATTCTGTTTTCAATGTCTACTGTAAGCTTTCCATCACTAATTGCATCGGCATGATACCACCACATAAATATTGGTTTCTTGTTATACTTTGAGAAATATTCCTTACCAACAAAGGATACAATATAGGGAGCTAAAATCAAAAATTTTTTATCAACAGATTTAATTCTTTGGGCTAGATCACCCTCCAAATCAAGTTTATTTTTCCAAAGATATTCCCTGGCCTCAAGGCCTTTATCGAGCTTAAGAAGCATATCTTCTTCGTCCATCTTTATAACCTTTTGCCATAAATCAAAGTAATTATACTCCAACTTTACACCTCCGCAATTTTTAGGCAAGATAACTCTCAAACTAAATATCATATTATATTATAATGTTTATATTAACTTTTCTCAAACAAGCAATGTTAAGAGGTGGAAAGATGCTTGATATTAGTTTCACAATAAAGGATAAAACCTTAGAAATTGTACAGGGCGATATTACCTTGAGAAATACTGATGCCATAGTAAATGCAGCAAATAGATATTTGCAGCATGGCGGAGGCGTAGCGCTTGCGATAGTAAGAAGGGGAGGAGAAATTATACAAATTGAAAGCAATATGATAATTAGGAATCAAGGGCCTATCCCTACCGGAAAGGCGGTTTATACTACTGCCGGGAACCTTAAAGCAAAGTACGTTATTCATGTTGCTGGGCCTGATTATAATGAATACGCTCCTGATGCAGCTATGGAACTTTTGAAAATGTCTATAAATTCTTGTTTCGACCTCGCGTTAAAGTTGAGGCTAAAGAGTATATCTCTTCCAGCTATTTCCTCTGGAATATATGGATTTCCAAAAGACAAATGCGCAGACATTTTGATTCACGAAGCTTTCAATCATCTAGAGAAAAGGGAATCTTTAAAAAAGGTTGAGTTTGTACTATTTGACGAAATTACTGCAGATATATTTGCAAATACTGCAAAAAAATACTTTGAAGTCTACAAAAAAAAGAAATAATTACATGAATAATAATATTCTAAACAGTTTAAAAAACAGCCTATTTTCTGAGTTAATTGTTAAGAACTCAGATTCTGAAATCAATTTTCTGGTTGGAAATTGGAAAACCTTAAGTGGGAGTTACGAGAACAAAATCTCCTCAATAAACAATAAGTTGTTCTATAGGTTTAAGGGTCCAGATGAGACAGAGATTAAAGAAATAATAAACACAGCCAAAGAGGGTTTCTTAGAATTGTCAAAGATAGATTGTTATAAAAGATTTGAAATGCTAATGAAATGCGTAAGTATAATTGAAGATAATTTTGAGCTCTTAGCAAATGCCATAGTAATGGATAGTGCAAAACCTATTAAACTTGCAAGGGGGGAAATTGAGTCAACCATAGAAAGACTTAAATTTTCAGGCGTTGATCTCATGGCTCTAAAAGGAGAATATATAAATTCTGGAATGTATGCTGAGCTTAAAGACAGAAGCGTTATTACCTTTAGAGAGCCATATGGGATCTCAGTTCTTTTAAGTCCATTTAATTTTCCCTTTTTCCTCCACGCATCCAAGCTTGCAAGTGCCCTTATAGCTGGAAATTCTACAATATCTATACCCAGCGAACTTACACCCCTTTCAGTTTTGCTCTTAATAAAAATCTTCGAAATTGCTGGATTCCCTAAGAAGGCCCTCACAACAATTGCAACTTCAGAAACCAAAATAAAAGAAATGATAGTAAATAGTCATGAAATAGACTTGGTATCGCTTACCGGTTCAAGCAAAACAGGCGAAAGCGTGATAAGAAATGCCGGCATAAAGAAGCTTCACCTTGAACTTGGTGGGAAAGCCTTTGGATTAGTTTTAAAGGATTCTGATCCAAAACGAGTAGTAGAATGCTGGCTAAATGGAGCTTTAAAAAATGCTGGACAACGATGTGATGCGCTCAATGTAATGTTAATTCCAGAGGAGTTAGAAAATACCTTAATACCATTAACTCTCGAAAAACTAAAAGACATAAAAAGAGTTGATCCTTTTGATTTGAATTGCAATCTAGGCCCTCTAATTTCGCTATCAGCATCAAATAAGCTAAAACAGATGATAAAGGAAGCAAAAGACTACAAATGCGAGATAACTTCTTTTGATAAAGTATCAGAAGCCTATTTTCCACCCCACATGATAAAGGTTTTTAACAAAGAAATAAAGTTAATGAAAGAAGAGATATTCGGACCGCTGTTCGTTTACTATATATATAAAGACTTAGATGAGGCTTTAGAAATAATAGGCTCCTGTAAATATGGACTAGATCTTGCGCTATTCGGTTCCAATTTAAATTATATGATTAAGCTATCAAAAAAACTTAAGGCTGGGCAAATACATCTGAATGATTATCCCAGACATGGCACCGGATTCTATCCTGTCGGAGGGGTAAAGTCGTCTGGTACTGGTAGTAAGGAGGGCATATTTCACACTGTTCAGGAGATGAGCTACATAAAAGCAATTATAGTGAACGAGTGAAAAACTAATCCTCTTTTTTTTGTGTCGGTTCAAAGTGGCCTGCCTTTTTAAGATAATGTAAGATTACTACCTTTAATACGCCTGTAGCGGGTATTGCCAGGATTAATCCCTCAAAGCCAAAAAGCTGCTCACCTGAAACCAGTGCAAGAATTACAAGAATGGGATGTATTTGAGCCTGTTTACCCATTATCTTTGGGCTTAAGACATAGCTTTCAAACCAATGTATACAAAGTATAACGATTACTACCTCTAAAGAGACAACCCATGATTGTGTAAGTCCAAGTAAAACAGCGGGGAAAGTAGTCGAAAGCGTTCCAAATACGGGTATCACTGAAAGACAACCTGCAAGAACTCCTATCAGGATAGCATATTGAATCTTTAAGATAACAAGAGCTAATGTAGTCAAGGTACCATTAATCAAACATATTAAAAATTGTCCCCTAACAATCCTTTTTAGAACAAAGTCTATATCAGAAGAAAGTTCTATTACTTCTTTTCTTTTATCAGGAGGAAATATTGTTAATAAGCCTTCTTTAATATTTTCAAAATCAATTATCCAGAAAGCGGCAATCATAAAAACAACAAACACACTTACACCTATTCTTATTGATTCAGTGAGAAACGTCTTCAAAACCTTTGCACTCTCATTAAAAGACAAAGAATAAGGATGGGTTTGTATATACTGCTGAGAAAGAAAAATTCCATTGAATGAAGATCTTATATCAATTGGAATAGAAAAGGAGTTCAATAAGTTCTGCAGGTTATTCAGATAAACCTTGATATTTTCAAAATAAACTGGCAGATGTCTTGCTATGCTCTTTAGTTCATTCGAGAGGCCAAAAATAAGAACTATGCCTATGCTTCCCAAAAAGACAAAAATTATAAAGTACGACAAAATAAGGGAAACAACCCTATTTTTTTGAAAGCGGAGTATAAACTTGAAAAGGGGTTCTATTAGATATGCAAGCAAAAGAGAGATAAAAAAAAGCATCAAGATGCCCTTAAAAATCCACAAAACAATTAAAGATAGTATAATAAAAAGCGCTATAATAAAGACTTTTACTCTAGGGTATATCAGATGTTCTTCGAGTTTCACGTTACTTCCTAAGACTCATTGATAAATTTTAAAACTCTTCTTTTAACAATATCCTTACCAAGGGCACATACAATTTCGAATAGCCCTGGACCTACTTTCATCCCAGTAATTATAAGCCTAAGAGGATGAACCAGATCTTTAAATGCCTGATTATATGAGGCAACCATCTCTCTAGACTTCTTCTCCAACTCTATATGTGAATTGCATTCATCATTATCAAGAAGCACAAGAAATTTTTCTAAAAGAAATAGGGTAGAATTACTTAACTTTATAGCTTTTACTTCTTCAAAAGATAGTTCTGGCTCAACAAAGAAATACTTTGTACCGCTAACAAGATCTTGCAGGGTCTTTGCCCTTGCCTTGCCGAGATTTATAGCTCTTAAGGTAAAGTTGTCCTTTAAAACTTTTATGCCTTCTTTATCATAAAAAGGCTTAGCGAGGTCAAACAGTTTCGAGTCGTCCATATTTTTAATGTATTGGGAATTCATCCATTCTAATCTCTTTATATCGAACACAGCGGGATTAGAGTTTAACTTTGCAAGGCAAAACATAGATATTAGTTCATCCCTTGAAAAGATATCCTGTCCCTCTTTTGGCGTCCATCCGAGAAGTGACAAAAAATTAAAAAGCGCATCCGATAGATATCCCATTTGTCTATATTCTAGAACGCTTGCAGCACCATGCCTTTTGGAAAGTTTTGCTTTATCTGGACCCAAAAGAAGCGGTATATGAGCAAATTGCGGCAACTCTTTGCCAAAAGCTTTATAAATAATCATCTGTTTAAAGGTATTTGTCAGATGATCGTCTCCTCTTATGACATGGGTAATTTCCATATCTATATCGTCTACTACCACCGCAAAATTATAAGTTGGATAACCGTCAGATTTCATTATAACCATGTCGCCACCAAGACTCTCATTTGAAAATGACACCTCGCCCTTTACCGCATCGCGCAAGAAAGACTTGCCATCAGGGATCTTTATTCTTAAAACCGACTTCAAACCCTTTTCTCTAAGAGATCTCTTTTGATCCTCGTCTAAATCCCTGCACCTGCCGTCATACCTTGGAGGTCTACCCATCTTTACCATCATCTCTCGTCTTTCCTTAAGCTCTTCGGGTGTACAAAAACACTCATAAGCTATTCCCTTTTTAAGAAGCTCATTTGCCTTTTCCCTATATAGATCCAATCTCTTTGACTGATAATATGGCCCCTCATCCCACTCTATCCCCAACCACTTCAAGCTTTCCAAGATGTTTTCCTCGAATTCTTTTGACGACCTTTCTGTGTCAGTGTCCTCAATTCTTAAAATAAACTTTCCCCCAAGACGTTTTGCAAAAAGATAATTAAAAAGCGCAGTGTGGGCTCCCCCAATGTGAAGTGCACCTGTAGGAGATGGAGCAAAACGAACCCTTATCATCAAGATCTCCTTTCATTAAAACAATTTTGTTATCTCTTTAGTAAAAATTACATATACTATTATAAGCGATATTGTGAATTTATTAGCAATTCAAAAAATTAAATACTAATTAAAAATTATTTTCGTATAATGTTTAAGCTAAATAGATAATTTTAGGAGGGCACTTTGATAAAGAAAATATTCTCATCGATTGATAGCCAAAGAACATTAAACTTTTTAAAACCGAGCTTTATTGCTTTTACCCTAAGAAACAATTTTAGACTTAGCGAAGGTGCATTTGCATTTATTGTTCTATTTTTTCTCACTTTTTATATTATTATTGTGCCCTTTAGTGCTGGGCTTGACCCCTCCTGGCAGTTTGCAATGAACTATGCCTTTGAACACGGCCTAATATTCGGCAAGAATATAATTTTTACCTATGGGCCGCTAGGTTTTTTAGTAGCTCCTGGTCCAATGTATCTACCACTAATTTTTGCAAATCCAATACTTATAGTAATAAACTCATATATGATATTGTCATTTATATTCCTCGTTAAGCTATGCAGTCAGGAGCGCTCAATAAAAAGATACTCAGGCTATCTACTTACGTTTTTATTGATTACTATCATAAATGATCGATACTTTGTAAGGTCTCTTGACTTAAACCTCATATTTACAAGCTTAAACCTTTCTTTTCTTTTTTATCGCACAAGAAAACCAGCATATCTTCTAATGAGCGCACCCATACTGGTGTTTAGCTTTCTATATAAGTTTGGAGCTTTTGCAATGTGTGCAAGTATCTACTTGCCAAGTTACCTCATAATAATCAAGAATCGTAGTTTGAAACTTATGTTTCTTTACATATCTCTTATTATCTTATTCTTCATCCCCCCTTACCTTTACTTCTTTAGGAATTTATCAAACCTTATAAACTTCACGCACGGTTATCTTGAGTTATCATATGGCTATTTTGCGGCATCATCGTCATATCCTCCTATTCACGAAAATGCCTTCGCTATCGTATTTCTTCCGATCGCCTTTCTTGCGTTCTATCTTGTGAAAAATAAAGAGTTTAGAGTATTTTTAATCTCATTAATTCCATTTTTCTGGCTTGTTGCGAAGTATTCCTTTTGTATTGAAGGGCCTTGGTTTTCAGGTTTTTTTACAACTGTCTTTTTAGGTTTTGCATTTTTTACAATTATTGTCTTAGAAAATGTTGAAATCCTCTCTTTTCTCAAAAGGTTCGCACTCACCTGGTTTATAATGCTTATCTTTTTGATTTCATCAAACTCAATAATGCCAAATTACTATTCAGATCTTCTTTCGAACATATCAAACAGTCTGGATTTTAAGTATTTCAATGTAGCAAATCTCACAGCAATGACAAATAACGTAAAAACTCAAACTTGGAAGAATCTTGAAATAGATATTTTACCTGAGAATATTGCAAAAAAGGTTGCAGGTTTACCTGTAGACATATATCCCTGGGAGTCTTCTGTTATCTTCGCTAACCACCTAAATTGGGATCCCAGACCAGTCTTTCAATCCTACACAGATTATACTCCCTGGCTTGACAGCCAAAACGATGCCTTTCTAAGATCAGATAAGGCTCCAAAATACTATATCTGGCACAGAGTTGGGAACAATCCCCCCTTTCAGAGCTTTAGGGGTGGAATGCTCCTAAATGACGACCCAAAAACCTTACTAGATATTCTAAGAAATTACTCTATGATCGAAAGAGAAAAAAATTTTACCCTACTTAAGAAGGATGCGCCCCCATCAATTTCTGAGCCAATAATTATAGGTGAATCTGAAACTAGCTGGAACAGTTGGATAGATGTGCCCATAATGGGATCTGACAAAGATATCGTGCTTGCAAAGATATACATAAAAAAGAACCTACTTGGCTCAATAAAGCGTATTTTGTACAAAGAAGAACCAATTAGCATAGAGTATAAGGATATAAAGGGCAATATTCACACCTTTCGTCTTCTTCCTGACAATGCAGTAGAGGGTACCTGGATAAGTCCCTTGCCTGTAAGCATGGAAGAGAAAGCTTACTTTATGAATGCAATACCAATCTTATCTTTCAAGCTAACCACTCAGGATCAGCTACTGTACAACAATAAGATTAAATTAGTTTGGGAAAGGATATATGTATACAACAAAAAACTTATAAAAACAGTTGACTAAGAAGTAAGTTTAATTAAGTTTACGTTTCTATTGCGCGGACCATCTGCCTCTACGAAAAAAATCCCTTGCCACCTACCTAGTTTAAGAGTTCCACCCTCAACAGGGACTAGTACAGATGAACCAATCAGGGTAGAAATAATATGCGCATCAGAATTTCCCTCTAAGTGTCTAAATCGCAGTCCTTCAGGAAGATGTGATCTTAGAAAACTTTCGATGTCAAGGGCTACATCTGGATCTGCTGCCTCATTTATGGTAATTGCAGCAGTTGTGTGCGGCACATAACAAAGAAGTGCTCCGCTTGATGCACCAAATATCCTCTTTACCGCACTATCTACTAACGAGGTAACATCTATCAGCTCAAGCTTCTTGGAGGTCCTTAGATTTATTAACTCCATCAAAACCTACCACCCCGTACACTCTGAAAAAAGATGTGATTCAAAAAAAGGCCGCTAAAGAGCGGCCTTTTTGAATTTTTACCAGCTACTACAAGAAGTACCAGTAGCGCCAGATCCAGTACAGGAAATAATACCTGTTGTTGAATCATAGCTAAGGGTATACGTGTAGGTAGTTCCTCCTGCAGCAACAGAAATCGTCGAACCATTAAATGTAATTCCACCTTGAGCCTGTGTAAGACCTTCAACAGTAGTAATATTTGGGGCATATGTTCCATATTGCCCGTAATAGAGAGCGCTAGCGCCTCTTAGAGCAGCCAAAGCACCCTTTGCACTGGCATCAGCAGCATTCTTAGTAAGGTTTTGATACATCGGAAATGCAACAGCAGCAAGTATACCAATGATGACAATAACTACCAAAAGCTCAATTAGCGTGAAACCCTTCTTGTTCCTTAAACTCTTTCTAGGTGAACTTAACATAAAAACCCTCCCATCTGAAATTTACTTTTTACTACTTTTAAAATTATAGGGCAATGGCAAAGGCTTGTCAAAATTTATCTAGACTATTTCAACACCTCCTCACAATACTATGATATACCATATATCGGCAAAAAAGAGAACAAACTTTTCTTACAATCTATTTAACAATAGCCTGATATAGACTAAATATAGGTAGATACATTGCTATTACTATAAAGCCTACTATGGCACCTATAATTACTATCATAGCAGGTTCTAACATGCTTGAAAGCGCCTTTACCGTAGTCTCAACCTCGTCATCATAATAGTCTGCAGCTTTGTCTAGCATTTCATCCAAATGTCCGGTTTCTTCCCCTATGGCTATCATCTCAACCAATACCATAGGAAATTTATCAGTTTTTTTCATAGAATCAGATATCGTCTGACCTCTTTTGACAGCATCGTGTATAAACTTTATGCCCTTCTTTAATACTACGCTTGATAACACGTCCTCTAATATCTCAAGGGATGTAAGAATTGGAACGCCGCTTCTCGTCATTGAGCCAAATGTCCTTGCAAACCTTGAACACTCAATCTTCATATAAAGAGGGCCAAATATAGGCAGCCTGAATATAAATAGATCAAACATTTCTCTTCCTACCGGATTCTTTAAAAATCTACCAAACAAGAATACACTTACTAGAAGAAGCAAAACTATTGCAATAAAGTTGTTTATCAGAAAATGGCTTGCATTTACAACTATCAAAGTCATAAGCGGTAGCTTTGCGCCCATACCTGTTAGAAAACCCGCAAACATAGGCACTATGAACATTAACAAAAAGGCACTCAGAGCAAGCGCGATGGTTAAGACAAATATAGGGTAGCTTACTGCCTGCTTTACTTGATTTCTAAGTGCCATCTCCTTTTCAAGGTAGGTAGCAATTCTCGCAAGTATTACGTCAAGAGTACCAGAGGCCTCCCCAGCTCTTACCAGGCTGGTATAAAGCTTGTTAAAAACGTTGCTATGCCTCTCAAGCGCCCTTGCAAGGCTCTCTCCTCCTTCTACCCTTTTTAAAACATCATCAATAATATCCTTAAATGCCTTTTTTTTGGTTTGCGACTTCAAGGTGTTTAAGGTTCTTGCTATTGGAACACCTGCTGCGATAAGTGTGGCAAATTGCCTTGAAAATATCGCAAGCTCCTTCTGACTAACCCTATTAAATAAAGAAAAAGAAACTGTTGCCTTCTTGTCTTCTTTTTTAGCCGATAAAGCCTGAGCTTGATCCTTTATCTCTCTTATCTCTACAACGAGAAAACCCTTGTTTCTAAGGTCATTCTTTAGAACTTGAAGAGATACAGCATCGGTATTTCCTGTAACAAGCTTACCTTGCAGATCTCTTGCTCTATAAAAAAAGTTTGGCATTATAATCTCCCAACAAGACGCATAAACTCTTCCTTGTTCACGGCTACAGTAAAGGCATCTTCAAAGGATACCTTCCCGCGTAATACTAGATCTTTCAAGGAAGAATCCAATTGCTGCATACCGTATCTGCCTGAAGTCTGTATTACAGAATAAAGTTGAGAGGTCTTACCCTCCCTTATAAGATTTCTCACGGCTGGAGTAGCGATCATCACTTCAACTGCTACTATCCTTCCACCACCAATTTTTGGCAAGAGCGCTTGAGACACTACCCCTTGTAATGCTGTGGACAGCTGGGTTCTTATTTGCTGCTGCTGATTTGTGGGAAATACGTCTATAATTCTATCTACGGTCTGTGGAGCATCATTCGTGTGTAGCGTAGAAAACACAAGATGCCCAGTCTCGGCTGCAGTTATAGCTGCAGATATTGTCTCTAAATCTCTCATCTCGCCTACCAATATCACATCTGGATCTTCTCTCAAAGATGCCCTGACAGCGCGCGCAAAAGATTTTGTGTCGTTTCCAACCTCTCTTTGGTCTACAATAGACTTTTTATGTGAGTGAAGGTATTCTATAGGGTCTTCAATAGTTATAATATGGCACTCTCTTGTTTTATTTATTATATTCACAAGAGAGGCAAGTGTGGTGGATTTTCCGGATCCCGTAGGACCTGTTACTAGCACTAGGCCTCTTACCAATTTCGCAAATTCAGCAATAACAGGAGGCAATCCCAAAGACTCCAAACTTGGGATCTCCCAAGGGATCAACCTCAAGGCTGCACCCCAAACCCCTCTTTGTCTGAAAACATTTACTCTAAATCTACCTACTCCTGATATACCATAAGAGAAATCAATGTCTAGTTCCTCTTCTATCTTTTTCTTCTGTAAATCTGATAGCATTGAAAATATAAGCTCAAATGAAATCTTTGGCGTTATATTTCCATATTCTTCAAGCCTTACCAACTTCCCTTCCTTTCTTATTACCGGGGGTATTCCTACAGAAATGTGAATATCACTAGCGTTCATCTGGACAGCCTTTTCAAGAAGTTCTGTTATCTCCATATTGCCTCCTAATCTTCAGTAAATATCTTCTTTACAATCTCCTGGGGTGTAGTAATACCCTTAAATATAAGGTCTATTCCATTTTCTCTCATTGTTCTCATTCCTCCCTTAATTGCCGCACTCTTTATCTCTTTCGAAGGAGCCCTGGACATAACAAGGGACCTGACCTCATCGTTTACAACAAGTAGTTCTGGTACAACGATCCTGCCCTTATATCCCGTTCCAAAACACGCACTACAACCTGTACCCTCAAAATATGTAATCTCTCCAACAGGCCCAAAGCCAAAACCTCCAGGAGATATTCCTAAAGCTATCTTCAAATCGTCAGGCATCGGAACCTCCCTTACACAATCAGGACAGACCTTTCTAACGAGTCTCTGCGCCAATACACAAAGAGTACTAGAAGCAAGCAAAAACGGTTCGACATCCATGTCCATAAGCCTAGGAAAGGCACTAGCTGCGTCATTTGTGTGAAGCGTGCTTAAAACCAGATGCCCTGTCATTGCAGCTCTGACAGCTATTTCGGCTGTTTCGCTGTCACGAATCTCTCCAACCATAATAATATCAGGATCCTGTCTCAAAAAAGATCTTAAAAGAGATGCGAAGGTAAGGTTTATCTGTGGATTTACTTGACATTGAGTTATGCCTGGAATATAAAACTCCACCGGGTCTTCAGCAGTCAATATATTAACGTCTTCTCTATTAAGAAGACTAAGAGCAGAATAAAGCGTTGTAGATTTTCCCGAACCCGTAGGACCTGTTACAAATATTATGCCATAAGGTTTTTGTAATATTGACTTAAAGGTCCTCAATTCTCTTTCGGGGAATCCTAAAAGCTCCAAATCCATTGCTACAGCCTTTTTATCAAATATTCTCAGAACCGCCTTTTCACCTTGAGTACATGGCATAATAGATACCCTCATATCTATGTCTTTGTTCGCAACGTTTAGGTGCATCCTGCCATCCTGAGGTCTTCTTCTTTCAGATATATCTAGGGATGAGAGTATCTTTATTCTCGAGACTATGGCAGGACCAATTGATTTTGGAAATTCAGAAATCTTCAAAAGCGATCCGTCAATTCTATATCTTAAGACTATTTTGTCTTCATAAGGTTCTATATGAACGTCTGACGCCCTTTTAAGAACTGCTTCCTCCACGATCGAATCTACTAACTCTACTACTGAATCGTCTTCGGTATAAACAAACGCCTCTTTTTGGCTTTGATAATCAGTATATGTAGGTGACTCTTCAGCCTCCTTACCAAAGGGTGTCTCTTCCCTCTTTTTAAAAGTTATTTCACCAGAAATATACCTTGCAAAATCACTTGCTAGTATCATAACAGGTTCAACCTGCTTTTTTGTAATTAAGCGAATGTCATCAACTGTAGATAAATCTTGTGGATTCACCATACCAAGCAGAAGGGTCTCCCCTTTTAAAGCAAGGGGCAATACTCTTCTTTGTTTTATAAAATCAGATGATAAAATCTGAAGAGCTTTCTCATCTAACGGCACTTCTTGAATTCTTTTTATCTTAAAGCCGTAGATATCTTCAAGAGCGCTAACTATCTCCCTCGTTAAAAGCCCCTTTGATTCAAGGATATCAAGCAAAGACATATCCGAATTTTCTAGTTCGTACAAAACTTCTTTTACAACTTCCTCGCTTAAATGGCCGCCATCAAAAAGCTTAGCCACTATCCTTGCTTCTCTCGGTCTTTTTATGCTCTCTACTGTCAAGCCCACCACCACTTTAAAATTTATCTATAACATATATTATCATATTCTCTAAACTTAGAATCAAACAACAATCACATCTCTTATTTTGTTGTAAAAATTATATAATACTATTTTATAAAATACTAGTGGAGGTAATATGAAGGATTTATTAATAGAAAACGCATCTATAGTTGATGTAAATTCTGGAAGCATTCTAGAAGGATCAAACATACTTATATCCAACAACATTATCACTGGAATTAATGTTAAAAAAGAGTGTCCCCAAAAAATAAATTTAAATGGTCAGCTAGTTATGCCTGGATTAATAAACGCCCATACTCACGCTGCAATGACTCTTCTAAGAAGTTATTCAGATGACCTACCTTTGATGGATTGGCTTACTAAACACATATGGCCTAAAGAGGCACAAATTATTAATCCTGAAACAGTATATATAGGAACTCTTATTGCTTGTTATGAGATGGCAAAAAACGGAATCACTACGTTTGTTGATATGTATTTTTACGAAGATATGGCAGCAAGAGCAGCAGAAGAAATAGGCCTAAGGGCTCTAATTGGTGAAGGGGTTTTAAGCATTCCCACACCTCATGCAAAGGGAAAGTTGCAAGGTATAGAAAATACAAAAAAATTAATAAAAAGGTACAAAGATAACGAACTTATATTACCTATTGTAGCGCCACATGCGCCTTATACCTGTTCTGACGATTTATTGAAAGAACTTGCTTGTATTGCCATAAGAGAAGATGTCCCCTTACACATTCATCTTTCAGAATCTGAAAAGGAATTTCTAGATATGAAAAAAGAAAAAAAACTCACCCCGACTGAATATCTTGAGTCATTGGGAATATTTGAAGCTAAAGTTCTCGCTGCACACGCAAATTATTTAACTGATTCAGATATATCAATATTAAAAAGACACAACGTGGGAATAGCTCATTGTCCAGAGAGCAATGCAAAGTTAGCAAGTGGTATATGCCCTCTTATAAAATTGTTTGATTCAGGTATAAACGTATCTCTTGGTACAGACGGAGCTGCCAGCAACAACAACCTTGATATCCTTGGAGAAATGGATTTCGCACTAAAACTCCAAAAGATCTCAAACAAAAATCCACAAGCTCTAAAGGCAATTAATGCACTTCAAATGGCAACTTCTATGGGTGCAAGAGCAATATTTAAGGAGGATATTGGCAGCATCGATGTAGGAAAAAAGGCTGATTTTCTCGTAATAGATAGAGAAAACCCATCCCTTCTTCCTGGTCACAACATAGCAGCCGATCTAGTTTACAGTGCTACTCCAGATTGCATTTTAAGCGTTTGCGTCAACGGAAAGTGGATAATAAAAGACAAAGAACTACAATTTGATAAAGACAAAATAATAAAACTGGCAAAAGATATTATGAAGAGGTATTTTTCCTAAAAAACTCCTTAAATACAAATATGGCTACACTTGTAGGATAATAATCTTCTAAATCTCGTAAAAAAGTCTTTGCATCTTTGTACTGGTGCATTCTAATGTTATATCTTATAAGAGTCACCAATGCCACTATAGATTTTGGATCTGTTTCGTATAACAATTTTGCATATTTAAAAGAATCCTTACAGTCTTCAAATGAACATGAGATATCAAGCAACCCAATTAATGGTTGTTCATAAAAGGGGTGTAATTGTAAAGACTTTAAAAAATATTCCTTTGCCTTAGGATAATTTCCCTTTAAGTTGCTTGCTTCTCCAAGATAATAATAAAGAATAGGGTCATTTGGAAACAAACTAAGACCTAAGAGGGAGGTTTTCTCTATAGAATTTGCCATCTCCTCTCTTAAGTTGCTATCTGACTTTGGCAAGCTATTGGCAATTAAAAGATATTTGTCATCAAGGCTAAAATAAGAATAATAATCATACGGGTAGAAAGATAGGGCACTAGTACCTTTCATAACCTTTTCAAAATTATTGTGTATTTTAAAAATTTCATTGTTAATATTATAGTAAATTCCCATATATGAAAATATGACAAGACATATTGTTGAAATAACTAAAGGGAAAACCCTTAGCCTTATTTCACCTTTTTTGAATGGCAATTTTGCTAGTCCGAGAGCAAGAAAGAGAAAAAACAAAAGCGAAACGCTTAAAACAAAAAAATTAAAGAAAAGATAGAAAGTGATGGCAAAAAGTCCAAATAATGGAATAAGATTCAATTTATTTTCAAGAAAAGAAAGGTAATTTCCATAAAAAGACATGATTAGCAAGATAACAAAAGAAATAAACAGTGGCAAGCCACCAAGAGCCAAAAACTCAAGAAATTCGTTGTGAGATACGTCTATAAAGACCATGCTTGCACTACTCCAATGAAAAACAACGTTTGATGTATCAAAAAACTTTGATGCAATAGGGTAATAATTTGAAAGCCCGTAGCCCGTAAAAGGTCTTCTTAAAAACATCTCAAACGATGCTTTCCACATTATAAACCTTTCTGAAAGGGACTCATCTCCTACGTGACCAACTTGTCTACTAAATCCCCTAACGTACCAATCAGGATTTATATAAGGTGTTGCAAAAAACAAAACTATTGAAACTAAAATTCCGACTAATAAAAGCGAGCTCACCTTTTTTGAAGTCAGTATATCCCTTTTTAAAATAAACAGAAGTGACAAAAAAAGAACAAAAAAACCAAATATATTAGCCCTTGAATATGTTAAAAGAAGCTCAAAAAAAGAAAATACAAAAATTATGCAGAAAAGAGGAATAAATTTTTTGTACGTGTAAATAAAACAAATAGCAGACAACGCAATAACCGACAAAAATACGGCATAATCATTCGGTTGGCCAAAAAAAGAAGTAAGTCTACCCGGATAACCCTCAAGGTTTAGAAAATCGAAGTTAGCGTATTCAAATAAACCGTATACAATGGGAATTACAGAAGATATTACAACGCTTAGATATATACGAAATAAATCCTTTTCTTCAAACTTGTGTTGAATAATTAGCCAAACAAAACATAAAAAAATTAGATAAAAGAGAAATCCTGTAAGCCTCGCGCTCTGACCGAGAATAGCATAAACTTTCGATGGAGCGACGTAAACCGAAAGTAGAAGAGAAAGTATAAAAAAGATTATTGCAAAGAATACATACTTAGATATACCATTATTGTTTCTAAGAGAATATAACGAAAAGAAAAAGCAAAAAACAGAAACTAGAATTAACTTTGGTAAAGAAAAAGCTTGAGTTATATTCCAAGGATAAAAAATCAATATAGGGTAAACAAATATCAAAAAAGAAAGTAAAAAAACTACGGGTTCTTTTAAGATTTTATTAATTTTAGAAAAACAATTATAAGTACTCGACGTCGTCTTCCTCGAGGTATTCGCCCTGCCAGATTTCTAATATCTGAGCGCTTATCTTACCAGGATTTGATATCTTGTGAGGAGTGGATTTTGGTATCAGGATACTATCTCCCGTGTGATAAAAAGCTTTTTTCCCATCTTTTTCTACTTCTATGGCGCCAGAAAGTATTATCCAGTTTTCTGATCTGTGATGGTGCATCTGAAGGAGTATTTCCTTTTTTGGAAGAAGAAGCACTTGATAAATCAAAAAGTTATCTCCCCTACTTACGAGAGTTTTTTGTCCCCAAAATCTATAAACCGTTTTGTGAATTTTACTTTCTTCTCTACCCTGTTCTTTAAGGGCATCAAAGGCGTCCTTTACGTATTGAGAACTACCTCTCTTACAAACCAAAATAGCATCATCAGCATCTACAACTATTAGATTATCTAAATCAATTCCCACCAAAAGCTTGCCAGTGCTATACATGAATGAATTTCTACAATGAATTGGCAGCACATCACCTGTAATAACATTTCCATCTTTACTCTTTTTGGCAACATCATAAAGAGAATCCCAGCTTCCCAGATCGCTCCATTCAAAACTAGATGGAATAACTGCACCTAATTTAGATCGTTCCATTACTGCCTTGTCAACAGGCAGAGATGGTAACGAAGAATAAATCTTTTCTGGATCTCTCTCAAGTTTATCTTCAAATAAGCTTCTTACTTTCTCATAAGTTTCGAAATCAAGCCTTTTTACTTCAGAAATAAATACCTCAGGCTTAAACATAAACATCCCAGAATTCCAAAGGTAGTTTTCATCTTTAATATATAAATTAGCTCTTTCCAAAGACGGTTTTTCTTCAAATTTTAAAATTTTAAATCCATTAGAATCTTCAATCTTATCTCCCTTCAAGATATATCCAAAACCAGTAGAAGCAAATGATGGCTTTATACCAAAAGTTACTATATAACCTCTCTCAGCTAATTTTTCGGCATCCCTTGCAACTTTATAAAAAAGTTCTTCATTTGAGATCATATGATCAGCAGGAACAACTAAAATGGGCTCTTTAACGCCTTTTTTATCAAAATATAAAGTTAAATACAAACACGCAGCATATGTGTTTCTAGGATAAGGTTCAAGCAAAATGTTGTATTTTACTTTAGATTCCCCGTTGGATAATTGCCACTCTAAATCTTCTTTATGCGCCTCAATTCCAACAATCAAAATATAATCATCGCATAATGGCAACAATCTATCTATAGTGTTTTGTAACAAAGACTTGTCACCGGTAAGAGAAATAAGTTGCTTTGGATATCTCTCTCTACTTAATGGCCAAAGCCTACTCCCTACACCGCCAGCAAGCACAGCAACCTTCATTTCTTCACTCTCCCCAGAAAAATTTTATTATATGGTGAAAATCATTTTCAACATTATAATTCAAAAAGTCGCTATGCTTTTCAACATTCATATAATATAAAGTTTCTTTTCTACCAACATCTATTACGTTAAAAAGCCACTTAATAGAAAGTGCAGCGCAATCATAACCATTCACAAACGAGGTACCCCCTATCAATACGATAAAACCTTTTCTGACGTTCTTATCAAAGTATTCGTTAAATTTATTTTTTTTTGCCCAAAATGGCTGGCATCTATCTATTGCAGACTTTAATATCGAAGTTACACCACCGAAGAATACAGGAGAAAAGAATAAGAAATATTTATGAGCCTCAATCTTTTCATAGACATCTTGCATATCATCTTTAATTACACATAAACCATTTGATGAACACCTTTCACAGCCCCTGCAGGGGGAAATATTCATTTCTCTGAGAACGAACTTTACAACATCTCTTCTTTCTAAACATGCTGTAAATCTATCTATCAGAAAATCAGTATTTCCCCCTGGCTTTGGGCTACCGTTAAAAATTACCAAACTTTCATTTGTCAATATAGCTTCTAGCCCCTAAATACCTCTCAGCATAATATGATTCATTCAAAGAATCTATCATTATTCCACCATGATATGCTGCGTGAATAAACCGGTCATCCCCAATATAGATGCCCACATGACTTGGACCACTTTCGTAGGTTTGAAAGAAAACTAGATCCCCGGGCTTAAGCTCAGAAGTTGAAATCTTAACTCCATCATAATACTGGGAATCCGCATCTCTCGGAATACTTATGCCGTTAACCTTATAAACATACTGCACAAACCCAGAACAATCAAACCCAGCAGGTGTGGTGCCACCCCATCTATAAGATACCCCTTTTAGATGAAGTGCCGTTCTCACAATTTCTTGTCTTAAATCCTGATTGCTTGCATAAGCATTCGGTGCAAACAAAACAATAGTCAGAAGAAAAATTGCCACTAAACAATAGAAAAAATCCCTACCCTTCAAACATTCTTTCCTCCTTTCTTTGTCTAAAAAACACAGGCAAAGGAAGAAATCCCCTGCGCTCTCCCCTTATTCTTTATCCAGAAAATGCCTTTACGCTACTATAAACTTACATGTTGTTTGCAAAATTATATGCGTTTTCAGCGTCAGACTTCGCGCCAATCGACTTGAAGCCGTCGCCCGCCTTAATCATGTCCTCCTTGTTGCCTTCGCTGAGCGCAACGGAAAAGGCATAGTTATACGCAGTCCAAGCATCAGCCTTTGAACCTACGCTCTTGAAGCCGTCGCCCGCCTTAATCGCCCCAGATGCAGACCTAAATTTCATAGCAAGCCCAAATGCATAGTTGTAAGCGTTCCAAGCATCTTCTTTGTCTCCTAAACTTCTAAAGCCGTCGCCCGCCAATACACAACCATCCAATGACCTTTGCATCTTAGCAAAAGCAAAAGCAATAGTGTAGGCTTTCTTTGCGTCAGAATCATTGCCCAACTTTCTAAATCCATCCCCTACTTTTACTAATGCTTGAACGTTCCTCTGTGAAATTGCTAGACCCATTGCATAAGTAAAAGCATTCCAAGCATTTTCTGTGTCTCCTGCCTCAAGAAAACTATTAGCTGCAGAAAGAGTTTTCTCGATGTTTCGCTGAATCATAGCAGCCCCAAAGGATGTCCCTAGATCTGAAGAAGTAGTTTCGCTCGAAGATGACTGTGTAGAAGAAAAGATATAAGATCCCGAAGCCGATGGCATTATAATACTATTGACCCCTTGGGCACTGTTTTGTTGCTGAGACGTTTCTTTAGAAATAATAGAATTTCCTGCGCCAGCTAGGCTCTTTGCACCGGCATTAACTGGAAAAAAGAATAAAAGGACAGTTAAAAAAGCTGCCATTTTGGTGCAAATTTTCATTAAATTACCCCCTTTCAAGCGGGCGAAATTAAATTTTAAGTTTTAAAAAGTTTTAAAAATAATCGAAGTTAGTATAACATATTTTTTAAAAAAATAACATATTTTTAAAGGAGATGCAAATTGACAAACGATCCAATAAATATGCTATATTTTTTATCACTTTTATCCTATAATGCAGGGGAAATGCCAGTAGGAGCTCTAATATATAAAGATGGTCTTATTTTATCAACATCTCAAAATTATTGCGAGAGGGAAAGATCCCCCATTGAGCACGCTGAGATGTTAGCTATAAAGATTGCAATTCAAAGATACAGTAAATGGTATATCCAAGGAGCTACAATTTATTGTTCTCTCGAACCTTGTCTAATGTGTGCAGGAGCAATAATAGAAAGCAAAATAAAAAACGTTATATATTGTGTTAGTTCGAGAAGCTCTACAAGAGAGATACTTGAGTCGAATGGCATTTTCTGTAGAGAAATATACGATAAGAGATTTAAAGATTTAATAGAAAGATTTTTTCGGGAGATAAGGAACAAAAAACGATCTATATAAATTTAAATTCGTACAATATAGTTTTAATTTAAGCAAAACAAATATTGACATAAAACCGTAAAGAGTTTAGAATTACTTCTTGTGAGCCGTTAGCTCAGCCAGGTAGAGCATCGGCCTTTTAAGCCGAGGGTCGAAGGTTCGAAGCCTTCACGGCTCACCAATTAATCCATAAAAAAATTTTTAATAAGAGCTAAAATATAATTTCTTCTGAGTTAAATACTGGGCCATCTTTACAAACTCTTAGATATCCTTTAGAACTCCTTACCACACAACCCATACATGCTCCTGCACCACAAGCAAAAATAGATTCTAAGCTAATTTGTGCACTTTTATGCCTCCTTTGAATTGCCTTAAGCATTGGCACAGGTCCACATGCAAAAACACTGTCATATTTCTTTTTTATTTCGAAATCAATTACAGTACCTTTTTCCTTAAAAGATCCGTCATCGGTATAAACAAATACATTTCCAAATTCAGCAAAAGAATCTTCAAATATAACCCTTTCCTTATTTCTAAAACCAAGTACTATATCAGATTCAACCCCATTTATTTTGAGATTTTTTGCAAGATAAAACATTGGAGCAATGCCTGTACCGCCAGCATATAGAAGTGCGCTCCTAATATTTTCAAATTTAAACCCGTTACCTAAAGGACCTCTAATATTTAGGATATCCCCAACTTTGGCTTTACTTAAAACTTTAGTTCCTTTACCCTTTATCTCAATCAAAAATCTAAGAACACTCTTATCTGTGTCAAAAATGCTAAAGGGCCTCATAAAAAATGGATCATTAAGGTCATTTACTTTCAGCATAAAAAATTGTCCAGGAATAGGATTTAGATTAGTTTTTGAATTTAAATCAATTAAAAAGTGAAAATTACTTATCCTTTCAACGTTTACAACCTTTGTGTCAATCATCTTCTATTATCTCCTAAAAAATTTTTTTATCTTCCAAAAAAGTGCAAGAATAGCAAACTTTGGAAGCACAAGCATTCTTTTCGCCCTCTTTGGTTCACTAATCAACCTATACAACCATTCAAGGCCTAAACTTATGAATATCTTTGGTGCTCGTTTCTTTTTGCCAGACAAAACATCGAAGGATCCTCCCACTCCCATGCCAATTATATTAGGCTTAATGGAAAAAAGCTCATTTAAAAATAATTCTTGTTTGGGGAAACCCATTGCTGCAAGCACAAATGACGCATTAGATGATACTATCCTTCCTAGAGAAGGTTTAAAGTTTTCAAAATAACCGTTTTCGTAACCAACTACGCCTATGCCCATTTTTAAAAATTTTTCACTCAGAGTTTGAACTACCTCATTACTTGAACCCACTAAATAAATCCCTCTTTTATGTCTTTTGCATATCTCGAGAAAATACGGAATAAGGTCAATGCCGCAAACTCTCTTTGTATTTAAAAAAAACGCTATACCAATACCATCTGGAACTATCAGATCAGCTCTGTTAAAAGTTTCAAGCATCCGATATGAAACGTCATTATTTCTCATCGCAAACATAACCATTTCTGGGTTAAGGGTTATAATTCTCAAACCTAAATTGTTAACAAGTCTCTCTTCAAAAAGATTTAAAATTTCCTCAAGACTAACTATATCTACTGGAACCTTATCAAACAAAAATTTTCTCATATAACCTTAAACAAATTCGAAATTTTTATAAGCTAAACTTTCGAGTTCGTTTATTTTTTTTGAAATTTGTTTTTCTACAGAACTTTTATTGCTATAGAAATCTAAAAGGTCATTAAAAGAAAGAGATTTGAAACAGTATTCCTCTAAACCTATCTGTCGCATAAAACCTCTAACCTTTGGATCGTAATCAATCGCAACGAAGGGAGTTAAAGATTTAACACAAAAAACTGCACTGTGAAACCTAGTGGCCACAAATATCTCACACTGGGCAATAGATCTAAACGTTGTTAAGAAATCTTTATATATGACTTCATCAAATTTTATCCCACAACTTTTTAAATACCTTTCATCTTCTTTATCAAATGCTACTCCTCTTATAGCATAGCCTTCTTCCCTTAATTTCTCAGAAAACATTTTGAGATCTTGCAGAGCATCTAAAGATTCCCTACAATATCTAAGATTGATTCCCAAAATTCTTTCCCTTTTAGGCAGAGGAAAATCCAATGTTAAAGTAATATCAGAAACCTCTTTAAGTATATTGCTTCTTAATCTGAATCTTTTTGCTAGAGAAAGCGAAATCGGATCCCTAATAGCAAGGACTTCAACACGGTTTAGGAGTTTGATAAACAATTTTGATATTTTATTTTCTATAGGACCAAGAGATTGCGATAACATATAGACCCTTTTTTTGAAAAGACTAGCAATAAATATTATGCCAGTATAAAAAATCAAGCTTGAAAGACTAGTTTTATCTTGAATAATTCCCCCACCTGGAAATATAATCCTTTCAGCTAACATAATATTTTTTAAAACTTCAAATACCTTTCTTTTCTCAACGTGATTAGGAGCTGACCTATTAGAATTCCAGAGTATCCTCACTTCATTTTTATTTTTTAAAAGATAAGCTTTAAGTATCGCATCATCTCCTACATTGCCAGCTCCAAAAAAACCAATTAAAAAATCCATTTTTATGATTCTACAATAATGTTATCTATTAATCGAACTTTTCCCACCCATCCCGCTAAAAGAACTGCAACTGGCGGTGCCAAATCCGTCTTTTCTTCAAGATTATCTGTGCTAACAGCCTTAAGATAATCTAACTTTATGCCCTTTTCTTGAAGCCTTCCTCTGGATTCTTCTAAAATTTTTATATCATAGTTGCCTTCTTCTATTTTTTCTTTTATCCAAAAAAGTTCTTTACTGATGTTTAGAGCTATCTTCCTTTCGTCGGCAGTCAAGTAGGAATTCCTCGAACTTAATGCCAAATTATCAGCATCCCTTACAATAGGTGATGGGACAATCTTTATCGGGAAATCGAGATCTTTTACCATCTTTCTCAAAATTACTAACTGCTGATAATCCTTCTCGCCAAAGTGAGCAAAATCAGGCTGTACAATGTTGAAGAGTTTGGTAACGACTGTGCACACACCTCTAAAGTGACCTGGTCTAAATAAACCACAAAGTCTATCCTGAAGTTCCTTTACCTCTACAAAGCAAAGCTGTTCTTCAGGATACATCTCTTCTACAGTTGGGCAAAAGACTACATCAACGCCTTCCTTATCAAGAAGTCTTAGATCGGAACCCAAATCTCTTGGGTATCTATCCAAATCTTCGTTTGGGCCAAACTGTATCGGGTTGACAAATATTGACACTACAACAATTGATGACATACCTCTTGCCCTCCTGACAAGAGAGATGTGTCCTTTATGCAAAAAACCCATGGTTGGCACTAAAGAAACTGTTTTCCCAAGTGACCTATTCTCTTCCAAGAACTTTCTCAAAGATTTCTTATCAAAAAAAACCCTCATTACAAAGCCTCTTTTGCAGTAGCGTTTATAATATCCCTTATTTTATTTTCAATAAAGGCTGGAATATATGGAATATTTAAGTTTAAAAAGCCAGTAGTAATCAAAGAAACAGCATCGTCCTTTTCTATACCCCTGCTCATCAGGTATTCTACCTGTTCTTGAGAAATTGGGCCAATTGAAGCCTCATGAGAAAGAAGAGCTTTTACAGAACCCTCAGATACCAGCGCAGGAATTGCATACATTGTGGCCTCTTTGGAAAAAACTATTCCTCTACAGTCCAGATGGGCCATACAAGCTTCCTTTGTTCTAGCAATCATATCCCCTCTTGAATATATTATGCTCCTATCAGCAGCAATAGTTCTCGCTATAGATTCAGCACGTGTATTTGGTGCATCAAGATACATCTTAGAACCCAAGTCAATATATGAATTTCCAAGGCCATATATTACGTTGTTAAACTGCACGACAGCATTTTCACCAGCAAGGTAAACATTTGGAGCTGATTGAATAGATTTTACTGGTTTCAAAAGTATGTAATTGTTAACGTATTTAGCACCTTCTTCGAGGTATACTCCAGTTCTTGGTCTAACATCGAAGTTGTCAGCCCAGTTGTGAATCATTGTAAAGGTTAAACTCCCTCCCCTTTTCACATAAAATTCGCTAATGCCAAGATGGATCCCATAAGCGTCGCTTTTAGACAACGAGCAACCTGTAATAACGTTTAAAGAGGCACCCTCTTCCACGATAATAATATTATGAACATTTTGGCTTATATTATTTTCATCTACAAGTAAACACGCTTGTAATGGGTATTCCACGTGCTGATTTGCGAAAACCCTCATAAAATACCCATGGGTAGGATTAAGCGCAACTGCTGCAGTATATTTATCTTGATCTGGTTTTACTATCCTCCAAAAGTAGTCCTCAATAAAGTCAAATTTTTCTACAGCGTCGTCTGTACTCATTATCTGCAGTTGGTCTTTATATTTTTTATTTAAGCTTTCATATATCACGCTATGGTTTAACTGAACAAATGAACCACTTCTAACCTCTTCAGCTATATCCATTCCGCTCATAATAGCAGCTTCCCTAACCTGAGAATTCAAAGACGACAAGTTCTCAACTCTATTTCTTTGAACAAATTCCTTAAATTTTTCCAAATCGATATCAGGGCCTAATGAAGCCTTTTTATCCCTTGCTGCGTTAGCCAGTGATCTTATTTCAGAAAGTCTGCTCTCGCTTATTGGCATACCTGGCACCCCTTATAACCATTTCTCTTTATTTCATTCAGCATATCTCTAGGATTACCACTACATATTATCCTGCCATTTATGAAAATATAACCTTTGTCGGCATTAACATAGTCAAGTATATAACCTGTATGTGTTATTATCAAGGCGCCTCTTTTTGGACTTCTCACCTTATCTTTGCCGAGCAAATGATTGATAGCGTGGCCTACAAGCGCAATGTTTTCCATATCAACACCCGACTCTGGCTCATCTATAAGCACAAATTCTGGTTTTTGTAGCATAAGTTGTAATATCTCTGACCTTTTCATCTCTCCGCCAGAGAACCCATCATTTATTGATCTCTTTATATGGTCTTTAATTTTTAAACTTTCAAGAATACTTTCAACCTCTTCATCACTAATACCATTTTTTTTACTAAGTAAATTTATTAGTCTTTCTAGGCTTACCCCTCCTACTGTAGGCGGTCTTTGAAATGAAAGTCCTATTCCCATTTTTGCTCTTTCGTATATATCTTTGTTTGTAATATCTTCGCCTTTAAAGTAGATTTTACCCTGATCAACTTTATATTTCGGAAAACCCATCAAGGACATCATAAACGATGTTTTACCTGCACCGTTTGGTCCGAAAAGAACACATACATCACCAAATCCCATGGAAAAATCTACACCCTTTAAAACCTGTTTGCCCTCTACAGATACCCATAGATCCACTACCTGAAGCATCTCTTGCATATACCTATACCCCATTTAATAAGATTTTATATAATCCAAATTGTATCATAAAAGATTAAAAAAGAGACTTACGTATTTCTTAGTGTAAAATTGTCAGACAATTTATAAAATTTTACAAAATGCTTTAAATAAACTAAAATTTTTATGAAAATTTATGGAGGTGATAAGTTTGTATCCAAACCTTAAGGAATTTGTCGATAAGATCTATATTGTGGATACAACTCTCAGAGATGGAGAACAAACGGCTGGAGTTGTCTTTGCCAATCAAGAAAAAATTCATATTGCCAAAATGTTAGATGAAATAGGCGTTAACCAGATAGAGGCTGGAATACCTGCTATGGGAGGTGGAGAAAAGGAAGCGATAAAGTCTATAGTCAATTTGGGTTTAAATGCTTCTATAATGGCATGGAATAGAGCTGTTATTGAAGATATAAAAAATTCAATTGATTGTGGAGTAGACGCCGTAGCAATATCTATTTCCACTTCAGATATACATATTAAACACAAACTAAAAACATCAAGGGAAGATGTTCTCGACTCTATGTGTAAAGCCGTTGAGTTTGCTAAATCAAAGGGACTTTATGTTTCAGCAAATGCCGAAGATGCTTCAAGATCAGAAATGGATTTTCTTATTAAGTTTGCTGAGAAAGCAAAGGAAGCTGGTGCTGACAGGCTTAGGTTTTGTGATACGCTGGGAATTCTTGATCCATTTGAAACCTTTGCAAAAATCAAAACTATTTATGACAGTGTAGGGATCGATATAGAGATGCACACGCACAATGACTTTGGAATGGCTACTGCCAATGCCCTTGCTGGAGTTAGAGGTGGAGCTAAATATGTAGGTGTTACTGTAAACGGTCTTGGGGAAAGAGCAGGCAACGCAGCATTAGAAGAAGTTGTAATGGCACTTAAAGTTATACACAATATCGATTTAGGTTTTAAAACAAAAAAGTTTATTGAAATATGCGAATATGTAGCTAACGCATCATCGCGACAAATTCCAATCTGGAAGACGATTGTGGGAGCTAACATCTTTGCGCACGAATCTGGAATACATGCTGATGGAGTCCTTAAAAATCCAACAACCTATGAAGCCTTTTCACCAGAAGAGGTTGGTCTTGTTAGACAAATTATAATAGGCAAGCATTCTGGGAGCGCTGCTATAAGGAGCAAATTTCATCAGTTCGGTATCGAACTAAGCAAAGAAGAAACAAAATTAATACTCGAAAACGTAAGAAATTTGTCCATTCAACTGAAAAGACCGCTTTTTGATAAAGAGCTTATGTATATTTACAACGACGTACAAAAGATTCTAAATAAAGAATCTAATTTAGCAGTGTAATGTTAAAATTGAGGCCAGGCTACATGTCTGGCCTTTTGTTAAGAAACCACTTAACAGTAATATCAATACCCTTCTTTAAATCTGTTTTTGGCTCCCATTTAAGTATCTTTTTTGCCTTACTATAGTCTAATAAACTCCTTCTAAGATCTCCTAACCTTGCCTTAGAATAAACTGGAATAGCTGCATCATCAGGTATTGACAAACCATATTTTCTCACGCTCTCCAAAACTAACAAGAAAATCTCTTTAGTCTTGGTTGCAATTCCTGTTGAAATATTGAATACTCCACTATCATCTAACATGAGTGCTAGATCGTTTGCCCTTACGACATCTTCAACAAAAACATAATCCCTAACCATACCATCCAAATCCTCAGGAAAAACATTTATCGTAGATCTTTTCTTATTAATTAAATTTTCAAGAAATATTGACACAACTCCCGCTTCACCGTGAGGAACTTGTCTTGGACCATATACATTTGAATATCTTAAAATTACATATTTAAAGCCAGATCTTTGAGATAACAGTTTAATATACTCTTCCGATGTCAATTTAGATAGTGCATAAGGAGATATAAGACAGGGTTTAGTATCTTCAGTGGCAATATCCGTTACTTCGCCATATATAGCTCCACCAGTTGATGCAAATAAAAACTTTGCTTTTAATTTAGATGCGCACTCAATCATTTTTATAGTGCCAAGAATGTTTATTTTTGCATCAATATATGGATGACTAACTGAATAGGGCACTGATATTTGAGCTGCCTGATGACAGATCACATCAGGAGAAAATTCTAATATTCTCTTAGAAGTCTTTTCAGAACATATATCGCCCTTAAAAAATTGGCTCTTTGGATTTATGTTTTCAATTTTTCCACTTGACAGATCGTCAATTGATAAGACTTCATGTCCCTTTTCTATCCAGTAATCTACAATATTTGAACCTATAAAACCAGCTGCCCCAGTAACGACAATCTTTGCCAAATTGTCCTCCTATAAGTTTTAGTTTGTCAAAACAATACCCATTATAATACAACAAAATAGGGATACATTATGATGTATCCCTATTTTCTGATGAAATTTTAAATTATTTAGCTTATTGTATCCCTTGCTTCTTTCCCGGACAAAATATTAGACCAAACTTTTATAGAATCTAAAATTAACCATATCCCCATTCCAAGAAGTAATAAAGAAAGAAAAGCATTTATCCCCATAGCAACGTTCCCCTTCATTGCAAGGGGCAAATATATATGACTAAAGTTTAACCAACAAGCAGAAAAAGTAACAACAGTCATAAACACGCCTGGCAATAAGGTAACCATTGCATAAGAAATCTTGCCTGTTCTTCTTAATATTTCAGTAGTAGATATTATAAGCGCAAAGGTCGCAAGAAGTTGGTTGGTTGCACCAAAGATAGGCCAAATAGTTGAAACGTTACCTGAATACAAAAGATAGCCCCAAAAAAATGAAACTAAAAAACCTGTTGATATTATGCCAAAGTTCCAATGCATATCTCTAAACTGCGGAACAAAATATCCAAAGAACTCCTGCAGGAGATATCTTCCTACTCTTGTCCCTGCATCAATGGCAGATAAAATAAACATAGCCTCGAACATAATTATAAAATGATACCAATAAGCCATCATGCCAGAAAGAAATGGTACCTGTTCAGTTATATAGGCTACACCAGCAGCAAGAGAAACTGCACCTCCAGGCCTTCCTGCTAGATTTTCGTGAACCATTGCAGACAGTATAGGGACCTGATTTGCAATCATGCCTAATTTTTCAAAAACTGCAGGAGGAGTGTTAATTGCAAAGTAATCCCCTGGAGGCAGAACACAAGCGGCAATCAGGGCAAGAACACCCACAAAGCTTTCCATTAGCATAGCTCCATAACCTATAAACCTTGCATCAGTTTCACAATTTAACATCTTCGGAGTGGTACCAGAGCCTACAAGCGCGTGAAAACCAGAGATAGCACCACAGGCAATTGTAATAAATAAGTAAGGAAAAAGCGGCCCAGGAATAATAGGTCCTCCACCTGCATCAAACTTAGTAAAAGCTGGCATTTGAAGATTGGGATGCACTATAAAAACACAAATACCAATTGCAACTGCTACACCGATCTTCATATAGCTAGATAGATAATCCCTTGGAAGCAGCAACATCCAAACAGGCAAAACAGATGCAATAAAAGCATAAGTTGGCAAAATAACTTTTACAGTATTTTCGCTAAAGGTAAGCATCTTGCCAAGATCCGATTGAGGTGGTACCAAACCACCAATCCAGGTAACCACAAACAAGAGTGCCACACCTATCACAGTAGCCTCCAATACCTTGCCAGGTCGAAGCACGTACATCCAAAAGGCCATAATAAAAGCAATTGGTATAGTAAGGCCGACAGTTATAATACCCCATGGAGAATTTTTAAGAGCATTTACCACTGCTATAGAAAGGCCAGCCATAGCAAGAACAAGAATTAAGAATGTAGCAAGCGACAAAACCTTGCCTGTTGGACCTGATATTTCTCGTCTTGCTATCTCAGCCAGGGAGCAAGCACCCCTTCTGGTAGATGCAACAAGGACTACAAAGTCATGCACTGCGCCAGCAAGAGCTGCGCCAATAACAAGCCAAAGAAGCCCTGGCATAAAACCAAACTGCGCAGCAAGAACAGGCCCTATAAGAGGACCAGCGCCTGATATCGCAGCAAATTGGTGACCAAACAATACATATTTGTTTGTAGGAACGAAGTCTCTCCCGTCATTGATCTTACACGCAGGAGTTTGGGAACTATCATCCAAACACATTACCTTCGCTGCAATAAAAGCGCTGTAATAGCGATATCCAATAGCCCAAACAGCAAAACCAAAAATTAAAAGCAAAAGTGCACTTTTCACGCTCAAGACAGAAATCAAAGCTAATACGGCAACAATTAAAAGTAGAACAATCCCAAAAATAGATGTAGCCTTCATTTTTCAAGCCCCCTTAAAAAATTTGTCAAAACTACTCCCTCCTTATTCCTCAAAAAAATAAAAATAAATATAAACGTGACTATTATATCACATAGCTATTAGTATTTATTGAGACAAATCATAAGAAATTATTATAAACCCAACCTTTTCGTTAATATTCATAACTGGAGACACCGCAAAAATAACACCTTTTTCATTCAAAACGGTTATTCTTTGATAGCTTGAAAATTGTTCAGGGTAAAATTTTGAGAAGTCAGAGCCTTCATATTTTTTATTGGTAGATATCTGTATTGTATTGCCACTTACAAAGCTAATTTCTTTAAAACCTTTATTTTTAACAATTTGATTAAAGCACTCTTCTACTTGATAGGTTTTGTTCGACTGAAGGCTGTCCCTGACAAAAAAGGTTAACGGTATTGAAATGTCTATCAAAAAGTCTTTGCTAATATCATAAGACTTATTCTCTAAATCCTTTTTTACACTTTCAATATTTTTTTGACAATTTCTGCCGTATGTTTCTTTAATAGATTTGGTTGCAAATATCCAGTATACATTTGATACAATCAGGCAAACGAATAAAATAAAAATAAGATAAACATACCACTTGATTTTTGTCATATTACACTCCCGCCCAAAATTATTGTATACAGTATAAGTCTGTAAAGATTTTTAACTAACAAAATCTTTTAAAGTACAAAAACGCAAGAACAATATTTACACTCATAGCAACGTTCAAAGATTCAACGCTTTCAGTTGGAATACAAACAACTCTATTAGAGGCACAAATAATACTATTGCTTATACCATCACCTTCATTACCGAAAACAAGAAGGGTTTTATCTTTGAATTCAAAATTAAAAAATGGCATAGTAGCTCTTGGAGAAAAAGAAAGTATTTCTAAATCATCTCGCATATCACTGATAATGTCTTTAAAATTTTTCTTTTTGAATGGAACCTTAAAAAAGGCTCCCGCTGATGATCTTATAACCTTTGGATTATAAATGCTGCACGAGTCTTCCGAAAGAAAAACCCCTCCACACCCAAAAGCAAGTGCACCTCTCAATATAGTACCAAGATTACCTGGATCCTGAATCCTATCCAGGTAAAGCCAAGGCGATTGACCAAAATCCCTTTGTTCTGGAAACTTACCAATACAAATAATGCCAGTAGGAGATTTTTCACTTGAAAGTCTCTTTATGGCTTCTTCCTTGACAATTAAAATATTCAAATTTTTACATTTTTCTATAAAAACATTATTGTGAAAAAATTGGTCCTCAAGCATCCTTTCATCTTTCAAAATAACAAAATCAGGAATATAATCTGCTTTTAGCGCCTCTTCAAAAGTATGAAATCCTTCAAAAAAAACAAATTGCCCAGACTTTTTCATTCTGAGCAATTCTTTAATCTTAGAATTTGAAGCAAAGTCAATATTCACAAATTAGCTTTCCTTAACTTTCATAACCACTTTCTTGAATTGTTCAGGATGAGAGAGTGCCATTTGCGCCAAGACTTTTCTATCAAGATTAAGACCAGATTTAGCAAGAGCATTCATAAACTTACTATATGAAAGTCCATATTCTCTTACAGCAGCATTAATTCTTACAATCCAAAGACTTCTAAACTCTCTTTTTTTCCTTCTCCTGTCAATAAACGCATACTTAAGGGCATGCAACAAATGTTGATTTGCTGTTCTATATAATCTATGTAAAGAACCTCTAAAACCCTTAGTCATTTTCAAAACCTTCTTGTGACGCCTACGGGTCACAAAACCACCTTTAACGCGCATACTTTTCCTCCTAAATAAAACTTATTTTACGTTGTAATATGGAAGTTGTACCATTAATCTTGGAAAATCAGAACTAGAAAGCACTAAGGTTTTCGAAAGCCTTCTCTTTCTTTTGGGACTCTTATGAAAAAGGAGGTGACTCCTATTTTGCTGCCTTCTTATTATTTTACCAGAACCCGTCACTCTAAATCTCTTTGCTGCAGCCCTACACGTTTTCATCTTTGGCATCCTTCAACCCTCCTTTTTGGTCTGTTTTATGCTTTATTTTAGCCGGGCCGATAACTGCTACAAGGTGTTTCTCACTTTCGACCTCAGGTAGCTTTTCTAAGACAGCGTTCTTAAGCAAACCAAAAAACTTATTAACTAGGTCAATACCCTGGTTCATGTGAATCATTTCTCTTCCTCTAAAAATAACGCTTAATTTTACCTTATTGCCCTCGTCTATAAACTCTTGTGCAGCCCTCGCCTTTGTAAGAAGGTCGTTTTCTCCTATTGCAGGCCTTAAACGAACTTCTTTTATAACTGTTTGTCTTTGATGTTTTCTTTGGGATTTTTCTTTCTTTGATTGCTCAAATCTAAATTTACCATAATCCATTATCCTTGCTACTGGCGGACTTCCATGAGGAGCAATTAGTACTAGGTCACTGCCCTTAGATCTTGCAAGCTTAAGAGCCTCTTGCGTAGGTTGAACACCTAGCTGTTGTCCATCCAAATCTATTAATCTAACAGTCGGATAGACTTGGATCTCCTCATTAACGGCATATTCTTTACTTATAACGTTCACCTCCGAAATTAAAAATAGACAATAATTTTGTTTTAAATTATATATAAAAATAACCAAAATTAAAATATATTTGATTATACGAAAAAATAAAAAAAATAACAACAATCAATCTTTAATCGTTTATAATATAGACACAATGAATAATAAAATTTCGCATATGTTTTTAAAAGCTATTGAGGATTACCTTACTTTATATTCTCTATTATGCCCCCTCGATAGTTCGAGTTTCCTTACTATAGAGTTTGCTATTGCATACATTGAAAAAAGTTTCCCAGGTCTAGAAATAAAAGAATTAAGGACGCTCTGGAAAAAAAGCAGCAAAGAAATTGATTTTAAAGATTTTCTCTTAGAAAATTCAAATTTCTTAAAACGATTGGATTCTGAAGACAAAGGCTGTAAATTTATAACTGAATTAAGAAATTTTTTCAAAACAGCAAAAAAAGACGTCATCGTCTATATACCTGAAATTACTGAGAAACTTTTTCCATACATAAACCTTAATGAAAGAGAACTTCTTAATCTTAAAGAAATTAGGAAAATGAGGAAAATAGGTTGATAGGCATTGGCATTGATATAGTAAGTCATAAAAGAATAGAAAGGGTATTTAACAAATTTAAATATAAGTTTCTAGAAAAAATTTATACAAAAAGTGAGTTAGAATATTGTTCAAAAAAAAAGTCCTATATAGAATGTCTTTCGGCAAGATTCGCTGCAAAGGAGGCATGTATAAAGGCCATATACCAAAGTTTTTCTATAAAGTTGCAAATGAAGCAAATAGAAATAAATAGCAAAAGTGGTGAAGGAGTCGATGTAAAAATACGTTCCGACAAATTAAATCTATCAAATATAAAAATACTAGTTTCTATTTCTCACGAGAAGGATTACTCGGTAGCAGTAGCTTTTATAATAGAAAACAACAATTAATTTTTCAGGAGGTAACTAAAAATTATTATTAGAAAAGCTAGGATCGACGACGCAAAAAAGATTAAAACCCTAATTGAAAACTTTGCAAAGCAAAATCTTATGCTTATTAGACCGCTTTCAGATATATATGAGTGCATAAGAGACTTTTGTGTATTAGAAATTGACGGCAAAATTTGCGGTTGTGGTGCCCTTCATATTTTTTGGGAGGATATAGCAGAAATAAGAAGCCTATGCGTAAGCAACGAATATCAAAGAAAGGGATTAGGAAAGGAAATTGTAAACTTTTTGATTAACGAGGCACGGCAACTTAAGCTAAAAAGAGTATTTGCATTAACATACCAGGTAGTCTTCTTTAAAGCAATAGGCTTTGAAATAGTAGATAAGTCGCATTTACCTCAAAAAATATGGTCAGAATGCGTAAAGTGCCCGAAGTTCCCAGATTGTGATGAAGTTGCAATGATCAAAAAGATATAAATTAAAACATACAAGTTTGCTTATGGCCTTTTTAACACTAATTTTGTCCTTACTAGCAATATTGATATTTTGTGAGCTTTTTACAAATGCAGTAGAGTGGCTTGGGAAAAATTTAGATTTTGGGCATTCGGTGGTTGGAAGCGTTTTTAGTGCCGTTTCTACTGCCTTGCCAGAAACAATCGTTCCAATAATAGCACTCTTAACCCTACCCTCTTTTACTTCTAGAGAAGAAATTGGTATAGGTGCAATTCTTGGCGCACCCCTTATGCTTTCTACGTTAACCTTTTCTTTACTAGCATTACCTACCTATTTTAGGAATAGCAATAAAGTTTTAACTTTTAAAAGAGAGCCGCTTCTTTTGGATATGAAATTCTTTATCTTAAACTTTTCTTTGGCTTTGTTAATATCAATTTTTGCTAAAAATTTAAAGAGCCTTCTTTCCATATTTTTTCTGTTATCATATCTAATCTATCTTTACTTTATTTTCAAAAAGGATGAAGGATTTGAGGAAGAAGAATTGAAAGCACTTTTGTTTTCTAGATCAAAGGAACCAACTACTTTTATTATATTTTTGCAATTAGGAATAGGTTTGTCTGGAATTTTATTATCATCTTATTTTTTTGTAACGAGCATTGAATCACTGGCAAAAATTATCGGAATAAATCCATTTATAATCTCAGTAGTACTTACGCCTATTGCAACTGAACTACCAGAAAAGTTTAATTCAATAACTTGGGTAATTAAGGGGAAAGATCATCTCGCTATATCAAATATTACAGGTGCAATGGTTTTCCAATCTTCCTTTCCAATAATGGTTGGGTTGATCTTGAGTACATGGAATTTAGATGAGAAGGCATTAAAACTATGCTTAATAACAATTATTTCTTCTCTTTATCTATACTTTCTTATTAGAAGAGGCTTTATAAAGCCAAAGTTTTTGCTTTTTAATTTCATTTTATATATTCTTTATATACTATTATCCTTAAATTTATCCTTAAATTTCGAGGTCTTTCATTTATGAGTTTGTTTAACTTGATGCCTAAAAAGGATATATATTTAATAGTAGGGCTTGGAAATATAGGAGAAGAATACAGGTTAACAAGGCACAACGTTGGCTTCCTTTTTCTAGATTTCTTAGCCGAAAATCTTGGTTTTAAATTCTCTGGATCTGTAGAAAAATTTAACAATTTGGTTTTACTTAAACCTGATACATATATGAACAGATCTGGAATAGCAGTCAAAAGAGTCTCAAACTTCTATAAAATCGAACCTAAAAATATAATAGTCATATATGACGATTTAGATTTGGCTTATAAAACAATTAGATTCAGAGCAAAAGGAAGTTGCGCAGGCCATAGAGGCATGAAATCGGTAATAGAAGAGCTTGGAACGCAGTTAATCCCAAGGATAAGAATAGGCATAGGACGAAAGGAAAGAGTTGAAGCACGTGATTACGTTCTTTCAAATTTTGACAGTGAGGAACTCTTGTGCTTGCCCAAGATATTTGAAGCTGTAAAATCTTGTCTTGAAACCTTTTTAAATGAAGGAGAAGATGAAACCTTAAAAAAATGTGGAACAGTTAAAATTACCACTTAAATCCTAGAAACGAAAAAAAATTATAAAGAGGAAAATATTGAAGTGAAGTTTTTGGACGAATTTTTTGAGAAAATTATTGAAAAGTGCATAAAAGATTATAAAAATAAAATTATAAACGTACAACCCGAGACATCTTTGTTTTTAATTCTTTATCTTGCAAAAAATAACAAAAAGGCTCTCTTTGTATTCAGAAATGATAAAGATTCTCAAGAGGCATACAATTTTCTCAAAAGAAACACGAAAAACAGCTCAGAAGAGGAAGTTAATTTTTCGCTGTACCCAGCTTGGGATATCCTTTTCGGCGAAAGGCTTTCCCCTTCTTACAGGATAATTTCTCAAAGAATAATTGCACAAAAAAGAGCTGTATTGATTAGTTCAGTAAAGGCCATACTTTCTCCAATAGAAGAAAACTTTCAAATTGTCTCAATTAAAAAGAATACAGAGATTAATAGAGAAGAACTTATAAATTTAATTATCAAGAACTACACAAGAAAGAACTTATGCGAATTGCCTGGAGAATACGCTGTAAGAGGAATGATTCTAGATATTTTCCCATTTTACTCAGAAGATCCAATCAGATTAATTTTTAGTGACAACACTGTTAGCTCAATAAAATACTTTAACCCTGAAGACCAAAGAACCCTTAAAGAGGTTGATAATTTCGATCTAATTGTCATTGAAGCTCTAAAATTCTCACCAAAAGAAAAGAAGGAAATAAAAGATTTTTTTGAAAATTTGTCAAAGTACGAGAAAGATATAATCGCTGAAGAAATAAATAATATTGAAAATGACGTTAATTTTAATGGTATTGAGAACTATTTGTTTTTTAAAAAAAATTTAAAATTTTTATTAAATGAATTTGAGACTATATTTTTTGTAGAAAAGGATCAAATTAAACTAGAAATAGTTAGACTTCTAGAAGAAATTAAAAAATTAAGAGATTTTCAGACTGATAACAAAATATACGTTCAGATGCCATCCTTTATTTACAGAATTGTAAATCCTTTTATTGATCTTTCTACAAGAAACTTCAATTTAGACAAACAATTTGAAAATATAGTCGATTTTGACAGCCAACTTTTAAAACCCTTTGCAAAGGAAATTAAAATAGCTCCTCTTTTCCCAAGAGGACGAATCGAAGATATAAAAAATACTATAAATTGGTATTTAAATTCTAACTACACAGTCGAATTAGCTATAAATCACATACCTGATTTCCTCAAAGACCTAGAAAATCCTCAATTGGTATTTTCAGAAAGAGCATACCCAACAGGCATTGAAATAAAAGGAATAGATAAAAATGTAGCAAAAAAATACAGTATTAAAGAAAATTTAATAATCTTTACCTCTCAAGAATTTTCTACAAAGGAGTTAAAGAAAAAAGTAAGTCGCTACAAGAACATATCTAGTCTTCAAGAGCTCCAATATAACGACCTAGTAGTACACAGAGATCATGGAATAGGAAGATTTATAGGTCTAAATCTTATGAATTTCAACAAGGTTCAAAAGGAATACGCACAAATATTATATAAAGATGGCGATATGTTATATATACCAGTTGAAGAATTTACAAGACTTTCAAAATATATAGGATCAGATGAAGTAGAACTTTCAAGTCTTAGGGCAAACGATTGGGTTTCAAAAAAGAAAAGGGCAAAAGAATTTGCTGAAAAAATAGCACATGAAATAGTTTCTATAGAAGCCTCAAGACGTAACGTTCAAAGAGAGGTATATTCAAAGAGCAAAGAACCTTCCATAGAAGAGTTGGAACTAAAAGAGAGTTTCGAATACGAAGAGACTCCAGATCAAGAAAGGACTATTGAAGATGTCTTTTCAGATATGTCAAAACCATATCCAATGGATAGATTGATAATAGCTGATGCCGGTTTTGGAAAAACAGAAATAGCAATAAGGGCATCATATCGGGCAGTGCTTGCATCAAGACAAGTTGCAGTGCTTGCCCCTACTACATTATTAACTGACCAACACTTTAGAACTTTCAAAAGTAGATTTGACCCACTTGGAGTAAGAGTTGAAGCCTTATCAAGAATTTCTTCAAAAAACAAAGAAAAAATTTTACAAGACTTAAAAGATCATAAAATAGATATTATTATTGGAACGCACTCGTTATTATCCCAAAAAATAAAGTTTAAAAATTTAGGGCTACTAATTATAGATGAAGAACAAAAGTTCGGTGTTATGCAAAAAGAACTTTTTAAAAAAATTAGAAGAGAACTAGACGTGTTATCTTTGTCTGCAACACCCATACCTAGAACTTTAAATATGGCATTGAGTGGTCTACGGGATATGTCTACCATCTTTACACCTCCAAAAAACAGGATGCCTATCCGCTCAATAGTATCGACCTTCAAAGATGCGCTGGTAAGAGAGGCCATTTTAAGGGAACTTGATAGGGGCGGGCAAATCTTCGTAGTCGATGCAAGAATTTCTAACCTAAACAATTTAAAGGAAAAAATAGAAAACATAGTTGGAAACGTTAGATGTGCTATACTACACGGTCAAAAAAGTTCACAAGAATTATCAACCACATTAGAGAAATTTTTAAACAAAGAAGTAGACGTTCTTATATCAACTGCAATATTAGAATCCGGTTTAGACTTTCCTGAAGTAAACACAATAATCGTAAACAACGCTGATCTCTTTGGCCTTTCTGAACTATATCAACTAAGAGGTAGAGTTGGAAGAAGTTACAAACAAGGTTATGCCTACTTTCTGTATAATTCAGGCAAAAAAATCACAGAAGATGCAAGAAGAAGGCTAGATGCTATTCAAAAAAACTCTTCTTTAGTCAGCAGTTTTAACTTAAGCTTAAGGGATATGGAAATAAGAGGCGCCGGAAACATACTTGGTACGCAACAACACGGACACATGGAAAATATAGGAGTTGAGCTGTTTACTGAAATGATTGCTGAAGAGCTTGCTAGAATAAAGGGTTTAGTCAGAGAATTTGCTAGGGTAAAGGCTGATATTGAAATTTTTATAGACAAATCCTACATAAACGAAGAAGGGTTAAGAATTGATTTATATAAAAGAATTCAACAGATACAAAGTGAAGAAGAGCTTTATTCCTTACAAGAAGAGATCGAAGATAGGTTTGGAAAAATGCCAAAAGAGCTATCAAATCTATTCCTTTTAGCGTTAATTAAACTTAAAGCAACTAAAATAGGAATAAAAGAAATGCACATTTCAAAAAACTCTATCAAAATAAAGCCAAATACCGAAGAATATCTAGAAAAGCTAAAAAGTAAGAACTTCTTCGTAAAGCCCAAAAAGGAAGAAATCGTCGTTTTGCCATCTGTGCCCACAGATCCTTTTGGACTGGCTATATCTATAATTACGTTGTTGTCAAGTTAGTTTTCAAAGAATATTAGTTAAGGTTCTCTCTTCATTATCCATGCGTCCTTGCCTAAGCCATAATAATTTTTTCTCTTGTACATGATTCTAAAACCTAATTTAGTATAAAAGATACACGCTATAGTATTTGTAGTTTCTACCTCAAGCCATATTTCTTTCCCTTTAAGAAAAAACCTTTCATAGGTAGTCTTAAAAAGTTTTGTACCAAGACCCAAATTCCTAAAATCCTTTTTTACATATATGTAAGCAAGATGAATTTCATCGTATAATTTAAAAAATGAGATGAAACCAACTGGCAATCCCTCGTAAAGCGCTACAAAAAAACACTTTAATGGATCTAATAGATCTTTTCTCAAGGAATCAACGCTTGAATAAAATGAGGGAAGTTCTTTTCCAAATTCCATCAGGTCATCACAATAAAAATCGCTAGCTTGAACAATATCTATTTTTGAAATATCTATTCCAGACATCATCAGAGTTTTTTTACTTCTATAAAAGTTGATAACTAGCTAGTATTGATTCTTCTGTATTAATAATAGGTCTTAACATTAAGCTCAACACCATATTCTGGCTCAAAGCTGTATATGTTCTCCTCTCTAAAGATGTCAAACTTTATCTTAATGTCTCTCAAAGAAATATTTTTAAAATTCTTTAATTTCTTATCTCCTATTAGAAGACCGCTCATCTCGTTTAATTCACTTTCTTCAAATAATTTATAGTCACTACTATCTTTATCCTTTGAAATATTAGCCAAGTAATAAGCATTCTTCTTAGAAAAAAGGGCTATGTTTTTAATACCTTTTTTATTATCTCCTATCCCACATAGAAATATCTCAAATATATTTGCTGAAAAGAGTTTTACTCCTAAGCATAAGCATAAGGTCTTCGCAAACAGTATTATCGTCCTCAAAGAAGTAAAGGAACCAGGCCCTCTACAAACATATACTGAATCTATATTTTTCAAATTAATACCATATAAATCTAAAAATTGTTTAAAACTAATATGAAGTCTGTCTGACAAACTCCCCTTGAAGCTAAAGTTTATAACATCTTTGTCATCGTCAATCAATAAAAAGGTTTCATCGTTAATGTGCGCTATGAAAAATTTAGCCTTTTTATCCATATTATTTTCTAAGAACGCCTTTCAAAACAAACATGATAGAAATCGCGAGATTTTTTCCCACTAATTAGAACCTCTCTTTGATTTTTATTTACAAGAAACTCTAAAACCGTAGCCTTTTTAAATATTGGCAAATCAAATTTTGGCCATTCAACAATTATTATTTCATCTTCAATTTCTTCAAGTTCCATAAAAAGATTGTAGTCAGGTTTTTCTAATCTATAGAAATCAAGATGATAAATTTTAGTGTTCTTAAAATCATACTTGTTCACAAGTGTAAAACTTGGACTAAAAGCCTTATCAGTAATCCCTCTAACAAAGGTAGTCTTGCCTGAACCAAGGTCGCCCTTTAAAAGCAAAATATCACCTTTCTCAAGAAGAGAGCCTACTTTAAAACCAAATTCAATCATCTCTTCTTTACTGCGTATTATAACCTTGAAAACCTCACTGTTACGATCCATCTTTAAATTCGCTTTTTGACATCGTGAAACATCAAAGGTTAATCCTTGCAATTTTTGAAGATAGTTCTTTTTCTCTTTTTGCCAGATCCAGAAACTCCACCATTGCATCCTTATCTTTAGACAGGTTTTCTCTTAGCAACAACATGCTTTTCCTTGTCCATGCTAGTTGCAGTATGGTTTCCCACTGATCATCAGGAATGATTGGCACGTTTTCAAGTATAATTTGGCTTATCTTTGCCTTTGTTTTATCCGATAAATCAAGAATATTATCGTCAATATCAAAACCATCTATATTCAAAATTTCCTCTGCAGCCTGCAAGAATTCATCGTCATTAAAGAGTATAGAATAATCAAAGGATTTAAGCAAAAAATAAAAATCTGGCCTTTCAATAATTGTTCTTAAAATATGTCTATCAAAATAACTACCCAGATTATATGCAATTCTTTCTCCCGGTGTTCTTCTCTTGGATATCTTTTCTGCATCAGATAGTATTCTTGATGCAGGAATGTGTAACTTTTCACTAACTTTCTTTACATATTCTTCGATTTCTTCTGCTCCCAGATTTTGCATTTGTGCAATTGCCAACCTATATTTTTGCCTTTTTGATTCAATTGTATTGGATAGATCACAGAATATAGTATTAATTCTAAAATCAACGCCACTAATGTAATTTTGTACAATCTTTTCCATCGTGTCCTTGCCGTACTTTGTCAGTACGTCATGTGGATCAGAACCCTCAGGAAGGAGGGCTACAGAAAGGTTGCAACTAAACTGGTCTGTCATATTAAGAAGTCTATTTGTAGCAATCCTCCCAGCATCATCAGCATCATACATAATTATTAACCTTTCTACAAGTTTATCAACTCTCTTAAAGCCTGATGGATTAAGAGCTGTGCCTAAAGACGCTACGGTATTTTTAAAACCCTGTTGGTGCATCATCAACGCATCAAGATAACCCTCTACAAGAATAACCTTTCTAGAATTTTTTATATGTTCAATTGCCTTATCAATCAAGAAAAGCGCATTCTTCTTCTTAAAAACAATTGTATCGGGATAATTCAAGTATTTTGGAGAATCTGACTGATCCCGTATAAGCCTTCCGCCAAATGCGATGATTTCATTTTCTACATTTTTTATGGGGAACGAAATCCTCCCAGAAAGTCGTAAAATCTTCTCCTTTAAGTTTGAAAATATTGCAGACTTATAAATTATATCTTCAGAGATAGAAAGTTTTTTTAATCTCTCGATTAATTCTCCTGCATCTTCTGGCACAAAACCTATCTCATATTCCCTTAAGAAATCATCAGAAAAACCTCTAGAGTGCAAGTATTCAAGGGCATTCTTTCCCTCTTCTCTCCACAAGCTCTCTAAAAAGAAATTCCCTGTCTCATTAAGAACTCTTAAAATCTGACCCTTAGAAGAATTCTCAAACTCAGCTGACACCTCGAGTCCACAAATTGAGGCCGCCTTTTTAAAAGCCTCAATAAAAGTAAGGTTTTCTAGCTTCATAAGAAATGTAAATACATCCCCACCAACTTTACAACCGAAGCAGTAAAACAAACCCTTTTCAGGATTAACGTAAAAGGATGGTGTTTTCTCGTTATGAAAGGGGCAAAGTCCAACCAAACTATTACCCCTTTGTCTCAAATGAACATAATGTCCGATAACTTCTGCTATAGAGATCTGTTTTTTTATATATTCAAAATCATCCATAATTATATTATTCCAGAATTTGAAGAATTTAAAATCTTATTTTAAAATCAACTAGTTGCTAATCTAAAACTCCTTCAACAGACAATTTTACAGTTGAAAAAATGCCAGGGTAAACTCTTATCTTTGCCTCATATTCTCCAGGAACCTTTGCCCCTTCAAAGGTTATTTGTTTGGGATCAAATTCAAATCCCATTTCTTTAAGTTTATTAGCTATGTCTTTGGAGGTTATAGCTCCGTAAAATTTGTTATTTTCTCCCATCCTTGCTTTAATCTCAATTTTAGTTGACGCAAGCTTTTGTGCTAAAACTTTAGCCTCAGCCATTCTTTTTTCTTCTTTCTTTTTATTAGCAATTTTCATTTTCTCATATTCATCTATGATAGATTGCGTTGCCTCTTTAGCTAAATTCTTTAAAAATAAATAATTTCTCGCATAGCCCCTAGATACCTCGACTATATCCCCTGCTTTGCCAAGAGACTTTATATCCTGAGTGAGCAAAACTTTAATTTTATCCACCTAAACATCTCCTCTCTAACAAGTTACGAAAAATAAATCTAAAATTTTGAGTGAAAATATTTTCTCATATTAAAAACAGAATCGAAAATTCCCAAAAAAATTAATAAAAAGCTCAAAAAAGGTACAAACACAAATAACAATACGATAATAAAATTTATAATCCTCGTTAACGTATTGTTTTTAAAAAACAACTTCTTTGACAGAATATATAAAAGCACAGAAATACCAGCAAACATATATACAAGAGTAAGTATCAATTCAATATTAAGGAACACATTTTTAATTTCACTTGAAATGGGGAAAAAACTAGCAATCAATGATATCAAGAATAATAAGCTTAACTCATATGGTATTCGAATTTCTTTGAAGTCACCAAACTGCGCAATTTCAATTTTATACACATATCTTAATATATACAAAACTATTTTATACTGAAATGCTGACCACACAAAAAATAAAAGTATTATTAACGAAGGAAGATAAATTTCAAGAGATTTTACAAATTGCTTTATCTCGTCAGTTGTAATTTGGGAAGAACCTTGATAATAAGATATCATATAGGATTCGAATGCTGCATATAGGTTATTCATAAGATCCTTTGGCCCAGTTAAAATAAAGTAGGCTATGCCTAAAGCAAATAACCCAGCAAGTGCAGCAGTAGTGGCAAGCAAGACATTTATCGGTTTTTCTTTCTTTAAGATTTGTCCCATGACTATACCAAGAGAAAAATTAATCGCGCAAATTATTACTGAAATAAGATATGGCAAAAGTATAGCAAGTACAATCCCTGACAAAAAGAGAGATAACAAACCGTAAAAAATACCCTTTTTGTAAGTAATAACGCATATAGGTACGGCCATCAAAAGAAGTCCCAAAAAACCTAAAGTTGGGACATAAAAGCCAAACAAAACAAAAAAAACAACTAAAGATGAGGCTAAGACTGTTTCAACAGCATCAAAGTTTTTCTTAAACAAATAGCCTCCTCCTAAATATTTAGAGTAGTTAGCAAAGAACTTAGAACATAACGAACATGTTCTAAAAATCTATGACTAACTACCCCTAATCAATTCTTAATCGACGGTAAAGGGCAGTAGAGCAATCATCCTTGCCCTCTTAATAGCTCTTGTGAGCTGCCTTTGATGCTTAGCACAAACTCCTGTTGCCCTTTTGGGTAAAATTTTGCCCCTATCACTTAAGTACTTTTTTAAACGGTTTATGTCCTTATAATCAATGTATTTAACCTTTTCGGCGCAGAAAGAACAAGCCTTTCGCCTAACTCTTTTTCTCGTGTTTTGCAAAGCCAATTAAAACCCTCCTTAAAAATTCAAAAGATTACTATCCTCTTCAAAACACCTTAAACTTACTAAATTAGATATTAAAAGGGTGAGTCCCCTTTTGAGAAATCATCATCAAAGATAAAGTCATCTAAATCTGCACCCTCATCTACAATTTCAGACTTTTGGGCGTTTTCTTGCTTTGAAGTCAAGAGCTGAACACTATCCGCAACAACCTCAGTAACAGTCCTCTTAGAACCATCCTTTGCTTCATAGCTCCTATTTTGCAGCCTACCTTCTACAAGAAACAGAACGCCCTTTCTCATATAATTACTGGCAAATTCAGCTGTAGCACGCCAAGCAACTATGTTAAAAAAATCGGCATTTACGTTACTACTAGAATTTTTTCTGTTAATTCTATTAACAGCAATAGTCAAACTTGCCACCGGAACCCCATCTGCAGTATACCTAAGCTCAGGATCCTTAACGAGTCTACCAACCAAAATAACTTTATTGAACCTGCTCATCTGAATCAGTCTCTCCTTCTTTTGACTGATTATCCTCCTTTTCGGCACTTATAGCGGCTTTTTGAAGGATATCTGGTTTCTTAACAATCATATGACGCACAACAATTTCGTTGATCTTCAAAATTCTGTCAACTTCAGCTACAACAGATGCTGGCAGTTTAAATTCCTCATAGAAATAAATAGCTTCGCGCAAATTGTTAATTGTATAAGCTAGTCTCTTTTTCCCCCAATTTTCACTTTTTAAGAGTTCTCCAGAATTTTTTTCAATCAGGTCGTGAATACGTTTCATCAACGCATCAATCTTCTCTTCTTCAGCTTCAAGATTAAACAAAACTACCAACTCGTAAATCTTTAAATTTGTCAACAACACACCTCCCTATGGGTTTTGCCCTTTATATGGGCAGGGAATAATTATGGCGGAGAGGGAGGGATTCGAACCCTCGAGACGGTTTTTTGCCATCTACCCGCTTTCCAGGCGAGCCTGTTCGGCCACTCCAGCACCTCTCCAAAAAAAGCAAAACATATTATAACACAGTTACAAACATAGAGAAAATATAAAAAAATTTAGTCAAAATTAACCCTTATTTTTCCAAAAAGAGCCAAATTTGAATCAATTACACAAACTATACCCAAAATTGGTATGTTTAGATCATATACCATCCTTTTATATTTGTCCAAAATCCTTTCAAGATCTTTAGCAGTCTTAATTTCGTTCCCTATCCTTGTAGCAGCTGCATCCGAGAGAGCACAGTTATTGCTTATTACTATTGTAGCAGAAGTCCTTCCAAAGGAAAGAGATGGACCAATAGTTGCAGAGGAGGTAGCAACACCAATGGGTGCGGGATCCTTGCCTTGATCAACAGTTATGATAATCTTGTCCTTAAAAATCTCATCGTCAGTGTAAACTCTTATGTTTATGGGATCTTTCTTATAAATGAAGATATCTCCCCCATTTTCAACTACTATATCCTCACCACAAAAAAGTTTTTCACCAAGAACTTGGGCTATGGCACCAGCTACACACGCCATAGGTCCGACATTCATAATTTTTGAAAATTTTTTCATCATTCTTACGATATACGGTTCGTTTGGTATATTTTCCAGTGGAATTAGGGAACTTTTGAAAAAACTTTCTTTTTTTATGTGTTCAATAATATCTTTTCTGAGTTGCAATACAATATCTCTTACGTTATAATTTCTATTTTTAGAAAGAATTAAAATTTTTGATTCTTCAGCATCTATAAAGGTAGAATCTAGATCCTTTCTTAAACTTTCAATATAAAATCTTCTTTTATAATCTAAATACACTATCTATCTAAATTATTTTCATATATTAAATCTAACATGTAGGATGTCCCCATCCTTCACTATATATTCCTTACCTTCCAACCTTAAAAGACCTCTTTTCTTTGCCTCATTCATAGACCCACAGTTTATAAAGTCATCATACGAAATAACTTCCGCTCGAATAAAACCTCTTGCAATGTCAGAGTGAATTTTTCCAGCGGCATCCAGAGCACTCGATCCCTTTCTTATTTGCCAGGCTCTAACCTCATCGTGTCCAACTGTAAAAAAGGTCATATAACCCAAAAGATCATAACACGCTTGAATAAATCTCTCCAAACCAAAATTCTTTAACCCAAAACTTAAAAGCATCTCTTTAGCCTCTTCGGTTTCAAGAGCTGACAATTCCTCTTCTAACTTTGCTGAAATTGCAAGAACCTTAGTGTTGTTTCCAAGAAATCCCATGAATTCATCTTCGATCTCTTTCGTATTAGCTAAATCTGCCTCACCAATATTAAGCAACAGAAGAAATGGCTTAAGTGTCAAAAATGAATAATGCCTTAAATACGAAGTCTCCTCATCTGAAAGCTCTACGTCTCTAAAAAGCCTTCCTTCTTCCAATATTGGTAGGGCTTTTTTAAGAATTTCTATCTCCTTTTCTTCTCGACTATTTTTTTTCAGGCCTTTTATTGAAGTTTTTATCCTTTTTTCTACAATTGCAATATCCTCAATAATAAGTTCTTCTAAAAATTTTTTTATATCACGCTTCGGATCAATATCTGGATATATATATGGATAGGATAAAATATCAAAAGATCGGGCTACAAAGGATATAACATCTGTATTCCTCATTTCACTTATTAACTTAGGCTCTATCCTTTTTCTTAAATCAAAAGCTGGCAGCTCTTTTATTGTTATAAAAGCTGGAGTTTTTTTTACAGGTTCAAAAATTTTATTCAAGGTTTCAAGCCTTTCATCAGGAACAGGTATTCTACCTTCGTTTTCTAATTTCTGGCCGCTACTTCTCTTTAACAAGAGATTTACAACTGTGGTTTTCCCAGAGAAGGGAAAAGCGGTTATTCCAACCAAATTACTTCACCTCATATTCAAGTGTCGATACTTCCTTACCGTTAACTAACAGAGAAACTTTATATTTTCCTACAGGCCAGCTTTTCCCTGGATTGAGTGCAACATTCGTAATCCACAGTTCCTCAGGCTTTTCGACAACTTCTGAGACTTCTGAGAAGGTAGTAGGCTCTTGATCTATGTATTGGAACCTTGCAACCAATTTATCTCCCACTGTTGCATCGGTATATTCTACCCAATAGTACAATATAGGCCAATCTTGTGGAAAAATTGTCAATTTCTCAAAACTTTCTGGGTCTTGGTTGTTGGGAGCCATTTTAGATATTCCTTGATCAACTACCTTAAAAGCATAAGCATTTGTAGGAAAAAGCAATAGGCTGAAAATCAAGAAAAAAGCAGAAAATAGAAAAATACTTTTTCTTAAGAACTTTAAAAACAACAAAATTTCATTCCCTCCTTAAAATTTAAGTTTAAAAAAATTATCAACATAACAAATTATTACTCATCTTCCAAAGTTTGCGAAAGCATTTTAACAAACATTTGAGCTAGATATGGATCAAACTGCGTGCCACTACACCTACTTATCTCCGCAAGAGCATCCACTTTGTTCATACCCTTCCTATACGGTCTATCTGAAGTCATAGCCTCAAAAGAATCAACAATAGAAACTAACTTAGCAAGAAACGGTATCTCATCTTGACTTAAACCGTATGGGTATCCTTTTCCATCAAATCTTTCATGATGGTACAAAACAATTTCCAAAAGCCCTGGCATAAGCTCTTCTTTGATAGATTTTAATATATTATATCCAACAACTGTATGAGATTGCATTAATATATACTCAGTTTGAGTTAATTTCCCAGGTTTCTTAAGCACGTTATCTGGAATCCCAACTTTGCCTATGTCGTGAAGCAGAGCACCAAAACCTAAAACGTCTATATCTTTTTTATCAAGTTTTAAATATTTTCCAAATTTTACTGAAAAGTCGCTAACTCTTTTAGAATGCTTTGCAGAAAAGGGATCTCTTGCATCCAACGCCTGCGCTATACTTTCAAGCGCTTCCCTATAGAGATCCTTTGAGTGTTGAATAGAAAAGGTTATTTCAATCTTCTGATTTAGAATATCATTTAAGTTCATAAAGAATTCAGAGTGAGCCGCCTTGATATCAAATGCCTTTAAATATACAATTATATTAGCATATGGCTTATTATAAATTCTCACAGGCATTATTGCTATTCTTGTTGTATCAGAGGGTAAATTTGGACAGTCTAATCTCTTTACTGGCAAAATTCTAAAGGAATTAAATGGCACAGAATAAATACAAGTTTTAGGCGTATCGTTATAATTAAATTCATCATTCAAATATATGCACCTTGCATCTAATACAAAGTTCAAGTTGTCAACCAAAAAGTTCATAGCTAAATTAATAGTATCATCAATACTCTCCATTCCAGAAAGCCTTATTGAAACGTCCCTAAAAAATGAATTCATCTTTGTAGAATCCTCTAGTATTTCCTCTCTTTCAATTCTAGACAGGTAGAGAGAAATCATATCTGATATCCTTATTAGAAATTCTCTTTGTTCTGACTGAAATACATATGGCCTGTCAAAAAATAATAAAAGTGTGCCAATAGGGATCTCATTAGAATTTAACGGAGAACAAATAACAGAGCAATAACCGCTTTTTAGTATCTCATCTGTGTATTTTAAAACTGGATTAGCACGTAAATCAAAAACTACAGAAACCCTTTTATTAAGGAAAACCTGTTGGCCAATCCAAAATTTTGGTATTTCAAGTTTGAGAAGCTTTGAATAAAGACTTTCACTTAAATTGCCCACAAAATTATTAATTATAAAATTTTGTCCACAAGAATCAATCGAAAATAATATTACAACTTTAGCTTGAGTTATTTCTTTAACTAGTTCAATAGATCTTTCAATTATCCTTTCTTTAGAGTCAAAACTATTTATATACGAAGCTACCTTCATTAAAACAGAATTGTTCTGTGCAACAAATCTAATTTCCTCCTCAGTAGCCTTTAACTGCTGTTGGGCAGCATAAAATTCATCAAGCATAACCTGAAGAGAAAATGAAAGCCTTGCGATTTCATCCTTACCCTCAAAAATCGTAAATGCCTTGCCTGATATTGGATTCTTGGAAATTTTTTCAGCCTCATCCGCCAGGTGTTCTAAGGGATAAGAAAGGTATTTGCCTACAATCAATCCAAAATAGCCCGCCAAAATAAGTAGAACAATGATTGGGAAGAAAAAATTTAAGATAAGCTTTTCAATTTTAGCAGTTATTTCGTAATTAGGATATCCACCAATAATAAAAAAGGGGGTATAATCTATCTTTTTCGAAAACATGGTAAACCGTACACCATCAATATAAGTCATGAAAAAATTGTTATTAAAAAGGTTTTCTACAGGAAAGTTAAATTTAATTGGATGATATAAGCTAATCGAGTCCATTTTCCCTGAGATGATAAAAAACTTAAAAGGTGCCTCAACTCCCTTGTTGATTTCGTCAGACAAGTAGTCAAACCATTTAGGAGATAGCGATGTAATAACAAAGCTATTAATATTATCATTACGACCAAAAATAGGATGAGTAGCTACAATCATATCCTTTGAATCGAGTTGAACTGGCCCAAACATTAGAAACGATCTGTTTTCTAAAACGGTTTTAAAGTATGGCCTTTGTGAGATGTTTTCGTGTTGAGATATAACCCCCTTTTCCCTATCTACACCTAAGATCACATCTCCCTTTGTGTTAACGACTAGGACTGAGTTAAAGGCTTGATTGTTGGATAAGAAGTTTTGCAAACTTGTGTAAGTATTCTTTCCAAAATCGACTCCTGCCAAATTTGAACTTAAGTTATTTAAAGGGAGAAATATATCAGTTGAAATTTTCGAATTTATAAAATTTGATTCAATCTCTAAAACGCTCTTGAAATTAACGTTCAAAAATTCTCTGTAACTTTTAGACTGTTCATAAACCATAAAAATAAAGTTCAAAAGGATTATAATTAAAGTCAATCCGATAAAAACAAGGCTCATCTTCTTATAAAGTTTGAGCCCTGTCCAAAAACGCTTCAAGTAATTCAAAAAACCTTTAAAATATGCGATAAATGACAATAAACTTATCCACTTTGAAATAAAATTAAATTAAATAGTGAATCACTTTATTTTAAAGTATACTTGAAGCAACATCCACACCTGATTCCTTAAATATCCCAAAACGCTTTAATATATTTTCCAATGCACTAAGAAGATATAAAACGTTTTGAGGCCTTGCAGACTCGGCCATAGTTCCAAACCTAGCAATCTTTCCTTTCAACTGAGCAATCCCTAAGGCTATTTCAATGCCAAATTCTTCCAATAATATTTTTCTTAATTTCACATCTTCAATCTCAGGAGGTAGGTAAATTGCAGTTACTACTGGATTTTGAACATCCCTTTGTGCAACAAATTTAAAGCCCATAACCTCAAGTCCCTTTTGCAGAGCTAACCCAATTTTTCTGTGCCTCTCAAATCTGTTTATTAAACCTTCCTCAATTATAAGATCAAACCCCTTATTACATGCATAAAAGAGATTCACAGGGGGTGTATGGTGATATACCCTTTCCAACCAATATTTTTTTATGAGTCTGAGATCTAGATAATAGTTTCTAGGTTTCAAGGACTCCAAAACACTCTCGGCTCTTGGGCTAAAACTGATAGGAGCTACTCCTGGTGGACAACCAAGGCACTTTTGCGAACCGCTGTATACTATATCAATTCCCAATTCGTCTACAGGAACATTAACACCACCAAGTGAGGCAACAGTATCAACCAAAGTTAAAACTTCATACTTTTTGCAAATGTCCATAATATCTTTTAGAGGTTGAAGCACACCTGTAGAGGTCTCTGCATGAACACAAGCAAAAAGCTTGGGCGAAAAACCCTTTATAGCATTTTCTACGTCGTTTGGATCAAGTGCATTTCCTTCAGGAGCGCTAACAACCTTTACCTCACAGCCAATTCTTTCTGCAATAATTCTTATCCTCTCACCAAAATGTCCTATTATCCCAACTAAAACTTTATCGCCTGGATCAAGAAAATTGATAAGTGAAGCCTCCATACCAGAAGTTCCGGTACCTGGCAAAAGCATACAAGTATTTTTAGTCTGAAATATTGTTTTAAGTTGATCCTGCAATCGATCTAATAGGGCAAAAAAAGATGGGTCAACATGACTTACAAGCGGTTTAGCCATAGCCAAAAGTACTTCAGGATGAACTTCAGATGGGCCAGGACACATTAAAATACTTTTTCTGTTCATTGCGATTTGACCTCCTTAGTCAAACAAAGTCTTGTTTCTATTCTTAATTTTAGTTTTTTTTAACGATTTTGTAGAATTTAAATTCACAGAACTTTCTGAAAAATCTTTCAATCTCTCTGAATTCTTTTTATTTTTTGAAATTTCAAACATCTCAAAAATCTCATTTGGCGATGTAGAATCAAATGGGCTTTTGTCGTATCTTATCCTCTTTGCTCTAGGAAATCTAAGTGCAAAACCTGTAGCTGCTGATAATTCAGTTAAGTTTTCGTTTAATTCACCTCTACCGACAGTATGCACAGGACTTACAGTTATTTCATCAGCCTCAACTTCAACCACTATTTTTGGTTTCACCCAAATGTCAGGGGTTATTTTTGAGATGTAATTGCTTGGTTTGGAATTTACTCTTATTTCCTCAAGGTTTTTAAGAAGCTCAACCCATTCTTCCTCAGTAAATCCTGAACCCAACTTTGCTATTGTTTCAAAACAATCCTTTTCAGGATTATATAATCCTATTAGTAAAGAACCTATTCCTAGTTTGATTCTCTGTCCTTTTCCATAAAAGTATCCCATAATAACAGCATCAATAGTATCTGAAAGAATTGACTGCTTTATAGATCTCTTAAGTTTTATCCAGTTAAAATTCCTTGAACCTGCTTGATATACTCCATCTAATCTTTTTACCATCACTCCTTCCATGCCTTCAGAAACATATTTTTCAAATAAATTCCTTATCATCTCAGGGTTATCAACCTCATATGAATCAGCTATTACAATAGTGTCATTTTTGGCTATGACTTCGTTTAAAATTTTCTTTCTCTCAAACAAAGGATGTGAGGTAATATCGAGATCGTCTTTATAAAGCAAATCAAATATTTCTAACCTCAACGGAAATTTTGCTGCAATTTTCAAAATGTTATGTTTTCGCTTCCTCTGAACAGTTATTTGAAAGGGCATGAAGCGAAGAGTCTTGGGGTCAAAGCTAATTGCTTCACCCTCAAAAATACAATTTTTTGCAGTGCAGCATTTTATTGTAGCCTCAACAATCTCTGGAAACATATAAGTATTATCTTCAAGGTTTCTTGAATAGATTTTAACTTTATCGTCAATTTTGTGTACCTGACATCTAAATCCGTCAAATTTTGGTTCTACAATACATCTGCCAAGTTTATTGAAGATCTCTTCTGGGCTCTCCATCCTTTCAGCCAATGCCATTCTTATAGGATTTCCAACAATTGGGTGCACAAAATCAAGGGCCTCTTCTCCATCTTTAAACAAGATATATGCCACATAACCAAGGTCAGAGGTTAAGTTATAACATCGCTCAATCTTTGGTTTTAGATCCTTGCTCTTGACTTTAGCAAAAGATAAAGCTTCTATTACAGTGGCGTCCTGAGCTCCCAATCTAAGCCTACCAAGTATGATCCTTACTAAATATAGTGCCTCAAGTGAACTCGACTTATCGAAAATCTCAGTCAAGAGCTCTATCTTTTTGTCTTGAGAATTGGGTCCTGAGGTAGCAGCTATAGTCTTAAGATAGTTAAAGACATCATAGAGGCTTAAACTACTGTTTTTTTCACTTACTATATTTTTTGCTACCAATCCAAGATCTCCTAATTCTTTATACATATCTTCTATCTCAACCCTAAACCCACCGTAAATCCTAAACAAAGACTCAATGATAAATTTTTCACCAACGCCAAAATCAACAGCATCAAAGGATGGTCCTGTTCTTCCAGATAGAAGATAAATTGCAATTTTGATATCTTCAGGAGAAATCCTCTCAAAATATTCTGCTAATATTTCCATCATTTTTAGTCTTGATGTCTCTTTCTCAAGCTTTTCAAAAACTTGAGCTAAAGAAACAAAGCTAGAACTTGTAATCCGACTAGATTCATCTTTCGCTAAGTTGTTGGTTTTTTTTATTTCTTTTGACATTTATTAACCTTTTTTACAATAAATTTTTTAGAAATATTACTTATTATTTTCAACATTAGCTTCCTTTATTACCTTTTCAGCAACTAGGGGTGGCGCCTCTTCAAAGTGATCAAATCTTGTCACAAACGAACCTCTACCCTGAGTAATAGATCTTAAATCCATCGCATAACTTACAATTTCACTTTGGGGTACATAGGCCTTTATTACGGTTTCTGAATCCTTCAAAGAATCCATTCCCTGAATTCTTCCTCTCTTTGAATTTAAATCTCCTAAGACGTCGCCAGTAAAGTCTTTCGGGACTGTTACTTCAATATAATTTATAGGTTCTAGTAAAACTGGCTTTGCCTTTTCCATAGCTTTTTTGAAAGCAAGATGCGCAGCCATCTTGAAAGATAATTCGTTAGAATCTACCTCGTGGTAAGAACCATCTATTAAGATTGCCTTAAGGCCTATAACAGGATAACCAGCCAAATATCCGTTGCTCAAGACTTCACGAAGTCCCTTCTCTACAGCTGGCACGTACTGTTTTGGAACAACTCCTCCTACAATTTGGCTCTCGAAAACAAATTCTTCTTCGTAACTAATAGGCTCAAATTTTATTATGACATGACCGTATTGACCGTGTCCACCAGTTTGTTTTTTGTGTTTCCCTTCTGCTACAACTGGAATCTTGATAGCCTCCCTGTAAGCGACTTTCGGCTTTACAAGAGAACCCTGTACCTTAAACCTTCTCTTTACCTTCTCCATTAGAACGTCCATCTGAATATCTCCTAATCCACCTAGTAAAAATTCACCTGTCTCAGGGCTTTTCCCATAAAACATCGAGGGATCTTCTTCGATAAATTTCATAATTGCAGAACCTAGCTTATCCTCATCTCCTTTTACTTTAGGGTAAACTCCCATATAAAAGGTTGGTTTAGGAAAATCTATCTTTTCTGGTTCACATTTAAGTTTAGACCTAGAAAGTGTATCATTAGTAGTTGTAAACTGGAGTTTAGAAAAGGTAATTATATCACCACAATCAGCTTCCTTAGTAATAGTTGGTTCTTTACCAAACGGAAAACTAACACTAGCTATTCTCTCTTCTTGTTGTTTTGTAACGTTATACAAAACAGAATCTCCTTTATAAGAACCATTTAAAATCTTTGCAAAACTCACTTTTCCAACAAATGGGTCAAGCACTGTTTTAAAAATTTGTATTATAAGGTCAGAATCAGCGCCAATTGAGAAATCCTTTTCTTCACCATCACAATAAAGTCTTATAACTTCCCTTTCGTTATAACTTGGGAAATAGTAACCAAAAGCTCTAACTAATTGTGCTATGCCATAACCTTTTACAGAAGAAACAGGCAGTACTAATGCAGTCTTTCCTTGTTTTACTGCATTCTTCAAACTAGTAACGATTTCTTCTTCACTTAAGTCTATCCCAGCCAGATATTTTTCTAATATTGCATCATCACCTTCAGCTGCAGCTTCTTTAAGCCTTTCTTGTTCTTCTTCGATTTTTGATTCCAGTTCCTTAGGATATGAATCCTCAATATGAAATTTGAAATCAGCATCGTAAACTATACTTTTTTTACTCATTACATGAACCATGCCTGTAAACTCGCTTGCATTACCAAAAGGCAGATACATACAGGCAAAGTTAAATCCAAAAGATCTTGACCTTAGTTCATTTATAGCATTGAAAAAATCCGATCCCTCTTTGTCCATTTTGTTTACCGCTATCATAAAGGGTTTTGGGTTACTCTTAAGTCTCTTTAGGATTTTTTCAATTCCTACCTCAAGCGAACTCGTAGCGTTTACCACCAAAACCAGAGCATCTGATACGCTTTCTGCGGCTCTAACATCACTTTCAAAATCAAAGAAACCTGGTGTATCTATAATGTTATACTTCACATTCTCCTCTTCAAAACTCACAACAGAAAGTGCAAGAGTCATCTTCCTTTTTATTTCTTCCACATCATAATCCGTTATTGTATTCCCCGCATCTACCGAACCCAATCTTGAAATTTTTTTAGCATGAAACAAAAGTGCCTCAGTTAGCGATGTTTTCCCTGCCCCAACGTGAGAGGCCAAACTGATTGTTTTGATAGTTTTCCCCATATTACCATCCCTTTCAAATTTTATTAAAATTTTAATTTATTAATTTATATTAATTTCAAAATTTAAAAGTGAGATTCTTTATATTCTGCATATTTATAAATTCCCCAAAGAGTAAGATGAGGAAAGTACGGCCACGACAGTTCGCTTTCAAAAAACCTTGCACTTCCACCAGTTAAAACAGTTGTAAATTCACCAAATTTTTCATGCCATGACCTAACAATACCCTCAAGCCCAAAAACTGTAGAATAAAATATACCGTTATTTAGCGCATCGCTTGTATTCTTTGAAGGAACATTTTTATGGCTTATAGCAATATCCACTTTTGGCAGTTGTGGCAAAAATATAGCCATTGATTTACAAATTAAATCCAATCCTGGCATTATAAAACCACCTTTATATACATTATCCTTCATCAAGTCAACTGTAATTGCTGTTCCCATGTCCACAACGCAAACCTTATCCCCATAGAAGAGTGATGCTCCAAGAGAGTGCAACAATCTATCTATGCCTATCATATCTATGTTATACTCAACCTCAATTATGCCAACAAGATCCTTTGGTCTAATAATATTTACAAAAAAGGATCGTGAATTTAAAAAGGATAAGACTTGCTCTTCGATAGCCAAATTTACTGAAGAAACAAAACATACAGTTTTGTTATCAATCATGTTCTCTTTTAACCAATTATCAAGTATATGAGTTTTCAATTTGTTATCAACAAAAATTTTATCTAGCCCGAGAGCACAGTAGTACTTCATGCACGAATCTTCAAAATAAGAACATTTAAGTCTAGAATTACCTATATCGAAAGCCAATATTGCAAACTTTTTTTCAGTAGGTACATATCTATCATTAAATTTTCTAATACCAATTTTCACAAAATATCAGTCGCCTCTTTTAAAAGTTAACTTATATGAATGTAACAATGTCATCAAGTACGATATCGTTGACTCAGCCCCCATATTTTTGTTAACGCCTTGTGGCTCCAAACCATCATAACAGCCGCCAGTTTCAACCTTTGCAACGGGGCAAAATGAGTCGTTCTCCCCCAAAAACCACCTTAAAGCTTTCATTGCAGTATTATAAAAGTATTTATCACCAGTTTGAAAATATGCATCTATACAAGCGCAAGAAATGCTGCTTAGTTCTATTGGTTGTTGATCAAATTGAGCCTTTTGTGCACCTCTTGGATACCATCCTCTATTTCCTATAATGCTCAGGTATTCAGTTTCCGGATTTGTCTGAATCTCAATAAGCCACTTTAAGCTTTTGATACCCAATTCAATCATCTCATCGTTACCTAATTGTTGACCAGCTCTAATTAAGGCTTGTGGTTGTCTTGCATTGTCATAGGTTAAGATGTCCTCAGGAAAAATCCAATCATCAGAAATATTACTCTTATAAAGAGCAAATAACTTATCAGAAAGATCAATCAAAATATCTTTGATTTCTTTTGCCCCAGGATATGTTCTAACAAATTTATCGCATGCTATAATTGAGAGACTAATTCCTCTTACTGAAGTAAAATTCACAACTTGTTTAATACCCTTTTCGAAAATAGTAGCACAAATAGGGATTAATTCTGGCACTGCTGGCCATTGTATGGCGGTGGATAATGCAAGGAGAGTTCTAGCATGAGCATCTTCGCTAAAATCATCGATCCAAGTTCTGTCATATCTTAAGAAGTTCAAAAATTTCCCACTTTTCTCATCAAACGCATTGTGAATAAAGGACAAAAATCGATACAAGAGGTATAGTATGCTCTGATCCTTGAAAAGTTCATAATATAAAATAAGTGCCATAAAAGCTCTGGCATTATCATCAATACAATAACCGTGATTCCTATTCGGCATATTATACAAAGCGTGTTGCAGTATACCTGTTTCATCAGTTAAGAATTTTAAATGCGCAAGGTGAACAGGAGGAAGTTTTATCTGAAGATTTTCTTTCTCAAATATATCCTTCTCTAAAACGTAGACAAAATTCTTTTCTTTTGAATAAGACCTAATTGCCTCATCAAAAAGTTCAAGATATTCTCTAGAAACATTCTTCCATATCATCTTCCTGCCAAAATCATAGGCATTCTTTCTTAACCTATTTCTATAAGGGACATCAGTTAAAAGCCTTCTTAAAGCGCTAGACAAAGCATCGCTATCTCTAAAGGGGACAAGAATACCTCTTTCGTCTTGCAACATCTCTTGAGCGTACCAATAGGGAGTAGAAATTATAGCCTTTCCAGCAGCAATAGCATAGGTTAGAGTTCCTGAAACTATCTGCTCTATAGATAGATAAGGTGTTAGATATATATCAGCCATAATCAAAAAGTTCATTAGCTCTTCAAATGACACATACCTATCGATAAAAATTACATTATCGGCTATACCTTCTTCATACGCTAACTTCTGTAACCCAACTCTATAACTTTCACCATAAATCCTTTTTACTTCTGGATGCGTAGCGCCTAATACTACATATACGGCATTCGGATAATCATTATGAACCTTACTAAGCGCCTCTATTCCATATTCAATTCCCTTGCTAGGCCCTAAAAGACCAAAGGTCAGTATAACAGTTTTTCCTTCAAGATTTAACATATCTTTGTAGTAAGATGGATCCATAAATGGAACATCTGGAGCTCCATGATAAATCATAGATATCTTTTCAGTAGGAATTCTGTAAACTCTTTCTAAAATCTCCTGAGCCTTTTGAGCACAAACAACAATTCTTGATGAGAGGGCACAAACTTCCTCTAAGACCTCTTTCTGATATTCTGCTGGCTTTTCTAAAACAGTATGCAACGTTGTTACAACAGGTTTTTTCAAATTTTTTAAAAAGTCAAGCACATAAGAGCCGTGCTCGCCTCCATATATTCCAAATTCATGTTGAAGGCTTACTACGTTGACGTTTGAAATATTTATAAATTCAGCTGCTTTTATATAATCTGTTTTAAACTTTTCTCTAATATCAAAGAAAACTTCCTTCGGATATGAGTAGACCCCATTCGACATAGCAACTACCCTGACATATCTATTTTCAAAGGCATCATCTGGATACCATTCTGCAACAGATTTTGCAATATCATTGGTAAACGTAGCAATTCCACAAAGCCTAGGGATATACGTACCAACAAAAGCCACATTAAAATCAGGCGTTATGCCTTTTGAAGTACCTCTCATAGCGAATAGAAAGTCCTTCCAATTCTTTGGTCTTCCTTAATAAAATCAAGAATATCATCTATAGTCGAGAAGGCTACACAAGTTGAAGTGTCTGCACCTCCATAATAAAGCTTTATCTCCCTTGTCTGGTCATCGCAAATAGCGCCGCATGGAAAACATACCCCAGGCACATCACCAATCAATTCGTATGGAGTTTCAGGAGCGAGCACCCATCTGTTGGTTCTACAAATGAGTTTTGTAGGATCGTCTAAGTCAAACAAAGCCAATCCTACCCTATAAAGAGAACCAGAAGCAGTTGTTCTAACACCATGATAGATTAAAAGCCACCCTTCAGGCGTTTCAATCGGTGGTGGTCCCATACCTACCCTTGTACAATCCCACCAACCCTCGCGAACAGGAATAATACAAGTATGATCTCCATAATGCTTCAAATCAGGAGTAAAGGAAAGCCATATTTCTGCTCTTCCTCTCGCATATGGCCTATGAATCAAAGCCCATCTGCCATTGAATCTTTTTGGATAGAATGCACCGTCTTTATTGTCCGGATAAAATAGATTTCCGTGTCTACAAATTCTCTCAAAGTCTCTAGTGGTTACCAAAGAGAGTTGCGGTCCACCCGGCGCAAAGGAAACATATGTTAAATAATATTGTTCGAACTCCTCCATATACGTTATTCTTGGATCCTCTAATCCCCAAAACTGCTCTCCCATCTGTGGTTCATGAATCATAAAGGGCTTATCATCAATTTTCCAGTTGTTAATACCATCTTCGCTAAAAGCTCTTATAAGGTAAGAAAAACCTCTTTGTTCTTCAACCCTTAAAACAAGAATAATTTTATTTTCGAACTTTGCAGCAGCAGGATTGAACACAGTATGTGCTTCACATGAAATATCTTCTGCTGTAATGATTGGATTGCCTTCATATCTTTTAAAAAGAGCATGAGTACCCATAAATCACCCCATCTTTGCTGATATGTGATAGAATTAATTAATTTTATCATATATATTAAAGTTATATTAAAGTTGAGAGTTTATTCTTTCAATGATAATTAGAAATCGCAAAAGCAAAATGCAAAAGTAATTCAAGCATCCTTTTAAAAACAATACTTTTGCTGCCTACTACCTCAGCAAGATATTCGGGATATTATATAAACCGACTAGTCGGTTTACAAAAAATGAATATATTGTTATTATATTCGTATGAAGACAAAAAAATCTTCCAATACAAAAAACAAGATATTGAAAAGTGCCCTATCTCTTTTTTCAAACAAGGGATATCACTCTACAAACGTTGATGAGATAGTCGAAAATGCAAATACCTCTAAGGGAGCATTTTACTTTCACTTCCCAGGGAAAAGAGATCTAGTAATAAAACTGGTAGAAGAATTAAGCGATCAATTGGTCAAGAAAATAGAACACAAAGCTAAAGGGAGCAATTTCGAAGAAATTTTTAAATCTGCTCTGAAAGAGGGTTTTAGAATACTAGAAAAATACAAAGAACTAACAAAGTTTGTATTTATTGAAACCTTTAGCCTTGGCCCACAGTTCGAAGAAGAAAGATTTGTCATCAGAAAAAAATTGGAAAAGTTGTTTTACAATATGCTTTCTGACCAAGAAATGGCGGAAAACGAAAAGCACATTCTAATAACCATCATTGTAGGATCAATTACAGAACTTGTCATAGATTCAATTGTAAACGATAAATCCTTACTTGATTTATCAGATATGTTTATTGAAAAACTATTAAAGTTAATAAAAAAATAACTAATTTTAGGAGGTTTTTTAATGAAATTAACAATTGCACACAGCCCGGATCCGGACGATGCCTTTATGTTTTATGCGTTAACTCATGGGAAAATTTCATCAAAATACGAGTTAGAAGAAACACTATCAGATATAGAAACCCTTAACAAAGAGGCAAAAAATGGCAAGTATCACATTAGCGCAATTTCTTATCACGCTCTTCCATATGTTACAGATAAATACGACCTTATGAGTGTAGGCTCAAGTGTAGGAAACAAATACGGTCCAATACTTATCTCTAAAAAACCTCTATCAACTCTTGAAAACAAGGTAATCGCGCTTCCAGGAGAGCTAACTACAGCAACCTTGGTCTTTCGCATATATTCACAAAATCACAAAGAGGTGTTTGTTCCATTCGATCAAATAATGGAGAAAGTAATAAATTCAGAAGTAGATGCAGGATTACTAATTCATGAAGGGCAACTTTCGTACAAAAATATGGACTTGAAAAAGGTAGTAGACCTTGGAGAATGGTGGTATGAGAAATATAAATTGCCCTTACCTTTAGGCGGAAACGTAATTCACAAAAGTTTGAAAAGCGAAAGAAATACGATAACTAACCTCTTGAGAAAGTCTATAGAGTGGGGCAAAGCAAATCCTAACGAAGCACTAGCCTACGCCATGAAATACGGAAGAGATCTAAATCTCGAAATGGGAGAGAAGTTTGTAAATATGTACGTTAATGATTTTACGGTAAAGTTTTCGGAAAGTTTATATAAATCTTTAAACGTATTATACAAACTCGCATATGAAAAATCTTTAATTCCTTGTATTCCTAATATACCAGAGGATATATTAAATGAATAGTGTAGCATTGAAAGATTTATTGAATAGCCCTCTAGATCTCTTTAATGAAGCACATAAGAAAAGGTTTTCTCTCTATGGCAAAAACGTTTTCTTCGCAAAAAATATACATCTAAACCTGACCAATATTTGTATAGAAAGATGTGGATTCTGCCCTTTTGCTAGAAACAAAGGTGATTTTGACGCATACAAGTTAACGCCAGATGATGTCGTCCTAAAACTTAAAGATTTACGCTGGTTAAGCGAAGTTCATATTACTTCAGGACTTAATCCAGATTTAAAGTGGAAAGAAGTTCTTAAAATTTTAGATTCCATCAAAATGACGTTACCAAAAGTCACCATAAAATCTCTTACTGCAGTAGAAGTAGAGTTCTACGCAAAGGAAGAAGGTAAACCAATAGAGAAAATAATAGAAGATCTATTAGATCACGGCAGTATATCTCTTACTGGTGGCGGAGCAGAAATATTAAAAGATGACATGAGAAAAAGGCTCCTCACAAAAAAGACATCTCCAGAAATGTGGCTCAAAATTCACGAAACTGCTCACAAACTCGGCTTAAAATCAAACGCAACGATGTTATACGGCCACTTTGAGACTTTTGAGGACATATTGGATCATTTAAACCTTATAGAGAGACTACAAGAAAAAACTGGAGGCTTCCAGGCATTTATTCCTCTAAAGTTTCAACCATTAAATACAAAGTTTCAGCACATAAAGCCAGCAACGAGCATTAAAACGCTTCAAGTTATAGCTATTTCACGTCTGGTTTTATCTATTCCCCACATAAAAGCATACTGGCCTTCAATAGGCCAAGATACAGCCCTAATGGCGCTTTGGGCAGGAGCAGACGACCTTGAAGGCACCCTGGTAGACGAGAAGATTATGCATGAAGGCGGTTCAACTGAGCCAGGAGGGCTTTCAGATGAAAGCCTAAAAAATATGATTACAGAAATTGGGCTCATACCCGTTGAAAGAAACTCTATTTATGAAAGAGTGTAATTATAAAAAACTCTTAAAACTAAAAACAGGTGATAAAAATGCCAGCAAATGAGGTTTTCTTAAGGTTTGGCTTGATAAAATTTTATAACTTCTTGCCTGTAAGACTTGGATTTGAAAAAATTGGTTATAAACTTTTTCTATCAGATCCCGCAACTTTAAATAAAATGTTATTGAACAATGAATTAGATATTGCTACTATATCATCCGTAACTTGGATTAATAACCAGGATTTACTTAAGCCAATTTTGCCCTTTGGCCTTTCTTGTTATGGTCCTGTTATGAGCACTTTTCTCATCTCAGATGAGCCAATAGAAGCCCTTGATAAAAAGATAATTAAGTTATCAAACACATCAAACACTATTAACACGATTGTAATGTGTATATTAAGAAAGTTCTACAAAATTGAACCAATTTTCTCAAGCAATTCTGACAACTTCTGTGCTCAAGTAATTATTGGTGATGATGCGTTAAACTTCATGGAGAACAAAAATAAAAATTTCATATACGATGTATCTGAACTCTGGAGAAAGCATACAAATTTACCTACAGTTTTCTCACTACTCGCTGCAAGAAAAGACATCAAAAACGATCTCTTGTTAGATTTTATAAAGGTTTATTCGCTTGCTTTAAAGTTTGCCGAAGTTGAAAAAGATAACTTAGATTGGAAATATAAAAATACATCTTTAAAAGAGTATTATTCAAATATGTCATATATTCTCGACACAAATGATTTAAAGGGTTTATTTGAACTTGAAAGATTAATAACAACATCATAGTAACCCGAGCATCTTGCTCGGGAGGTATTAATGAGTGCTTAGAGTAACCCGAGCATCTTGCTCGGGAAGTATTAATGAGTGCTTAGAGTAAACCGAGCATCTTGCTCGGGAGGTATTAATGAGTGCTTAGAGTAACCCGAGCATCTTGCTCGGGAAGTATTAATGAGTTCTTAGAGTAACCCGAGCATCTTGCTCGGGAAGTGTTAATGAGTTCTTAGAGTAACCCGAGCATCTTGCTCGGGAAGTATTAAGGAGTGCTTATGATAAGAAAACGAATAAGTGTACACGAAGCAAAAAAACTTTTTGACCTTCCGCTTTTTACTCTTGCAAAATTAGCTGACAAGGTAAGAGCTGAGTTTGGTCACAGGAAGGTAACATACATCATAGATAGAAATATAAATTATAGCAACGTATGTACTTCGAACTGTAAATTTTGCTATTTTAGCGTGCCAGTTGGAAGTAAAAATTCAATTAGGCTTTCAAAAGAAGAAATTTATAAACGAGTTGATGAAGCAGTAGCACAGAAAGCTACTCAAATTATGCTTCAAGGCGGTCTTGATCCAGAGTTTAGGCTTAAGGATATCGTTGAAATTTTTAAACACATTAAGAGAAAATATCCTAATATAGTACTTCATTCTTTATCAGCTGCAGAAATAGATCACTTTTCAAAGATTGAGCAAATCTCCTATAAAGAGGTAATAGAAAAATTAAAGGAGGCAGGACTTCAAGGACTCCCCGGCGCAGGTGCTGAAATATTGGTAGATAAGATAAGACATTCAATTAGTCCAAAGAAGATCTCATCTTCCACATGGCTACACATACACCGAATCGCTCACTATTCTGGACTGATGAGCACAGCTACTATGGTTATAGGTTTTGGTGAAACACTTGACGATAGACTTGAACATTTCAAAAAGGTAAGGAGTCTACAGGATGAAACAGGAGGGTTCATAGCATTTATCCCATGGATATTTAAATCAAAAAACAAAACAAAATGGGAAAACAAAATAGATTACCTAAAAACTTTAGCTTTATCTAGAATATTTTTTGACAATATACCAAATATAGGCGCATCGTGGTTAACTGTTGGGAAGGACGTAGCACAAATAGCCCTTCTTTGTGGTGCAAACGATTTAGGTTCCGTAATGCTTGAAGAAAACGTAGTAGCATCAGCCATGGGACAACAGCATAAACCCCAAAGCACACAAGAGCTTGAAAACATCATAAGATCAGCAAATTTCGAACCAGCACAAAGGGATGCCTTTTACAATATCATAGATGAGTAAACCTATCTAAAGCTAATTTTACAGTGCACTTCTCTTGCTACTTAAGCACTTGTTCACAAGATCCTCTACTTTTGCAATGCCAGTACAAATTACGCTGTCTGCTGCACCCCACCAAAGTCTGATATAGTCTTGTTCCATTAGAGCTGCCGAACAAAATACCACATTGGGCACATATCCAACTCTTTCCCACTCATCTTCAGGCTCAAGAATCCATTCATCAGAGACCCCCAGGATTTTAGACGGATCTTCTAGATCGTGTAAAGCTACACCTAATCTGTATACCGAACCGCTCATAGTCATATAAACCCCGTGAATAATACTAAGCCATCCCTCTTTAGTCTTGATCGGAGGGGCCCCAGGACCAACCTTTAACTCATCCCAGTGATAAGACTTCGGTTTTATCAATATGTCAGATCTCCCCCAATGCACGAGATCCTTTGAGTAGGATATCCAAATAGACCAAGGAATTATATCAGAATGTGGTCTATCTAATCTTACGTAATCATCACCAAACTTTTCTGGAAAAATCACTATATTCCTATGGTCTGCACTTGTAATAAGGGCAACTCTTTCAACTCTTTCAAAGTCTGTTGTTTTCGCCAAACCAATTCTAACGCCATATTCTGAGTACGCACTATATGTAATGTAATATACATTATCAATTTTTGTGATTCGCGGATCCTCTATTCCTGCACTTTCATATTTGGCAAAATATCCTTCTCTTTCAGGCACCATAAAAGGTTCTTTTTCAACTTCAAAATTAAAACCGTCTTTAGAAATAGCCTTACCCAAAATCGATCTACCGTTAAGTTTTGCTGCTCTAAAGATTAATATGTATTTATCCTGATAAATCGCAATAGCAGGATTGTAAACAGTTGACACCTCATAAGGTATATCATCTTTTGTAAGAATCGGATTGAATATATATCTTTTCACTACCCCCGAACCTTTATACAAATCAAGATTCACAGCTTTTGTCCTCCCTTTATTATTTACTTAATATTTTTTTATAGACACTAATATATTCATTTACCATTCTTTGAGATGTAAATCTTTCCTCTACGTGTTTTCTGCAATCTCTTCGTTTAATGTTATAAATAAGGCTAAATTTTTCTATAGCCTCTTCGAGAGAATCAACCAACACCCCAACTGATTCATTAATTATCTCTCTCATACTACCCCTATTATAAGCCAACACAGGAGTCCCACAGGCTAGTGACTCAACTACGCTTAAACCAAATGGCTCATTAAAATATATTGGATGAAGAAGGCTTACAGCGTTGGCAAGCAGCTCACCTCTTTTATCAGGGCCAACACTGCCCAAATACTCGATATCCTTTGACAAATAAGGCTCTACTTTCTCCCTAAAATAGGACTTATCTTGTATAGGACCTGCTAAAAAAAGCTTCATTTTAAGAGCCATTGCTATTTTAATAGCATCATGAGCACCTTTATCAGGATGCATCCTCCCGAAAAATAAAAGATAATCCTTAGGATGTGGATTGAATGGGAAATTTTTTATATCGATCCCATGATAAATAGTTGAAATGTAGTCAAGATCTGGATGTCTATCTGAATTTGAAATAGATACGTAGCTTACGTGCTTATTATACTTTTTATAAATAGGCAATATTTTTTCAGATGAAAATCCATGTATAGTTGTAACCATCGGAGTTTTTGTAAACCTAGAAAAACAAAGAGGCATAAAGTCAAACTGATTGTGTATTATATCAAAGTCATTTGCCATTTCAAAAACGTTAGAAATATGAAGATACTCCAAAACCTTTGGATCGGCATCTTTATCCTCTTCATAACCTCTTGGCACAACAGAAACAAGTCTAGCAGAAGTAATAGAATCTGCAGTCGCAAACAAGGTTACATCCAAACCGTTTTCTACAAGGCCTTCAGTTAAAAGTGAAGTAACTTGTTCCCAAGGTCCATAGTGCCTTGGAGGCGTCCTCCATGCTATAGGTGCTATCATAGCTATCTTCATAAGGTCACCTCGCTGTAAAGAAAGAACTTATCCATCCTTCCTTGCCATTATAAACTACCTTATACCATTCTTCACTGTCAACTTTTTGTAGATAAGAGCTTTGAAGCCTTAGTAAACCAATTGAGTCATCCTTTTTATACATCAAAGTGAGTACATCTCCTGATGCGTCATATAGCCTTAGCAATTCGCCTTCTTTAAAATTTATAAAAGAACCATCAGTATATAAGCTGAGAGCCTTTTTTAATCTGTAAAGTTTTGAACTTTTACTAATAGCCTTTTCAATAACTTCAACCTTCGTGCCTTGCTTTATCATTCCAACAACTTTAGACTCACTAGGATCAGAATACATTATAGTCGGATTCCCTATTACAATCTTCTCAGCTCTATAAACCGAAGCTGATTCATTATTAAATTGTGTAGCATTCCTATTTTCAGAAACTTGTGCGTAAACTGTTAAGGTTTTAGAAGAAATATAGTTTCCATCATAGAAAGAACGCGCCACAATTTTATATATACCTGGCCCTGGAGGAAACCATTGATAATAGAGATCTTTTGAATTTTCTTTCTTGTAAACCAAGCTACCATCTACAAGAATTTCAATTTCTTTCGGGTTAAAACCAGTTGATTGAACTTCTAAAAAGAGGCCATTTTCAATATCTTTAAGCTGTATTGAGTCTCCTTGAGGATAAATAATGTTAATACTAGGCTCACCATAAAAAATCCTACTAGGCTTATTATAAAATTTACCTGCAAAAACACAGATCGCAAATAAAATCGACAAAATTAAGATTATAATTGGAGCCCTAGACAAAAGGGGAGAAAAATACTTTTTTGAAAAGACATTTTTGTACGATATGCCTTCAGGCCTTTCGCACTTAGTATATTTTGCCAACTGGTGAAGTTTTAAAAAGGTTTCTTCATCAGAAATAGCCCGAAACGATGTCCTATCATTCAAAAAAACTATATATTCTATCAACTTTTCTTTGGAAAAGGGATGCTTTTTAAAGTTTCTCACACACTCAATATGATCTATATTGCCTTGTAAATAAATAATTTTGCCTACATTTTCCTGAGGAACGAGAATTAAGCTTGCTCCTATTGATAAGAAGTAATCTTTGTATTGTTCACTAATGATCTTAAACATCAGACAAATATAATGTTAATGCTTTATAACAATAAAATACTTCTTCACTTAAAGTATAGGTATTGAGTATCATTTTTTTACCATCAGATTTAAAAGTTATATTTTCTGTCTATAAAGCATTGCTTGTGAAATCGTAAATTCATCCGTGGTCTCTAGATTGTCACCCATTGAAAGTCCTACAGCAAGTCTAGTTAATTCAGGCATAAATCCTAACTTATCCTGTAGACTTGAAAGTCTTTCTTTTATATACAACGAGGTGGTTTGACCTTCAATACTGAAATCAAATGCAACCACAATTTCTTTAGGCCTTTTAGCACAAATCAAATCAAATAATTCCCTCATACCCGCCTTTTCAGGATCAATTCCTTCCAAAGGCACGATTAAGCTGTTTAACACAAAGTATCTGCCGTAATACGATTTAGTCGATTCTATCTTCCACATATCCCTTACATCTGCAACAACACATAAAATTTCATCGCTCCTAGATAAATCCGAACATATATCACAAGGATCTTCTTCAGACAAAGCGTTGCACTGAGAGCATTTTTTTAAATTTTTCAAATTATGCAACGCTTTAATTAGAGAAAGATTCTTATCACTACCTCTTTGAGAAATAAAGAAAGCCAACCTTAAGGCCATTTTTGGCCCAATTCCAGGAAGTAAAGACAATTCATAAGACAGATCGCTTAAGGGTTTGGGATATTTCATTAGAACAAACCAGGGAGCCCCATTTTTTGCATTTTTTTCATTCCCGCTTCCTTTACTTCATCAAGTGCATTATTGACTGCTACCATTATAAGATCCGCTAAAGTTTGTAAATCTTCTTCTTTAAGAGAGGGATCAAGGGTTATAGACTTTATCTTTTGATCGCCCGTAACAACCACCTTAACAAGGTCTCCGCCTGCCTTAGCCTCTACCTCCAAATTAGCAAGTTCTGCTTGAAATTTTTCCAACATCTGTTGAGCCTTTTTCATTCCAGGTATCATAAACACAACCTCCCTAAAATTAATTTATATCAAAGTTGCCTTTCTCAATTTTAATCGTTTTTGATCTCTTTTGCATTAAAGTGTTGAAGAATATCAGGAAAAGTTAAACCAGAAGATTTGACTTTTGATTCCCTTTTAGTTTCTTTTTCGATGAATTCGCTTGCAACTTGAACTTCAACTCCCAATTCTTTAGAAAGTTGCTTTCTTATCATCTCTCTTTCTTCTTTATTGTTGTCAAATTGTTCTTTATGCCATCTTGATTCCTTTTTTGAAAAACCAAAGATAACTTTGTTGTTTTCAAACTTAATAGGTTTAGCTGCAACATACTTCGCATGCAGCAGTTGGTTGGTGCTCTTGATTTGTTCGAGTACTTTTAAATAAGCCTTATTAATCTGATCAATAGTTAGATCTGCGCTGTGCTCTTTAGCGTTATTAAGATCAACATCTTTAATATCTTTAATATCTCTTTTTTCTACACTACTTAGGGATTGCAAATTGCTTTCACTATTTATTTTTACACTACTATTTAAAAGAGAAAATATAGCATAAACTTCCAACTCAAGTCTCATAAAAGGATTAGAATCATACTTCAAATCGTTTTTCAGACTAATAAGTCTGTCAATAAATTTTAGAGCTTTTGTATCAACGTTAATTCTTGACAAAACAAAATATATCCAAGAATCAACAATTGCAAACGGACTTATAGAAGATGTTCTTAAGGAATCCATAAGATTAACAAGCTCATTAAGATCACCTTCATATAAAAATCTCATTATATCTGAAATGATCTTATCATCAGGTATGCCAAGTACAGAATAAATATCTTCAGTTGAAAGGCTTTTCTTTTCAAAAAGCATAAAAATTTGTTGTAAATAAGTTAATGAATCTCTAACGGACCCTTCTGCTCTTCTTGCGATAGCCATAAGCAAATTTTTCTCAAGTTTATACCCTTCAAGGTTGGCTATCTTTTCAAGATAAGATGCTAAAAGTTCAGGATTAACAGGAGAAAAATCTAATCTTAAAACCCTAGAAAGAATAGTTTTTGGAACTTTGTAAGGTTCGGTTGTTGCAAATATAAAAATTGAAAAAGGGGGTGGTTCTTCAATTATCTTCAACAAGGCATCAAAAGCAGAAGGGCTTAAGCGATGCACCTCATCAATTACAAATATTCTGTACTTCGCAGACATAGGCGCAATCAAAGCCATCTCTCTTAATGCCCTTGCATCCTCCACACTGCTATGCGTTGCGGCGTCCATTTCAACATAATCAAGCGAACTCTCTAGGAATTTTTTACAAGATTCACAGTTCAAGCAGGGTTTCTTGTCTTTAGAAGTGCAATTAAGCGCTTTTGCAAATATTCTTGCAGCTGTAGTTTTTCCTGTTCCTCTCATGCCAGCAAAGAGATAAACGTGCGGAGGATCATCAAGCTTTGAAGCATTTTCTAGAACAGTCTTCACGGCATCCTGCCCAATCATATCGTCAAATGTAGTCGGTCTATATTTTCTATACAATACTTCCATAGTTATTCTGTAGAAGAAAATGGTGTCTCAATAGGCGTCGGTTTGTTTAAAAATCTCAAAATCCTTTCAGCATAAGGAGACAGCTCTTCGTTCTCCCTTCTTATTATAAAAAGCTCACGCATAACATTAAAACCTCTCACTCTCACAATCCTTAAAAGTCCTAAAGCAAGTTCTTTGCCAATCGTACACTTTGAAACAAAAGAAACTCCAAGACCAGCCGCAACTGCATGTTTAATTGCTTCTGTATTTCCTAAAACCATATTTACGTTCAAATCAGATATAGAAAGGCTTTTTTCCATCAAAGCTCCTTCCAAAACCATTCTGGTACCTGATCCCTCTTCCCTTAATATGAGCGGCTCTATCATAAGATCGGACAACTCTATGACATCTGGCCAAGGATGATGAGCAGGAACAATTAAAACAAGTTCATCGTCTCTAAATTTTTCCCTCTTAACGTAAGAACTTTTAACAAACCCTTCTATTAAACCAAAATCTATGTCTTTTCTTAACAGTGCCTCTTCTATACCTTCGGTGTTTTCAACTCTGATAGAAATTATAGTTTGAGGATATTTAGATCTATATATAGCTATAAGCGGTGGAAGTATATAAATACCTATAGTTGTACTAGCTCCAACTACCAGTTTACCAGTTTTGGCTGCGCCAACCTGTTCTATTGCTTTTTTGGATTCCTCCATAGCCTCAATAATTTTCCTTGCATATGGCAAAAGCGCATCTCCTGCATCTGTAAGCTCTACCTTTCTCCCTGTCCTTTTAAATAACTTAGCTCCAAAAAAATCCTCTAGCGCTTGAATTTGAAATGAAACAGCAGGTTGAGTTAAATAAAGCTCTTTAGCGGCCTGGGTAAAACTCTCTCTTTCAGCTGCTACTAAAAAAACCTTGAATTGTCTTAAATACAAGGTATCCTCCTTTTAGAGTTTATTTATTATTTATTATTTATTTTTACATAATACACTATATAACTCAAATTTTTCATTCAAAGCTAATTTAACTTAAAAAACATTTCATCTAAATAGCTCGCTAACTGATTCTGAAAGAGCAATTCTCTTAATAGATTCAGCAATAAGCCTTGCAACTGAAATAACTTTGATCTTATAACCATAGAATTCATCTGGGTGATAAATAGTATTAGTAACTATAAAGTGTGAAAAATCAGATTTTGTTATTCTTTCAACAGCTGGTCCAGACAAAATACCGTGAGTTGCAACTCCAAGTACTTCCTTCGCACCACTTTTCTTCAATATGTGAGCCGCCTCAACCATTGTACCGCCAGTATCAACTATATCGTCAATAACAACGCATCTCTTACCTTCCACATCACCAATTATATTGACAGCCTCAGCCTGATTAGGAAGAGGTCTTCTCTTATCCACAACTGCGAGTGGAACTCCAATTCTTTCTGCCAAAATTCTTGCTCTGCTGACACCACCTATATCCGGGGAAACGATTACAAGGTTGTCCAGCTCAAAATTTGACTTTAGATATGCATCAAAAACTGGTATAGCAGTAAGATGGTCAACCAATATATCAAAAAAACCTTGAATTTGTCCCGTATGAAAATCTATGCCAATAACTCTATCAACGCCTGCACGTTCAATAAGATTTGCAACCAATTTTGCAGAAATTGGTTCTCTACCCCTAACCTTCCTATCCTGTCTGGCATAACAAAAATATGGAATAATAACGTTAATAGAAGAAACAGATGCCCTCTTGAATGCATCAACCATTATTAAAAGTTCCATAAGTCTCTCATTTACAGGACTAGAAGTTGACTGAATTAGGAATATATCTTTTCCTCTAACTGATTCTTCAATCCTGACGTAAATTTCACCATCGCTAAAACGAGTTATATTTACAGCTCCTAGATTTCTTCCCAAAAAGCTAGCAACCTCTTTGCTCAAAGCCACATTTGAAGAACCAGAAAAGATAGCATAAGAAGAGTTATCCACTAAAACATGCTCCTTTCGCTTAGTTAAATTAAAGCCTTATGCTTGATCATCTTTCTTCCTATTCTTTGTTTTTTTGAAAGTTTTTACCCATCCAGCTTTATTCACTTGTTGTGCCCTAGCAATGCCAAGAGAGTCTTCTGGCACATCCCTAGTTATAACAGATCCTGCCGCAACCATAGATCCTTTTGAAAGTTTTACTGGTGCAACCAAAATTGAATCGCTACCCACAAAAACGTTGTCTTCAATAATAGTTTTATGTTTATCAAATCCATCATAGTTACACGTAATAGTACCCGCCCCAACATTCACGTTCGAACCCACATAGGTATCGCCCAAATACGATAAGTGTGAAGCCTTAGAATTACTTTCAATCTCTGTTTTCTTAAGTTCTACAAAATTGCCTATCCTAATATTATCTTTTAGGATCGTTCTCTCTCTTATATGAGAAAAAGGCCCAATAGTCACATTGTTTCCTACTGTAGATTTTCTTACTACGCTATAAAAAACGCTACAATTATCTCCTATCGTTGAATCCTCTATATTAGAAAACGGACCTATTGTGGAGACCCCAATTTTACTATGTCCATATAAAATTGAAGATGGCATAATTCTTGCTCCAGAACTTATTGATACTTCAGGCCCAATCCAGGTTGAATTTATATCAAATATCTGAACGCCATTTTCCAAATGATTTTTAATTATAAAATTTCTAGCTTCTTCCTGAGCTTGTATAAGATCCATTTGTGAATTCACGCCCAGAATCTCTTTTTGATCAAAAACCTCCATGGTATTAACCTTATATCCATTTTTTATAGCAAGTTCTAATAAATCAGTAAGATAGTATTCGCCTTGAGAGTTAGCATTCTTAATATCATAAAGTAACTTTAACAAAGTTGCCTTAATAAGATATATGCCAGCATTTATTTCCTTTATATCTTTCTCAACATCTGTTGCATCCTTTTCTTCAACAATTCTTACAAAGTTATTATCTAGGTCTCTAATAATTCGCCCGTACCCAGAGGGGTTTTCAACTTTACAAGTAATAAAAGTAATATCCTGGTCTAGTTCAGACATCTTACACAAGTTCTGTATAGTTTCTCTCTTTATTAACGGCATATCGCCAGGCAACACGAGCAAAAAATCTTGGCTAGAAAGTGTTTTTATACTTTCATATGCACAAAGAACAGCGTGCGCAGTGCCAAGCGGTTCAGCCTGAATTACATAGTTTATCTCTTTGTCTGAAAAATAACCTGAAACAACGTCTTTATTCTTCCCAATTACAACTATAGGCACGTTATCCAGCAAACCCTTAAAGGATCTTATAACCCACCACAACATAGGTTTGTCTAGAACATAATGCATAACCTTTGGAAAATTAGATTTCATTCTTTTCCCTAAGCCAGCACATAAAACAACTGGATATATCCTTTTGTCATATGTCAAATTTATCACCTTATATATTTTTTTTATAACTCATAAGTATTATTTATATTATATATTTTATATTGAATTATAACATCTTTAATTATAAGTCGGATCAATTCTAAAGATAGATAAATTTATGTTTATAAATTTTTAGAAACATTTCTAATAAAATTAAAAAATATCCAGTCAACGTTTATTTTTATCAATTAACTTTATGCTTCTTTTGAACCTTAAAATCTTTTTCTTTTGATTTTTTTTATCAGATTCATTATTCTCAGTTGAAAATTCATCATAATCCCTTAATTTGTTTGAAATATTTGAAGCCTCATAATCAATAATTTTCCCTGAGCTATCGATAAGTCCTACAATTGTAAGATTTAGATGTTCTTTTAGATCTATCACTCTTGGTTCTTCAACATACTTCACCTGTTTGTTGTCAAGATATGCATAAGTTTTTAAAATTGGCCTTAATGGTAAATTGTTATTGCATTCCTTTACCACGCAGATTTGATTGTCTGAAAGTAAAACAAGTGTTCCTGGTGGATATGGAACCACCTTTTTTAAAAAAACCCTTAATACATCTTTATCAAAAGCGCTATTGCTTAATGCCATAACAAATTCTATTGCTTCGTTAGGCAAAAAGGGTTTTCTGTTCGGTAAAGGTGAGGTAAGTATATCATAGACATCTACAACAGAAACTATTTTTGCGTAAAACGTTATATCTTTACCGGATATTCCTCGCGGATAACCTTTACCATCAAGTCTTTCATGATGCTGATAAATTGATTGGTTAACAATAAAAGGAAATCCTGCTCTATTGCACAAATCTCTTCCAAGTTTTGGATGTTCTTTAATTTTATAACTTGGGATATCTGTAATATAACTTCCATTTAATACGTTTTCATCATCAATTAGTGCCAACCCTACATCATGCAAGTATGCAATAATCATAAGTGTTCTAAGCCTTAAGTCATTTAAGCCTAAAGCAGTTCCTAATATGCCAGCATAGATACAAACCCTTGTAAGGTGATTGAATATAAACTCTTTATTAGTTCTAAGATCATCAACAACTATCCCAGTCTTACTCTTTGCAAGCATATCGTTTATGACATAGTCAACTGCATTTATAATCCTTTCAGGATTTATAATAGCAGTTTTTCTTGCAGCTCTAATTATTTCATTAGCTTCCTTTTTCATAAACATTTCAACTTTTCTAGATATCGCTTCAAGTGGAGTTATATCTTCATATCCAGGAACTGCAATAGGAACAAATTGCAAACCCAGTTCTCTGAGGTGCTTGATCATACGAGAATCTAAAGGAACGCCCTCGCCAATGAGTAACCTTCCTCTTGAATCAAGCACTGGAGAACTTAATTTTTGACCTTCATTAAGTCTATTTACATCAATTCTAATCAATATTAATTTCACCTGCTGCAATAAGTTTTTACCTAATTCTAACTATTTTTTAAGTAAAAAAAAAGATGGCGAATCAATTCGCCATCTTTTAAAAAATTAACTAGTTCTTCTAATCAACAGGTTGCCACTTTTCATCCTTAACAACAAACATCGTAAGAATCTTATTTGTGGTATCTCCCTTACTGTCAAAAGAGGTCTTTCCAAGCATTCCCTCAAAGCTTACAGTGGGCATAACTTTCAAAACATCTGCTCTATCCGGTTTTGGTGCCTTTTCAAGAGCAGTAATCACTGCAAGTGCTGCATCGTAACCAAAAAGGGCATATGGTCCAGGAGGATTTCCGAACTTTTTCGTATACTCATCAATAAATTCCTTTGATCCAGGAACTTTTTCAATTGCAGGGCCAACGTTACTCGCATAAGTGCCATTAGCATCTGCGCCTGCAATTTTTATAAAAGCTGGATCCTCTACACCGTCACCGCTCACAAAATCTATTTTATTCATACCCAAAGACTTCATCTGCTTAACCATTTGACCTGCTTCAGGATACATCCCGCCAAAATAAATAACTTGCGGATTAACAGATTTTATTTTTGTCAAAAGTGCAGTAAAATCTTTGTCTCCCTGGTTTATACCTTCTCTCATCAATACCTTTCCACCATCAGCTTGAAAAGCCTTAGCAAATTCATCAGCCAATCCCTGTCCGTATGCAGTTTTATCATCCAAAACAACTGCTGTATCCTTCTTCAGTTTATCCTTTACAAATTTTGCAGCAAATGGACCTTGCATGGCATCAGTAGTACAAACTCTAAATACGTTATTAAATCCTTGTTCAGTAAGTTTAGGATTGGTTGAAGATGGAGAAACCATAACTAAACCTGCTTGATGGTAAATTGCTGAAGCAGGAATAGAAGCCCCAGAATTAAGATGGCCAATAACCGCTACTATTGATGGATCTGCAGCAAATTTTTGTGCAACAGAAACTGCCTCCTTAGGATCAGCCTTATCATCCATCGCAACTAATTCAAGCTTTTTACCATTGATGCCACCCTTAGCGTTTATCTTGTCAATGGCCATAAGCGCACCATTTTTAAGATAGGTTCCCATTTCAGCCTGAGAACCACTTAGAGGAGCTGCAAAACCAATCTTAATAACGTTAGATTCACCTGCAGGTTTATTTTGCTGTCCTGCACACCCCGCAACTAAAAAAGCACCAACCACAATCAGAACGAAAAACAAACCATAAAATCCAAACCTCTTCACTATAGCACACCCCTTCCTCTCTAACTTAAAATTATCGAAATTTTATAATTATATTCCCATTATGTCAACTACTTTATATAAATTTCTTTTTATAAAAAAATAGAAATAAGTAATTCAAATATAGTTTCTATTTACACATAAATTCGCTTCATGCTTTCCCTAAAAGACACAAGGATTTCATGCGGCACTGTATCAACTGCTTTAGCCATATCCTCTATTTTCAAATCTTCGTCAAGCAAAATAACCTCATCACCAACCTGAGCGTTGCTAACACCAGTAATATCAACAAAGGAAAAATTCATATTAATAGTCCCTCTTAAAGGGCATATATTTCCCTTTACCTTTGCGTTCCATTTGTTTGAGAGTGCCCTTTTTAAACCATCAGCATAACCAATTGAAATAACTGCAATTTTTGAATCTTTGTGTGCCGTATAAGAGTATCCATAAGACCAACTTTGCCCAGCACTTATATCATGAATTTTTACAATGTTAGCTTTTAATTTTAGAACATTCTTTAAAGTAATATTTTTTACATCTGACGGTAGAGCTCCATAAATTAGTAGGCCACATCTTGAAATAAACTTTGTAGACTCAAAATTTTCAACAGTATTTTGAGAATTTGGCAAATGAATAATTAAATCCTTATATTTCGAAGAGATCCTATCAAATAAAATGAGTTGTTCTTCAGTAATAAGATTTAATCCAAGTGGAAAATGAGAAAAAATACCCATTAGCTTTATATTTGGCAAATAGCTGATCTCTTCTATGAAACTATCTAATTCCTCTGGTTTAACCCCAAACCTATGCATCCCTATATCAACCTTAACATGAATTCCAACAGTTTTAGCACTTTTTTTTGCTATATCAGATAATAGCGAAACCATTTCAAATGAATCCACAGCAGCAAAAATGTCATATTGGGCACAAAGCTCTGCTTCTTCTCGAGAAAAAATGGGTACTATTAAAAGCAGATCTCCCTTAAACCCAGAACGTCTAAGCGTTTGAGCCTCTTCTACGTCACCTATAGCAATTAGATTTGTTACGTCTTTTAAAGCGTTGGCAACAGGTATAAGTCCCATTCCATATGCATTGCTTTTTATAACTGGTATTAGATCCTTTTTCACATAATTCTTTATTATCCTGTAATTTGATAAAATTGCATCTAGATCAATCTCTAACCATGGTTTCATTTGTAATCTCTCCCTAAAAACAAATAAATTAATTCATTCTCGGGTTTCTATTAAGAAACTTTTTTCTCAATCTAATACTTTTTGGAGTTATTTCTACTAATTCATCATCATTAATATATTCTAAGGCTTGCTCCAAACTAAAAATTTTTGGCGTATCAAGTCTAATAGCTTCCTCGCTGGTAGCCGAACGAATATTAGTAAGATGCTTCCTTTTGCATGGATTTACCCACAAATCCACTTCTTTAGAATTTTCTCCGATAATCATCCCCTTGTACACCTCTGTACCTGGAAGAACAAACAAGATCCCTCTATCTTCTAGATTTGACAATGCATACGAAGTAACTTGACCAGTCTCCATAGAAACCAAAACGCCATTTTGTCTTTGTAAAACATCTCCCTTGTAAGGTGCGTAACCATGAAAAACGTGATGCATAATTCCTGTGCCCTTTGTGCTAGTTAAAAACATTGATCTAAATCCGATAAGTCCTCTAGATGGCACAACAAATTCAAGTCTTATATAACCTGCTAATTCTATCATGTTAGTTAGTTCTGCCCTTCTTCTTCCCAGAATATCCATAACTGTTCCCATATATTCTCTTGGCACATCAACAGTTAAAAATTCCATCGGCTCACACTTTTCATTATTAATTATCTTATCTATTACCTTTGGCCTTTCAACTTGGAATTCATAGCCCTCCCTCCTCATTGTTTCTATTAATATAGAAAGATGAAGCTCTCCTCTACCGCACACCTCAAACGAATCGGTAGAATCGGTTAGATTTACTCTCAAACTAAGATTGGTTTGAAGTTCTTTAAAAAGCCTTTCTTTTAGATGCCGAGAAGTTACGAACTCACCTTCTTTTCCAGCAAAAGGACTATTGTTAACCGAAAAGATCATAGAAACAGTTGGTTCATCAATATAAATACCGGGCAAAATCTCAGGCTCATTAGGATCGGCAATTGTTTCACCTATTTTAATATCATCAATACCACAAACTGCAATAATATCACCAAACATTGCCTCTTGAATTTCTACTCTTTTAAGACCATTGTAAGTAAATAATTTACTAATTTTAGCCTTCCTTTCTTCATGCCCATTTAAAACCAAAACGTTTTGTTTATTTAATATCTTTCCTCTCATTACCCTACCAATAGCAATTCTACCAATATACTCATCATGATCTAAGGTAGTTACGAGTACTTGAAAGGGCGCATTATTGTCACCTTCTGGCATGGGTATCTCTTTAAGAAGAGTATCAAAGAGAGGGACTAAGTTCGAACTATCTTCGTCCATTGATAACTTTGCAACTCCTTGCTTTGCTGAAGTATAAACAACTGGAAAATCCAAAAACGCTTCTGGAGCATTTAAGTCTATAAAGAGTTCAAGAACCTCATCTAATACTTCATTAACTCTCTGATCTGGCCTGTCTATTTTATTTATTACAACTATAGGTTTTAAATTTTGTTCTAATGCTTTTCTTAATACATATTTAGTCTGAGGCATTGGCCCCTCGAAAGCATCAACTAGAAGTAAAACCCCGTCCACCATATTCAAAATTCTTTCAACTTCAGCTCCAAAATCAGCATGCCCTGGAGTATCTACGATGTTTATCTTTACCCCATTATAAAAAATTGACGTATTTTTAGATAATATTGTTATTCCTCTCTCCCTTTCAAGTTCGTTTGAATCAAGAATTCTTTCACCGACAATCTCGTTAGCCCTAAAAATCCCGCTTTGTTTTAACATCGCATCAACTAAAGTAGTTTTACCGTGATCTACATGCGCTATTATCGCAACGTTTCTTATATCGTTTCTTAGCAAATTAGCATACCTCCAAACCTTTCATAAAGTACTAGGGTAAAATTGTATTTCACTAAAGCAAATAATCATAATAAATAATAATACAACTCTATATTTTATGATAATATATTTAAAATATGAAAAATTAAAAAAACTTTTGTTTCGAGGTGTGAGTTGTTATCAAAGATACTTGAAAAGGTATTTCATCTAAATTCAAGAAAAACAAACGTTAGAACTGAAATTGTTGCTGGGCTTACTACCTTTGTCACACTTTCTTACATTATATTTGTAAACCCCTCTATACTTTCTCAAGCGGGAATACCAAAGGAAGCTGCAATAGGAGCTACTATCTATTCCACAATAATTGCGACTGTACTAATGGGGTTATGGGCAAACTTACCTATTGCTGTAGCTCCGGGAATGGGACTAAACGCCTTCTTTACTTACACTGTAGTTATTGGGATGGGACTTCCCTGGGAAACAGCTCTTGGAGCAGTCTTCATCTCAGGAGTATTTTTTTTCATATTAAGCGTCACAAATATTAGAAAAGCAATATTTATGGGGATTCCTTCAGTTTTAAGAACTTCTATAGCAGTTGGTATAGGGCTCTTCATTGCCCTTATAGGTTTCAAGAATGCGGGCATAATAGTAGAAAACAAAGATACGCTTGTATCCTTCGGACATTTAGTGTCTCCAGAAGTTCTTATCGCTTCGTTTGGACTCATAATTACCGCAGCTCTTATGAGCAGAGGAATAAAAGGTGCAATTTTAATCGGAATTCTTTTTACAACCGTTTTATCAATGTTATTCGGTATTACGAAAATACCAACCTCACCCACCGACCTAATTTCTTTTTCAATCCCGAACATATCAGACACCTTATTAAAGATGAACTTGATAGGGGCAATTCATTACGGAATAATAGGAATTATATTTACGTTTTCAATAGTAGAACTCTTTGATAATATGGGAACGTTAATAGGGCTTACTACAAAGGGCAAAATAATAGATCAAGATGGTAATATACCTAACCTGAATAAGGCACTTGTCTCAGATTCAACCGGAACCATGATAAGCGCCATGCTTGGCACATCTACAGTTACTTCTTATATAGAAAGCGCTGCTGGCATAGCAGAGGGTGGACGAACAGGTCTTACAGCGTTAGTTGTTGCATTGTGCTTCGCCCTTGCTACCATCTTTACTCCCCTTATAGGGATTGTACCAGCGATTGCTACATCACCAGCATTAATAATGGTAGGCACATTAATGTTTTCAGAAATTCACAGGATAGATTTTTCAGATTTGACAGAAAGTTTCCCTGCATTTATGACAATTATACTTATGCCTCTTTCCTTCTCAATCGCAAACGGACTTGCAGCTGGTTTTATATCCTATATTTCAATAAAAATCCTTACAGGTAAGTTTAGCGATATAAACCTTGTTTCATTAATTATAGCTATAGCATTTGCAATTAACTTTGTTTTAAGATTGCATTAGTATACTTTTATTTCTTTTCGTTCTCTTCAACCTTTGCGCTAATTTCTGTAGCTTCTTTCTTCTCTTCTTTCTTGGGCTCTTGAGTAACCTCGTCCATCCCTTCTTTAAATGACTTTATAGCCTTACCTACAGAATTGCCTAATTCTGGTAATCTACTTGGCCCAAACAAAATTAGAGCTATTACCAAAACGATAACTAACTCCTGGGTACCAATCATCTAAAACACCTCCAAAATTCTTTCTCTATTTGTATATATTTTACAACTATTCATTTTAGCATAACCAATTAGAGTAACATTAGAAAAATTGCAAAAGTCCACTGCTACGTTTGAGGCAGCAGTCATAGAAACAATAATAGGAATACCAAAATAGATAGCCTTCATAGCCATTTCAGAAGAAACCCTACCAGTTACAATCAAAAAGATATCACAAATACCTTTATCCAACGCCCAACCAATTGCCTTGTCAACAGCATTGTGTCTGCCTATATCCTCGCAAAGAAATAAAAGGGAATCCTTTGTTGATAGAGCAGCGGCGTGTATTCCTCCACTTATTCTGTAAAGGTTATTTGTATGCAAAAAGTCTCTTAATCTCTTAAAGATAGTTTCCAAACTCACCTTAAGGTCGCTTTTTACAATGGGCAAGTTTTGTTTCTTCATTTTTCTAAAAGATTTACCACCAAAACAACCCGATGTTAAAACCATATCTTGTTTTTTAAAAGGATATGCTAACTCTACAAAAATATCATTATTTATTATTTTGATGTCTTTTATATCATCCTTAGAGGACACCACGCCTTCACTAAACAAAAAACCCTTTATATATTCATATAAGTGAGTTGAAGACAGTCTTGAAGAGATAAAAAAGTCGTTATTAACGTAAATGTTTATCTCTTCTTCACATGGAACAAATATTTTTGATCTTTCAATTACACCATCCCTATAGCTAATGATATCAATTCTCTCCAAGGGCGAAATACTTAGTTTAAGTTTCAAAAGTTGCTTAGCATATTCAAAATCAGATGGAGTATTCACATTAAAAAATAAGATTTCACAGTTGAAATTATTTGAAATTTCTTCTTCTATTACTTCATTTACTTTCACATCAGGATAGAAAGAAATTATCTTTCGTTCATTTCTTTTAAGGTAGCCTTCTATAATGTTGACGATCTTTTTATCATATATAGCAAAAAGTGGCTCATAAGAACCTCTATAAATAGGAACAGTAACGTCATAGTTATCTGATTTCTTAAATAAATATAAAGCAAAATCCCTTTTTACAAATGGCATATCACAACTTAAAACAAGAACTTTTTGATTTTTTGAATGTTTAAGAGCGCTATGAATTCCACCTAATGGGCCAAAGCCTTTATATATATCCGGAAATTTTTTAACATCTAAAAAAGAATAAAGTTCTTGTTTGTTAGTAACTAAAAAGATATCATCAGAGATGGCAAAAAATTCTTCAATAATTCTCTCAATCATAGTTTTACCTTCAAGTTCAATTAGAGATTTCTCTTGACCCATTCTAGAACTTTTACCGCCGGACAAAATAGCTATGGATAAATCTATCTTTTCCATAACCTTGCTATCCAAATACTTATTTCATAAAGTACAATAAGAGGAATTGCCATAGTACATTGCGTAAAAACATCAGTGCTTGGGCTAACCAACATTGCAAGTATAAAAAAGCCTAGTATTGCCCTTTTTCTTTGAGAAGCTAGTTGTTTTGAATTTATTATACCAAGTCTGACCAAAGACAAAAGCACTATCGGCATTTCAAAAAGCAAACCAAAAACAAACACAAACATAGTAACAAAAGAAACGTATTTCCCTATAGAAAACAACGGCTGAATTTCTGGTGCGCCAAAACTTAAGAGAAATCTAATTCCAACAGGGAAAATGACAAAAAAAGCAAAACAAGAACCTGTATAAAATAACAAAACAGCACTCGTAATTCCAAGCCACAACATCCTTTTTGAAATAATCTTTGTAGGCAATATAAAGTTTTTTGCAAAATAAAAAATTATATAAGGCCAAGCTAGATATATTCCGCCAATCAAACATATTTTCATTTGAGTCATAAATGCTTCTATAGGAGTTAGAAATATAAGCTTGCCTACAGGTTTAGAGATGTATTCCATAAAGTAAGGTATAAAAAAGTAGGTTATTACAGCTCCAAGACCTATTAGAAAGGCTGACACAAATAGTAATCTTCTAAATCGTTTTAAAAGAGCCCAAAAAGATTTGTGCAGTCTTTCGATATCTAAATCAAGATTGTTTAACACCTATAGTTTCTTTCCTTTTTGTCTAATATTTCCTATTCTCTTGGTAAAGTTCATCCTGTCACAAAACTCTAAGAGAGGTATAGAAAACTTTCTTGTAGTATTAGTAAGGTCTTTAAAATCTGAAACGCTTAACTCACTTTTCTTTTGAAAAAACTCTTGTAATAAATTGACTAATCTTTCTAAATTTGAAGAGTGTATATATATTTCTGGAGAAATAGAAATAGATACGATCTTTTGTGATCTCTTAAGAGTCGCTATTGCGCTATTAAAAGCTTTTTTATCTTCATATTTCTGACTTAACTCATCAAGAGGTAAAACTAAAAATCCCAAATTTTTAATATCTTTTTCAACTTGATCAACCAAAGAGAGAACCTCATCGGAAATTCTTTCTTTAATTAAATATGTTTTGTCAATTATATATCCTTTCTCACCAGCATATCTTTCAATAATATTTTGAGCAATCGGAGAATCTAACTTTTTTAGTATTTCTTCCTTTGGTATTTGAGTTTGAAATGGATTCTTAGATTCTATTTCAAATATAATACCCTTTAGCTTTTCAAGTAAATCTCTTTGATAACTATTACTAAAGAAATATATCCTTCCTTCGTTTTCAAACACATTTAAAACGCTTTCAGAGGCAAACTTTTTAACGAGTTCAACTTTATAGTTTATCTTTCTTGCAAGTTCAGAAAGTTCTATAATACCTTTCCTTTCTACTATCTGGGCAATGCTTAATCTCAAATCGCCTTTATCAAAAATTATTTTATCGTTAACGTATTTAGATAGATCTTTCAACCTAACTTGTTCATTATCCAGTATGATTCCTCCCCCAAGCGTCCTTTTAGCCGAAGGATCTCTTAAAATAAATTTGTCTCCTCTAACAGCACAAATTGGAGTTTCACAAGAAAGTTTTACAATATATGAATCTTTATTTTCACTTTTCAAAAACTCCTCGTCAAAGGAGAGCCTACAAACACTTGAAGAAGATCCTACATACAGGTGAACTCTTTTATTATTTTTTAAATTCTTATACGAATCCAAAACTCTTAAGAAACCTACGAATTTAGTTGACTCTGAATAGTAATTTCTTTCAACCAGTACTTTGCCTCTTGTTATAAAGTTTTCATCAATTGCAGTATTAATATTTACTGCCAATCTCATTCCAGCATGGCCTTCTTCTACTCTTTGGAAATGACTTTCAAGATTTTTTACTCGCACAGGTTCTTTAAAGGGTAAAATTTCTAATGAGTCCCCTATCCTCACACTCCCTGAGTAAACAGTACCGGTCAAAACAAGTCCGAATCCTTTAATTTTAAACTTTCTGTCTATAAAAAGTCTGAACGGCTTGTCGATATCATCATAATACTTTGAATAAAGCGCCTCCACTTTTTCATTTAAAATCTTGATTATTTCTTCTAGTCCTTCTCCAGTTACAGAAGACGCACAAATTATAGGTTTGTCTTCAAGAAAACTATCCTTTACAAAATCTTTTACTTCTTCCTTGAGATATTCCAAAAGCTCATTATCAACTAAATCCTTTTTAGTAATGACTATTAATCCGTCTTTGATTTCTAAAAGCCTTAATATTTCAAAATGTTCTATTGTTTGCTCCTTTATACCCTCATCAGCTGCAATTACCAAAAGGGCAAGGTCAATACCTGCAGAACCAACAAGCATATTCTCAATAAAGCGCTCATGACCTGGAACATCAACTATCCCCAATATTTTTCCGCTTGGTAGTTTTAAGCTTGAAAAACCAATATCAATAGTCATGCCCCTGATTCTTTCTTCAGGAAAACGTTCAGTCCTTCTGCCTGTCAATCTGGCAATTAATTCAGTTTTGCCGTGATCTATATGTCCAGCAGTTCCTAAAATAAAATCTCGCAATTCACCACTCGCATCTAATTTTTGGCGGGAGAGTGAGGGAATCGAACCCACCAGGAGTTTTTAGGCTCCACAATGGCTTTGAAGGCCACGGCATCCACCAGGACACATACTCTCCCACAAGATATTTTAACATAGTAGTATTTAATGAATATTATTTATCAAGCCTAAGCAATGTCCCTAAAGGTTACATTCTTGTAAATAAGCTCAACATCTTCAGGCAGACAAACAGCAGTACCTGGTCTAGTAGTGGTAGCCGTACCAGCTGCAACAGCAAAAGCAAGAGCATCCTTTAGGCTTTTACCTTCCTTTAATGCCAAAACGAAACCCGCAACCGATGAATCGCCTGCACCTATAGTGTTTTGCACCTCAACTGGAGGTGGACACGCCCAATATTCCTCCTTAGAACTAACGCATAACATCCCCTTTGCCCCCATAGATACTAACACTATATTGATTCCTTTATTACAGATAGTTCTTGCTTCTTGAGCAATTTCATTTATGTCTTTAAGTTTTTTATCAACCAATCTTTCTAATTCGTGAATATTTGGTTTTATTATATGAGGTTTACTTGAAAGACCGACTTTCATAGCTCTGCCATCGGTATCAAAAACTACTATAGCGCCAACTTCTTTAGATGTATCTATCAGTTTGTTATAAAAAGCTGGTTGAACCCCAACCGGTAAGCTACCGCTGATTATAATATATTCAGGATTAGGCAAATTTTGGATCTGTTTTATAAGCCTCATCAAATCTTGTGGCTGTACCTCCGGCCCTATAGCGTTAAAGAGAGTTTGTGATTTGGTTTTTTCGTCATTCAGGATTATATTGGTTCTTGTATTAGCAGAAATATAAGTAAAATTACACCTTACTCCATCGTTAAGCAGTCTACCTTCAAGCTCCTCTCCCGAAAAACCACCAACAAAACCTAAAGCAACGTTATCGGCTCCAAAATTTGCAAGCACTCTTGAAACATCTATGCCTTTCCCACCAGCGTAGGTAGCCTCTTTTATAATTCTATTTGATTCATCATATTTTATATCCTCAACCCATATTTGTCTGTCAAGAGCTGGATTTAAGGTTACTGTGTAAATCATTTTTTCCCCCTTTGAATTTTCTATTTTATATTTAAAATGGGTGGCTGGGGAGGGTGGATTCGAACCACCGAATGCTGGCTCCAAAGGCCAGTGCCTTACCGCTTGGCTACTCCCCAAACTTTTAAGAGAGTGTCGACTTTTAAAGATATTAAATTATAACAAAATTTATCGAATTTTTAAAGATAAGTTCAATAAATAATTACAACTCAATTTTAAAAGCCCTTCTTGGACATACTTTAACGCATATCCCGCACATTACACACTTTTCTTTTATAAATCTAAGCTCATCATTCTCATCTAATATCAGTGCCCTACTTGCGCATACTCCAACGCAAAGTCCACAATTTACACAAAGCTCTTTATCGTGAAAGAGTTCTTTCTCAAGAGAATCTACTCTAATTTTGTTGCTCTGTAGATAACTTATACCTCTTTCGAGCTTTCCTCTTTCACCCTCAATCTCAAGCATCAATCTGCCTTCTTTTTCCGGAGATATCTGCGCTCTAAGAATATTAACTACAAGATCGAAGTCCTTTACAAGGTGATAAGTAATTGGCAATTCAGCAAGTTCAGGAGAAAAGCTTAATATTAATTTCTTTTTAACCTTTTCTGAGCTCATTTTCTCCTAACCTCCAATGGTTTAACTATCCTATCTCTAGGAAGTTTTTCTACTGGCTCACTTAAGAAAAATCTTTTTCCCAAAATCATCTGCTTCAAATTCGTAGCTATCTCCCTTGCCAATGCCCAAGAAGAGGTCGAGCCTGTTGGAACCATTTTCCCATGTATTTCAACAAAACCACTTCTTAATTCCTGATAGCTAACCTCTCTAACAATCGGTCTAGAACGTGAAGCAACCGAATAATCTACAATTACAGTTTTAATATCCTCATTTCCAAGAGATAACTGGTGCATCATATCCTCATCTATTACAGGAATGGGTATGCCAATCCCCAACATCAAAGATACCCCATAACCCTCAAAGTATGCCCCACGCACATATCTTTTGTTCATAGATTTTAAATCACCTATCAACGCCAGAGTTCCTGCAGGCCCAATAGGCAACTTGTTATCGTCTCTTGTCCTTGCAGAATTGTGCTGAGTTCCATGCCACGCTATGTAGCCTATCGCACCGCCAAAAAATATTCTCGTTCCAATACCTATTGTCCTATATTCTGGATCTTTCAGCAAAGGCGACCACATTCCACATGTAGCGTAATTAACGTTGCCATATCTAGGCAAAAGCGCCCCCATATAGGTGTATAGTCTAGTACTAGAAGAATTGGTCGCTGCGGCATAATTTTGGTAACAATTTCTTGGATTAAACATTATAGCTTCATTTATTTGATCAAGAGTTATCTTGGTATCTATATCTTTTTTAGGATAACAATCCGTGCCTGCCCCCGTAGCTTCAAGTCTAATCCTCTTCCCAGACAAAAGATCTTCGATTACATGTCCCCCACCATATTCCGGATTCTCAGATGACCTTGCTGTGGCACCGAGATAGGCATCAACTGCAGCAATATAACCATAAGCTGGAACAGAATTCAAGCTTACAGTCTCCATTTTTAAGGGAGGCTCAGTATGTCCAAAATTTAGAAAAACTCCAGAGGAACACATAGCACCAAAAGTACCAGTAGTAACAATATCTACCTTCTCTGCAGCTTTTTTTACCCCCTCTTCCTTAACAAGATCGTAAGCCTCTTTGGCAGTTAATACTACAACCTCATTTTTTTCTATTTTTTCATTAATTTCTTCAATTGTTTTGCTCACAAGCTAAGCCCTCCTTTCCAAGGTTAAAGGCATCGTGGATGGACTGAACAGCCTTTTTAACATCTTCTCTTGCAATTATGCAAGATATTTTGATTTCTGAAGTCGAAACCATTTGTAGGTTAACATTCACATCAAACAATGCCTTAAACATTGTTGCAGCAACTCCGGGTCTATCACCCATCCCAGCGCCAACAATAGAAACCTTTGCCACTTTATCATCGTAAACAACTCCTTGAGCACCAATTTCCTTAGAAACACCCTCTAAAATTTTTAAGGCCTTAGGTAAATCTTTTAAAGATAAAGTAAATGCCATTTCAGTAAAATTTGTATCAGGTGAAATAGATTGTACTATAACATCAACGTTGATGTTCTCCTGTGCAAGACTGCCAAATATTTTATATGCTATCCCAGGTCTATCAGGGACCTTTAATATTCCAACCTTTGCTACATCTTCATCAAAAGCAATTCCCGTTACCACGTTCCTATTTTCCATATTAGTAACCTCCCTAATTTCCGTACCAGGACAATCATCAAAACTTGAAAGAACTTTTAATACTACGCCATAGTGCTTCGCAAGTTCTACAGATCTAGGGTGTAAAACCTTTGCTCCCAAAATAGCAAGCTCCATCATTTCATCATATGTAACTGTCATTATCTGCTTAGCTTCCTTTACCACTCTTGGATCTGTTGTAAAAACCCCTTTTACGTCAGTATATATCTCACACAGATCAGCTTTTATTGCAGCCGCAACTGCAACTGCCGTTGTATCTGAACCACCTCTACCAAGAGTAGTTATAGAGTTATCATCTGCAATACCTTGAAAACCTGCTATAACAGGCACTTTGCCCTTATCCAAAGCATCTATTAATGCCTTGGGATCTATTGATAAAACTCTTGCTTTTTCGTGCACGCAAGTTGTTTTTATATTCGCTTGCCATCCGGTAAAGGATATGGCATCTATGCCTATTTCGTTGAGGGCCATTACCATTATTGCTATAGAGACCTGTTCTCCAGTAGAAAGCAAAACATCCATCTCCCTCGGAGAAGGATTGCTTGTAATCTTACTTGCCAGAGAAACAAGCTGATCGGTGGAATCGCCCATCGCTGAAACCACTACAACTACTTTGTCGCCTTTTTGAACAGAACTTCTAATAATATCTGCAACGTGTTTAACCCTTTCTGGACTTCCAACAGAAGTACCTCCAAACTTCTTAACAACTAGCAATAGCTCATCCACCTCCAAAAATAAAATAATATATTATATCACTAAAGATTTTTTATCCCAGATGTACATCTAAAAAATAATATTTTGCATTTATTCCAAATTCTTTCCATTTAAAAATGGGGCCTTCAGGATCAAAGTTTGCTGGAACAAAAGAGAATATAGATGGACCTGCACCAGATAAAGAAGCGAAATAAGCGCCATCGTTCATAATTTTCTCCTTTACATCTACATAACCAGGAATTAAGTGTGCACGATAATTCTCATGAAGTCTATCATATATGGCATACTGCATGATGTCATATCTTTTACTGTATAAAGATTCTAATATAATGTTAGTTTGAGAAATATTTTTTATCGCATCTGAAATTTTTACCTCGCTGGGAACAACTTGTCTTGCTTTTTCCGTCTTAAGCGAAAAATCTGGAACAAACACAACAACTTGAGGAAAATCTTTGATCGTTGTTTTTACTGCTTTAAAATTGCCATCAGGATCTGTGAACGATATCGTCAATCCCCCTAATATTGTCGGAGATACATTATCAGGATGTCCCTCTATTGAGGATGCTAGAGTAATTAATTCTTGATCGCTAAGCTTAATAGAGTGAACGCTTGAGACGATCTTTAATATGCCAACTATTAAAGAGGCACTTGAACCAAGACCCTTGCCTATTGGAATATCGCTATTTATACTCCAATTTAAACCTATTGGTTTTGTTATTGAAAGTATCTTGTGAACTTTGGACTCGATATTTAAAAAGGAATTTTCGAGTTTACTTGAAAGGTTTGAAACCCCTCTAGAACCAATTTTTGCCTCGAGCTCTAAAAACAACTTCAAAGAAAGGCCAAGCACATCATAGCCTGCGCCTAAATTTGAGGTGCTACAAGGTATCTTTTCGTAAAATTTATCCACTACATCACCTCAAAATCAAGAGTTTAACTTCTTTGATTAGGTATATAGGCGAACTTAAATGAAATTCGCCCTTCAAGCTAACTTTAAATAATGACTTTTTATGTCAAAAAATTAAAATCAGTTGTCGAATTTATATCTTATTCCACCCAAAACCTCTCTGTCGCTTCTAGTAAGGTCCTTGAGATACATTAAGAGATCTAAGTCCTTTGTAATAGAATAAGACAGAATACTGTCAAGGGTAGTGCGCTTTGGATCGTAAACCTCGGTTTCAACGCCAAATCTATTATAATGAACGTCCAGACCTGCTCCAAGGTGAGAGTTCATATAGCCAATGCGAACGTCTAAATTGTCATTTATTTTTTCTCCTGCTTGAGCATCAACCTTTGTCTTACCTCCAGAATCCCTTACTCCAAGCCTATAAAATCTATCTCCAGGTGGGTATATATCCACGAAAAACGAACCTTCCCTTTTATCTTCTGGACCGCTAAAGACCCTTACTTCTGGGACAATCTTTGTATTAGCAAGATAATCTAAAACTCTCTTTGATCTTTCTGTAATTTCACTCGCGTTTGAAATTGTTTGCTTTATCTCTTCTTTGGTTTTTTTATCCTTTACAATGTCATTTAAATTAGCAGCTAAGTTTGCAACATTTTTAGAAGCTTCATTAATGCTTAATAGGGCACTTTTTATGGATGGAAAGAGTTCTGTATCAGATATTCCCTTGTTAATATCCTTTGAGATTGCAAGAAGGTATTCAGAAAACCCTCTCAGATTCTTTACAGTCTCGGTTACATCAGACTCATTCTTATAGGCCAAATCGCTTAAAACCCTTGTAAACCTATCAATATTGGTTGCAATAGAAGAGGCAAGGAAAAGGGTCTTCTTTATCGATTCCTTTGATTCTGGATTTAAGAGGGTATCGTTAAGATCCTTTGTAAGATCACTAACCCTTATCAATAAAAGGCTTGTTTCATTTAGAATCTGATCGTAAGTAGGTGGAGAGGTACCTATAACTGTAGCACCATCAGAAAGATATTCCTTGGTTAAAGACTTAGGTGGAGTTATACTTACAAACTTATCCCCTACTAAACCATAGGTTCCTATTGAAAAATGCGAACCCTTTGGTATTAAAACGTCTTTATTTATCAAGATTACAGTTTCAACTCCCTTGTACAAAGTAGGAGAAATACTTTTAATCCTACCAACTTTAACGCCCATATAATAAACAGGAGCATCAACAGAAAGGCCACTCACATCCGGGAAATATGCAATTACTTTATACATAGGCTTTAGAAAATCGCTTTGAAACCATAAAATAGAGCCAGCAAGCAAAATCAACGTAGCAAGAACAAATATTCCAACCTTTATCGCTCTACCCTTTTCCAAAGCTCTCTCCCTTCAAAACTGTTTGAGTTCTATTAAGTATTATAATTGAAAAATATATTTTTTCCCTCTGGGCCTAAAAATGTATTGACAAATGTATTATCAAGTTCTACGAAATCCCTAGGGTTACCGTCAAATAATATCCTCTTGTTATCTAAATAAATTATTCTTTCAGCTAACCTAAATGCAGTTTGAAATACATGACTAACAATTAGTATTAAAGCCCCTGTCTGTTCCCTAAGATTTTTTATCAGGTCTTCAATAATTCTACTTGTGTGAGGATCAAGTCCAGTAGTTGGCTCATCAAACAAAACTATTTTCGGTCGATAAACTATTGTTCTCGCAATAGCCACCCTTCGTTGCATTCCCCCAGAAAGCTCAGAAGGATATAGATAAGCACTATCCTCTAAACCTACAAATCTCAATGCTTCAATTGCTAAAGAATTTATTTCCTCTTTAGACTTTAATTTATGTTCTTTAAGAAAAAAGGACACATTATCAATCACGTTCAATGAATCAAAAAGAGCTCCCGCTTGAAATACCATACCCATATTTTTCCTTAATTCAAACAATTCTTTATCAGAAATTTTCGTAATATCGTTATTCATGATCTCAATTTTGCCAGCATCTGGCTTCATTAATCCTATCATAAGCCTTAAAATTGTGCTCTTCCCACAACCTGATGGTCCCATAATTACTGTTATTTTATCTTCTGGTATAAAAAAACTTACATCCTCTAAAACAGTTTTGCCTCCAAAACTCTTTGAGACGTTAGAAAATTTGATCATCGCGAAAACATTACCATAGAAAGAAAGTAATTAAAAACAAAAATTAAAATTAAAGAAATAACAACAGATAACATTGTAGAGTTGCCAACGCCTCTGGCTCCAGCCTTAGTTCTTAACCCTATAAATGTTCCAATAAGGGATATAACGCATCCAAAGATCATAGCCTTTATAAGACTTGCTTCAATATCCCAAACCTTAACAAGAAATCTTATAGATTCAATGAAGGTTGAAGGCACAACCCCACCATAATAAACAGCCACAAAGTATCCCCCTACTACCCCTGCTAAATTTGCAATTACAGTTAAAAGAGGAAGCATTAACATGCATGCAAAAATTCTTGGAGCAACAAGATAAAAAATTGGGTCAACTGACATGGACAAAAGGGCATCAATTTGTTCAGTAACTTTCATAGTTCCTATTTCAGCAGCCATAGCAGAACCAACTCTGCCAGCCACAACAACTGCAGTAATCATTGGGCCTAATTCTCTTATTATTGCAATCCCAACAACTCCCCCAACAACGGATCCTGCTCCATAGAATACAAACTCTCTAGCAGTTTGAATGGCAAATACCATTCCTACAAAAAGAGATGTAATAAATACTATTGGTACTGACTCGACTCCTATCATAAAGCACTGATCTAGAAACAAAAAAAATCTAAATCTCGCAGTTAAAATTGCAACAACAGACCTAAAAAAAAGATAGGACAATTGTCCTACATCAGAAAAAAATTCACTAAAATAGTCCATTAAGTCGTCAAGACCTCTCTCATCCAATTTAAATAACGCGCCTCAACGTCTTCTACGTTTAAAAAGATTATCTCTGGCGTGTCATATGGATGATTTTTCATAACTAATGCCTTCAATTTATCTTTCAAAGATGTAAAACTCTTTACAATCAACAAGTCTTCCGAATCCTCTACCACTTCGCCCTTCCAAACGTAAATAGATTTTACGTTTCTACAGATATTTACACACGCAGCAACCTTGGATTCAATTAGTTTTCTTGCTAAAAAGATAGCATCCTTTTCTGGGACAGTTATTAGTACTATACAGGGCTTATCAGTCATATTTATCTTAAGTTGTTTACTTTCTTAGTTATTCATACAGAATACCAGTGTAGCCTACTACTTGAGTATAGTCTTTGTTTACATCCCCTGAAGTCCTGTGTTCTAAAAGTTCTGCTTTATTTACACCTAATTCCTTTAATATTGTCAAACCAAGAAAACAAGACCATGCTCCGCACATCGAAACGTCTTCTTCATAAACCGTTTTAAGTAGTCCCCTTGGATCTAATGATATCAATTTGTCAATTACCTTTTTATCCTTTTCTATAGTTATCTCCTGAGGTTCATGATGGTTTAAATCACTGCTCATAACCAAGACAACAGACTTATTGTATCCCTTTAAAACGCTTGCAATACACTTACCTGTCGAAGAGAGAATGCCTTCCGAAGTTGTAGAAACGACAATTGGCAGGATTTTTGCCTTAGGACAAACATACTTTATAAAAGGAACCTGAACTTCAAGGGAGTGTTCGTTTGCATGGGCTCTCTCATTCAAATGAATGAATTCGCAATGGTGAAGTAGAGATTCCCCCAAATCTCTATCCGGCATAACTTCACCAAGAGGGGTAGCCCAGGATGTTTGAGACAAAAACAAGCCATCTGAGTCCATTGAATGCTTTGGCCCAATAAGCAAAAAGACATCAGGGCACTCAATTGAAGAATAAACCTTTCCTGCAATAGAACCAGAAAAGTTATACCCAGCGTGAGGTACTACTATTCCCCTTACCTTTCTTTTTGGGATATCCAAAATTACTTCAGACATAAATTTCAACAGATCGCTTTCTCTAAGTGGATAAAAATATCCAGAAACATAAGCTGGTCTCAACTTTAAACACCTCCTTAAATGTTAAAACACCACCGATATTAACTAACTTAGACAATCAAAAAGACAATTATTTTTAAAAAGCTTTAACTTAGGAAAAGCGTTTAACAAATTCGTACATAGAATGGATTTAAGATCATTTAATTCTATCTTTTTTATTTCTGAGACAGCTTTTACAACCTCCCTAACGTTTAATGGTTCATTTCTTTTCCCTCTAAATGGGACAGGAGATAGATAGGGGGAATCGGTTTCTACCAAAATTCTTTCAATTGGAGTTTCTTTAACTACATCTCTCAATTTATGAGAGTTTAAGAAGGTTATTGGACCTGCAAAAGAGATAAAAAAGTTCATAGAAACAACCTTTTTCATCGTATCCACAGAGCCAGAAAAGCAATGAAATACTCCGCCTATTGATTCAGCATTAAACGCTTCCAATATAGATATGGTATCCTTTGTTGCCTCTCTCATGTGGATTACTACCGGAAGACCTACTTCTCTTGCCAATAAAAGCTGTTTTTTAAAACAGTTAATTTGCACGTCCCTCGGGGAATAATTGTAATGATAATCTAAACCAATTTCACCAATTGCCAAAACACTTTCTAAAGAGGTCAAATCTTTTATAGCTTTATAAGAATTTGAATCGAAAAATTTAGCTTCGTGTGGGTGAAATCCTACTACAGCAAAAATTCTTCCACTATAACTCTTTGATAATTCTACAGACTTAAGTGAAGTTTCTAAATCTGAGCCAACATTGACCATCAAACATATTTGCCCATCAAAAGCCCTCTTTATAACTGCTTCCCTGTCAAGATCAAAGGAATCGCTCTCTAAATGTAAGTGACTATCAAAAAACATTAATTTTCAAGCCTCTTGAAAATAGGTTCGCCTTTTTCAATTCTACACGGCAAAGGTAAAAGTCCCCATTCAAATTCAGACCAAGAAGGATTGTCTTTTACAGAAAGTCGTTTTAAAACATCACTTGAAATAGATGGCATAAATGGATATAAAGCAATTGCACAGAGTCTTATTACTTCAAAAACATGATAAAAAGCACTTGCTACTTGTGTATCAAAGCCATTCTCCTTAAAGCATCTCCAAGGAGCAGTTTCATCCAAAAATTTATTAGCACCCTTAACCAAAGTCATTATCTCTTCAAGCACAAAGCTAAAAGATAGGTTGTCGTAATATTTTTCTATTCTTTCTTTCATACCATCAAATATTGCTCTTAATTTTACATAATTTTCCCCATCAAAAAATTTATCTGCCTCAGTTAACATACTGTTATTGTATCTTTCAATCATTGATGCCGTTCTATTTAGAAGGTTACCAAAGTCATTTGCTAAATCAGAATTTAGTATCTCCTTCAGATTCTTATAGGAAAAGTCTCCATCCTGTCCAAATGGCACAGCTTTCATCAAAAAGTATCTCATAGGATCTACTCCTACTTCTTTTGATAATGCCCATATATCAACAACATTCCCCTTAGACTTTGACATCTTTTCCCCTTCCATAGTCCACCAACCATGACCAAAAACCATCTTTGGCAAAGGAAGATTTGCGCTCATTAACATAGCAGGCCAGATTATTGCATGAAAACGAACAATTTCCTTACCTACAACATGAACGTCTGCAGGCCAGATCCTTTTAAACCTTTCCTCATCTTCAGCAAATCCCGCAGCTGTGAGGTAGTTTAATAAAGCGTCAAACCAAACGTATATCACATGTTTCGGGTCATCTGGAACCTTTATCCCCCATGAGAATTTACTTCGTGATATAGAAAGATCCTTTAATCCCTGACTAACAAATTGGATTACTTCGTTCCTCCTAAAATCTGGCATAACAAAATTTTTCTTGTCGTTGTATAAATCTAAAAGTGGTTGCGTATATTTTGAGAGCCTAAAAAAGTAGGACTCCTCTTCCATCCACTCTACTTCTCTGCCACAATCAGGACACTTTCCATTTACAAGTTGTTCGTCGGAAAAGAACGTCTCACATGGCACACAATACCATCCTGAATACTTTCCTTTGTATATATCACCATTGTTTTTAACAATCTGCCAAAATTTAGCAACAGCTTTATAATGTCTATCTTGAGTCGTTCTAATAAAATCATCGTTAGAGATATTTAGAGCAAGCCATGCATCTTGAAAGATCTTAGCAAATCGATCTACGTATGATTTTGGATCCGCAAGATTTTCTTCAGCAGCCTTTTGTATCTTTTTTCCATGTTCGTCTGTTCCTGTTAGAAAAAATACATCTAAGCCTTGTAGTCTTCTAAATCTTGCAAGTACGTCGCATGCCACAGTAGTATATGCATGACCTATGTGCGGCTTATCATTTACATAATATATTGGTGTAGTAATGTAGAAAAATTTTGCCATATAGTCCTCCTTTAAATTATATAGATATTATAACCTTACAGCTATTTTTATAAAAGCATACATCAATTGTGTAAAAGCTTTTCATAAAGCCAGTTCTTGTTGATTCCCAAATATTTTGAAAGAAGTTTAGATACTCTTGAGGACTCAAGCCCTATCTTAGTTAGTTCTAATGCTAATTCGTAAAATTTTTCGTTATCTACAGATATGCCACTTGATTCAAGCGCTACTACAAATTCCCCTCTGATATTAGTTAGTTCAACTTCATTTTCAAAGGAAGAAAGTTCAAAACAAATAACCTTTTCGTGAACTTTAGTAATCTCTTTAAACACGCACGTTCTAGGATTAATTTTAAAGTTAGTCCTTATCCACAAGAGCGTATCAAAAAGTCTTTTTGCAGACTCAAAAAAAAGGAGATGACTTCCCGAATATAAATATGTTTTAATAATTTGTGTTCTTTTAGATTTGTCCTTTGGGAAAAAACCTGTGAAAATCCATAGATTTGGTTTAAACCCTGATAGTGCGATTGAAGCTGTAAGTGAGCTTGGGCCAGGTATAACAATCACTTCGTAATCATTCTTTCTAACTAAATCAACCAAAAAGGAGCCTGGATCGGAAATGCCAGGCATGCCAGCATCGGTAATAAGACCTACTGATTCGCTTTCGAGTTTTTTTAATACAATTTCGGATTGTCTTTGATAATTATGAGAATTAAAAGAATAAACGGGCTTTTTTATTCCATAATAGTTTAAAAGTTTTAAGCTTACTCGTGTATCCTCACAAAAAATTGAGCCAACGGAATTCAAAGTTTCTACGGCTCTGTAGGTTATATCCTTTAGATTTCCTATTGGAGTGCCAATTAAATATAGTTTACCTTTCAGGCTCTTGACATCTCGCTTTTGCCCTCAAGTATAGCCCCCTCATCAACGAATAATACCCCAACTTTAACATCTCCATAAACTTTTCCAGTATTGTGAATTATAAGACCATCAATAGCTTCAATATTCCCCCTTATCTCTCCAAAAACAGAAACCTTTTTTGCTTTTACGTTTGCGTTTATCTTTCCATCCTGACCAACAAAAAGCTCTCCATCAATAATAATTTCACCTTCAAACGGTGAATCTATCCTAACATTCCCCTCCCCTTTAAGAGTCCCAGAAAATTCGTTCTTATGGCTCAAAATTGTATCTGGACTCACTGGGCTACTTCCCTTTTTAACCTTAAATAGCATATTAAATACCTCCTTTAAAGCTCTGCAGGGTTTGCTCCTATTACTAACATAGGATTTATCACCCTACCATAATGATGTACTTCATAATGAACATGTGGACCCGTCGTAAAACCTGTTAAACCTATATATGCAATTACTTGACCCTTTTTTACTCTCTGTCCAACATTAACTGCAAGAGCACTATCATGGGCATAAAGAGTTTCATATCCATTACCATGATCGATAATTACTGTTAAACCATACCCAGATAAGTACCAGCCAGCAAAAACTACAATCCCATCCCCAGTAGCATATATGGGAGAACCGTAAGCACAGGCTACGTCAATTCCAGGGTGAAAATCTCCAAAAGCTGGTCTATAACCAAAATAAGACGTTATAACGCCATCAGCTGGAAAGCCAGTAGGGAAAGAAGCATACTCATTTAGCTTTCTTCTAGCTATTTGAGAAATCTGGTTAAAGCTTCTCTCTCTATAAGAAAGTTGAGTTCTAATCATAGACAAATCGTTTCTTATATTAACAAATCTTGGATCCAGTGGTGAGTTTAAAAAAAATCCAAGTTCATTTGCACTCTCTCGTTTAACCCCTTCAACTGAAGAGGTCTGATCTGATTTAGATTTTGAACTTTGATCAGGAACTTCAGGTATACCAAGATTTTTTCTTAGCTCTCTTTCTTCATCAATAAGACGATTAAGATCCTTTTTTAATGCATCCGATTCAAGCTTCAATTGCCTTATTTCTTCTGATTGACGTGCATTTTGCGTTTTTAAAACTTGATAATCAGATAATCTTGAATTTATGCTTAGAGCAAAAAAGAAAGTCATAATTATAAAAAGGATGCTAAAAAAAAATGCGCCTAGAAAAAAAACTAAAACCCCCCATTTTATTTTAAACGAAAAAGGAGTATGCCCCGAATGAGGTACCACCATAAATGTAATTTCATCGTTTATTCTCCTTGGCATAACACCTCAAAGCCTAGCTAATTTTACTTATAGCTATTTCTAGAGCCTTTCTCTCCTCAGGTGAAATCTCAAGATTAACATTTCCGTTTGCTACCTCTTTGGCATAAACCCTTGCAAAGTCTCTGCCCATTAGAGAAGTTATAATAATACCATTCTTACTTTCATCCAATAAGGCAAAAGAAAAAGAATACATACCACTAATATTATCAAAGGCATCATAACGAACAATTCCTGCACCCTGAAAGGTATGTCTTAATTTAACAAACGCCTTTTCTATATCACTAGCTAAAACCTTATAATTGTTTTCAACAGCCATAAGTCTATCTTCCAGTTCTTTAATTCTATTTTGAATAAGCGTCCTTCCCGCCGGATTAAAGGATGCAAACTCAGAAAATGACCTCTTTATAAATATAAACATCGAAATAATTATAACTATGTTAAAAATTGAAAAACCCAAAACTACAAGCAATACTTGATTACTAGAAAGTTCTATTTTTTAACACGTCCTTTCAAAATATATAGCTAATATCTTGGCTCGACAATTAGTTTTATTGCAGTTCTTTCCTCACCATCCACATTTACATATGTGAAGGATGGAATACAAATGACATCAACTCCTCCTGGCGCAAGATAACCCCTTGCTATTATTATCGCCTTTATAGCTTGGTTTACAGCACCCGCGCCAATAGCTTGAACTTCAACCCTGCCTTTCTCCCTCATAGCTCCAGCAATAGCCCCTGCCACAGACTTTGCGGCTGAGTTAGCGCTTACTCTAATATCTGCCATAAATGCCTCCCCAATAAATAATACATTTTTACTATCTCCTTACGAGTAAAAAACATGGTCGGGGTGAGAGGATTTGAACCTCTGACCCCCTGCTCCCAAAGCAGGTGCGCTCCCGCTGCGCCACACCCCGACATCTCTTTCACGTCCTTCCGTTTACAAGCTACAAGATTTTCTTTCTCATCTTGCACTTTGCTATCCGTACTATCTTTGATTAGGAGCGGCTTGCCCCTCTTTATCAATCAGGTTTTAGCCAAAACCCTTGAAATGAATTAAACCACAAAATTTAAATATTTGCAATAGATCTTAATTTAGGATCGACGGCGCATATTCTAGCTTTAGTTGAATAAAAAATCTTTGATATAATAAACTAAATGAAATTATTTTAGGAAGAGGAGAAAATAATATGTTTGAACTCGATTGTAGAGGAATGGTTTGTCCAAAACCAGTAGTCTTAACAAAGCAGGCGTTAAAGGAACACAAAGAACTTATTGTTATTGTTGACAACATAACTTCAAGAGATAATCTTCAAAATCTTGCTAAAGATAAAAATATGCATTTTGAGGTAGAAGAGAAAGACAATTTATATTACTGCAAAATAAGTAAAGAAGAAATTGAAAATCTATCTGAACCAAAACTAGAATATCTTACCGACAAAGTCCCATGGAGCGTATTTGTAAAGACAAACAAACTAGGGCATGGAAACGATGAACTTGGTAAAAATCTTATGAATGCCTTTTTTGATGCACTTTTATACTTTGAAGATCATCCAAAAACCATCGCGTTTATGAATGCTGGCGTTTACCTAACTCTAAAAGACTCTGAATGTCTCAAAGAAATTAAAATGTTAAATGAAAAGGGCTCTGAAATATTAGTATGCGGCACCTGTCTAAATTTCTTCAACGTAAAGGACAAGCTTGCAGTAGGCAAGATATCTAATATGTTTTCAATATTAGAAGCCATTAAAGGAACTTATATAATAGAGCCCTAACTAAGACGTCTCCTCTTGGTACTTTATTTGTCTAATTTCACGCATATTTTTGTCAATCATCTCCATTATCTTTTTTGAAGACCTTGAAGAATCCTCTGCAAGTTTTCTTACCTCCTTAGCAACCACTGCAAAAGTTCTTCCAGCCTCACCTGCTCGAGCTGCTTCAATACTAGCATTCAAAGAAAGAATATTAGTTCTGCCCGCAATGCTTTCTACAACTTTTACTGCCTCTCCTACCTGTTCTTGAGTTTTAATTATGTGTTCAAGCTGCTCAGCAAAATAATTATCGATGATTAATTGAATATCAAGTATTATTCTCTTAACAAATGCACTAAAAGATTTTACAAATTCAACCTCATCTTTCTCTACCTCATGAACAATAGAGGAAATCTCCTCAAAATACAGTCTGTATGCTCCCAGATACCATGAAGGGTAAAGACCTATGAGCTGGTGTCTCTTGCCGACAAAAAGTCTTCTTTGAAAATACTCTTCATCTATTACAGGACTAGTAAGAGATATAAAATAATCTTTCATAGTTTTACTTAATCTTTCTATAGTTGAATTTTTATCAATTATTTCTTTAAGATTTGAAAAACTTGTTATGTGATCATAAAACTTCTTAACAAAACTATCTGCCCTTTTTTCAAAATAAGGCCTAAACTTTGCCATCCTCTGCAGATCTTCAACAGAAAAACCTAAATAACGAAATCTTTGCTGATATTTAGAATCATTAGTTAAACTTTCTTCCATCCCGCACCACCTTGTTTTTTTTGTTTCTATAATTATATATCAATATTAATCAATTTTTAATACATTGATTTTCTTGTCAAAAAAGTTAATTTATCATTTGATACAAGTAACTATTTTAAAAAATCACACAATCGTATCGCATAACTTTAATTTAAAAGACTAGTAAAATAGTTTTTGTGCTAAAATTTTAAAATTAAATTGAAAATTAATTTAGAGAAAAAAAATTTGATAGGTTATTTCTTAACCATAGGTGCTGCTACTTTATGGGGCTTTGGCGGTTGTGTTGCAAAATTTGCATTTAATAGTTCTATAGACCCTCTTTTGTTTGTAAAGATAAGACTTGTAATGTCCTTTATTTTGCTTCTTATATATCTTTCTGTGTTTAACAAAAAACATATATTTATAGACAAATCTGACATCTCATATTTTCTAATTTTGGGTATATTTGGCATGTCTACTATGCAATTGTTTTATCTATTAGCAATAAAGTACACAAATGTATCTACAGCTGTATTCCTTCAATACACCTCTCCTGTTTTAATGGCTTTATATTTATACTTCTTTGAAAGATACCCCATTTCAATATCAAAAATAATTGCAATAGTTCTTTCTTTAATTGGAGGCGCGTGTTTTGTAGTTAATATGACTGAAACATCTCTAAAATTTCAGGGATTCTTTTTTGGAATACTTGCTGCATTAGGCATGGCATTTATAAGTGTTCATGGAAGAAAATCCTTAAAAAAATATAGTCCTTTAACACTTATATTTTATTCTACTGGATTTGCAGCAGTTTTCATTAATATCATTACTCCATTTGATACTAAAATTTTTAATCTAACTACTTTAACATGGTTTATATTAATCTATTTTTCAATATTTTCAACAATAATCCCTTACTTCTTATACTTCAAAGGAGTTTCGATAATAACACCTACAAATGCAGGCATTACAGCTTGTTTGGAACCGTTCATAGCTTCAATCATTGCATTTTTTTGGCTTAAAGAGGGGTTAAGCGTTCTTCAGATCATTGGCGGAAGTTTAATTGTTTCAGGAGTTGTAATTTTACAAAAATTTGATAAATTAACATGAATCTAATCTTTGGCCCTGCAGGAAACGAAGAATTCTTTTATAGATCTGGATTTAGGTCAACCCTAGATTCTGCAAGGTATATATCGAAAATGGGACTTTATGCATTTGAATATCCGCTTACTCACGGAATAAGATTAAAAGAACAAACAGCAATAAAAATAGGAGAATCCTTTAAAAAAGAGGGCATAAAACTCAGTATTCACGCACCATACTACATAAATACAGCAAGTTGTAATCCTGATATATTAAAAAAAAGCGAAGAATACCTACTAAAAACTATACAATTTGGAAATTTAATGAATGCAGATAGAATAGTATTTCATCTAGGTAGTTCAAAAGGTGAAGAAAGAAGGCTCTTATTAGAAAGATCTAAAAATTTCTTAAAAAAACTTATCCTTAACAACTTAAAACTAATAAACAATATAAAGCTTTGTCCAGAAACCCACGGTAAAAAACTTAGTTTAGGAAGTATTGATGAAGTAATAGAAATATGTGAAACAAACCCTGATGTCCTTTTACCGGCATTAGATTTTGCCCATCTATACGCTGTTAATAGAGGAGGATTTACGCACGAAAGTAATTTTACAGAAATTTTTAAAAAATTAAGGAGTTATAGGGAATTTCATATACATTTTAGCCAAATAGAATTCAACAACAAGGGAGAGATAAGACACAGATCTTTAAACGAAGGTTTTGGACCACCAATTGAACCATTTTTATTGAGTCTAATTAAAAATTCTATAAAAGGAAGAGTAATAGTAGAAACTCCAGGAACTCAAGCAAAAGATGCTAAAATATTACTAGAAAGATTTTTGGAGTTGGAGGCAAAAAGATGATAAACCCTTATGACAAAGCTCACGAATTAGCCAAATCAATCAAGGATTCACAAGAATATAATGAACTGCTTAAATCAATTGAGTTAGTTAAAAAAGACGAAAATCTTTATAAAATGATTAAGAATTTCTTTACCTTAAGAACTCAAATAGAAATAGAAATCCTTTCAGGTAAAGAAGAGGATAAAGAGAAAAAAGAAAGTTTAAAAAGGCTTCACGAACTAGTAATAGCAATCCCTGAGGGCAGAAGAATAGTTGAGTCGCAATACAGATTTCAACAGCTAATGGGTGACATCTACAAAATAATCGGCGAAGCCATCAATGAAGGAATGGAATTTTTTAATTTCCTTCAAAAAAGAGAGCAAGAAAAATAAAGCTCCTATCCAAAAAGTTTATCAAATGGTCTCCTTTCTGGCACAGTTACCCTTTTGTCTGGATTTTGGTTCCACTCGTGACTAACGTACAAGCCGCAATAGCATGAACCATATTCTTCAACATCTTTATCTTTATATACGCATGGACATATAATGTCCTTATCCTTCTCTCTGTCACCAGAGTTCAATCTACAAGGACAACCCCTATAACCGTTTCTTTTTTCGTTTTCTAAAATTCCCCTTATTATAGACATAGTATGTTCTCTATCGTTATTTAACTCCTGTCCTTTCGAATGCGCATACTTTGTCAATATTTCAAAAAGCTTTTCTGGTGTTACAGGTACCATAACTTATACCAATTCTTTAATTTTAGTTTCGTTAAATCCTACTATAATTGTTTCGCCTTTAACAATTGTAGGAAAACCAGGATTAACCTTTGGATTACACCTATCAGCAAGTTTTTTTACTGTTTCAAGTATCTTATTTTGTTCATCCTTTGGCAACAAATCTACATCAATAGCCTCAAAATTGGCACCAAGCTCCTTTAAGAGAGCCTTGGCCTTTTTACAATACGGACACGTACTTAACGCATAAACTCTTATATCTGCCACAATAAAGCCTCCTTTAGATTCAAGCAGAATTTTTTTCTATTTCTCTTAAAAGTTTATATATAACTTTAAAAGTTAAAACCCTTGAGGTTCTAGCGATAGCATGGGATAAATCATCTGCTGAATACACATTGCAATTTTGCAGATAAACAGAGTCTTGTACACTAAAATTGTTCTCTTCCATAAAAAGTTCTGGATCAAAGGTTAAAACCCCATCCTGTTCACCGTAGTAAATTTTCAATAAAGAAGAAAGCAATTCAGTAGCAAAGACATAATTACCTATTTGACTAGATGAATCTACAATTTGATAAAACACTACGGTTCACCTCCTTAAATTTTGAAAGAGCGTAACAATAATTTAACAATTATCTGTATTATATCAAAATAAAATTCTCTTCTTTAAAACTTACAAATCATTATAAGTATCGTCTTCAACTTCACCAAAAATAGAATTATAGAGCTTCACAATACCCTTTTCAATTTCAAATTCTAAAGCTTCAAGCTCTTCTTCTAGCTTGGCATATTCTCTTTGGGCCTCATCTCTAAGGGTTTCTAACTGATCTTCAAAGCTCACTATTTGCCAAACTCCAATTTTGTAATTTATTTATAAACTTTATTTTAATTATATTATATCTAATTTCTTTAGTCACTCATAATAGTTCAAAAAATTTGCAAATAATAACCTAAAACAAAAACAAACTTGAAGATCTAACATTATTAGCATTGATTTACTTAAAACTATCTTTTTTTATTAAATCCATTATAAAATATAACAAATGGAATTAGATTTTTATTATGAAAAAGATAAAAAAGAGAGAGAAAGTTTCGTAATATATCATTTACGCGACCGACTTTTATACGGTCGAAAGATACTATTTGAAAGAACAATTTCTGGCTTTCTTGATCCTCTTGAAGTAGAAAACTACCTAAACAAGCTTTACAGAGAAGTTTGTTCAGACATACTGAAGATCTGCATAATGGAATCAAGAGAAGAAGGTCTACCAGAAGAGGATATATGTATAGCTGCCGTTGGGGGTTTTGGCAGGTGTGAAATGGCACCCTATTCTGATATTGATTTAGTATTTTTATCTTCAAACGAAGAAAGCCCATTCTTAGACAGCGTTTTAAAAAGAGGTTATAGACTGTTATCAGACATATTTTTCGGTATAGACTTAGAAATTGGATACAGTTTTAGAACTACAGAGATAAAACACATTGATCATATTACAAGAACCAGCTTTCTGGACTCTAACTTCATATCGGGCAACAATAATATATTCCAAGAGTTTAAAAGAAATTTCTGGAATAGACTAAATCTAGTAGAATTCATTTTTGCAAAATTATCCGAAAGAGAAATAGCCTACCAAAAGTTCGGCGATAATCCATATCTTTTAAATCCTAATTTAAAAGAGTGTAGGGGTGGACTTAGGGACTACCATACATTTAAATGGATTTTTCAAAGTAGGTTTGCCTTATCAAACTGTTCAATTGCTCAAGATGTTGAAAACACGTATGTTTTGGAAAAAGACGACATAAACAGACTTGAGTCAGCATATCGTTTTCTTAGAAAAATAAGAATCCTATTGCACATAATGGCTAGGAAAAGACAAGATTTTCTCTCAAAGATTTATCAACCAAGATTAGCAGAGTTTTTAGGTTATAAAAATTCTGTAGAATTTATGAAAGAGTTAATTTATTGTCTTGAAAATATATCGGAAATTTCAAGTAGGGGAATAAAAAAAATACTCCAAGAAGGATTTCAAATTTCAAGTTGTTTTTCGATAAAAGGCAATAATATTACATACCAGTATGATGCGCCTATTCAAATTTTTAAATTTGATTTTCTTAGGGCATTTGAGTACAAGTCTCTCTACGATCTCGATTTAGCAATAAATCTTGAAGAAGAGCTTATCAAACAGCGACATAAATTAAAACCTAACGATGAAACTATGAATATTTTTCTAAAAATTCTAAAAAACGGAAAAAATAAGGCCTCCATTTTAAGAAAGATACAATCTCTTGGTTTGTTTGAAATACTAATACCTGATTCAAAAGAGATGTTTCTTACCTTACCCGAAGATCCTATGCACGAGTTTACCATCGGTGAACATACAATGGTAATGATTGAAACTTTAGAAATGTTTGAAAAAGGGGATTTTGGACAGGAAATAGCAGAAATATTTAATTCTCTATCAGATCCTCTTATTTTGTATCTAGCAGCTTTATTTCACGATATAGCAAAACTGAAAAATTCACTTAATCATGAAATAGAAAGTGCAAAAATATTTGTTAATTGGGCAAAAAAGACTAGATTAGATAAAAATACCATAAACAATGTCTTTTTCATTATTGCAAATCATCTTCAAATGGTCAGAATTTCCAGATTAAGAGATCTTCACAGGCACGAAACCATCGAAGAGTTTGTCCAATTAGTGTCAGATGCAGAAAGACTAAAAAATTTATACCTTATCTCTTATGCAGATTTATACTCCTTATCAAAAAAGAAACCAAGTCCAATATCAATTTATCAACTAAATGAACTTTTTAAAAAGAGTCAATCAAAATTAATAAAGCCAACTTCAAAAGCAAATTTTGGTGACATATTCAAGAAGAATATAAAAAAGAGCTTTCTTAACAAAGAAGAAATCAACTTATTTATTGATAATATACCAGCCACTTATTTAATGAACATACCACAAGATACTATTGCATTTCATCTAGAACTTATTTCCAAATTAAAAACCGAATCACCTCAAGTATATTTTGAAGATTCAATCAATAAGGATTTTTCCAAGACAACAATCGCTACATACGAAATTGAGGGGCTCTTATGGAAAATTGCAGCGGTGTTTTACGCGCACAATCTAGACATACACACTGCTGAATTATATAAGTTCTCAACTGACCCTCCTGTAGTAATTAACGAAATTTGGGCAACCTATAAGAATAGACCAATACCTGAATTCCTAGCGCATTCTGTTCAAAAAGATCTGCAAGATATTTTAAGTTTAAAGAGGGATATATATAACCTCTTAAAGCAAAAAAACAAAGACATAGAATTCCCAGTAAAACTCTTTAACGTCAATTGCTTAAATAATATATCTCCTAAATCGACAATTATAGAGATAGTTGCTGAAGATAGGCATGGACTTTTATACAGACTTACACAAACTTTATCTGCTTTGGGACTTTACATTCAAACTGCAAAAATTTCTACTTGGGAAGGTAGGGCTGAAGATGCATTTTATGTTACAAAGGAAAACAACCTAAAATTAAGCGATCAAGAATGCCAAGAATATTTAAGAAAAATAATATATCACATATAGTTTTATTTTGTTACCTTAAAAACAAGTTTTTAAAATTAAGAATAAGGATATAAGGAGGCAAGAACAATAGACATTAAAAAAATAATTGAAGAATTTTCAGAGATTAGCTCGCAGAAAGATGAAGTCTTTCGATCTGTATATTCAGAAGAAGAAGACGAAGCTATCGATTTCGTTTTAAAGTTACTTCCAAAGAATTTCGAAGTTAAAACTGATAATATTGGAAATCTCATAGCAACGTATAATCAGGATCCCTTAGCTCAAAAAGTTTTGCTTGGTATTCATCTTGACACCATGCCATTTAGCGGTAAATACTCTTCATCACTTCCCATGGTAGTAGCAATTGGCGCTATTAATAAATTAGTCGAGGAGAACCTTTATCTTAAAAGGACAGTTGGGTTAATAATCTTTAGAGGCACTTCCCCAACAAGGTTTTCTAGAGGTTGTATTGGTTCAAGGGGAGCTGTAGGAGAATTAAATGAAAGAGACTTATATCTTTCCGACAAAAATGGCGTTTTATTACAGGATGAAATTATAAAAAGAAGTCTTGGCCTTTCAAGCAGCTTCCCTACATTCTTTAGAGATGATATCCATACCTTTTTAGAACTTGAGAGCGATTTCTCTGGTTTTTTAAGCAAATACAATATACCAATTTGCATGGTGAAACACCAACAAGGTCCAGTTATTTTAAAGATATCTATTATAGGCCAAATACAATATACCTGTTGTACTCCATTTGAACTAATAAAGGGGCCTTTAAATGCTTTTACAAAGATTTCTAATCAGCTTTATAAAATAATGAAAGAAAATAATTTATTCGGGGGTATATATGAAGTTAACATGGAACCAAAAGTTATGGGAGTCTTCCCAAATAGGATAAATTTTAATCTCGATCTAAGATCGCCAGATCTAAAACTAAGAAGCGAACTCCTAAACAATCTTAAATCATTTATAGGTAAAATTTCTAGAGAAGAAAATTGTCAAATAGATATTTTAAATCAAACGTCTAGCTCACCTCACATCTTTTCTGATAAATTAATCGAAATTTCAAAGAAAGCCTTTATAAAATACAATATTAAACCTATAACAATTGACACCGGAATTCTTTCTAATTCAAGGTGGATGAGTCTGGTAAGCCAAGAAACAGGGATGGCTTTATTGGGTTACAAAAAGGGAAATTCTCCAAAAAAAGAAGAAATAAATGAAAATGATATAATCCTAAGTATTAACGTCATTAGTGAAATTTTAAAGGAGAGGGTCTCCCTATGAATGCTGGACCATGGCTCATAATCTTAACTGGTCTATCAGGAGCAGGTAAATCTCAAGCATTACATGTTTTAGAAGACCTTGGTTTTTTTTGTATAGATAATTTGCCGCCATTTCTACTGCCTGAACTTACAAGATTTTCTTTCTCCCCAAAGTTCCCAATTTCTCGCATGGCAGTAGTTATAGATATCAGAGGGAAGACCCTCTTTCCAGATCTACAAAATATTTTGAAAAAGATAAAGGAACAACCAATCAACATTACTACACTCTTTCTCGAAGCTAGTGACGAAGTTCTAATTAGAAGATTTTCAGAAACAAGAAGGCGTCATCCCCTATCTCAAGAAGGCGGTTATCTTTCTGCTGGAATTATAAAGGAGAGGGAACTACTCTCTCCAATTAGAGAAATGTCTGATATAGTCATAGATACCTCATATATGAAAGTTAATCAGTTAAAAGAAAGGTTGAGAACCTATTTTACTACTGAAGGAGAACAAACTTTTAACACAACCTTGCTTTCTTTTGGATTTAAGTATGGTATACCTATGGATGCAGATATGATTATCGATGTAAGATTTTTGCCCAATCCATTTTACGAAGAACACCTAAAAAATCTAACAGGCATGGATGCGCCAGTGGAAGATTTTATACTTTCACAAGAAGTAACAAAAAATTTTCTTAAAGTTTTAGATCAGTATCTCTTGTTTTTTCTGCCAAAGTGTATGGAAGAGGGAAAAAGCAACGTAACGATTGCAATTGGTTGCACGGGTGGAGAACATAGATCAGTTACAATAGTCCGAGAATTAGCAAGAAAGTATAGAAATTTAGGCTTTAAAATTTTTGAATGGCATAGAGATTTAAAAATTGGGAGAAACAACTAAAAATGAGCTTTAGACCTTTAAAATGGCTTAGATGGTTAACGCCTGGTTTAAAAATAAAAAGATGGATTTTCCTAGGAGCGCTTTCCTTGCTCTTAATAGTAACAAGCTTAATATTATCATTAGAGGCAATTCCAATAACAAGAGCCTTTATAAAAGGTTTATCATACTTTATTCATGATATATCGTCAAAAATACCAATTCAGATAATTGCTCTTATTTTATTTTTAATAGGCTTTATAGCTCTAATATATTCTATTAGAGGATTGGTAAAACAAATTGTTAAACCTATGCAAATAGGTTCAAGAAGAGATGTCGTAGAGCTCTTATGGCTAGAAAGACAATTAAAAAAAAGACCACAAGTAGTAGTAATAGGAGGTGGAACAGGTCAATCTACAGTACTTAGGGGCTTAAAATATTATCCAATTAATCTTACTGCAATAGTCACACCTTTTGACGATGGTGGATCTTCAGGATTCATAAGGAAAGAATTAGGTTTTCTTCCTCCAGGTGATATAAGAAACTGTTTGGCTGCACTTTCACTTCAAGAAGACTTGCTTGGAGCTGTTTTACAATATAGATTCAAAGGCATACCTGGTCTTGAAGGACATCCTGTAGGAAATATATTATTAGCTGCTGCTACAGAAATAACAGGAGATTTTTTAAAAGCAATTAATATGGTTGAAAAGATAATCTCAGCAAGAGGACATGTTATGCCTTCAACCCTTTTTAATACCAAACTTTGCGCCAAACTAAAGGATGGTTCGATTGTTGAAGGAGAATCAAATATCTCAAAAAGTATTTATCCCATTGAAAACATATTCCTAGATCCAACTCCTCCAAGCGCTTACCCTGAAGCAATAAGAAAGATAAATGAAGCAGATGCAATAGTTATTGGACCAGGCAGTCTATTTACAAGTATCTTACCTAATTTGCTAATGAAAGACCTTTTAGAAGCAATAAGAAATTCTAGCGCAATAAAAATTTATGTTTGCAATATCATGACCCAACCGGGAGAAACAGGAGGATATAAAGCTTCCGATCACGTTAAAGCTTTCTTAGAAACGCTTGGGTTTTTGCCATTTGATATTGTTCTTTTAAATAACAAAAAGCCAGAGAAGCTTATAAACTACTATGAAGAAAAGGGTTCTGAAATTGTAATAAACGATTTGCCTGAACTTGAAAAATTTAAATTAAAAATTGTTTTGGAAGACCTACTATACGAAGAAAACCATATAAGACACGACCATAAAAAGTTAGCAAAAATTATATTCGACAACATCTTTAAAGGTAGTAAGGGCAGTAAATTAAGATGACAAACTAAAGATTATTTTTAAAGTTTACCAGCACATTACATATTGAAGTTTATCTTTTTGAATTTAGTAAATGATATAATATTTTTGATGGGTGGAAAAAATGCTGAAATTAAAAATAGATGAAAACGAAATAATAAGAAGTGAAATAGCTTCATTACCTATTGAAAATAAAAGGTCATCAAAATATGAATTAAAAGGGATAATGCTTTCTCACTCAAAGGTAGAAGAAGACTTTATTCTTGTAAAATGTAAAGATTTCAAAGTCACAAAGAGAATAATTACTTTAGCACATTTTTTAAATATAAAGGCACAGCTATTTCAAAACGCTAGACTCAACAATGAAAACCCTAAGAAAACGAAAAAATCACAAGAAAATCAAAGGAGTACAATAGTACAACTAGAAAAGATCTTAACGCCAAACCCTCCAGAAACTTTCCCATCGCAGAAATCTATACAAAGTTTTTTAAGAGGATTATTTTTAAATTCAGGATATTTAATTACAAAAAATGGCTATCATTTAGAAATAATTACAAACAAAGAAATATTTGGTTTTTTATATACTCTCCTAGAAGAAATTGGCTTCAACTTTAAAATAAGAAAAACAAATAGTTACTGCCTCTTTTTAAAAAATTTCAGAGAAATAGCTTCTTTTTTAGCCTATATACACGTGCACAATTTTTGTGCCCATTTGGAAGCTGAAGCCATAAAAAAGGAGGCAAATAGTGAAATAAACAGAGAAGTAAACTATGAAACTGCTAATATAAAGAGGCAAATAAAGGCTTCCATGGAGATTTTAAGATCTATAGATATCCTTGAGAAGTCAGAAAATTATTATAACCTGCCAATAAAGTGGAGAAAAATGATTGACTTAAAAAAAGACTATCCTTTGCTCTCTATGAAAGAAATTGGAGAACATCTTGGGATGTCAAAAAATCAGGTCTCTTCAGTTTTTAGACAGATAAGAAAATTAACAATCTAATTTTAGGAGGGAAATCATGAAAGTAGCAGTTAATGGTTTTGGAAGGATCGGGCGTTTGTTTGTTAGGCTTGCTTTCTCACAACCAGAAATTGAAATAGTTGCAATTAATAGTTCTAGAAAGATCCCACAATTAGCACATCTTCTTCAATACGATTCTACTTATAGAACTTGGGATAAAGAAGTAAGCTTTGATGAAGATCATTTGATAATTGAGGGTAAAAAAATAAAAATCCTTGAAGAAAGGAAGGATATAACAAAACTTCCATGGAAGGATCTAGATGTTGATTTAGTAATAGAATCCACAGGTGAGCTTACAAAAAGAGAGTTGGCAGAAAATCACATAACAGCAGGAGCCAAAAAAGTTCTAATTACTGCTCCGGGCAAAGACGTAGATGCCTTTATCGTTGTTGGGGTAAATGATCACATACTTGATCTAAAAAAGCACAATATTATTTCTGCTGCTTCATGTACAACTAACTGTCTTGCCCCAGCTGTAAAAGTATTGTTTGACAAGTTTGGGATAGTTTCAGGATTTATGACTACAGTTCACGCCTATACTATGGATCAAAGACTTTTAGATGGCACTCACAAAAAAGATTTTAGAAGAGCACGTTCTGCTGCGATAAATATAGTTCCTACATCCACTGGAGCAGCAAAATCAATCGGGAAGGTTATACCAGAACTAAACGGAAAGATGGACGGCGTAGCCCTTAGAGTGCCTGTACCAACAGGATCAATGGTAGACCTTAGCGTAATTTTGGAGAAACAACCTTCAATTGATGAGATAAAATCAGCTTATAAAGAAGCTGAATCCTGTGAACCACTTAAGGGAATTTTAAAGTATACTGAAGTCCCATTGGTATCTTCAGATTATATTGGCACATCTTATTCTTCAATCGTTGACGGGTTAATGTTAAACAAAACAGGAGATATCTACAAAGTATTCGCATGGTATGACAATGAGCACGGTTATGCATGTAGAGTCGTAGATCTTGCCAAAAAGCTTATACCATCCTTTAAATAATAAAGTAACACAAGCATCTTGCTTATGGAGTGTTCTTCATAGTAACACAAGCATCTTGCTTGATAAATTTTGTAGGAGGACGAAATGGAATTTAATAAAAAATTGCTAATAGATTTTCCTGTCTATCAACTTGAAGGCAAAAGGGTTTTTGTAAGAGCCGATCTAAACGATCCTGCAGACTCAGAAGGAAATCTTACAGGCGATATGAGAATAAGAGCGGTATTACCAACTATTGGATACCTGGTAAATGCCAGAGCAAAAGTAATTCTTGCATCTCATTTTGGGCGTCCAAAAAATAGAGAAAAGGAATTTTCCTTAAGAGGAGTAAAAAAAAGACTTGAAGAGTTGTCAAGCTTTAGAATACACCTAGCTCCCGATTGTCAAGGAGAAGAAGTTGTTAAAATGTCGAAAGAATTAAAAAATGGTGAGGTTTTGCTCCTTGAAAACCTTAGGTTTTGTCCAGGGGAAACAAAGAACGACCCAGAATACGCAAAGTTCTTAGCTTCACTTGGAGATATGTATGTAGCAGAGGCGTTCGGTGCATGCCATAGAGAACATGCATCAATATCATCTGTACCAAAAATGATACCATCAATGGCTGGTTTTTTGTTGGCAAAAGAAATAAACACATTAAATAAATTGCTGCATAATCCAGAACAACCATTAGTAGTAGTCGCAGGAGGCAAAAAGGTTTCTGACAAAATAAAGGTCATAGGAAACCTTATAGATAAAGTAGATAGCATCTGTGTAGGGGGTGGAATGAGCTTCGCATTTCTTAAAGCAAAGGGATATGAGATAGGAAAATCCTATGTAGAAGATAATATGGATAATGTCGCAAAAGAAATACTTGGCAACAACGGTAAAAAGATATTATTACCAGTAGATGTAATGGTCGCAAAAGAAATAAGACCAGCATCTGAATCAAAAGTAGTAAATATAGATGAGATACCACCAGATTGGTACGGCGTTGATATAGGACCAAAAACCATAGAAATGTTTAAAGCCCAGATCTCAAAAGCAAAAACCATCTTCTGGAATGGACCTCTTGGAATTGTTGAAATACCCGACTTTTCATATGGTACTAGAATAGTTGGCCTGTATATTGCGCTATCATCTGCAATAACAGTCTCAGGTGGCGGAGATACGGCAGAAGTGGTTAGAATGATGAACCTTGACCAACATTTTACACACGTATCAACAGGTGGTGGAGCTGCTTTAAAATTTCTAGAGGGAGCTGATTTACCAGGAATATCGGCTCTTCCAGAAAGGAGTTAAAATGAATTACGCTGTTGCTAATTTTAAGATGAACAAAACCTCTGATGAAGTAGATGAATATATTTATAAATTAAGACAAAATCTTAAAGATAATGTAAAAACTATAGTTTGTCCTTCTTTTGTCTCCCTTGAAAGAGCTGTAAAATCAGCTTTTGGTTCTCTAATTGACATTGGAGCACAGAATCTTTATTTCGAAGAAAAAGGTGCATTTACAGGAGAAGTATCAGTAAAGATGTTAGAAGCCATAGGAGTAAAGTATGTAATAATAGGCCATTCTGAAAGAAGACAATACTTTAAAGAATCTGATGATTTGTTGTTTAAAAAGGTTAAAGCTGCGGTTAATAGATTAAAGGTTATCTATTGCTTTGGTGAAACAGAAGAAGAAAGATGTGCTGGCAAGTCCATTGAAGTCACGTTTAACCAATTAAATTCTGTTAAAAATTTTTTTAAAGACATAATATTGGCTTATGAACCAGTTTGGGCAATAGGAACTGGTAAAACTGCTGATGCAAGGGAATCAATTTCTCTAATAAAGGAATTAGAATCGAAGCTAGGAACTCTTCCCGCATGCCTCTATGGAGGTTCAGTTAATCATAAAAATGCAAAATCTTTCATTGATGTGGGATTCAAAGGCGTGTTAGTTGGTTCTGCAAGCCTTGACGTAGAAGAGTTTGCAAAGATTATCAAGGAAATAGCTTAAAAATGCAAAAAGCTATGTTAATAATTTTAGATGGATTTGGGGTTAGAGAGGAAACTTATGGTAATGCAGTTAAAGCAGCCCACATGCCAAACTTCAAAAGAATTATGAATACATACCCAAATACAACCCTTGTTGCTTCTGGTGAAAAAGTAGGTCTTCCCGAAGGTCAAATGGGGAATTCTGAAGTAGGTCATCTAAATATTGGTGCTGGAAGAATTATGTATCAAGAATTAACAAGAATAAACAAAGAAATTAAAGATGGTGAATTTTTTAATAATGTTGAAATAAAAGAAATAATGCACAAGTCAAAAGGAGGTTCTCTCCACCTTATTGGTCTTGTTTCTGACGGCGGGGTACACAGCCATATTGAACACCTGAAATCTCTTATCACAATGGCAAAAAAGGAGGGAGTAGAAAGAGTTTATATACATGCAATAACAGATGGCAGAGATACTCAACCAGGAACTGCTATAAATTTTTTGAAAGACATAGAAAATCATACTAAACAACTGAGCACAGGAGAAATAGTGTCCGTTTCAGGAAGATACTATGCAATGGATAGAGACAAACGATGGGACAGAACAAAAAAGGCATACGATGTGTTTGTAGGTAAAGACAAAACAAATTTTTTAACCTATGAAGACGGAATAAGCTATTTTTCCAGAAAAGGTGAAACAGATGAATTCTTCACTCCATTTGCTATAGGTTATAATCCAGATGAAACAAGGATAAAAAATAACGACGCAGTTATATTTTTTAACTTTAGGGCGGATAGAATGAGACAGATTACCAGAGCCCTTTTAGATCCAGAGTTTAGAGAATTTGATACTGTAAAACTTAATCTCTTTTCATTAACCTTCACAGAATACGATAAAGAGTTCCCACTAAAAGTAGCTTTTAGAAATGAAATACCGAAAAATGTTTTGGCCGAAGTAATATCGAATAATGGATTGTATCAACTTCATACAGCAGAAACAGAGAAATATGCGCATGTAACCTTTTTTTTTAATGGAGGCAGGGAAGAACCATTTGAAAGAGAGGATAGAATTTTAATCCACTCTCCAAAAGTTGCTACTTATGATTTAAAACCCGAAATGAGTGCATTTGAACTTACAGAAAGTCTTTTAAAGTCTTTGTTTGACAAAAACTATGATTTTACAGTGATAAACTTTGCGAATCCTGATATGGTTGGACACACTGGCAATTTTGATGCCGTGAAGAAGGCTTTAAATGCAGTTGATATTTGCCTGGGAAAAATCTTTGATTTATTTGAAAACAAATTCCCCATAGTAATAACGGCAGATCATGGGAATTGCGAAGAAATGTTTGATAAAAACACAGGAGAGCCCATGACATCTCATACGACTAATCCAGTCCCATTTGTAATTGTAGGAAACGAAAAACCTTTGAGACAAGATGGGATTTTAGCAGACATAGCTCCTACTATTCTTAAACTTATGGAAATATCTAAGCCAACAGAGATGTCAGGAAAATCACTTTTAATTTAGAAACTTGAAAATAACAACAACCTTATTAAAAAGAAGTAAATAAAATTATGGCTATATTCTAACTAAAAAGAGCTAAAGTGAACTCGAAAATCTTCAAAAGTTTCTTAAGCGTATTAATATCAGGTTTTTTAATTTATTTATTAATAATTAATATCAACCTTAAAAAGGTCTTGGATGTAATTTTAAGCTTTAATAAGGAATTTGTAGTAATTTTTTTCCTTCTATTTTTCATCGTTTTAAATCTCAGGGCTTTCATATGGAAAAATTTATTAACGAATATTTCAAACGAATTACTATTCAGACACTTAATTGCTGGCGAAGGATTAGGGTTTGCAATTAATTCCTTTTTGCCACTGAGGTTAGGGGATCTTGTTAGAGGAATTTACATGTCAAAAATTTCTAACCTGCCTTTCCCATCAGTTTTAGTTAGTATAGCTACTGAGCAGCTTCTAGATTTTTTTACAGTTTTAACTCTCGGCCTTTTCTGCTTGTGTACAGGTGTTCAAATTGCAATAAATATTCTCCTCTTGCCTATAACGATGACTATAGTTTTCCTAACACTATTTTTTTTATCAATTTTTATAAGAAAGAAATTTGAACACTTTAGAACAAGGTTTCCAAAATTTTGGCTTTTGATCCGACCTTTTTTAAATTTAACAAAAAGTAATATATTCAAAAGGGTTTTTATAGCAAATATTACATGTTTATTATTGATTTCACTTGGAATATTTCTTTTATATTTCAATCTACTTGGTAAATTTCTATTTATTGAATCTTTAATTTCAACCTTTTTTGTTAATATTGGACTTTTAAGCTTTGGAATATGGATGGCATCAAAGCAATATGGCGTTAACTTTGATGACGCAACAGGAATATTTTTTATATATCAGATAACAATAATATTTGTTAGTCTATCGACTTTCCTTCTTGTGACACTGTATGATATCTTGATAACAATAAAAACAAAAATAACCTCAACTTTTTCTGATAAGGGGGGGACAATCCCCCCTTAGATTATATTATTTTTCAAAAATTATCCTTGAATTAATACTTTTTATGTCTTTACACCCTGTGAGGATCATTGCAGCATATAATTCTTGAGTGTATTTTTCAACCATAAACCTTACCCCTTCAGACATTGCCCCAAATGCTCCTGTTATCAAAGGTCTTCCTATAAGTACTCCCTTTGCGCCAAATGCCATTAACTTTAAGGCATCGGTGCCAGACCTAATCCCGCCATCGGCAAGAACTATAGCATCTTTGCCAACAGACTTTATTATACCTGGAAGTACCTCAGCTACGCCTGGAGTAAAATCAAGAACTCTCCCACCATGATTGGAAACCACTATAGCGCTCGCTCCAGCATCAAAACAGGCAACAGCATCATCTGGAGTCATAATACCCTTTACTATAAATGGTACGTTTACGGAGTTAACCAATTCTCTAATTTTATTTACGCCCTTAGGTCCCACAGCCTGTCCCTTAAGCTTCATAGTAACAAGTCCTGCGCCATCTATATCAATACCCACAGCTATTGCCCCTGCCTGAATGGCATCTTCAAACCTTTTTGTAATTTCTTTCTGATCTACCCTTGGCTTAATAATTGCAACAGCCCTTCCGGCTAACTTAATGGACTCCAAACCATCTAAAAACATGCTTGGCACAGCAGGATCTCCTATCCATCCCAAACTCCCTGCATCGTGACATCCTTTAACAAGCGAAGAAACCATTTCAAACTCAGTAAGTCCACCGCCGCAATTAACCGATGCGTTAGTTATAGGGGCGCCCATTATTGGAGTCGAGAGTTCTATCCCAAAAAGGTT
>Ga0078972_1000887_pt1 | contig 121528 bp, 95 predicted proteins | sample YelNatPaOPGAMG01_FD_67568 | JGI IMG/M metagenome (GOLD analysis project Ga0078972, IMG submission 67568) | Hot spring thermophilic microbial communities from Obsidian Pool, Yellowstone National Park, USA - OP-RAMG-01 (SPADES assembly) (version 2) | ecosystem: Environmental > Aquatic > Thermal... | reverse complement strand
TACCGCGGGGGGGCCGCGGCTGGAAAGGAGCCGGCGCCGGCGGACTGGCAGGCGATTGAGGAGCAGTGCGCCGATCTGGTTACGCGCCATCGCATCAACGCCGCGCCGCCGCCCGCGCTGCTCAGCCCGCAGCGTCGGCCCGACGGGTCGTATGAGATATCGCCTGAGAACGTAAAGGCCCTGCGCCGGTTCATCGACCGGTATCACGTCAATGCCGTGATGGTGCCCAATCCCTCGGCGCTGTTCAAAGACCCCGCCGCCCAGCAGGCCGAGTTGCGCGCGTGGCTGGCCGCCTGGGACCGTGCCGCCGCCGCGCTGGGCGCTCCGGATGTGCTGTTCTATACCTACCTGCGCGATGAGCCCAACGACGCGGAGGCGTACAAGTTCTGCCAGATATGGGGCAAGGCCATCCGCGAGGCGAAATCGGTGGTGAAGGTGCTGGTTGTGGAGCAGACCTGGCCGCAGGATGAAAAATGGGGCGACCTTTACGGAGCGGTGGACATATGGTGTCCGCTGTTCTGCCTTCACCGCCAGGACAGCGCGCTCGAGAGGATTGCTCTGGGCGAGATCGTCTGGACCTATACCGCCCTGTGTCAGGGCAAGGAACCGTCGCCGTGGTGGCACATTGATTATCCGCTGCTGAATTACCGGGTGCCGGCGTGGATCGCGTGGAAATATCGGATGCGCGGACTGCTCTACTGGGGAGGCATGTCGTACTGGCGCGAGGTGGAAGATCCGTGGACCGACGCCTGGACCTACGGCCGGGGCCGCGACGGGCGCGGAACGCGCGTGTACAACGGGGAAGGCACGCTGGTATATCCGGCACGCGCCGTCGGATATGACGGCATTGCGCCGTCGCTGCGACTGAAGGCACTGCGCGATTCGATCGAGGATTACGAGTACCTGGCCATCCTCGAGCGTGCCGGCAAGAGGGCCGAAGCGGAAAAGATCGTCGGCCCGCTTGCGGAATCGTTTTTCGCGTGGGAGAAGAACCCCTCCGCGTGGACCGCTGCGCGAGCGGCGCTGGCGGACCTGATCACAGCCGGCGCGCCGCGCGGAGCGGAACGCACCGGAGCACATGATTGAGGCGAAATCTTCCTGCATATCCGCAACTGAGGAGCGTTGTCATGGACTGTGCACAATGGCACTTGAGCGTCTTTCCGGCACTGGCGACAGTAATGCTGGTTGCACTGGCTTTGCCGCAGCGGGCGCGCGCCCAGACGCCCGACGTCGTGCGCGAACCATATCTGCTGGACACCGGGCTGATTTCACGGTCGATATCGTTTGAGAATCCCACGGGCGCGCCGGGCGCCGGAGGCAAGGCGGCCAGCAATCTGGGGCCCGGACGCAAAGGGGCACCGGCCAGAACCATCAAGCCCGGCGAAACGGTTCAACTGTGCGACATCGAAGGACCCGGGACCATACGCCACATATGGATGACCACGGAGCGGCGCAGCGCCATCCAGCGCGCCTGCGTCATTCGCGCCTACTGGGATGGCCAGGAGCACCCCAGCATAGAATGCCCCATCGGCGACCTGTTCGGCTTTGCCCACGGGCGGATAACGGCCTATCAGTCGGCGGTACATTCGGTCGGGCCGACCGGCGGTCGCAATCTCTGGCTGCCGATGCCCTTCACCACCCGGGCGCGATTCACCTTCACCAACGAAGGCGACAGGCCCGTGCCGCTGTATTACCAGATCACATACACCCTGGGCGATAAACACCCCAAAGATGTCGGCCGGCTGCACGTGCTGTTCCGCCGCGAAAACCCTACGAAGGAAAAACAGGATTTCGCGCTGCTGCCGCGCCGCAATCAGAAGGGACGGTTCATCGGCAGCATAATCGGCGTTCGCAATCTTCATCCCGATCAGTGGTGGGGTGAAGGCGAGATAAAGGTGTACATGGACGGCGATACCGATTTCCCGACCATCGTCGGCACCGGCAGCGAAGACTATGTCGGACTGGCATGGGGAATACAGCTTGCGCCGTTTCTGTACAACGGATGCAGCCTCAACGATAAGAACTTCGTCTCCATGTACCGCTGGCACCTGCCCGACCCGATAGCATGGCGGCAGCACTGCCGTATCACCATCCAGCAGATCGCCTACAAGAAAGGTTTGGTGGAAACCAGCGACGACTGGTCGTGCGCGACTTTCTGGTATGAGCCGGTGCCCGGCGAAAAGCTTCCCGCAATGCCGGACGTCAAAGCGCGCACGGCCGACATCTGGCCCGATTGATTAGCGCGGCGGGGATTGTGCGGCGCAGCGGTGTGCCGGCCGGCCGAAATGCGGCTCAGTCTGCTGCGACCGCATCATTGCGGCCGTTGATGGCGAGAAGCGCCGCGCCGACCATGCCGGCGTTGTTGCCGAGCTGCGCTCTGGCCAGGCGCATGCCTTTCGAGGGTTTGAGCGTTGCTGCGGCTATGACCTGTTGCAGGGGCGCCTCGAACAAATCGTAATGCGCTTCGATTATGCCCCCGCCGAGGATCACCATCTCCGGCAGGAAGGTGTGGATGATGGTCCACAGGGCGGTGCGGCACGCCTCCACAGCGGCGGCGACAATGGCGGCGGCGCGGGCGTCGCCGGAGCGCGCGGCCGCGAAAACTTCGCCGGCGTCTGCAAAACCATGCGCGCGACCAGCCTGCGCGATGCCCGTCCCCGAGGCCACCGCCTCGAGACATCCGCGCAGCCCGCAATAGCACGGCGGGCCGTCATGTTCCGCCGCCACCGGCACGTGGCCTATCTCGGGATGCTCGCCGCTGGCGCCGCGATATATGCGTTTTCCACTCATGGCCGCCCCGCCCACGCCGGTGCCCAGCGTCAGCATGACGATGCTGGCGCATCCGCGTCCGGCGCCCGCGCCGGCTTCTCCGAGAAGAGCGGCATCAGCGTCGTTCTCAAGCAGAACAGGCAGACCTGCGGCATCGGCCAGCGCCTGTACAAGGTTGCGCCCGCCCCAACCGGGCAGAGTGTAGTCGGTTTCGATGACGCCGGTGCGCACATTGACCGGGCCGGTGCACCCGATTCCTATTCCGCGCAACTCGTTCATGCGCCAGCCGCTTCGCGCCGCAAGCTCCCCGATGGCGCGCACGATGCGCGCAACGCCGTCGTCGAAACCGCGCTCCGGCGCCGTGGGCAGTCGTTCGGCGGCAATAACCGCGCCGGAGGCATCGACGATGCCCACTGCGATCTTCGTTGCGCCGATGTCTATGCCGATGGCCGCCGGATGAGACATTTGGCCATTCCTTCCGGCGGGATTGTAAGATGCGCCGCGGAATGGTAGAAGCCCCGCCCGCCGCCCCGCACTCAAGAGCCGACGACGCGCGTCGCGGCACGGTGGCCTGGTGCTTTGAACGACGACGGCCATGATGCAAGTTCTGATATGCGTGCTGGCCAGCGCCGTGTATGCGACGCTCCGCTATAACGTGTTCAAGGGCGTGCCGTGGTCATGGTGGCCGGTGTATGTGGTGAACAAGGCGCTGGCTCTGGGGGCGCTGGCGGCGCTGGTGTGGATGCTTTTGCGCACAGCAGCGGACCGCCGCAACCGGGCTGATATGTCCTCGTGGATACTGGCGTGCATGGGAATGCACGTGATGATCTCGCTGGCGATCATGAATTCGACGTACTACCCGAAGTATTACGTGAGCGCAGCCGCAGCGAAGCCGGCCTTTACGCTCCTGGCGGGCTTTTCATGGCTGGGCGGCGCGATCGCAGGCGGCTGGATGTTTCTGCGCCTGCGCCGCTGCGAAGCGGGCACCGCGGAGACCGACCTGCCGATGGGCCTCATCGCGCTGCTCGTGGGCACACATGCCGCCCTCCTCGGGGTAAAGGGCTGGTTCGAACCGTGGACCTGGCCGGGGTATATGCCGCCCATCACACTGCTTTCTTTTCTGCTGGGGGTATCGGCTGCGGTTATCGCGGCGGCGCACCGCCGGAGATGAAAGACCCCGCCTGAACGAGCGCACGGCAGGGCTGGCGACGACACGGTGGTTTTCCGGCACCATGCCCGCCGCAGCGCGCGGGACGATGTCCTATCATCCTCGCAACGGCAGATTAGATGGCGCTGCGGAGCGTCGCGGCAGCACAGTGAGCAGCGATAGTATCGGACGGCGCCTGAGAAACTTCCGCCGCATGTCCACATGCTTGAGCCCCATTATGTTAAGCAACGCGGCTCCGTTGCCGATTGGGAATCGTGGTAGCGCCTCGGGGCAGAGATGCTGCGTGGGTCGGGCAAGCGCGCTACACACGGGAAATCGGGCGGTTGCAGGGAGTTTCGAGCCATGTCCTGCTGGGTAGCACCATCCGTCGCAGCGGAACTATGGGGCACCACTGTTGCCGAAGTCATGGAGCGCATTCGCGCCGGCAAGGTGCCGTCGAAAGTGGAATACGGTTTCCTGGTGGTCGATGTGGCGCCGGGAAGCCCGCAGTTCGCGCGTCCGGCGCCGCCGGCCCCCAGCGCAAGACCGCCGCAGACTGCGGTCGCCGTTGCGCCCACCTTCTCCATCGGCGTCCGGGCGGCGGAGCGGCCGAATCAGATGGATACCGCGTGGAAGCAGGCCCGCCGCGCCGTTGCAGCCGCCCGTCGCCCGCCGGCGGCGGACAGGCTTGCCGCCGCATGAGCGGGCGAGCTTTCGCCTGACGCGACGGACGATACAATACCCCCGTGCTGCGTGCTTCTGCGCCGCGAACGGCGCGGGGCATTTGCGCGGAGGTTATATGCGCCTGTCGTCGGCTCTGCTGCATGCGGTTCTGTGCCTTGTCGCAACAAGCCTCGTCCATGGACAGGAACTTGCGCCGATTTTCAACGGCAAGGACCTGTCGGGCTGGAAAGTGCCGGACCCCAATCCGTGGTGGTCGGTGGTGGACGGCGTTCTCGTCGGACAGTCGGATGAGAAGCTCAAAGGGCACGTTCTTGAAACCGTGCAGAATTACGGCGACGTAGTCGTCGAAACCGACGTGCGTTTCAGCGGCGATATAGACAGCGGCATATTCATCCGCAGGCCCCAGCTTCAGGTGCAGATCGGCATTTCGCGCAGCCTGAAGAAAGACATGACCTGTTCCATCTACGCCCGCGGCAAGTACGTCGCCCAGGCGCAGAACGTGGATAAACTCCTCAAGGCCGGCGACTGGAACACCATTCGCATCGAGGCCAGAGGACCGGTTTTCAAGGTGTGGCTCAACGGCGAGCGGGTTCTGGAATACACCGACGAAGGATTCCCCAAGCCCGGCCCCATCGGGCTTCAGATACATCCGGGCGTGAAAATGAAAGTCGAGTTCCGCAATATCCGTGCCGCGGAACTTAAGGGGGACATCCCACGCGGGATGAGGGGTTGATTACCGCTTGCGCGGGAATGGTGCCTGGGCGGCAGGAATGATGAAGGTATGGATGCCCACGCGAGGGAGTGGCGGCGTCACCCTGAAACCCGTAATCACACCGGCCTGTCCAGCGAAATAACCGGCCACGCAGAGCCTCTACTGCCGGCCGCCCGCAGGCGGAGGTTCGTCGTCCACGAGCATCGACACCGGCTTGCGCGATGCGAAGTTTTCGTGCAGCTCGTGCCAGTACATCACGCTGTCTTCGCCCATTCGCCAGCAGAGGCAGATATCGCGGCCCTTATGGCGTGCCGGAAAATGCACTATGCCCTGTTCGGGGTCGTCCAGTTCCAGGCCGACCGACTGTAGCTCGGCTATGTAGCCGTCGAGCCGGCTCCGGGCGTCTTCTATTTCATCGCGGTGCAGATGCCGCGCCGTCGTCTTTTCGACCGGCGATGCCGCATCAACACTTGCGAGCCGACCGGTGTACGCCCCATACGCCGCGACGATGTCCTGCGTTATGCGTCTCACCAGGGTCAGAGCGCGATTGGCTTCGGCAACGGTGAACGGCCTGCGGCGTCTTGCGACGCCGGCTTTGGCGGGCAGGGAACCGGGAGCAGCCATCGCCGGTTGTTCCTTTCCGATAAGCGCCGGCCTGTGGCAGGCTGATCAACGATGCGCCGCGCCCTCCGCGCGGAGATCGTCGGCACATCTGGAACAATAATAGCCTGCGTCCGGTGATAGTCCACTTGATCCGCAGCGATTGCCGTCGGCATTGTAAAACTGCGTTCAGGCTCGCTCCGCTTCCCCGTTTGAGGCTGGTAGTCAGTCCTGTTCCGGACCCGTCGGCTCGGGGACCACTTTCAACAGTTCTTCAACGACCTGATCGGGGCCTATGCCCTCCGCGTCGGCGTTGAAGTTGGTGAATATGCGATGCCTGAGCACGGGCTTGGCCACCTTGCGCACGTCGTCGCAGCTGACATTCAGTCGCCCGTTGAGCACCGCGTTGGCCTTGGCGCCCAGCACGAGATACTGCGCCGCACGCGGGCCGGCTCCCCATGTAAGCCAGTCGTTTATGAACTGCGGCGTATGCGGCTGGCCGGGACGCGTGGCGCGCACCAGATTGACCGCATAATTGACCACGTGGTCGCTCACCGGCAGTTTGCGCAACACCTTCTGAACGTAAAGGATGTCCGGACCGCTCAGAACCGGTTCGGGTTCGGCCTCCAGGTCCATGGTGGTGCTGCGCACGATGCGCCGCTCTTCCTTCTTGCTCGGATAGCCGATGTTGACCATGAACATGAAGCGGTCGAGCTGGGCCTCGGGCAGCGGGTATGTGCCTTCCTGCTCTATCGGGTTCTGCGTAGCCAGAACGAAAAAGGGCAGGTCCAGCGGGTAGGTATTGCCGCCTGCGGTAACGTGGTATTCCTGCATGGCCTGGAGCAGCGCCGCCTGCGTCTTGGGCGGTGTGCGGTTTATTTCGTCGGCCAGAACAATGTTGGCGAACACAGGTCCTTTTACGAAGCGGAATGCCCGCTTGCCGGTGGTCATGTCCTCTTCGAGGACGTCTGTGCCCGTGATGTCGGCGGGCATGAGGTCGGGAGTGAACTGAATGCGGTTGAACTTCAGTTTGAGGACCTTTGCCAGGGTGGCGATCATGAGGGTTTTCGCCAGCCCCGGCACGCCCACCAGCAGGCAATGCCCTCTGGCGAACAGAGCCGCCAGAAGCAGCTCGATCACCTCGTCCTGTCCGATGATCACCTTGTGAAGCTCATGAAGCATCATGCGCTTCACCTGGAGGAAACGCTCGATGAACTGGTACTCGCGGTCGGTGGGCGCGGCGGTGCCGGCGGCGGGGGTCGCCGGCGCGGCCGGGGTCGGCGCGGGCACGGGAGTTGGTGTTTCAGACAAACTGGCCTCCTGAAGCGATTGCTCGCAGTGCGCGCACCGCGCCGGGCCAACGGCAGCAGCGCGGCGCGCCGCCTGCACTGCCATTAATTTGTACCGGTGCTGGTCTGGCGTTCAAGGCTCCGCGCGCCCGGGGATTATTCACGCCCGCCATCGCGGCAAACCGGCTCAGTGGGAAACCACGTACATCAGAATGTTCACCCCGAGTTTCAGCGCGTCCTCGTCGGCATAACCCATGTTGTAGGCGCGCGGGAGCTGCTCCCATCCGGCGCTCATGCTCAGGCGCGAATAAATCACGGGAAGCGTGCCGTCAACCTCTATGACTTCGAGCTGCGGGCACGGAACGCTGCCGAGTATGCGCCTGGCCATGGGCGCCAGTTCCACCTTGCGCGTGTCGTACACGTACTTGAAGATGGGATGATCCTCGCGCAGCGTCTTAAGAGCCCTGTCCCTGTATATCTGGCGGATTTCCTCGCGGAATGCGCGGTCGAACTCGCTGGAACCCACCGCGCAGTCAACTATCAGCGACCCGCCGTTGTCCAGATACTCGCGCAGCCGCTTGCGGATGACGTCGTTGAACTTGAAGGCACGCTGTCCGGTCATGTACAGGACCGGAAAGCTGTATATGTCGCCCTTCTCGGGATCGACCGGCACGCGCTTGAACTGGACATGCATCGTGGTGTTCTGGTCTATGGTTTTGAGCAGATTCGGCAGGCCATGGGGCGTGGGATCCCAGTCGCCGTTGTGCACTATCTGCCCCAGAACCAGCTGGTCGCGCGTGGCGTCGGTGGCCTGGTGATACACCTTCTGATGGGCGAAGAAACGCCCGTACTGGTACTCGGCAAGGCAGTAGGTCATTATGTTGGAGCCGAGTTTCAGGGCGTCGGCCTGATCATAGAGCACGCCGCCTTCGATGGGGTGGGCGTCGGCGTTCCAGCCGCAGGAAAGGTCTATGGGCGAGAAGATGACGGCCGCCCGCGTGCCGATGTTTATCACTTCCAGATACGGAGGCACGGTCTTCCACGGCTCGGACCCGCGGCGCACGCGCATCTGTTTGACCTGATAGAAGGCAGAGAAAATCGGGTGATCCGTGGGTATGGCGGCAAGTTCGCGGTCGGGGAACATGCGCGCGATCTCGCGTCGCGCCGATTCGTTGAACTCAGGCCTTCCGCAGTTGCTGTGTATGACCCACGTGCCGCCGTCGAGCAGATACTGCCTCATGGCCTGTATGGTCTTATCATCGAACTGCGGCAGCGGTTTCCAGCCGGTGAAGTAAAGGATGGGAAGCTCGGTCGGATCGTAGCTGAACTTGCTGAAATCGGTGTTGACGAACCGATAGCGCTGGGCGAGGGCATCGTTGGTGAAACCGACCCACTTTTCGAGGTCTATGATAGTGGTTTCCCAGTTCAGCCCGGCCCGCTTTATCGCAAGGTCAGAGAACGTCACGTTTCCGACCAGCGCCGGAGGCGAGGGTTCGCGCTTGCGTTCGGAACGGCGCAGAGGCGTGGCCGGCAGCGGCAGCGGCGGAACGCCCTCGCCGGCATTGCGCCGCTGCGGCGCAGCCTTGGGCGGAATGTTCGCCTTGGGATTGACAAACTCCTCGGCAGCGGAATAAACCGCAGGCCAGGCCACCATGACCGCCAGCACGATGCACACCAGTCGTTCGCGCCTCATAGGTGCTCCCTGTTGTCGTACCCCGCGTTTCTATACCATATTATCGGCCACGGGTTTATGCCTGACAAGTACAAACTCATCGCGCAAAGCCGCATTGCGTCGGAAAAGGCGGCAATCGACAATGGCCCTGCGGCAAGCGGAGGATAGATGACCACCGAGGATCATGTGCGTTCCATAGCGGGCAGGATGGCCGGATTCGTACGCAACATCGTGCTGGGGGCAATGCTGACCGCGGCGGCAATCGTGCTGCACTTCTGGAACGACTGGCGGGCGGCCCAGAGCGCGGCGGGACTGACAAGCACCGCGGCGGGCGTGCGGACAGTCGATCCATCGCGTGTGGACCGCGCCAACGACGGCCGGCTCATTCATTTCACGACCACGCTGACCGCCCGCGGAGGGCTCATCGACCCACTGTTCGGCATCTCCGCCAACGTGCTGCGACTGCGGCGGACGGTGGAAATGTACCAGTGGGATGAGGCCACCGATACCTCGGAGCGGCGCAGTTTCGCGCAGCGCGTGCACCGCATGGCCGTCTGGGACCGAAAACATATCGACACGCGCCGGTTCCGCCGCAGTGAAGGACGGGTGAACCCGCCCATGCCCCTGCCGGAACTCGTTCTAACAGCCAGTCCCATCATGGCCGGCGCTTATGAAATACCCCCCGAGCTCCTGGACCGGATAGGCCACTTCGACAAACTGCCACTGTCGGAGGCAGTAACGCGACCGGCCACCCGCCCGGCGACAACGCAACCGGCGACGGCTGGAGCCGGTCCAGCCGGCGGCCCCGTGGCAACCACGAAACCCGCCGCGACCCGCCCGGGCACGACGGTTGACCTGAGCGAGTTCAAGGTTGTCGATGGCCAGTACCTGTATCGCGGGGCAGATCCGGCGAATCCGCGGGTGGGCGATGTGCGGGTGTCTTTCGACGTCGTGAAACCCGGCGTTTACACCATTCTCGCCATGCAGGTGCCGGGAACCAACAAAGTTGCGCCGGGGTTCTCCAAAGCCAACAACCAGCCGGTGTTCGGCATACTGCCCGGAACCCATCCTCCGGAAGCGATCCACCGCGAACCAGGCTCTCCCAATACCCCGCTGTACTGGATACTCCGAGGCGCCGGACTGCTGGGCGCCTGGATCGGGCTGGCGCTGGTGATGGGATCTCTCCGCTGGATAGCCGGCTTCATACCGTTCGTCAGGAGCATAGCAGCCCTCGGCACGGTCACAGGAGGACTGATACTGGCAGTGGCAGTGTCGGCGGCCGTTGTCGGTCTGGCGTGGTTGCCGTATCAGCCGGTCGTAGGGGGCGCCCTGATAGCCGGCGCAGTGGTAGTGATCTTTCTGGCAAGGGCTGCGGGAGCGGTCGTCAGACGCGCTCAGGAGGCCGATGAAAGAGGCGCACAATGACACCAGCCGAAATTGCACGCATACTCCAGGAACGGTTTGCCGGGAAGATAATCGAAGCACGGCCTGACGACCGACATCCGCGTGTGCACGTAAATGCTGCCGACTGGAGGCCGGTGGCCGAGTTTCTGAGGCAGGACCCGGAAATGCGGTTCGACTGGCTTTCGTGTCTGAGCGGCGTCGATTATCCCGCGGATGGCAGGTTGTGCGTGGTTTATGACCTCTGGAGCAGTGAAAAACGGCACATGTTCGCTGTGAAGGTGTTCTGTCCGCGCGACAATCCCCACGTGCCAACCGTCTGCGACCTCTGGCGTGCGGCCGAATGGCACGAACGAGAGGCTTGGGACCTGCTGGGCATAGTATTCGATGGACACCCCGACCTGCGGCGCATACTGTGTCCCGACGACTGGGTGGGGCACCCGCTGCGGAAGGATTATATATTCCCGACTGAATATGGTGGCATCCGGTGCCTGCCGGAGCCGCAATCTCCGAAACATGGAGCGAGCTCAAAGTGAGATGACTGTTTATCAACAGGTTTTCCACACAAGACCATGAAGCATGTGGCACTCTGGCGGTCCGGTATTGACTTTCGGAACTACGCCCATGTCTGAAGAACAGTTACATTCGACCTCGGGTGGACCACGACCGGACCAGGCTGGTTATACCGCGGTCGTAAGGGACGGCCAAACCCAGCCGTGGCACATTTTTTACGGATTTCGCAATAATGCGCATTGCTTTGCGCCAGATGTAGGGTATATCATTATGACACTTCGTGGTGGTTCTTCTGACGATGGTGCCAGAAGGATGACTTAGCGATGAAGGCTCCGCCGCTGAATAAGTGCCGGAGCTTTTTTGTCGGGGGTATTCCTCGAAGAAGGTTCCCCCCCTCCTTCTTCAACCCCCGACGCTTGTACCCTGATCCGACCGGGTCCCCCCGCCCGGTCAACTTCCCCCTAGGTCGGGGAACATCGAGCCGCGGATCCCCCCGTCCGCGGCTCATTTTTTGCGCGCGGTCGGGCAAGGTACCGCCACCCTGCCGTGATGCTGAGATGCTGAAATGGAGAGGGTCAGCCGGACCGCGCCCATCTGTTTCGCGATGGCGGGATTGACAAGCCACTCACATCGGGGCCGGCGTCGTGGCCGGGGAGAACCCCCCCTGCTCAGCGAGCATGCCGGAAACCGAAACGAAAGCGTCGAGACGTGTCGGGTAAGGCCTATGGCAGGGCCCAGTGGACCTTCAGCAGCTTGCAGAGTTCGTCTTTCCCGCCGCTGCGCGCCAGGGCAAGGTCGAGGTAAGTAGCGGCCTGCTGCTCATTGCCGGTGTGATAAGCCAGATATGCCAGCAGGAAGGCCGGTCCGGCGTCATTCTCCTGACGACGGGCCAGATCCTTCAGGTCTTTCACGAGAAACTCCAGCCGCGGCTGACCGATCATGGCTTTGAGATCGAATTGCGCCATCATCAGCACGGGGTCGGCGGAAAGTGCCTGTCGGAGGCCGATTTCGGCCTTCTTGTAATACGCCGCCGCCAGATGAGCATGGGCTTTGCCCAGGACGACCAGCCCGTTGTTGGGGGCCACCTGCTCGGCCGCCTCGTACTGATCGACGGCCGCCAGATACTTCCCCTCGCGCATCAGCGTTTCGGCCTGGCGGAGGAGGTTAGCCAGCCCCTGTGCGCGAACGCCGACGGCCAGCGAGTCTATCTTGAGAGGAGCGGGCCGGGTGGTCGGGCCAATCGCCTCGGGCTTTGGTGTCTGGCCCGGCGCCGGCTTGATGGCCAGCAGCTGCCGACTGATCCGGGCGTAATCGGGCAGCGCGGGTTGCGGGGCGATTGTCTGCGGCTGGGGGGTGTCGGACGTTCCCGGTTCTTTCTTGCGCGCCTTGTCGGCGGCTTCCCGTGCCTGAAGCTGCCGCAGAAACTCGCGATTGCGGTCTTCGTCGGTCTCCAGTTTGTCAACGTAATAGCGATTGAGGCGCCGCTGGAGTTCGGCGTACTGGGCGCTCTGCTGGGATGGCGGCACCATCGCCAGCCGCCACGTGACGGATGGCTGCGCTGGTTGCCCCAGAGCGCTGCGTCCTGTGATGTCGTCTGCCAGAGGTTTGCCGGAAAGCGCCGGATTTTCGGGAGTTTCAAACGGCTGAGGCATGGGCCGGGCGAGATTGCGCGACGGGCCTTCCGCGTCGGCCGCGCCGGACTGGGAAAGTTCCTGTCTCATCCGGTCGATGGCCGCGGAGTCCAGCCGCAGCCGTGTCATGGCGTCATCGGGGCGCAGAGAGGCAGCATAACTGGACAGGAAGGTGCGGTCGGCGGGATCGGTGAGGCGCAGCCAGCGTACGCCAAGAAGGGGCGAGGCCGCCATAAGCCCGCCCTGCCCTGTCTGCTGGTCGAGCGGGGCTGAAAGCACCATATCTCCGACGCGCGGCGCAAGGGCGGGGTTGGTGATGAGCAGATCGGAACGGACGGCCTGTATGAGATTGTTCTGAGGCTCGACCCTGGGCACGGCCACGTAGGCGCCGGTGAACCCCAGAGGAGCATAGCCGGTGGGCGGCGGAGCGGCGAGGCGGCTGCCGTAGAACGGTCGGGGTCTGAGAGTGGACAGCGGACCGCCTTCATCGGGGAGCGACGAGGCGGAGTTGGCTATGAAGCGATCGAAGCTGCCCGAGCCGGTGGTTCCGCGGAACTCGCGCGGGTCGGTGTAGGGTATTTCGCCGCGGAAATAACGCCCGTCGGTAACGTTGCCGGTGACTATCTGATTGCCGCTGACCTGAACCGGCGGTATGTATCCGGGGGAATTGTAGCCGCCGCTGCCAACGCGGGGATTGGCATCGAGCGCCCGGCCGTCGTCGCCGACGCGCACCTGCGCCGGCACAGAGGCGCCCAGGCCCAGAACAATCGCGCATATTATCAGCAGACCAGCCGGCCGGCCGATGTTCATCATGACACCACCTCGAGGCTTGACTTCTGCCTATTATATCGTCGCTCCGCTGGCCGTTCTTGCGTCAGACGCAAAACCGCATCAGACGACGGCCGGCGCGGCGCAAGATGCGCGCGGCGAGGGCGGGTGGTGCGCGCAGGATCGCAGCGGACACGCCCGTGGACGTATCCGCTGCGCTGCGCGCCCGGAAAGAAACCCGCGGCTGTTCTACTGTGCAATGCGGCGCCGGACGAGGCGTCTCAGCCCTGGTCCGTAGCCGGCGCCTGTGCGGCAGCGCCCGCCGCCGGGGCGCTGGCGCTTATCTGCGGGAGCTGCTGCTGGGCCTGCTCCATCAGCGAGACCAGCGCTTTTATCTCGCGCAGAGACTCGGGGCTGCCCCACATCAGCACCCAGTCCACATGCCAGTTGCACCGTTCGAAGGTGCAGCCTTCGAGATGATAGATCGTTTCCCGAAGCACCAGAGTGCAGGCGACGAACTTGCAGCGGATGAAGGCCTGGCCGCTGATGTACACCGTCTGATTGATGAACGTTTCGCCTTCGTGTTTCGTAAGTACCATTACTGTTGCTCCTTTACCCTACATGCCGGCAGCGTCGGCTGGCCGGCTGGCCTTTGCGGTCTCTTGCCGCGGGTGGTACAGCCATTATCGGCTTACGTGGGCGGCACCGTTAGCGCGGCAAGAGTATTACGCGCAAGTTGACCTGCTGCAATGGCCGCGACCGTGCCGCGGCGTGGAATGCGGGCGGCATTCACGGACAAGCCGCAACCGACTATGCTGTTGGCGCCGGGGCGCGGGCGCACGGCGCGCCCTGTCCGGCGGAGCGAAGCATGCCGACATCGCCAGCCATCGTGAAGAAACTCGACGAACTGGTCGGGCGCTACGAATCGCTGCGCCGGGCCATGGAGGATCCTTCCGTTCTGTCGAATCCGCGGAAGATCGCGACGGTGGCGCGGGAGACGGGGCAGCTGGAGCCGGTCGTAGCCCGCTATCGGGAATACCAGAAAGCGATGCGGGAAGTGGAGGAGCTGCGCAATCTCGCGGCCAACCGCGCCGACCCCGAAATGGCGGCGCTGGCAGAGGAGGAACTGCCGCAGGCCGAGCAGCGCGCCCGGCAGATAATGGAATCGCTGAAAGACGATCTGCTCAGCGCCGAGGACGCGGCGGTGGAGTCGTTTTTCCTCGAGATTCGCGCCGGCACCGGCGGCGAGGAGGCCGCCCTTTTTGCGCGCGATCTGTTCGAGATGTACCGGCGCTACTGTTCAAAACGCGGCTGGCAGTTCGAGGTTTCGGATTTCTCGGCGTCGGACCTTGGCGGGTTGAAGGAGGTCATAGTCAACGTGCGCGGCGAAGGAGCGTGGCACCGGCTGCGCTTCGAGGGAGGAGGACATCGCGTGCAGCGCGTTCCGATAACCGAAGCGCAGGGGCGGATACACACCTCGGCGGCAACGGTGGCCGTTCTGCCCGAGATGCCCGATGTGGAGATAAACATCGACCCGAGGGACGTCGAGGAGTCGGGCTGCCGCGGGGGCGGCCCCGGCGGGCAGAACGTCAACAAGGTGGAGACCGGCTGGCGACTGCTGCACAAACCGAGCGGCATACAGATAAAGATGACGGAGCTCAGATCTCAGGCGCAGAACCGCGAACGCGCCTGGGCGCTGCTGCGGGCCAGACTCTTCGAAGCCGAACAGGCGCGACAGCACGCCGCCATAAGCAGCGCCAGGCGCATGATGGTCGGATCGGGCGACCGCTCGCAGCGTATCCGCACATATAACTTCCCTCAGAACCGCTGCACGGACCACCGGCTCGGCGGCGAGGGCGGCGGCAAGAACTTCAATCTCGAACGCATCATGCAGGGCGACCTCGATGAACTCATCGACGCCCTGCTCCAGCTCGACCGTCAACAGCGGCTGGCGAATCTGTGAAATCCGTCCGCTTCGCGGACTAAACAGCCTGTTCCGGCGTTTCATCTGGCGGTGCAGGGCGATGTTCCGCCGCCACGGCGTGCCGGCGGCCGACGTCGCCCGTATGGAGAAAAAACATGAACCGGATCATCTGGCTGGCAAGCGCGCTATTGGCGATCCCCGCCCTTCTGAAAGCGGGGCACAAACAGGAAGACGCCGCCGCGAGGCTTTTCGAAGCGCAACAGCCTCTGATCGTGCATCTGACGCTCGACGAGCAGCAATGGCGCGCGATGCAGGCGGTTCGGCCGCAGGATCCCGGACCGATGCGCGACGGAAGACCGCGTCCGCCGATGCGGATGGAGTTTCCGTGGGCCAGCGGCGACATCGCCATCGGCGAACTGACATGCAGCCGCGTGGGGCTGCGATTCAAGGGCAACAGCACGTTCCGCGCTTCGGAAGGCGGACTCAAACGATCGATGAAGGTTGATTTCAACCGGTTCGTCGCCGGCCAGAAACTTGCGGGGCTTACGGCTCTGAACCTCAACAACAACGCGCTGGACCCGTCGCAGATGCGCGAATGGCTGGCGTATGCGGTGTCGCGCGAGGCTGGCGTACCCGCTTCGCGGGCGGCTTACGCGCGCGTTTATCTAACCGTCCAGGGCAGACATGAACGGCGCTATCTGGGTCTGTACACCGTCATCGAGGAGGTTGACAAACGCTTCCTGACACGGTGGTTCGGCAACAGCAAGGGTCTGCTGCTCAAGCCCGAGGGCGGACGCATGCTGCCTTATCTGGGCGAGAACCGCTCGGCGTATGCCGATCGCTACGCGCCGAAAACCGACGGCACCGACTTCACATGGAGAAGGCTGATCGAGTTCCTCAAACTGCTGCATCAGGCGGACGACCGCACTTTCGCCACGAATATCGGGGAATACCTCGAAATGGATGAGTTTCTGCGGTTCGTGGCCGTCAACGCCATGCTGGCCAACATGGACAGTTTCCTGGGCACGGGACACAACTTCTACATGTACGTCCACGGCGAGACGGGGCGCATACACTGGATACAGTGGGACCTCAACGAGGCGTTCGGGGGGTTCATCGTGGCCGGCGAGCCCGAAGCGCAGGCGCAGATGAGCGTGCTGCGGCCTTTCGCCGGCGAGAACCGGCTGATAGAGCGCGTGCTGGCGGTGGAGCCGCTGCGGCAGCGCTACCGGCAGATACTGGAGGAACTGGCGAAAGGTCCGTTCGAGCCGCAGCGGCTGCGCGCGCGCATAGAACAGGGCGAGAAGATGATCGCGGCTGCCCTGGCCGAGGAGCAGAAAACGGACCGCGACGGACCGCGTCGAGGCGGAATGCCGCATGAGATGATGCGCAGGAAGCCCGAACTGAAATGGTTCGTAACGGCAAGGGCCGAATCCATCCGTGCGCAGCTGGAGGGGCGCTCGGAAGGCGTGGTGTTGCGCTGGCGCGGTCCGGGACCGGGACCCGGTCCGGGGCCCGGCGGAGGTCCTGGCGCGGGCCCGCGTCCGCCGCGTCCGCCCATGCCGCCTCTGTAACGAGCGCCGGTCCGGGCGACCTCGCCCGATGAACACGGCACCGTCGCGCGGACACGCCCGGGGCGTCATACGACCTGCACTATCTCCAGCGAGACAATCTGCCGCGGATCGAAGTCGATGCGCTGCTCGAACCGCCCTGCCAGATGCGCACGGTCAAGGGCGACTATCCAGCCCTCCTCGATTATGAGGTTTTCGATGACCCGCCCGCCGGCGATGACCGCGCGGCATACGGCGGTGTATTTGCGCTTGGGCACGCCACGGGCGACGAGGAACCTGCGCCACTCCTCGGGAAGCGGCTTGGCCAGTCTGTTGCGCGGAGGACTGTTGCGTGTCATGGCGTGGGAGCGGGCGCTGCGGGCCCGCTGTCGGCGTCTGGAAAGTCGTTGGCGGTCTCATCGACCTCATGCGCTGCGGGCCATCTGCCCGGACCGTCCGCTGCATACCACCTGTCCAGCACGGCCAGCCAGGTACGAAGGCTGGTAACGGCGATGAAGGCGTTTTTCACCTCGGCGCCGGCCGGGTGCAGACGGGCGTAGCGGATGCCGATCTTGCGCATGCGCCGCGCTGCGATCTGCTCGCCGTGGATTTCCATGGCGAGCCGGAAATGTTCCACAAGCGCCTCGCGCTGTTCGTGAACGGTGGGCGGAGCCATGTCCGCGCCCGCGAGCAGCCGGCGCGCGTGATTGAATATCCACGGGTTGCCGATGGCGCCGCGGGCGATGGCCACGGCATCCACGCCGGTGGTTCTGAGCATGGCGACGGCGTCGGCGGCGGTCAGCACGTCGCCGCTTCCGATGATGGTTTTCCCGGGATAGCGTCGCCTGAGCGCCTGAAGGAACGACCAGTCGCTTCGGCCGGAGTATTCCTGACGAACGGTGCGCGGGTGGACGCACACGGCGGCACAGCCGCAGCGCCAGGCTTCTTCGATTATCGCGTCGAATGCCTCCTGCGAGGCCGGGCTGTCGTCGAAAGCGCGCCGCAGTTTGACGGTCATGGGAACCGACGGAGGCAGCGCGTCGCGTACCGCCCTCATGACATCGATGGCACGGACGGCATCGGCCAGCATGTGCCCGCCGCGGGCTCTGTTGCGGATTTTCCTGACGGGACAGGCGAAGTTCAGGTCGATTACGTCGTAACCCGCCTTCGACAGGATGACGGCCGCCCGGGCCATCTGGTGCGCTTCAGAGCCGATGATCTGGCCGGCGACGGGATGGTCCTCTTCGCTCATGTCCAGCGCTCGCTTGAGCCCCAGGCCGCCGTTGAGCATGACCGTATCCAGCAGGGCCTCGGTCACGGCATACGGACAGCCGCGGCGGCGGGCGACGATGCGCATGGCGCGGTCGCTGTAGCCGGCAAGTCCGGCCTGTATGAACGGGCAGAGGATTTCCACGTTGCCGATGCGCATGGTCCGGCGCGGTGATTCTTGCAACGCCGGCGACCGCGGACAAGGCGGCATGGGCTGCGTGCGGAGCATGCGCGTGCGGGCGGCCGTCGTCGCCGGCGATTCAGTCGCCCATGCAGGTGGCCACGGCGCGCGCTGCGCGGATGAGCGGATGATCGAGGGGCACCTTGCGCTGTTTGCCGGCGACGTCGGCAATATCGACGTGCCCGAGCGCGCCGTTGCGCCAGACGACGAGTTTATTGAACTGGCCCTCCATCAGCAGGTTCATGGCATGATGGCCGAACTGCGTGGCCAGCACGCGGTCGAAGGCGCTGGGGGTGCCGCCGCGCTGGATGTGCCCGAGTATGGTGGCGCGGCTTTCAAGCCCCGTGGCCCTTTCTATGTCCTCGACAAGTTTGTTGGCGATGCCGCCCAGGCGCACGGGGTCGGGGCTGTCCCTGACCACGCGCTGCACCACCTGCGCGCCGCCGCGGGGTTTTGCCCCTTCGCTGACGCAGACGATGCTGAAACGTTTCTTGCCGACGCGATCGCGGTACACGAGCAGTTCGCAGATTCTGTCGAGGTCGTATTCGATTTCGGGAATGAGAATGACGTCGCTGCCGCTGGCGATGCCGGCATGAAGCGCCAGCCAGCCGGCATTGCGTCCCATGACCTCGACCACCATCACGCGGTGGTGGCTCATGGCGGTAGTGTGGATCTTGTCGAGACATTCGGTGGCGGTGGTCACGGCGGTATCGAAGCCGAACGTCTGATCGCAGCCCTCCAGGTCGTTGTCGATGGTCTTGGGAACGCCGATGCACTTTATCCCGTGGCGGATCAGATTCGCGGCGCCGGTCATGGTGCCGTCGCCGCCTATGCATACCAGCGCGTCGATGTGGTTGGCGGCCAGATGCTCCACCACGCGGTCGGTGACGTCGGTAATCTCGGTCTTGTCGCCTTTCTTCACCGGATAGCGCTGGGGGTCGGCACGGTTGCTGGTGCCGAGTATCGTGCCGCCGCGCGTGAGGATGTCGCTGACGTCATTCCAGGTCAGCGGGCGCATGCGGTTCTGGATGAGGCCCAGGAACCCGTCCTCGATGCCCCACACTTCGAGTTTGTGCTGATGCATGGCGGTCTTGGTGACCGCGCGGATGACCGCGTTGAGGCCCGGACAGTCGCCGCCGCCTGTAAGCACTCCTATACGTCTGATCTGTGCCATCGGGATGATTGCAATGCGCGGGGCGGCGGTTGTCAAACGGCACGACGCCAGCTGGCCCGCAGCCGAAATCACTGGCTCCGCCCGAAGTACTCCTGCTCAAGTTGTGTCAGGCGTGCGGTGAGCTCCTGATAACGCTGCTGCACTTCCCTGGCGCGAGCCGCGTCGCGGAAGGTCTGCGGATCAGCCAGGGCAGCGACGCATTCGGCAATCGCCTTTTCAGTTTCGCTTATTTCGTGTTCGAGCTGTTCGACGGTAAGCAGCCCGAAGGGGCGCAGATAGGGATTGTCTTTGCGCGGCGCCGGACGTGGACGAACCTGCGGCGCTGCGCTTTTCTGCGGCGGCGGCGACGCGCGCGCAGCGTCGCTTTCGGCCCGCGCCGTTGCGACCCACTGCGAGTACGTTCCGGCGAACAGCCGCGCCTGCGGAGGGCGCAGAACGAGCAGCCGGCGGCAGACGCGGTCGAGAAAATAGCGGTCGTGGCTGACGCACAGCAGCGTTCCCTCATACGCCGCCAGCGCCGTCTCCAGCGCTTCGCGCGAGGCTATGTCAAGGTGATTGGTGGGCTCGTCCAGCAGCAGCACGTTGGGACGGTCCAGCAGCATCTCGCACAGGCGCAGGCGCGAGCGCTCGCCGCCGCTGAGCGCCTCCACGGGTTTGTGCACGTCGTCGCCGCGGAAGAGCATCGCGGCCAGCGCGTCGCGCAGTTCCTGTTCGCTGTGGCGGGATTCGCGCCCGGCGCGCACCGTCTGAAGCACGGTGCGCGCGGGATCGAGGTCGTCGGCATCCTGTGCGTAGTATGCGATGCGCAGATTCGTCCCCCAGCGTATTTCGCCGGCGTCGGGCTGCTCCTCGCCCAGAAGCACCCGCAGGAGCGTCGTCTTGCCCGAACCGTTGGGACCTATGACGCCGAGGCGATCGCCCCGTTCCAGAGTGAAGCCCAGGTCGCGCCACAGCACGTTCTGCCCCCAGGCTTTGCTCAGACCGCGCACGCCCAGCACCAGATCGCCCGCGCGCTCATCGACGCGCAGAACGATATGCACACTTTTGTCCCGCCCGACGGGTTTGACGAGCTGATCGCTGCGCAGCAGGCGTTCCAGACGGGTGCCGCGGCCGCGGGCCTCGCGCGCCCGCGAGGCGGCGTGCAGACGGCGGATGAACTCGCGCTGTTTTTCGATGTCGCGCTGCTGGGCTTCGTACTGGCGCTGCCGGGTAAGTTCGATGACCTGCCGCTGGCGGATGAACGCGCTGTAGTTGCCCGGGAAACTCGCCAGAGCCCCGTCGCGCAGCCAGATGATGCGCCCGACCAGACGGTCGAGAAGATAGCGATCGTGACTGGTCAGGAGCACGGCGCCCCTGAACTGGCAGAGGTACTCCTGAAGCCACTCTATGCCGTCGAGGTCCAGATGATTGGTCGGTTCGTCCAGAAGCAGCACGTCCGGATCGCTCATGAGCAGCCTGGCCAGCGCCAGGCGCGACTTCTGCCCGCCTGACAGCGCCTCGACCGGCAGCCGCCACGTGGCAGCCGGCAGGCCCACCCCCAGAAGCGTGGCCTCGACGCGGTGACGCCAGGCATAGCCCCCGGCCAGATCGAACTCGTGCTGGGTCTGCTGGTACTCGCGCAGAACTCTGTGAAGCTCCGCACCGTCGCGCCCGGCCATGTCGTGCTCCAGCCGGCGCAGCCGGGCGGCCAGTTCGTGCAGGCTGGCAAAGGCAGCCTCGGCCTCGTCGATGACCAGGGCGGCGGAGTCAAACTGCGGCTCCTGCGGAAGATAGCCCACCCTGACGCCCCTGGCGACGGCGACGGTGCCGCTGTCCGCTTCGACCTGGCCGCAGATTATGCGCAGCAACGTGGTCTTGCCGGCGCCGTTTGCTCCTACCAGCCCTATCCGCTCGTTGGGGTATATCGAGAGGCTGACCTGTTCCAGCACAGCGCGCTGGCCGAAGGCTTTTGCAATTCCCGAAAGCGTTACGAGAGACATTTTTCGCCGGTGCAGCGTTCTTGTCGGTCAAAGAGCCGGGGCTGTCAACCGGCAGGTCGTTTTATTTGTTCCGCTGCGCAATATACTTTCCGCATCCGCCGGAAAGGACCGCCCCGGCGGCGAAAGGAGCGGAAGATGGGTTATTACATCGGGATCGACATCGGCACCAGCGGCACCAAAGCAGTGATATGCGACGACAGGGCGAGACTGGTAACCGATGCCTCGGGCAAGCCTCTGAGCGCCACGGCCGAACATCGCGAGTTTCATCCAAAACCCAACTGGTCGGAACAGGATCCGGCCGACTGGTGGAAGGCCACTTGCGCGGCCACCAAAGCGCTGCTGAAAAAGGCCCGCATAAAACCGGCCGACGTCAAGGGCATCGGGCTTTCCGGACAGATGCACGGGTCGGTTTTCCTCGGCGAGGGCCCCAAGCCGCTGCGGCGCGCCCTGCTGTGGAACGACCAGCGCACCGGCGAGCAGTGCGAGCAGATAACCTCGAAGGCCGGCGGACGCGAGGCGCTTATCGAGATGGTGGCCAATCCGGCGTTGACGGGGTTCACGGCGCCGAAAATCCTGTGGGTCCGCCAGCACGAGCCGCACATATACGAGAAGGTCCGGCACATTCTGCTGCCGAAGGATTACGTGCGCTATCTGATGACCGGCGAATACGCCACCGAGGTATCGGACGCGTCGGGCATGCTGCTGCTGGACGTGGTCAATCGCCGGTGGTCGGAGCGGCTCCTTTCGCTGCTGGAGATAGATCGCGCGCTGCTGGCGCGGGTGTATGAGTCGCCGGAAATAACGGGCACACTTACGCCGAAAGCCGCGGCGGCGCTGGGGCTTGTGCCCGGAATACCCGTGGTGGGCGGGGCGGGCGATCAGCCGGCCGGCGCAGTGGGCAACGGGATAGTGGCATCGGGCATCGTCAGCGCCACGCTGGGCACAAGCGGCGTGGTGTTCGCCCACAGCGACCAGCCGACGCGCGATCTGAGCGGGCGCGTGCACACGATGTGCCATGCCGTGCCGGGCAAGTGGTGCGTGTTCGGATGCATGCTGTCGGCCGGGGGCAGTTTCCAGTGGTTCCGCAACGAACTGGGACAGGCGGAGATGGCCGAGGCGGCGAAGAAGAAAGTCGATCCCTATGAACTGCTGATTGCGCAGGCGGAGAAGGCTCCGCCGGGATGCGAGGGGCTGTTCTTCCTGCCGTACCTGACGGGCGAGCGGTGTCCGTATCCGGACCCGTGCGCGCGCGGGGCGTGGATCGGCATCACGCGGCGCGTCGATCGCCCGATGCTCATACGCGCGCTTATCGAAGGGGTTACCTTCGGCATGCGCGACGCCATAGAGATAATGCGCGGCATGGGCATACCGATAGCGCAGGTGCGCGCTTCGGGCGGCGGAGCGCGCAGCAGATTCTGGAGGCAGTTGCAGGCCGACATATACAAGGCGCCGGTGGTCATGACCACTTCAACCGAGGGCGCGGCATACGGCGTGGCGCTGCTGGCGGCGGTGGGCACGGGAGCGTTCGCTTCGGTGGAGGAGGCATGCGCCGCAGGCATACGCCAGACGCAGAAACTGATGCCGCGGGCCCGCATGTCGGAGCTGTACGACCGGCACTATGCGGTCTATCGGAAACTGTACGGCGATCTGAAGGAACGCTTTGCGGAGATTTCGGCGCTGGTGCAGTAGTGCGACGGAGGCATGGCCCGGACAGGCGTGCCGGCGGGCGCGTGTGCGCCGGAGGGACAGGCATGACCAGAAGCGATTGTGCGGGGGGCTGCTGTGGCGGCGACGTGTCGCGGAGGACGTTTCTCGCGGCCGGCGCAGCGGCGCTTTCGGCGGCAGCGATGGAGACTTCCGGGGCTGCGGCCGGTACGGGAAATACTGCAATGTCGCAACAACTTCCGATGGTGACGTTTCAGCGGCGGATACCGGTGCGTCACGAGGTGGATGTGTGCGTGATAGGCGGCGGGCCGGCGGGCATGGCCGCCGCGGTTACGGCCGCCCGTCAGAAATGCCGGGTGTTCATGGCCGAACGGCACACGTGCCTTGGCGGCATGGGTACGGCGGGGCTGGTGCCTATCTTCTGCGACCTTACTGATCGGGTGAACTTCGTTGCCGGCGGTTTCGGGCGCGAGGTGTACGAGCGTCTGCACGATGCCGGAGGCACGGGGCCTTACGATCGCCGCGACAATCCGTTTGCCGGCACGTCGATAAACGCGGAGGTGCTCAAGCGCGTGTATGACACCATGGCCGTCGAAGCCGGCGTCGATTTCACGTTTCAGACGACGTGCATCGGCGTGGAGACCGACGGCCGGCGCATAGCGCACATCATCTGCGCGGCCAAGAGCGGCATATTCGCCGTGCGCGCGGGAATATACATAGACTGCACGGGCGACGGAGATGTGTGCGCCTGGGCGGGGGCGCCGTTCGAGAAGGGCGACGCCGACGGCAACATGATGCCCGGCACGCTGTGCTCGCTGTGGTGCGACATCGACTGGGAGACGGTGCGCAAGAGCGGGCTGAACGCCGAGAAGGAACTGCCGCGGGCATTCAGGGACAAGGTATTCACCATCGAAGACCGCCATCTGCCGGGCATCTGGCCGGTGGGGCGCGGAATAGGCGGCGGCAACGTGGGGCACACGTTCGGCGTGGACGCAACCGATGAGCGATCGACGACCAGGGCGCTGGTGTGGGGACGCAAACTGGTTCTCGAATACGAGCGCTATTACAAGAACTACCTCAAGGGATACGAACGCATGCAGCTGGTGGGCACGGGCTCGCTGCTGGGCGTGCGCGAGACGCGGCGCATCATGGGCGATTACGTGCTGAACCTCGAAGATTTCAGGAAGCGCGCGGTGTTCGCCGACGAGATCGGCCGCTTCTGCTATCCCGTGGACATACACGCCGCGAAGCCCGACGCGAAGAGTTTTGCACAGTTCGAGAAGGAGTTTCAGACGCTGCGCTACAAGCCCGGCGAGAATTACGGCATACCCTATCGCTGTCTGATACCCCGCAATCTGGACAACACGCTGGTGGCCGGGCGGTGTATCAGTTGTGACCGTTACATACAGGGTTCGGTGCGCGTCATGCCCGGGTGCTTCATAACCGGACAGGCGGCGGGCATGGCCGCGGCGATAGCCGTGCAGCGCCGCAGCGACACGCGCGGCGTGCCCGTGGGCGAGCTTCAGCGCAGGCTGAAAGCCATAGGCGCCTATCTGCCCAACTGCGCATAGCGCCGTTCACGCCGACGGCGGTCGATGCCCGGCGGCACGGCAGTTCCGCCGGAACGGCAGGAGGCGGAACAGTGGTCTTTGAGGGTCCGCCGCCCGGCCATACAATTGCCCGATGAGCCGATATTTCCCCGATTATGACGGTTTCCAGGCTATCGCGCGGGAAGCGGAGATAATTCCGGTCTATCGTCAGCTGCTGGCCGACCACCTCACGCCGGTGACGGCGTTCGAGCTGCTGGGAAAGGGCGAACACGCCATGCTGCTGGAAAGCGTGGTCGGCAACGAGAAGATCGGCCGATACAGCTTCATCGCCACCTCGCCCACGCTGGTCTATCAGGCCAAGGACGGCCGCGCGGCGGTTATCCGCTCGGCGCCCGGAGAGCATGCACCTCTGCACAGGTTTGCCACGCGGGACCCGCTGGGAGACCTTGCGCGGCTGATCCGCAACAGGCGTTATCATCGGCATCGCGCTCTGCCGGCGTTCACCGGCGGGCTGGTGGGCTACGCGGGCTATGACACGGTGCGCTATTACGAGCCGGAGAAGCTCTCCAGTCCTCCGCCTGACGATCGCAATCTGCCCGATGTGCTGATGGGGCTGTACGACTCGCTGGTGATCTTCGACCATGTGGACAAGACGATCAAAGTGGTGGCCAACGCCGATGTGTCGCGGCGCCCGGTGGATCTGGCGTATCGCATGGCATGCGCGCGCATCGACGAGCTGGTGGCAAGACTTCAGGAGCCGCCGCGGTCGAGTTCCGGAGAAATAGACACCGGCGGCCCGACATCTCTGGCGTACACGAGCAATTTCACGCGCCAGCAGTTCGAGCAGGCGGTTGTGAAGTGCAAGGAGTACATCCGCGCCGGCGACGTGTTCCAGGTTGTGCCCAGCCAGCGACTGCGCGTCCGGAGCGGGGCCGATCCGTTCATGGTTTATCGCGCGCTGCGGGTCATCAATCCGTCGCCGTTCATGTTCTATCTGAAGACGCCGCCGTGCACGCTGATAGGCGCCAGCCCCGAGATACTGTGCCAGGTCATCGATCGGAAGGTAACCAGCCGTCCGCTGGCGGGCACGCGCCGGCGCGGCGCCACCGAAGAGGAGGACGATGCGCTGGAGCGCGAACTGCTGGCCGATCCGAAAGAGCGTGCCGAACACATCATGCTGGTGGACCTTCACCGCAACGACATCGGGCGCGTGGCGAAGATAGGCACCGTGCGCATAGACGACGTCATGACGGTGGAGCGCTACAGCCACGTCATGCACATAACGACCAACGTAACCGGAGAGCTGCGGGACGGGCTGTCCGCGATGGACGCTCTGCGGGTGTCGCTGCCGGTGGGAACGGTCAGCGGGGCGCCGAAGATACGCGCCATGCAGATAATAGATGAACTGGAGCCCACGCGCCGGGGGCCTTACGGGGGAGCGGTGGGATATCACGACTTCGCCGGCAACCTGGCCACCTGCATAGCGTTGCGCACGATAGTGTGGACCGAGGGCAACTTCGACATACAGGTGGGGGCGGGCATTGTGGCCGATTCGGTGCCCGCGGCCGAGTATGAGGAAACCATGAACAAGGCCGGGGCCCTTCTCAAGGCCGTGCAGATAGCCGAGGAGGGGTTCCGATAGAGCGGGCACAGTCCCGGCGTTATGAACCGCCTGTCTCCTGCGTCATTAGGAATGGAGCCGCCCAGGGGCGGCCTGGCCTGATGACGAAAGGAGGTTGGGTCATGCGGTTCACGCGCTTCATACCGGGATTCGTGCTGTCGCTGGTATTGTTCGGGTTGACATCGACGCTGGCGGCCGAGAGCCGCTGGTGGAGGGAATTCCGGGCCGATCGCGCGCCGTTCGGCGTCAAGCGCGAGAAGGCCGCTTTTATCGGCGTGTCGGTTACGCGCATGCCCGAGGCGATGCGCGAGCATATCAAACTCCCCCCCGGCGTGGGCCTCCTGGTGGAGGAGGTTCAGCCGGACAGCCCCGCCGAATCCGCCGGGATAAAGCGCCATGACGTGCTGCACAAGCTCAACGATCAGTTGCTGATCAACGAACATCAGTTCCGCGTGCTGGTGCGCACGTATCGGCCGGGCGACGAGGTGACGCTGACGGTGGTGCGTCGCGGCGAGACGAAGAACATCACGCTCAGGCTTGCCGAGCGCGAATTGCCGGTCATCAGCGATGACTGGCCGCTGCGGCTGCCCGATATACGCATCGACCGCGATCTGGATGACATCCTGCGCAATCTGCCGCGGCCCCCGCGCATGAGCATCAGCCGCCACGGCACCGGCACCATGTCGGTGACCACGCGCGACGGCACCGCGCAGGCGCACCTCATCGACGATGAGCATGCAATCTTTCTCAACGTCGATCGCGACGGGCGCAAGCATCTGAGCGCCTATGCCCTGGCCGGACGCCAGCTGTTCAACGGGCCGGTCGATACCGAGGAGCAGCGCAAGGGCATACCGGCGGAGATCGCCGACAAGGTGCGCCGGCTGGAACGGGCCATCGAAGAGCAGCGCGCCGAGAAGTCCGATAAGGGCGGTTCGGCGCCGGTGCCGCGCGATAGAATCTGAGTGCTGTTCGGCAATGCAGGGAGAAACCATTGGACCGGTCCCTTGAGGCGCTGGTGTGCCTTGCCCGAAGCGGCGACGCGGCGGCTTTTGAGAGCCTCGTGCGCCGCTTCGAGCGTGCTGCGCTGGCGATCGCCTGCGCGATAACCGGCGACGGTCATCTCGCAGGCGACGCCGCGCAGGAGGCGTTTGTGCGCGCCTGGCAGCGAATCGGCGAGCTGCGCGAACCGGCGCGTTTCCCGGCATGGCTGACGGGCATCGTGCGCAATGCGGCGATCGACTGCCTGCGCCGCAACCGCCGACATGCCGCCGAGGAACTTCCCGACACGCTGCCGGCGCGAAGGGACGCCGACCCGGCCGAGGTCGCTGCCCGCCAGGATTTGCGGCGGCAGCTCGACGAGGCTCTGGCAGGTCTGGACCAGATTACGCGCATGGCCGTTGCGCTGCGATATTACGACGGCATGAGCAGTCAGGAGATAGCTCAGATGCTGGATCTGTCGCCTGCCGCCGTGGACATGAGACTTATGCGCGCCCGCCGGCAGTTGCGGCAGAGGCTTGCCGGCGAGCAGAGTACCGTTTTGCAGGAGATGTGAACATGACCGCTTCGGAAGACGACAAACTCGACGCCCTGGTGCGCGAGCATTTCGCAGCCAGGCTCGATCCGCACAGCGGCCGGCCAGCACAGGCGTTCGCGCGCCATGTCAGGGCAGCGCGACGGCGGCGGCTGGCGCTGAGCGGCGCGGCATTCTGCTGCGCGTTCGCGGCCGCGATGTGGGGAATGTTTCTTCTGGGACGGGCATCGCGGCAGACCGCGGAACCGGCGGCACCCGCACCGCAGGTCGCCTCTGCGCAGCCGCTGCCGGAGCCGCACCGGAACATGGGGCTGTCGCTGGTGGCGCGGACCATCGACGACGGCACGGTGGCGTGCGGGCGCGGAGTGAGCGTGCGGCAGTTGCGCCGCGAAGTCGCGGAAACCGCACAGTGGATCGACGCGCAGCGCCAGGCGCGCGTAAGCCTGACGCTCCCGCGCCGGCAGATAATCGTCTATGGCGTTGAGCCCGATTGAGCGGTGGAGGTCATTCGATGCACACAGTACATGAGCACGGCCGGACCGCCGCAATGGCGATAGTCCTGCTTCTGGCGGCGTCCGCGGGAAGCACACCGGGCGGAGCGGCTGGGGCCGGGGAGGCGACCGAAAAGGTGGCTTTTCTGGGCGTGACGACCTCTCCGGCCACGGCCGCTCTCCGCGAACAGCTCGGATTGCCCAGGGACATGGGCCTGGTTGTTGACGCGGTGGAGCCGGGCAGTCCCGCCGAAGCCGCGGGCCTGAAGAAATCCGACGTGCTGTATAAACTGGACGACCAGCTGCTCATCAGCACCGAGCAGTTCGGCGTGCTGGTGCGCAGCATGGACCCCGGGCGCGAAGTATCGCTGACAATATACCGCGGCGGCCGACAGCAGGTCGTGCGTGCCACCCTCGGCCAGCGCGAAAGGCCGGTGCGTGAATTGCGCGGTCCTGTTTCGATTCCCGAGGAAATACTGCGCCAGATGCTGCCGCCCGACGGCATTATCGTAAACGGACCGGACAACGGCGCCGTCCGGGTGATAACGAGCCCCGGGGTATTCGAGGTCGAATGGTCCGATCCGCAGCACACGCTGCGTCTGCGCGGCCGGGCCGGGGAAGGCATGCACCTGGTGGTGGAGGACGTCGAGGGCAACCGCCTCTTCGAAGGAGCCATCAACACCGCTGAACAGCGGCGGGCGCTGGTGCGGAGCATCCGCGAGAAGCTCGAAGCGCTGGAGCAGTCGCTGCGGCAGTATGTCCCGCTGGAGCGATTCGCGCCCGCCACGCGACCGGCGCGGTAGAACGCCACGCGCCGGCAGGCTCCGCGGCCGCGGAATCATCAGGGATTACTTCATCCGCGCCTGCCTTCGTCATTTGCTCCTTCCATCGTCATTGCCGCCTCCCCTCGTCATTCCCGCTTGCGCGGGAATGACGAGTTCTCCGTGGTCTCCGTGTCTCTGTGGTGAGATGGATTCCCGCTTGCGCGGGAATGACGGAGCGACGGATGCGCACGCGAGCGAGTGGCAAGGTCTCTCTGAAAAGGGCAGTCGCGTCGTCGTGTACGGGGTGCGTGCGTCCGGGTTTTGTGTTATTCTGTAGAAGACCTGATGAAACTGGTCGTCATCATCCCGGCGCTCAACGAGGAAAAAACCATTGCTCAGGTGGTGCGGGGGGTGCCGCGCGACATCCCGGGGATCGACGACGTAGAGGTCATCGTCCTCAACGACGGCAGCACCGACAGCACGGCGGAGGAGGCTCAGCGCGCCGGAGCCACGGTCATCGGTCTGCCGGGCGGCGGAGGGCTGGGAACGGTTTTCCGCACCGGCTTCGAGGCCGCCATGCGCCGCGGAGCCGACATAATCGTCAACATCGACGGCGACGGTCAGTTCAATCCGGCCGACATAGCCCGGCTCATCGCCCCGCTTCTGGAAGACCGCGCGGATTTCGTCACCTGCTCGCGGTTCGCCGACCCGGCGCTGCGCCCCGAGATGCCCGCCGTGAAGTACTGGGGAAACCGCGTCGTCACGTGGATCATCAACTGGATATGCGGCTCGCGGTTCACCGACGTTTCGTGCGGCTTCCGCGCCTTTAACAGGGAGGCCGCCTACCGGTTGACTCTTTTCGGCAGGTTCACCTACACCCAGGAAACGTTCATCGACCTGTTTGCCAAGGGGGTGCGCATAGTCGAAGTGCCGCTGAAGGTGCGCGGTGTGCGGGAGCACGGCCGCAGCCGCGTCGCCCGCAGCGTGTTCCGCTACGCCAGCAGTTCGCTGCCGATCATCCTGCGCGCCATGCGCGACATACAGCCGCTGAAGTTCTTCGGCGGAATAGCGGTGTTTTTCGGGCTGATCGGCCTGCTTCTGGGATCCTTCGTAACAGGCTGGTATCTGTGGCAGAAGCGCACGACGCCTTTTACCTCGCTCATTCCCATATCCGGCGTCTTCATAACGCTGGGCGTGCTGCTGGCCGTTCTTGCGCTGCTGGCGGACATGCTCGGCCGACAGCGGCGCATAATCGAGGAGCTGCTCTACCATGCCCGCAAACGCGCCTACGCGCAGGACTCGCGCCCGCTGCTGCTGGTCGAGCGGATGAACGCGGCCGGCGCGCCGGGCTCGGCAGAATCGTGGACCGGCGCATCGGCCGGACAGTCCGCCGCGCGCGGTGTGCGCGGCGTCGCGGGAGGCTGAGCCGCCTCCGATATGCCCCTCCCTCAGCCGGCGGACGGGCGGATCACGGTCTTGTTGCCGGCTGCCGGTAGGTTCCGGGAGCATCGGTCGGCCTGACGGCGCGTCTGTCCCACCATTCCCCGGCCCGCTGCGGGTTATATGCAGGGTTGATCTGCGGCATCTGCGCGCAGACCGACTGTCGCCAGTCTTTGAGCTTGCGCCAGAGCGTCCTGACCTTTTCGGGGGCTTCGGCGGCCAGGTCCTTCGTTTCGCCCGGGTCGGTCTTCAGGTCGTACAGTTCCAGCCGTCCGTCCTCAAAGAACTCGATGAGCTTGTCGTCGCCGTCGCGTATGGCGCCCGACGGCCGGCCGGTGTGATAATGCGGATAGTGCCAGTACAGCGACCGTCGCGGGTGCGGTCCGGCCGGATTGCGCACGGCAGGCATCAGACTCATTCCGTCGAGAACGTGATCGGCCGGAGCGGCTGCGCCGGCAATTTCCAGCAGCGTCGGAAAGAAATCCACCGAGCAGCCGACGGCATCGCACACGGCGCCCCGCGGCGCGACGCCGGGCCAGCGGATGATCAGAGGCACGCGGATGCCGCCTTCATAGAGCGTGCCCTTCTGCTCGCGCAAAGGGGCGTTGGAGGTGCCCGGGTAGCCGCCGGATTCGCGCGTCAGACCGCCGTTGTCGGAGGCGAATATGACGACGGTGTTATCGGCCAAACCCGCCTTCTCCAGCGCCGCCAGCACGCGCCCGACGGAAGCATCCATTTCCTCAACAAGTCCGGCATAGTCGGCCCGCGAGGGGTACCCGGGAACCGGCGGCTTGCGGCTGTATTTGGCAAGCAGCGCCTCGGTAGTGTTGAGCGGGATGTGCGGGGCCGTGTGACATATGTGCATGAAGAAGGGCTTTTCGCGGTTGGCCTCGATGAACTGCTCCGATAGATCGGCCAGGTGTTCGGCAAGTCGTTTCGGACCAGCCCCTCGGGGCAATCTCGCCGGCGGCACTGTGTGGTTGCCCCCGAATTCCTCCGCCGTTGCAAAACCGCGCTGCGCCGGACCGGACCTGCCGCCGCCGAGATGCCATTTGCCGAAATGAGCGGTGGCGTAGCCGGCGTCGCGCAGCACGCCGGCGATCGTGGGCACATCGGGCGGTATGAACTGCGCCGGCGGAGGCTCGGCAAGTTTCTCGAACGGGCGCCAGTGTCCGGGAATGTGCGCCGTCAGCCCGACCCGCGCCGGATATTGCCCGGCCACGATGCTGTAGCGCGTGGGCGAACATACGGGAGCGGCCGCGTAGAACTGCGTGAACCTCACTCCGGCCGCCGCCAGACGGTCTATGTTGGGCGTTTCGTTGAAACGGTTGCCATAACAGCCGAGGTCGGCCCAGCCCAGGTCATCGGCGAGTATGAACACGATGTTGGGCCGGTTACGGCGTCCTTCGGCGGCTCCGGCATGAGCCGACCGCACCGTCGCAGCCGCCGCGGCATACAGCGAGGCCTTCAGCAGCGTCCGGCGGGGAATGTCTGTGTGTGTCATGGAGACGTCTCCTGCGGCAGCACGGCGCCGGGCCAAACGCCGCCCCGCCGCGCTTGCTCTACGACCGGGCTCAGGTCACCATATAAGCGACCGTATCGTCACTGCGGCCAACGTACAAGGGAAGGAACATGGACCAGAAAACACTGACGGAATTCAGGTCTCCACCGAGCGCGTACCGCGGCAAGCCCTTCTGGGCATGGAACGGGCTTCTTGAGGAAAACGAACTCCGACGGCAGATACGCATCATGCAGCAGATGGGCCTGGGCGGCTTCTTCATGCACAGCCGCGTCGGACTGGCCACTCCATACCTGGGAGAGGAATGGTTCAAATGCGTCGCGGCATGCGTCGATGAGGCGCGCAAACTGGGCATGGAGGCGTGGCTTTACGACGAGGACCGCTGGCCGAGCGGCGCGGCCGGTGGGCTGGTCACGAAAAACCCCCGCTACCGCATGCGCTATCTGAAGATGGAACGGGTGGAAGACCCGGCGTCTTTCAAGTGGACCGACGACGTCATAGCGCTTTTCGCCGCGAAGATCGACGGGCTTTCCGCGAGCGGCGTGCGCAGACTTGCGAAGACGAGCTGGAAGAAGGCCATCGGCCAGATGGCCGGCGGCGAATCGCTTCTGGCGTTCCGGGTGCGCATGAAGGACCCCAGCCCGTGGTACAACGGCTATACGTATCTCGACACGCTGAACAAACGGGCCGTGGCGCAGTTCATCAAGGTAACCCACGAAGCCTACCGGCGCCGTTTCCAGCGGGAGTTCGGCAGGACGATACCCGGCATATTCACCGACGAGCCCAACTACGGCGAGAATCAGAAGGACATCCGCTCGTGGACTGACGACCTGCCGGCGGTCTTCCGCAGGCGCTACGGGTACGACCTGCTCGACCATCTGCCGGAGCTTTTCTTCGACGTTGACGGCCGGACGATAAGCAAGGTAAGGCTGAATTTCTTCGACTGCATCACGCATCTGTTTGTGGAGAGTTTCTCGAAGCAGATAGGCCAGTGGTGCGGACGGTACGGGCTTCTGTACACCGGCCACATGCTGTGCGAGGACGACCTGCGCGATCAGACGCGCGTGGTGGGCGCGTGCATGCGGCACTATGAACACATGCAGGCGGCGGGGATGGACCTGCTTACGGAACACTGGCGCATCTACACCACGGCCAAGCAGGTCAGTTCGGCCGCCCGGCAGTTCGGATGGAAATGGCGGCTGACCGAGATATACGGCTGCACGGGGTGGGATTTCCCCTTTGAGGCCCATAAGGCCCTGGGCGACTGGCAGGTGGCCACGGGCATAAACCTGCGCTGCCAGCATCTGAGCTGGTACACCATGCTCGGCGAAGCGAAGCGCGACTATCCGGCAGCCATCTTCTATCAGTCGCCGTGGTGGCAGTACTACAGCAAGGTGGAGGATTATTTCGCGCGCATCCACGTCATCATGACGCGGGGAGAGGAGGTGCGCGATCTGCTGGTTATCCATCCGATCGAGAGCATGTGGGCGATGTTCCGCGGCGAGCCCCGCAAGGAAGCATCGCTGGCCGAGTTCGATCAGACCTTCAACGACGTATCGAACGCCCTGCTGTCGGCGCAGCTGGACTATGACTTCGGCGACGAGGAGCTGCTCAGCCGGCACGCCGCCGTCGTCCGCCAGAAGGACGCGCCGCCTGTGCTGAAGGTGGGGCGTGCGCGGTACAAAGCCGTGCTGGTTCCGCCCATGAAGACCATCCGCAGCACGACGCTGAATCTTCTGAGGCAGTTTGCCGAGGCGGGCGGCGTGGTGGTGTTCGCGGGCGAAGTGGCAACACACGTGGAAGGCGAACCCTCGAACGAGCCTGCCGTTCTTGCCGGGTTGTGCCGCCGCGCGGACATCGGGCGCGGCATGGTCGACGCGCTGTCGCCGGTATGCCGCCGCATAAGCGTCACGGACGCCGCCGGCAACGCGCTTGCGCCGGTCATCTATCTGTTGCGCGAAGACAGGGACAGCTATTGCCTGTTCGTGGCCAATACCAGCCACCTGCCGCGGCAATGGAACGGCGATCCGCTGGTGCGCGACCGGCGCGAGGCGTTTCCGGAGGTGCTTATCCGCGGGTTTGCGGATTGCGCCGGAGCGCCGATAGAACTCGATCCTTCCACCGGCGGCATGTTCGCCGCTTCGGCAACGAGAACGCAGGATGGCTGGGAAATACGCACCAGCCTGCCGCGTATCGGCAGCCGGCTGTATGTGATTCCCAAGCGCGCTGGAGATATATCGCTGGCTCCGGCACGCCAGGTCCGCGATGTCAGTGTGGTGCCGGCCGGCAGCGGGCCGTGGAAGATATCCCTCAACGAACCGAACGTGCTCGTTCTCGACCGCGCCCGCTATCGCATCGGAAACGGGCAGTGGCAGGGACCGGAGGAAATCCTGCGCATCGACCGCGCCGTGCGGCAGTCGATGGGCGTGCCACCGCGCGGCGGGCAGATGTGCCAGCCGTGGGCGGCAAAGATCCCGGCCAGACCCCGGCGCACAACCGTCAGCCTGTCTTACTCTTTCAACGCGGACTGCGTGCCGTCCGGCGAACTGGCGCTTGCGCTGGAACAGCCGCACAGGTTCAAGGTGTCCGTGAACGGTACGCCTGTCAGCACCGACGTGGAATACGGCTGGTGGACGGATACATCGTGCCGGCGGCTGCCGGTGGATCCGGCCGTGCTGCGGCGCGGGCCCAACGAGATAACGCTGGAATGCGACTATGACGAAACCTTCAGCGGTCTGGAGATCATGTATCTGCTGGGCGATTTCGGAACGGTCGTCAACGGCACAAACCTGACCCTGACCGCTCCGCCGCGCGAATTGCACACCGGCGACTGGACAACGCAGGGACTGGCTTTCTACGGGGGCTCGGTCGCTTACAGGCGCACGCTGTCGGCCGCGCTGGAGGCGGGGCAGCGTCTGTTCGTCCGTCTGGGCGAGTATCGCGGCGTGGCGGTGCGCGTGCTGATAGACGGCCGGCAGGCGGGCATCATCGCATGGGAACCGGCGGAACTGGACATAACGGATTTCGTAACCGGCGGCGAGTTCGATCTGACCCTGGAGGTTCTCGGACACCGTCGCAACAGCCACGGGCCGCTCCACCTGAGCGAGAAATGGCCCACCTGGACGGGGCCTTACGAGTTCATCGTTACCGGCGACCGCTGGTTCGAGGGCTATCAGCTGGTGCCGTGCGGGCTGATGTCCGAGCCACAGCTGGTCATCAAGGCATAGCGCGCACGAACAGACACATCGTGCGCCGCCGCGCGACGCATGCCGCCGGCGGGTCTGTGCATCCGGTCTTTCGCGTAAAGGAGCCAACTCGATGAGCACTGCATACGATCAGGGCGAGTCAACGCGCGCTGCCCGCATGAAATGGTGGCACGAGGCTCGCTTCGGGATGTTCATTCACTGGGGTTTGTATTCGCAGCTCGGCCGGCACGAATGGGTGATGAACCGCGAGCGCATACCCGTCGCCGAATACGAGAAGCTGGCCGACACGTGGAAGCCCAAACCGCGCCCGATGCGCGACTGGGCGCGCCTGGCGAAGAAGGCCGGCATGAAATACATGGTCATGACGACCAAGCACCACGAGGGCTTCTGCCTGTGGGACACGGCACAGCACGACTATAACGCCGTCAAACGCGGCCCTGGGCGCGATCTGGTGCGCGAGTATGTCGAGGCGTGCCGGGAGTTCGGTCTGAAGGTGGGCTTCTACTACTCGCTGATGGACTGGCATCATCCCGACGGCGCGCTGTGCGCCCGCGACGAGGCCGCCCGCAGGCGCTTCTGCGATTTCACCCGGGGCTGCGTGCGCGAGCTGATGAGCAACTACGGCAGGATAGACATCCTGTGGTACGACGTGGCATGGCCGCTCAAGGACGCCGAAGCGTGGGAAAGCGCGAAGATGAACGCGATGGTGCGGCAGCTCCAGCCGCACATCATCATAAACAACCGCTCCAGACTGCCGGAGGACTTCGGCACGCCCGAGGAACACATAAAACCGGAAGACGCCGGTCGTGCGTGGGAAGCATGCATGACTTTCAACGGCTTCTGGGGATACAAGGGCATCGGCCCGTCGGAAGACTGGCTCAGCGTCCGCAAGGTGATCGCCATGCTGCGGCAGGTGACGGCCGGCGGGGGAAATCTGCTGCTGAACATCGGTCCGGCGGCCGACGGGTCTATCCCGCCCGAAGCGATGGACCGGCTGCCGAAGGTCGGCCGGTGGCTCAGCACGTACGGCGAGGCCGTTTACGGCGCTGTTGACCGCTGCGACGGGCTTTTCGAGTGGATGCCTACCGGAGCGTTCACGCGCAAGGGTAATACCGCCTACTTCTGGTGCAACAACTGGCCCGGACGGGAACTGGCGCTGGGCGGCTTCCGGACGAAGCTCAAGAAGGCGAGTCTGTTGAGCACCGGCCGCACATTGCCTTTCCATCAGGAACCCGACCGCATAATCATCCGCGGCCTGCCGCGGAACTGTCCCGACAGGCTGGCGCACACCAGCGTGCTGAAACTGGAGTTCGCCGACGTGCCGAAACAGGTTCTGGGCGCGGGGTGCGTGGTGCTGGAATAGCGCCCCGAACGGAGCACTGAACGTCCGCAGCATTGCGGGTTTTTCATGGGTCCGGCGGATATTCCCGCGCGCCGCAGGCGCGCGGGCGGCTGCTGCGCCAAACGCGCCGGGCGGGGGTTTCGGCCGGAGCCGGGTTCGCATTGACGCCGGTCGGCGCACATCTACACTTTCCCCACCATGGACGAGAGCTACATACAGAGCCTTTTCGCCGAACGTATCGGCGGACGCAATTACGGCAAAGGCACCGACATATACAAGTTCGAGAAGATCAAGCGCGCGAAGCGCGCGGCGCTGGCGGCCAACCCGGGAGCGTGGCTGATAGACCTGGGCGTAGGCGAGCCTGACGAAATGGCGTTTCCGGAGTGTGTCGAGGCGCTGTGCCGCGCCGCGGCCAAACCCGAAAACCGCGGATACGCCGACAACGGCGGGCCGCTGTATCGTCAGGCCGCCGTCCGATGGATGGAGAGGGTGTTCGGCGTGTCGGGGCTTGATCCCGACGTCCACATCTGCCACTCGATAGGCAGCAAGGCGGCGCTGTCAATTCTGCCGGCGTGCTTCATAAACCCCGGCGACGTCGTTCTCATGACCACACCGGGTTATCCGGTCTTCGGCACGCATGCCCGCTACTATGGCGGCGAGGTGTACAACATGCCGCTGCTGGAGCAGCGAGGTTTTCTGCCCGATCTGCATGCCGTGCCGTCGGACGTGCTCAAACGCGCGAAGGTAATGGTGATCAATTATCCCAACAATCCCACCGGCGCATCGGCCACGCCGGAGTTCTTCCGCGAGGTGGTCGAGTTCGCGCGGGCTAACAGACTCATAGTCATCCACGATGCGGCGTATGCGGCGCTGGTGTTCGAGGGCCGGCCGCTGTCGCTGCTGGCCACGCCCGGCGCCATGGATGTCGCCGTGGAACTGCATTCGATGAGCAAGGCGTACAACATGACCGGCTGGCGGCTGGGTTTTGTGGCGGGCAACCCGCTCATAGTGCGCGCCTATGCCGACGTGAAGGACAACACCGACTCGGGACAGTTCCTGGCCATACAGGAAGCATGCGCCTTCGCTCTGGACCATCCCGAGATCACGCGCAAGATAGCCGCCAAGTACTCGCGAAGGATGGACGGTCTGGTGGCAGTGCTCAGCCGCGCGGGCTTCGCCGTGCGCAAGCCGAAGGGTTCTTTCTTCCTTTATGCCCGTGCGCCGCGAAGCGGGACAGGTCCGGACGGCCGGCGCGTGGCTTTCCCGACGGCCGAGGCTTTCAGCCAGTGGCTCATAACCGAGAAACTGATAAGCACGGTGCCGTGGGACGACGTGGGCGCGTACGTGCGGTTCAGCGTGACTTTCGCCGCGTCCGGCGAGCAGCAGGAACAGAAACTGCTGGACGAACTGGCGCGGCGTCTGGAGAGCTGCCGGTTTGAGTTTCAGGCTTCCTGACGCGATACTTGCGGAAGGTCGCAAGGACGTGGTGAGCAATGCGTAACTCCGGCGTCGCTGCCTATATTGCGCTGGGATCCAATCTCGGCGACCGTCAGGCCAACATCCGCAGGGCCCTGGCCATACTCGTGGAAAGCCCCGGAATAGAGGTGCGCAGGATTTCGTCGCTGCGGCCGTATGATGCCGTGGGCGGTCCGCCCGATGCACCGCAGTTTCTGAATGCGGCCGCGCAGCTCCAGACGACTCTGGCAGCCCACGCCCTCATGAGACGGCTGCTGGAGATCGAGCAGAGCATGGGCCGCGTCCGGCGCGAGAAATGGGAGCCGCGCACGATAGACCTCGACCTGCTTCTCTACGGCAGCAGCATAATAGCCAGCGACGATCTCGTCGTGCCGCATCCGCTCATGCACGAAAGGCTGTTCGTGCTGGAGCCCCTGGCCGAAATAGCCGCCGATGCCATGCATCCGATACTTCAGATGACGGTTGGCAACCTGCTGGCCGCCCTGAAGACCATGCACCAACGCAAATGAAAGTAATCCGCACCATTGCCGAAAGTCGCGAATTCCGCGCATCGCTTGGCAGACTGGCGCTGGTCCCCACGATGGGCGCACTGCACGCGGGCCATATGTCTCTGGTGGACATCGCCCGTCAACACGCCCCGCACGTGGCCGTCAGCATATTTGTGAATCCCACGCAGTTCGGGCCGCGCGAGGACTACGCCAGGTATCCCCGGCCGGTGGAACAGGACCTGGAAAAATGCCGCCAGGCCGCGGTTGACTTCGTGTTCATGCCGTCGGTCGAGGAAATGTACCGTCCCGGCCTTGCCGACATAGTCATCGATCTGCCGGGCCTGACGTCCGTTCTCGAAGGCGCCAAACGTCCGGGCCACTTCAAAGGCGTCTGCCAGGTGGTCGCGAAACTGTTCAACATCATCCGCCCCGATGTGGCGTGCTTCGGCCAGAAGGATTATCAGCAGCTGCGCATCATCACCGCCATGGTCGATGCTCTCGACTGGCCGATACAGATCATCCCCTGCCCCACCGTTCGCGACCCCGACGGGCTGGCGCTGTCCAGCCGCAATGCCTATCTTTCGCCCGAGGAACGCCAGCGGGCGCTGGCCATATCCAGAGCGCTGCGAACCGCCGAGGAGCAGGTCAAAGCCGGCTACCGCCAGACCAACCGGCTGATAACCGCCATGCAGACCATACTGCTCCAGGCGCATCTGCTCATAGACTACGTGGCGGCGGTCGATCCGCAGACGTTCAGGAACGTCAGCGAGGTAACCGGCCCGACGCTGCTGGCCATCGCCGCGCGCGTCGGCAGCACCCGGCTCATCGACAACACGATAGTAGGCTGAAAACCCGCTTCCGCGCCGCCATCCCGAAGAACTGGAAAGAGCGGCGCGCTATCACACCTTAAGAACGGCCGTTTTCTGCCAGCCGTGGGCGCTTTCGGCGGCCTTGAGGATCACCTCCAGCACCTGCCTGCCCTCTTCAACGCTGTGGATCGGACGGGTGCCGTTGCGCAGGCAATCCACAAAATGACCTATCTCCGCCTCGAAGGTCTCCACCGGCGGGAATGACCTGTGCGCCGGCTCCTTGAAACCGGCCGGCAGGAACCACAGATCGTCATTCGACCCGAAGAGCTGCCCCTTCTCGCCGATGACGTGGATGTGGTGCGTGCCCCAGGGCAGATTCATGGCCCAGCTCGTGAAGATCTCGCCCATGATGCCGTTCTCGAATCGCACCTGCACCGATGCCGTGTCTTCGCCGTCGATCTCGGCATGAAACCGCCCCATGTTGCCGCGCACCGCCGCCACTGGACTGTTCGCCAGATACAGCAGCCGGTAGGTGGGGTGATAGCCGGTGTCGATGAGTTCGCCGCCGCCCTGCGTTTGCAGGTTGGCGCGCCAGCCCCATTGCGCGCGCGTCCTGCCGGCGATGAAGCAATCCTGGCTGCGCAGCCAGTACACGCGCCCGAGCTCGCCGGCCTGTATCATTCGTCTGGCCTCCTGTACCACGGGCATGAACAGCTGATTGTGCGCAGACATGTAGGTTATGCCGGCGGCGCGCACGGCTTTTTCTATCGCGTCGGCCTCGGCCAGCGAAATGCACATGGGTTTCTCGCACAGTATGTGCTTGCCCGCCGCGGCCGCGTCGAGAATGGCCGGAGCGTGCAGATGGTGCGGAAGGCATATGTCCACCGCGTCTATGCGGTCGCCCATTTCCCGCAGCATCTTTTTCCAGTCGTCGTAGGCGGCGATGGATTGATCGCCCAGCTGGTCGCGGCGGCGCCTGATCGCCTCCGGATTGATGTCGCACAGCGCCACCACCTTCACCTTGTCGGCATGTTTGAGATAGCCGCGGCAATGCGCGCCGGAAATGCCCCCGGGACCGATTATCGCCACGCGAACGACGCCGCTGATTCTGCCTGCCATGTTCAGTTCCTTTCGGATAAACGTTCAGGAGAGTCTATTGGATGCGCGCTGGCTGGCAAGCCCCCGCCGAAGGCCCGACTACCCGTTTTGCACGTCGGCCGTAAGGGGGACATTCCTGCTTCCTTCCCCACACGCGGGGAAACGGCGTGGATTCCCGCTTGCGCGTGAATGACGAAATGGCGGCGGGAACAGCGGAGGGGCGGATGCGCACGCCAGGGAGCGGCGGCATCTCTCTAAAACGGGTAATCGCGTGCCCGCCCAAGCCCAGCAGCCGCCTCTTGCCCGCGCGGCGCGAGCCTCATGGCCGCTGCTGCCCCATCCGCGCCGCGGACTGAACCGACGCCAATCTGTCGGGCCGCACCGGCACATCCACAAACAGGTCTCCGCCGCGCACCACAAGCCGGCTGTCGCGCAGCGTCGTTTCGACGGCCGGCACAGACGCGTCGCCCGCAGTGCCCACGCTCACGGCCAACGCCGCCGCCGCCACATCCAGCTCATCGAGGCGGATATCGCGGCGCGGACCTTCGTAAAACACCACATCCACACAGCAACGCCCGTCCGCCTGTGTCACGGACCACCGGCCGGTCCACTCGCCGAGCCGCGCAAACGGCACCGCTATGCGCACCAGCACATCGCCGCACGAAAGCTCCACTGTGCCGCCGGGTTGATCCGGCACGCTCGCAGGCATCGCCGGCGCGGCGCCGCCCAGTTCGAAGCGCAGACGCAGGTCGGCGGCCTTTATCGTGCTGTTTTTTATGCGGTCGAGGGAGATGTGGGTGTCGCCGCCGTCGATGGCGAAATTGACAGCGGCAACCACGTGGCCTTCGCGCTGCGCGCTGAAGAACTGCGCCGCCGAAAAATCGTAGCCGTCGTGCAGGAAACGCACGTGCAGATAAGACGGTTTGTCCGCAGACCCCCAGTATGCCACCAGCGCCCGCCGCTGGTTCCACATGTCGCCGCGGTTCACGCTGCCAATGGCGTACTTCGGATGAAGATACGTCGTGCCCACTATCGACGGTTCGCTCTTGCGGAAGACCTTCACCACCGAGCGCGGCCGGTCGAGCGAGGCGAAAAGAGCGCGCAGGTCCTCCGGACAATTCAGCGGCACGCGGTGCTCCTCGAGCGAAGGAACGTAATCCGGCTCCGCGCCCGCGCCCCTCCCCAGACCGCGCCAGATCTGCCGCAGCGCAGATGCGGGAAGCAGCGTGTGATAGCAGCGGCTGTGCGGGCCGGCCCACTGCTGCGTGGGCGGATGGAAATGCTGCGCTATCTCCTCCCACGCCATGCGATGCAGCGCGCCGACCAGCCGCTGCGTTTCCGGGTCGCGCACATCGTTGAGAAACTGCGTCAGCACGCGCAGCGTGACCATCGTGTAGGTGGGGCTGTTGTACTCCGTGAACGCCCCCTGCTCCATCGTGTAGTCGTAGAATCGCTTCAGACGGGCGCGGGCGTATTCGCGCAGGTCGGCCAGACCATACAGCTCCGCCGCCACCGTCGTCACGTATGTGCCCAGCGCGGCAATGTTGGTGTACGAGGGCCCCACGTTGCGCCGCTGGATCGATCTGGCGGCATGCTGGAGCGAGCGGTCCACCATGTCCATGACTTCCGGCGATACCCGCTGGCGGTGATCCATCGCCACCTGCGCCAGCGCATGGCCGCAGAAATCGGCCCAGTTCCAGTCGGGCGGCGACATCTTCTCCAGCGGTTCTTCGAGAAACCAGGACCATATGCCGTAGGTTCTGCTTTGCGGGTCCTGATCCTGAAGGGCCGTCACGCGCCGCAGAATATCCTCGGCCCGGCGCAGGTAACGTTCCTCGCCGCTGTCCAGCAGCGCCACCGCATACTGAAGCGATTCGCTGGTGCGGTGAACCGTGCCGCCCTTGAGCGTGGTGTGATAGCCCGGCGAGCCGAACGGACCCTTGACCATGCGCTCCTGCGGGTCGTACGACCCCTCATACCGCTCCAGAGCGCGCAGCAGAGCGGCCTTCTGAGCGTCGCTCAGCACGAGGGGCGGCCGTAAAATGCCGCCGTCGCACCGCCCGCACGCACCGGCAACCGTCAGCACCGACGTCGCCGCCACAAGAAAGATCATCATCACGAATGACATGGGCGGCAGTGTACATGTGCCGGCACACACCCGGCAATCGGTGCGGGTATAATGTGTATTATGGCTCTCAAGCCCGATGAACTGGCAAGGCGGGACAATCTCGCCCTGCAACTGCGCACGGACCCGCTTCGCGTCACCTGGCGCTTCGACAACCTTGTCTCCGCGGACGCCCACCAGTTGCGCGTGGAGCTATCCTGCGGCATTGCAACAATCGATTCCCCCGCCGAGCGGCGTTTTCTGGCCGAAACTTTTCTCGGCAGCGCAAGCGTCCTGACAACCGCAGACGTGGTGGAGCATTTCAAGCCCGTTCTGCGCGGGAAGGCGGAAGCGCTGTGCCGCGGGAAATCCGCGATGGAACTGATGAGCGATGCGGGAAAAGCCGCGTTGCGCGATGCGCTTCTGCGCGCAGCCGACCAGGCAGCTTTCAAATGCGGCCTGAGAGCCCTGGCGCCAGTTGACCTGTCGCTGTGCAGCCCTACCCTCGAGCAGATCGCCTTCGAACAGATGCAGCGCAGGCTGGCCGAGGAACAGGCCCGCGGCCGACTGGAACATCTCCGCCGCGCAGGCGAGATGCTGAAGCAATTTGAGGAGTTGCGCAGGGCAAACCCGGGTCTGGAGGCTGGCGAACTGCTGGCGCTGATCAACCCGGCCGACCGATCGGACATGCTGCGCATCATGCTGCTGGCGTCGGCCGGCGAGGCGCCCTGCGGCCCGTTGTGGGCCGTTTCGGGCACGAGCCTTCTGCGTATCGAACCCGGCGACGGCGAGCCGGCGACGACGACAGTGCCTCTGCCTCAGCACGACCTCGGACCGTTGCGCAGCGTCCGCTGCGATGACACCGACGGAACCCTGCTGCTGGGCGCGCGCGACGGCGCCATTGTCGCCGATCTGGACCGGGGGCTGCGAATCACGGCGTACCGCGCCGGGGCAGGCGCGGGCTCGCCGTTAGGATTCAATCGCGTGGTGCGCTGGGGCGGCGAGATATGGGCTACCCACAGCGAAACCGGCGTGGTGGCATGGAAGACCGATGCGCCGGATAAACCATATTACGTCATCGCTCCGACTGAGCTCGGCGGCCCCCCGCGCAATCTTACCGTAATCGACGACGCTGATATGGTTTTCAGCGTCGATGACCGCCTGGTGACCATCGCTCGCGACAGAGAGGGGCATATAGCGGTCGATCTGCCCGGGCGTTCGCTGGGCGCCAAAGTGACCGGCATCCTGAAACACGGCGACAGGGTCGTCGCGGCGCTGGCCGATGGCCGCGTGCAGATCCACACAGGCTGGCCTTTGCGGTGTGCGAAAGAGACGCGCGCCCCGGGTAAGCCGACCGCGCTGGGGCTGCTGCCGTGGCTTAACGGCTTTCGGATACTGCTTATAACCGGCGAAGGCGCACTCGTGGCCTCGGGGGTTTCGGATGAACTGCTCACCCACTACGCCGCCAACGAACAGATGGGACACGCCGCGGCGGCAAGTCGCCGCTTCATAGCGGCCGTATCCAGGGACCGCACGCAGATAGCGATCTGGCGGCCGTGGGAACCCGACCGGCCCGCAGCTCAAATCCCCGTGCCTGAGATAACCGGACACACCGCCGCCGACCTGGCGGTGCATGCGTCGAAAGCATGATGCGGCAGAAGCGATCGCCTCGACGGGCGGCAGACCGAGCCGCGCCCCGCCATCAGGGGAATCCGCCAGCTAAGCAGTACCACAAAGGCCGGCGTCGTCCGCGCGGCTTGCAGCACACACGGGACGACGTGGCGGCAGTGCGCCGCAGTCCGGCGCCGGCAACGAAGGTTATTCCTTGACCTCGTACTCGGCGTCTATGACGTCATCATCCTTCTTGCCGGCCGGTTTTTCGCCGGCCGCTGCGCCGGCAGCGCTGCCCGCGCCGGCAGCACCTGCGCCCGCAGTTCTTCCCGCGGCGGCGCCGGCGCGGCTGTAGATCTCCTCGCCCATCTTTTCCGCGGCGGCGCGCAGGTTTTCCAGACACTTCTTTATGCGGTCGCCGTCGTCGCTCTTGAGCGCCTCTTTCAGATTGTTCATGGCGCTCTCGATGTTGCTGCGCACCTGCGGACTGACCTTCTCGCCGTGTTCCCGCAGCTGGCGCTCGAGCTGATACACGAGCGCGTCGCCCTGATTCTTCAGCTCGGCGACCTCGCGCCGCCGGGCGTCTTCCGCGGCGTGAGCCTCGGCCTCCTTCTTCATGCGCTCGATCTCTTCCTTGCTCAGACCGCCGCTGCCGGTAATGGTGATCTTGTTCTCCTTGCCCGTACCCAGATCCCTCGCCGACACGTTCAGAATGCCGTTGACGTCGATCTTGAAAGTCACTTCGATCTGGGGCACGCCGCGCGGCGCGGGCGGGATGTCGGTCAGATCAAAGCGCCCCAGCAGACGATTGTCCCTGGCCATGGGCCGCTCGCCCTGAAGCACGTTTATGGTAACCGCCGTCTGACCGTCGGCCGCGGTGGAGAATATCTCCTTCTTTTCCGTCGGTATCGTGGTGTTCCGCGGTATGAGCACGGTCATCACTCCGCCCAGCGTCTCCACACCCAGCGACAGCGGCGTGGCGTCGAGCACCAGAATGTCCTTCATCTGGCCGGAAGCGATGCTCGCCTGTATGGCGGCCCCTATCGCCACAACTTCGTCAGGGTTGACGCTGCGGTTCGGTTCCTTGCCGTTGAACAGTTCCTTCACCAGGCGCTGCACCATGGGCACGCGCGTCGAACCGCCGACGAGCACCACCTCGTCTATCTGCTCGGGCCGCAGTTTCGCGTCGCGCAGGGCGCTGAGCACCGGCTCGCGGCATTTCTCGACAAGATGACCTATCAGCTGCTCCAGCTTGGCGCGCGTTATGGTCATCTGAAGGTGCTTCGGACCGGACTGGTCGGCCGTTATGAACGGCAGATTCACGGTCGTCTCCAGCACGCTCGAAAGCTCGCACTTGGCCTTTTCGGCGGCCTCCTTGAGCCGCTGAAGAGCCATCGGGTCCTTGCGCAGATCAATGCCTTCCTGTTTCCTGAACTCCTCCGCCAGATAGTTGATCAGCTCCTCGTCGAAATCATCGCCGCCGAGATGCGTATCGCCGGCGATGCTCATCACCTCGAATACGCCCTCGCCGACGTCCAGAATGGATACGTCGAACGTGCCGCCGCCCAGGTCGAACACGCATATCTTCTGGTTCTTGCGCTTGTCGAGACCGAACGCCAGCGCGGCCGCCGTCGGCTCCGGCAGCACGCGCATCACTTTCAGACCCGCTATCTCGCCGGCGTCGCGTGTGGCCTTGCGCTGCGCATCGTTGAAGTACGCGGGCACGGTTATGACGGCTTCGGTAACCTTCTCGCCGAGATATGTTTCCGCCGTCTTCTTCAGGTCCTGAAGGATCATGGCGGAAATCTGCTCGGGGGTGTATTCCTTGCCCCGAACGCGCACGCGCACCATCTCCTCCGGCCCGCCGATCACCTCGTAGGGCACCATCTTCTCTTCCTGCGACACCTCGCTGTGCCGACGGCCCATGAACCGCTTTATCGAGAATATCGTGTTCTTCGGGTTCGTTATCTGCTGGTGCTTGGCGGGCTGTCCGACAAGTATCTCTCCCTTGTCGGTGAAGGCCACCACCGAAGGGGTCAGACGGCTTCCCTGCGAGTTGACCAGCACCTTCGGCTGATCGCCTTCCATCACCGCCACCACGCTGTTGGTCGTTCCGAGATCAATTCCTATTGGCTTGGGCATAAGAAACTCCTGTCACCGGCTCACAAATCGTCTTGACGACAAAAAAATGGCCGCGCCTGTCCAACAGCAACTGTCATGCCAGCCGCCGCCTCGTCCGTAAATCGATATATGGCAGGGTCTTACGCCGCACAAAGCCGCGCGTCCCCATGAGACTGGCGAATCTCCGCGTGCCAATTCGACAGTCGAACCCGCGTGCCTGCCATACTGGCAAGATGGCTGCTTCGGGCAAAAAATGTGCAGAATTGTTACCCAGCCCGTTAACTTTTCCCATCTTGCCGCGTATATTATAGTGGATTGGTCAGGCACGCGGCCTGTGGATTCCCTAAAGTTTTGCAGACGTGCCTGCCGATAGTCGCATTAATGGTGAAATACAGGTTGTAGCGGTTCTCACTCTCCCCTCCAACAGCGGTCCGGGACGCCCTCCCCCTGACCGCTGTCATTATTTTGTAGCTCACCACTCGAAGCGATCCCGCGCTGAGTTATCCGCGGCATCACGTGCGCCGGAGTGCGGCGTGCGCGCATGCTGATCCCGCGCATCGCAGCGCGCAGCCGGGCCGGCGCGGCCTGACCGTCTGGCTGCGGGACGCAAGCGTCAGTGGATGCCGCGGGAACCGCCCGTCGATCTCAGCCGGCTTTGGCGGGGTAGTATTTCGGCTGGCTCTGGTCCTGCTGCGGCTGGCCGCCCTGTAGCGGCACGGTCGGCGAAGCGGCGCGTGGATGTGCGCTGTCGTACACCTCTTTCATGCGCGCTGTGGTCAGATGAGTATAGATCTGCGTCGTGCTTATGCTCTGATGCCCGAGAAGTTCCTGAACGCTGCGCAGATCGGCGCCGTTGTTCAGCAGATGGGTGGCGAAGCTGTGTCGCAGCGTGTGCGGGCTTATGCCCGGATCCAGGCCGGCTATCGCGAGGTATTTGTCGAGTTTGCGGCGCACGGATCTGGTGCTCAGAGGGCCGCCGTGTTTGTTAAGGAACACCCTGCCCGTAAGGGGCTGGCCGCCGGATTGTGCCGCGCGATATTCGAAGTACTTCTGAAGCGCCCTGATGGCCTGTGAACCGATGGGCGCAAGACGGTCGCGCCGGCCCTTACCGCGGACGCGCAACACGCCTTCCTGAAGGTCCAGGTCGGACATATCCAGTTCCACCAGTTCGCTGACGCGGATGCCGCTGGAATAAAGAACCTCGAGTATCGCCTTGTCGCGGGCCGACAGTATGTCGCCATCGCCCGGCGTATCGAGGAGTTTCTGAACCTGTTCCACATCCAGACACTTGGGCAGGCGCTTTTCCTGTTTCGGGGTGCGAATGGTGGAAAGCGGATTTACACTTATCAGTCCGCGGCGCATGAGGAACTTGTAGAAACTTCGCAGAGTGGCCAGCTTCCGCGCCGTGGTGCTCTTGCTGTAGTTCTGGCCGTAAAGATACGTGAGGAACTCGCGCACGGTGAGCGGTTCGCAGGCGAGTTTGCGCCGGTCAATTTCCTCCGGCGACGGGGGCACGGCCGGGGGCGGGTCGTTGGGATGGCCTATCATGCCGGCCAGGAATTGCCCGAACTGCACGAGGTCGGCCCCGTAGCTCCTGATGGTGTAGTCGCTGAAATGCCGTTCGAGTTTCAGGTAGTCCAGGAACTGCCTGACCAGGGGTGTGAAGACCTTTTCGTTGTGCTCCTCAGTCTGATCGTGAACTTCGGGTTGGGTGTTTGCGGCGGGCGCCGCCTGCTGTATCTGGTCGTTCATAAAGATACCATGGCGTGGCGAGAACCCTGACCTCGGGCGCACACGCCGGTGGGTGCGACGTGCCGCCCGGACGAACTGACTGCCACGGCGGCGGCGATACCGGCGTGGCCCGGACGGTCTTCCCGCGTCCATTCCCCGGAGCGCGGGAGACCTCAATATGCCGCGGCCGCAATCCCACGGTCCGCGAAAAACTCATGCCGCCTTTTTCTTCGGCAACCGCGCTCTGAGTTCTTTTGCCAAATGGCGACCGAGCTGGTGCGACAGCACGGCCGCGTCGAACCAGTCGAACTGCTGCCGGGTCTTGCGCACCATCTCCACCAGGGCGTCAAGAACCTTCACCTCCTGCCCCACTTCATAGCGGAAGCAGTAAGTATGCTGGCCTTTTACGAGACTCAACATCCGCATTTCCGGCATCCGATGCTCCCATTAAGAAGTTTCCAGCGGCCTTTCTCCTTTCAGCGGGCCGCCAGCGCCGCTTTACCGAGCATTTCGGCAATCAGCGAGTGGTAAACGAATCCGCAATACCTATCCATCTCGACGAATATGATCCTGTCACCGTAGGGCGACGCCGGGTCGGCACGCCCTTCCAGATAGCGCAGCGCCTCCGCGCGCGTCGAACCGTTGGCGGCGTCGAACATGCCCGTAACCTGCACGAAAGTGCGCCGGGGCGGCACAGCCGGACTGGTGGTCGGCGCCGCCCGGCGCACGAGCAGGCGCGGATCAACACCGGCAGGACGCTTGTATCCGCCGCGGAAGAACACGTTCAGCACCGCCCCCATCTTCGGCGGCTCGTAAGGGTCGTAGGCGGTGACGGCCGGAACCACCAGGGCATCGCAGTTCAGCAGGTCGCACACCAGTGCCGCCTGTTCCTCCGACTGCACCTGCTCTATCTTCAGGGCGTTGTAAACTTCGGCTACGCGATTGACGGGTATCACCGTCAGTCCGGAAACCTGCTGGAGTTGCTGGTGGACGATGTCGGCCTGAAGCAGCGCATCGACGCCCTTGCGGCCGCTCAGGTTCACGGCCGGCGCCACGGCCCAGGTCTGGCGCGTGTGTCCGGGCAGCGACAGGGCGTTTTCGCGGCCGTACTCGCGGCGCGAATCCGAGCAGCCCGCGATGCAGGCCGCACATACCGCCATGACCAGCAAGCCTCGCCGCACCGTTGCACCTCTGCCGTTTTTCCGCGGCATCACAGGCCGCGCCCGCACATTATTCTGCCCTGCCGACAGCCGCCGCCGGCGCCTGCGCCGGGGCGCCGCGCACATCGACGCGCATCGACCAGACGTTTTCCTGGCCGCCGCGGTCGCTTATGAAGTAAACCCGGTTATCGCTGCTCCAGAACGGCGAGAGGTAAACGGCCGAGCCGTCGGTCAGCCGCTGCCGTCCGCCGCCGTCAACGTTGATAGTCCAGATGTCGTACCGTCCCGCCGTGCCGCTTTGCGGCGAGGCAGGCTCGATTATCGTCGCCACCGCCAGTTTCGAACCGTCCGGGCTCCACGAAGGGCTTACCACGGCCGCGTTGGAACTGACCGCCACCTCGGTTATGCGCCTGGGCTCGCCGTCCACGAGGTCCAGCGTCCACACGCTGAACCATCGCGAGCCGCGCTGCCGCGGGCGCTGAAAGGCTATGCGGTCAACGTCTTTTCGCGGAGACCACGCGGGAAACAGCCCCGGACCTATCATCTTGCGTTCGTGGGTGTTGAGGTTCACCACCCACAGTTCCCACTGCTCGGCGCGCGGCGAAAGTGCACAGTACACAAGCCTCGTTCCGTCGGGGCTGAAACTCGGATGCATCTCGTGAGCCGGGTCGCGCGTTATCTGTTCGACGTTGCGCCCCTCGATGTCCATCACGTAGATATCCCAGTTGCCGGTGCGGTTGGAACAGAATGCTATGCGCTTGCCATCAGGGCTGAAGGCCGGCTGTGCGTCGTCGCCCTGGTCGGCCGTAAGCTGTATGACGCTCGTGCCGTCAACGCGCTGGAGATAGATGCGCGACCGTTCGCTGTGCCGCGTGCTGCTGAAAGCCAGCCACTTGCCGGCAGGATCGGCAACGACGTCGGCATCGTATCCCTCGTCGCACGCGGTATGCTGCTGCATGCCGACGGTTCCGGCGGACACGCCGGAACGCTGATCCTGCGGACGCAGTTCGCCGAAAATGTTGGGCCTTCCCGGCGGCTGGGTGCGCTGGACGGCGTTGCGCGCCGCGACGGGCTGGGTGGTCGGCCGGGCTTCACGGGCGCTGGAGCCTACATACGCCGTACCGGACGAGCCGCATCCCGCCGCGAACACCGCAGCTGCGAGCAGGACGCATTGCGACACGGACACCTTATTGGCCGATTTCACCATGGACCATGCTCCCGAAAAGGTTATCGGCGGATAAGCGATGGTCTGTGAGTTTCCCATAAGCCACGGTGCCGCAAGTGTCTTATCGGACCGAATGGGGGGCCGCCTTGAGCCGCGACGAACAACATCCGCGGAAATATCTGTGCCGTATGGTTCCCAGCGCGCGCTGCAACAGGGCTGAGGCGCCCGGCGAGCAGGCCGACCGGCAGCCCGATGTGTCGCGGAGGACCCCGAGGCGATACAATAGCAGTCGTACGATGACCGAAGGACTGGCGGCCAAGTTCACTCTGGCAGACGTTCGCGCCGCGCGGCAGTCGGCACGAAAGCTGGCGATGCTGACGTGCTACGACTTTACGACGGCGCGGCTGATGCAGCAGGCCGGCGTACCCATGCTGCTGGTGGGGGATTCGGCGGCGGTGGTCATGCTGGGGCATGCCAACACGCTGCCGGTCAGTCTGTCATTCATGATAGAGATAACTGCGGCCGTGCGCCGCGGGGCGCCGCTGTGTTTTGTGGTGGCGGACATGCCCTTCGGATCCTACCAAGCCTCGCTGGCGCAGGGGGTTAAGAACGTAATGAAGATGGTCAAGCGCTCCGGCTGCGACTGCGTGAAGATGGAGCTGGCGCGCTGCCACCTGCCACTGTTGCAGGCGCTGGCCGACGCGGGCGTTGCCGTCATGGCACACGTGGGCCTGCGGCCGCAACGTGTTTGTGTGCTCGGGGGTTATCGCGTGCAGGGCAAGACCGCGGAAGAGGCGATGGAGATAGTGAATCTTGCGTGCGAGGCAGAGCGGCATGGCGCGGTATCGATTTTGCTGGAAGCCGTTCCTCCGGAAGTAGCGAAAGCCGTTGTTGACAGGACATCCGTGCCGGTGATCGGCTGCGGTGCGGGGCCGTGGTGTCACGGCAGCGTGGTTGTTACGCACGATGCGCTGGGACTCAGCGGGGTCAGGCCGAAGTTCGTCCCCGTGCTGGGCGATCTGGCGACACCGACGGTCGGCGCGCTGCGCGAATACGCGCGGGCGGTTGCCGACGGCAGCTATCCGGGCCCCCAGCACTGCTACAGTATGCCCCAGGAAGAACTTGAGAGGTTCCGGCAACGCCTGGAGCGCCAGGGCACGGCGTGAGAAAAAACCGGCCGGAAGCGTCCATAGGGGTACGGAGATCTGGAACGCGAAAGAACGGCCTGGCGCAGCCGGGTCAAGACGCCGGCTGGCGCCGGTGCGGCCGGGGAAGACAGGGAACCATCAGCAAGGAGAGCGGCCATGAAGGAAGCGAAAAGGAACTTTATCGGTATCGGGTTGTGGTTGGCGGCGGTCGCGGCGGTGTATTTCGGATATCGCCTGGTGCAGAACGCGCAATTCGCGGCGGCGGAGGAGAAGCGCGAGGAATTGCGCCAGAGCCTGGCGCGCATCGACGACATTGCCGTGGCTTTCCGACAGGTGAGCAAGGTGGTCGAGCCGTCGGTGGTGAACATCAGGGTGATAAAGAAGGCGCCTGCGGCAGCGCGGCGCAGGTCGCTGCCGTGGGAGGATTTCCTGCGGCGGTTCCGCGATCGCGATGACGACGGGCTGCCCGATCTTCCCGACTTGCCGCGGTTCTTCGACCCGGATGAATGGCCCGAGCAGATGGGCAACGGCAGCGGCGTGATCATGGAGACCGCCGGCGGCAAGGCATACATCGTGACCAACAACCACGTGGTCGGCGGCGCAGATGAGATGATCATCACGCTGCACGACGGGCGCGAGGTGAAGAACGGCAAGGTGGTGGGTGTCGATGCCAAGACCGATCTGGCGCTGGTGGTTGTGGAAGTGGACCGCGTTTCGCCGGCCAAATGGGGCAACAGCGACGAGCTTCAGAAAGGCGACTGGGTTCTGGCTTTCGGAAGCCCGTTCGGCTACGTGGGGTCGATGACGCATGGCATCGTCAGCGCCCTGAACCGTCAGGCCGGTATTCTCGGGGCCGGCGGCTACGAGAGCTTCATACAGGTTGACGCCCCCATCAACCCGGGCAACAGCGGCGGACCGCTGGTGAACCTCAAGGGCGAGGTGGTGGGCATCAACACGGCCATCGCTTCGCGCACGGGCGGTTTTCAGGGCATAGGCTTTGCGATACCGTCGAACCTGGCGAAGTTCGTATGCAGCGCACTGAAGGACAAGGGCAAGGTGGTGCGCGGCTGGCTGGGCGTGAGCATCAGCGACGTGGCCACGAACCAGCAGATGGCCAGGAGCTTCGGCTATGACGGGACCAACGGCGTGCTGGTGAACGAGGTGCTGGCCAACACGCCCGCGGTAGGCAAGCTCAAACACGGCGACATCATCACGGAGGTTGACGGCAAGCCGGTGGAGAACGTTACGCAGCTGCGCAACTCGATAGCGGCGATCGCGCCGGGCACGGAGATAAAGATGAAGGTGTTCCGCGACGGCAAGTACGAAACCGTCGCGGTGAAACTCGGCGAGCAGCCGGAGAATCTGGCCAGTGCCCGGCCGTCGCGCGAGGGCGGTCGGGGCGACACGGCGTCGGCCGACGCTCTGGGCATAACGGTGCAGACGGTGACGAAAGAGCTGGCCGAACGGCACGGACTGGATGTGACCAGCGGCGTGGTGATCACGAGCGTGCAGCGCGGATCGCCGGCGGCCTACGCCGGTCTGCGCGCCGGGGACGTGATAACCGAGGTTGACCGGCAGCAGATAAGAACCGCCGAGGATTTCAACGCTGCGATGCGCAAACAGGATCTGAAGAAGGGAGTGCGGCTATATGTAACCACGCGCGAGGGATCGCGGTTCGTATTCATACAGGCAGACAAGTAGGCAGAACGCAGCGGCAACAGCCACAAGCCGCATGGCAGTGCTCAGTTGCCGGAGGCAGTCCGCTGGCGGCGGAGGCCGGCCGGCAACTGAGCACAACGTGTTTCCATGCAGATACGCAACTTTTCCATCATAGCCCACATCGATCACGGCAAGAGCACGCTGTCGGACAGGCTGCTCATGCGCGCCGGGGCTATCTCCGAGCGCGAGTTCCGCGAGCAGATGCTGGACGACATGGACCTGGAGCGCGAGCGCGGCATAACCATCAAAGCGTCGGCCGTCACGGTGTTTCACGAACACAAGGGCGAGCCGTTCATGCTGAACTTCATCGACACTCCCGGGCATGTGGACTTTCATTACGAGGTGCGCAAGGCGCTTCAGGCATGCGAAGGCGCCATACTGGTCGTGGATGCCACGCAGGGAGTCGAAGCGCAGACGGTGGCCAACGCCATGGCCGCCATGGAGGCCGGCCTGGAGATAATCCCCGTCATCAACAAGATAGACCTGCCCAGCGCCAGACCCGTGGAGGTGGCCGAGGAGATCGAACAGGCCCTGGGTTTTCCGGCCGAGGACTGCGTGGCGGTGTCCGCCAAGACCGGCGCGGGGATAGATGATCTGATCGCGAGGCTGTGCGAACGGTTGCCGCCGCCCCGAGGCCGGCCCGACCTGCCTGCCCGGGCGCTGATCTTCGACAGCCTGTACGACGACTACCGCGGCGTGATCATCTACGTGCGCGTGGTGGACGGCGAGCTGACCAGGGGACAGCGCATCCGTCTGATGGGCGCCGGACGCGAGTATCTGATAGGAGATCTGGGCAAACTCACGCCGCGGCCGGTGGCCGTGGAACGAATCGGCTGCGGCGAGGTGGGTTTCGTGGTGGCGGGGATCAAGGACCTGCACGATGTGCGCGTGGGCGATACGGTGACCGATGCGCGAACGCCGGCCGCCGAGGCTCTGCCGGGTTACAGGCCCATTCAGCAGATGGTGTTCTGCGACTTCTATCCCTCGGGCAGGACGCAGTACGAGGACCTGCGCGAGGCGATGGAGCGGCTGCAACTGAACGACGCCAGTTTCACGTTTCAGCCGGAATCGTCGGACGCTCTGGGCTTCGGATTCCGCTGCGGATTCCTCGGTCTGCTGCACATGGAGATCATCCAGGAACGGCTGGAGCGCGAATTCAACGTGGAGGTGGTGCAGACAGCGCCGACGGTGACCTACGAGGTGCTTCTGACGGACGGGCGGACGATGCGGATCGATGCTCCGAGCAAACTGCCCGACCCTTCGCAGATCCGCGAGATACGCGAGCCGTACATACGGCTGGATGTGGTGCTGCCGTCGGACGCGGTGGGCGCTGTGATGAAACTCTGCGAGGACAGGCGCGGCATATACCGGAAGACCGAATACATCGGCGCGCGCCGACTGATACTGGTGTATGACATCCCGCTGTCGGAGGTCATCTACGATTTCTACGACCTGCTCAAGAGCATCACCAGGGGATATGGAACGATGGACTACGAGTTCACGGGGTTCCGTCCCGGAAACCTGGTGAAGCTCGATATTCTGGTAAACGGCGAGCGGGTGGATGCGCTTTCGCTGATAGTTCATCGCGACAAAGCCGAGGCGCGCGGACGCAAGCTGCTGCTGCGACTGAAACAGGAAATACCGCGACATCTTTTCGAGATACCGCTTCAGGCGGCCATCGGGGGCAAGATCATCGCGCGCGAGACAATCAAGGCGGTGGGGAAGAACGTCACGGCCAAGTGCTACGGCGGCGACGTGACGCGCAAGCGCAAACTGCTGGAGAATCAGAAAGAGGGCAAGAAACGCATGAAGCGACTGGGCAGCGTTGACATCCCCCAGAAGGCCTTCATGGCGATACTGGAGCGGGAGGACTGACGGGCGCCCGCCGCGGCGCGCGGCTCTCGTGAAAGACCGGCAAAGGCCGGTTGTTCAGGCGATAATGCCGCGAACGAACTCCATAAGCGGCCCGCGGCAGGCGTTCACCAGACGGGCGCGCTCAGCACTGCGGTCCAGACCGGTCGCCTCGCCAATCCATCTGCCGTCGCCGCGCCGGCTTATGGCGAACGCGGGGGCATCCCCGGGACGGTGCGAATTGATTATCAGCCGGAGTTTATCTTCCAGTCCCAGCCGGCGCAGCTCCCTGCGCCATTCCGTTTCTGTGGGCGCATCGCGCCTCTGCACCAGCACAAAGACGTCGATCGGAAGGAAGATGACTTCGCGATGTGGCGGTATGCGGGCAGGCGGCGACACGCTGTGATCTCCGCCAGGCAGATCGGCCACGATGATGTCGAACATGGGCCTCAGTTTCGCGAGGCGTCGGGCTATCGCGTCTTCCAGTTCGCTGGTCCACTCAACCTTGATTTGGCGGCGCTTATCGCCGGCTTCCTGCGGATCGTGTCTGACGAGGTTCAAATACCAGTCGGCTGTCGGCGCCCGGCCGTCGCAGTCATACCTCCAGGACGGCAGGTTGGCCTGCCTGCACACGAGCTGCAAGGCAAAGCTGAAGACCGACTTTCCGCAGTTGGGGTCGCCTATTATGCCCACGATCCTGCCGGCACGGCGCATATCCACCATGGGGGCAAGCCAGACGGGCATTTCAATTACGCTGCCGCAGCGATTCTCCTTTCCCGCGGAGTCGAAAACAACGATCAGCCCGTCGGGCGGCGTAAGGCAGTAGATCACCGCGACCCCGCGCCTGACAGCCATCGCGCTGGCGCGGGCGTAGCATTCCACGCTGGCGAGGCCGGTAATGCACATCTCCCTGAGATTACCGGCTCGCGGTGAATGCAGTTGGCGGGCTATCTCCTCCAGAACGGGTCCGTGCGCAACTCGTTCGACGTCCGCCATCTCTATGGTCAGGCAACCATGCGTGCCGGTTGGATCCAGGGTCAGGCATACGGTGAAAGCTCCGGCATCCGCACGCTCGCCCTGCCGGGAAGCGCGTACCGCATCGACCGACCTGGCGCCCTGCGATACGGCTATGGCGGCGGCATGCGCGTACATCCACACCGCCCCGGCGCCGGTGAGCACCACGGCGCGGTCGGCGAAGGCGTTCTCCGGCAGAGGGGCACGCTGCATGACCTCCGGGGGCCAGTAGCGCACCGGCGACTTCTGAAACTCGACGCGCAGGGGGTCGCTGATACCGGGGATGGAAAACCACTGTTGAGACATGTTGCACCGGAGCATGTTTACCAGTGGGCCTATCCCAACGCAACAAGGCGACAGCGGTCGGAGGAACGGAAAAGAGCAGAGCAGAAAACAGAAACCGTAGTGCCCGTGCGCTTGTTTCGGCGTACCTGCGGAAGTTATGATTCGGTTTTCGGGCCGTGGGCATCCGAGTACGGGAGAAGGCATGTTCGTAAAACAGATCTCGGTGTTTCTCGAAAACAAGAAAGGCCGCCTGGCGGAAGTTACGGGCATTCTGGCATCGGCCGGCATAAACATCCGCGCCCTGTCGCTGGCGGACATGGCCGACTTCGGCGTGCTGCGGCTCATAGTGAACGACCGGCCGCGGTGTCTGCGCATACTGCGGGAACACGATCTGGTGGCGCAGGAGACGGACGTAATAGCGGTGGAGATGGAGGACCGGCCCGGCGGGCTTCATCGCGTCGTCGAGATACTGGAGAAAGCGGACATAAACATCGAGTACATGTATGCTTTTTTCGAGAAGAGCGCCGCGAACGCGGTGGTCGTCTTCAAGATAGACGACAGCGACAGCGCTCTGGCGGCGCTCAGGGCCGGCGGCATAGTGCCGCTTTCTGACGAGGCCATCGCAAATCTGTAGCACCATTCAACCTCTGAAAGGACTGGCGTTATGAGAAAGATCTTCGCGCTGGCGGTTGCCGCCGCAGTGGCGGTGATTATCGCGGGTCAGTCGGGTTGCGGAAAAGGCGGGTCGAAGTCGGAGGCGGAAGCGCCCATAAAGATCGGCGCGCTGTTCGCGATAACGGGCCCGGGGTCGTTTCTGGGCGCGCCCGAGGCCAAGACGGCCGAGATGTTTCGCGACAGGATCAACGCCGCCGGCGGCATAAACGGCCGGAAGATCGAGTTGCTGGTGCGCGATACGGCAACCACGCCTGCCAACGCCATATCGCTGGCCAAGAAGCTCATCGAGGAGGACAAGGTGCTTGCGATCATAGGCCCGTCCACCAGCGGCGAGACGATGGCCATCAAGCAGCTGTGCGAGGAGAACAGGACGATTCTGATCTCGTGTGCCGCCGCGGAAACCATCGTGAACCCGCTGGCGCGGTACGTTTTCAAGACGCCGCAGAAGGACAGCGACGCGGCGCGGTGGATCTTCAGAACAATGAAGGAAATGGGCCTCACGCGCGCGGGCGTGATAACCAGCAACGACGGTTTCGGCGTGGCCGGCGCGGAGCAGCTCAAGAAACTGGCGCCGGAGAGCGGCATAACCATCGTGATTTCCGAATCGTATGACAAGAACGAGACGGACCTGACGGGAGTGCTGACGAAGCTCAAAGGGCAGAATGTCGAAGCAGTGATCAACTGGTCCATAGTTCCGGCGCAGAGTCTGGTGGCCAAGAACATGAAGCAGATAGCGCTGAACGTGCCGCTGTTCCAGAGTCACGGTTTCGGGAACATCAGGTACGTTCGGGCCGGAGGCGAGGCCGCCAACGGCACTCTGTTTCCCTGCGGCAGGCTGCTGGTTGCCGAGGTGCTGCCGGACAGCCATCCGCAGAAGAAACTGCTGGTGGAATACAAGCGGGAGTACGAGGCCCGGTACAAGGAGGACGTCAGCACGTTCGGCGGACATGCGTACGACGCCATGCTGATAATCACGGAAGCGATCAGAAAAGCCGGCTCGACGGATCGCGAGAAAGTGCGGGATGCAATCGAGAGCCTGAAAGGGCTGGTGGGCACGGCCGGCATTTTCAACTTCTCGCCGCAGGATCATAACGGTCTGGGCATGGACGCGTTCGAGATGCTGACCGTGAAGGACGGGAAGTTCGCCCTGTACGAGAAGAAGGCAGCCCCGGCGACTGGAAGAGCGAGCCCGAACGAATGATCAGGGTCTGCTGTTGTCGATCGCCTGCGGTGCACGCCAATGGTCTGGGCGCAAATCGTTCAGTACTGTCTTTCGGGCATAACCGTCGGCAGCGTTTACGCCATCGTCGCCATCGGTTTCAACATAATCTACAACACGACGGGGATCATAAACTTCGCGCAGGGAGAGTTTCTGATACTGGGCGCGATGACCGCCGTAAGCCTGGCGCAGGTGATGCCGTTGTGGCCGGCGATCGCATGCGCGGTGGTGTTGACCACGATAGTCGGTGGGCTGGTGGAGCTGCTGTTCATCCGGCCGGTGCGGCAGGCGTCGCCGCTGCGGCTGATAGTGGTGACGATAGGCGTATCGATCCTGATGCGCGAGGGGATGCTGCACGTGTGGGATGAGAAGGTGAGGGCGCTGCCGTACTTCACGGGCAGCGGGGTATCCACAGTGCGGGTGCTGGGGGCGCACGTTTCGCCGCAGGTATTGTGGGTGCTGGGAGTGTGCGCGGCCATCGTGGCGGGTCTGACGCTGTTTTTCCGCTGCACGCTGACCGGTCGGGCGATGCGGGCGTGCGCCGACGATCGCATGGCGGCGAGGCTGTGCGGCGTCAACGACCGCCGCATGGTGGCGCTTTCGTTCATGCTCAGCGCCGGCATCGGGGCGCTGGCGGGCTGCGTGGTGTCGCCCATCACGCAGACGCAGTATGACATGGGCGCGCCGCTGGCGATCAAGGGTTTTACCGTCGCGATACTGGGCGGTCTGGGCAACAGCGCCGGGGCGGTGGCGGCGGGATTGCTGCTGGGCCTGCTGGAGGTGTTCGCCATGAGCCAGCTTCCGGTGGCGTACAAGGAGGCGGTGGCGATCGTGGTGCTGCTGCTGGTGCTGGTATTCCGGCCGACGGGCCTGTTCGTCCGCCGCGAATCGGCGTCGCTGAGGACCGCATGAGAAGCCTGCGCACATATGCTCCGCTGCTGGCACTGCCCGCCGTCGCGGTGGGGTTGCACGGGGTTCTGGCGGCTGAGGGCGATATTGCCCGCATGACGCAGCTGATAATGTCGGCGTACTACGCGCTGGTGGTCATCGGTCTGTGTCTGCTGATGGGCTATGCGGGGCAGGCGTCGCTGGGGCATGCGGGTTTTTTCGCCCTTGGCGGATACGTCAGCGCCGCGATGACGACGTGCAACCTGCTTCCGTGGCGGCAGACGACAGCCGTGAGATTGTGCGAGATCGCAGGTCTGCTGATCGAGCGAAAGGATCCGTTCGGTATGCCGCTGCTGTCGTTCTCACCGTGGGCGGCGTTCGCGACGGCGATGCTGGTGTGCGGGGCGGTGGCGTTCGTCATCGGCGTGCCGGTGATACGTCTGCGCGGGCATTACCTGGCGATGGCGACGCTGGGGTTCGGTCTGATCGTCTATCGCATCGTTCTGGCGGCGGCGGTATTCGGACAGGCCGACGGAATATCCAATGTGCCGCCGTTCGAGCTGCTGCCGGGACTGCGGATAGGCGGCAGCCGCGCGTGGCGGGTGGAGAATTACTACATAGCCTGGGGCGCGGTGATGGCGGCGATGCTGCTGGCCATCAACCTGATCAACTCGCGGGTGGGGCTGGCGCTGCGCTCGATACACGAGAGCGAGGAAGCGGCGCATTCGCTGGGGGTCGATACCTACCGCTACAAGCTTGCGGTGTTCGTTTTCAGCGCGCTGCTGGCCGGGGCCGGAGGAGTCCTGCTGACGCATTACAACGGCAGCATAAGCCCCTCGGAGGCGTCGGTGATGAAATCGGTCCGCTACGTGGCCATCGTGGCGGCGGGAGGCATGGCCAATCTGTGGGGCGCGCTGGGGATGGGGATGGTGCTCAATTACCTGTCGCTGCGCGGGCAGTTCGGCAGATACGACGAGGCGGTTTTCGGGCTGATACTGATCGCGATGATGCTGTTCGCGCCGCAGGGGCTGCTGCGCCCTGTTGACTGGAGCGTCGTGCGGAGACTGCTGGCCGGGAGGGCGCGTAATGGCTGAGGTGCTGCTGGAGACGCGCGGGCTGAACCGGTTTTTCGGCGGGTTGCACGCCGTCAGGGATGTAACCTTCGGGCTGTCGCGCGGAATGATAAAGGGCATAATCGGTCCCAACGGCGCCGGCAAGACGACGCTTTTCAATCTCATCGCCGGCGCGCTGGCGCCGCACGGGGGCGAGATAATCTACCGCGGCCGGAGGATAACCGGATGGCAGCCGCACGCGGTGGCGGCGCTGGGGATAGCGCGGACGTTTCAGACCACGCGGCTTTTTGCGCACATGACGGTGCTGGAGAACGTCATGGTCGCACGCCACGCGCGCACGCGCTGCGGTTTTCTGGCGGGAATGCTGGGGCTGCCGCGGGTGTGGCGCGAACTGAACGAATCGCGCAACAGGGCGATGGCGATACTCGAGCGCATGGGGCTGGCGGACTGCGCCGGCGAGGCGGCGGGCAATCTGTCGTTCGGGCGCGCGCGGCTGGTGGAACTCGCCCGGGCGATGGCGACGGAACCGGAGCTGCTTCTGCTGGACGAGCCGGCGGCGGGCCTGAACATCCGCGAAACGGAGGACCTGGGCGAGCTGATACGGCGGACGCGCGACAGCGGCATAACGTGTCTGGTGGTGGAACATGACATGTCGCTGGTGATGAACATCTGCGACGAGGTGGTGGTGCTTGATCAGGGCCGGATAATAGCCGAGGGCCCGCCGCGCGAAATACAGCGCAACCCCGAGGTCATTCGCGTTTACCTGGGCGACGAGGACCATGCTGAGAATCCTCAATCTTGAGGCCGGCTACGGCGCCATGCGGGTGCTGAAGGGCATTTCGCTGCACGTTTCTCCCGGCGAGGCGGTGGCGATAATCGGCGCCAACGGCGCGGGCAAGAGCACGCTGCTGAAAACCGTGGCGGGCATTCTCAGACCGCGCGCCGGATCGATAGTGTTCGACCGGCGCGAGATAGGAGGCCGGCCCGCCGAGGAGATAGTCGAAGCCGGTTGCGTGCTGGTTCCCGAAGGACGGCGGGTATTCGCGACGATGACGGTAAGGGAGAATCTGCTGCTGGGAGCTTACGGGCGGCGGTGGCGATGGCCCTGGACGAGACTGTTCCCGCGGAATCAGCGCGCCGACATGTTCGACAGGCGCCGGTGCGCCGAACACGTGGAGCGCCAGCTGGCGCTTGTGTTCACGCTGTTTCCGATATTGCGCGATAGACAGAACCAGCTGGCGGGCACGTTTTCCGGCGGTCAGCAGCAGATGCTGGCCATCGCGCGGGCGCTGATGTCCGGACCGCGGCTGCTGATGATGGACGAGCCGTCGCTGGGCGTGGCGCCGCTGGTGGTGCGGGATATCTACCGGACGATAGCCGACCTCAAGCAGCACGGACTGACGATTCTGCTGGTGGAACAGAACGCCCGATGGGCCCTGAAGCTTGCCGACCGCGGATACGTGCTGGAAACCGGGCAGATCGTGCTGGAGGGGACGTCGCGCGAGCTGTACGGCAACCGCGACGTGCAGCGCGCTTATCTGGGCAAGGAATACCGACGGATCGACGACTGAGGCCAGACGACCATGAGCCAGCCGGTCATATACAACCCGCGTATGGAAACACTGGAGCGCGACGATCTGGTGCAGCTTCAGACGGAGCGGCTGCAGTCCACGCTGAACCGCGCCTACCGCAACGTGAAGTTCTACCGGTCGGCGTTTGACGCACGGCGCGTGAACCCCGAACAGGTGAGAGACCTGCGGGCGCTGCGCGACCTGCCGTTCACCACCCGCGAGGATCTGCGCCGCAGTTACCCTTATGACATGTTCGCCGTGCCGCTGCGCGACATAGTGCGCATGCATTCCACCCTGGGCACCACCGGCCGGCCGATAGTGGTGGGCTACACGCGGAACGATCTGCGCAACTGGACGGAGTGCACGGCGCGGCTGCTGACGGCGGCAGGGCTGACCGAACACGACGTAGTGCAGATCGCGCTGGATTACGGGCTGTTCGCCGGAGGCTTCGGCTTTCAGCACGGCGCCGAGCAGATCGGCGCATCGGTGATACCCACCTCGCTGACGCCGGGACTGGACAAGCAGATAATGGTGATGCGCGATTTCAAGACCACGGTGCTGGTGACCACGCCCAGTTACGCTCTGAGCGTGGCGGCGGCCATCGAGGAAGCGCGCCTGTCGCCGGCGCAGATGCAGCTGCGGCTGGCGCTCATCGGCGGCGAGCAGTGGAGCGACGGTCTGCGGCGGCAGATAGAAGAGCGGCTCCGCGTGGCGTGTTCGGACGTGTATGGGCTGACGGAAGTCATGGGCCCGGGCGTGGCCGGAGAATGCCACCTGCGCTGCGGTCTGCACATCAACGAGGACCAGTTCATCGCCGAAATCATAGACCCGCGCACGCTCGAGCCGCTGGAGCCCGGCGCATCCGGCGAACTGGTTCTTACGACCATCACCAAAGAGGGCTTCCCCCTCATACGCTACCGCACCGGCGACATAACAAGTCTGGACCCGGCGCCGTGCCCCTGCGGGCGGACGTTCGCGCGGATGGCGCGGGTGACCGGCCGGAGCGACGACCTGATACTGTTCCGCGGGGTGGGGTTCTTCCCGTCGCAGATAGAAGAGATAATTTTCGACGTTGAACAAACCAGCCCCCACTATCAGATAATCCTCAATCGCGAGAGCGGCGCGGACACGCTGGAGATCAAGGTGGAGGTTTCCGAGCGCATACCGTCGCTCGACGAGCTGAAGACTCTGGAAGCGCTGCGGCAGCAGATCGCCCGGAGAATCAAGGCAGCGCTGGACATCGACGCCCGGATCACGTTCGCCGAGCCCCGCTCGCTGCGGCAGACAACGGGCGGCCGCGGCAGAGTGATAGATCTGCGGCCGTCGTGACTCGGCAGACAAGGTTGACTGCGGAAAGCGGCTGACCGGCGGCTGGCCGGTGGCGCGGGCGCGCCCGAAGCGGAGGTATTCATGTCGGAGTACCGTATCGAGAGCGATTCCATGGGACAGATGCGCGTGCCGGCAGAGGCGTATTACGGAGCGCAGACGGCGCGCGCGGTGGAGAACTTTCCCATATCGGGCATGCGCCTGGGCAGGCGGTTCATAGCCGCGCTGGGGCACGTGAAATGGGCGGCGGCGGAGGTGAATTGCGCGCTGGGACTGCTGGATGAGCGGCGACGGATCCTCATTCAGCAGGCGGCCGAGGAAGCAGTATCCGGCGCGCTCGACGACCAGTTCGTGGTGGATGTGTTTCAGACCGGCTCGGGCACTTCGACGAACATGAACGCCAACGAGGTTATCGCGTCGCGGGCCAACGAACTGGCCACCGGCCGGCGCGGCGGGCGCGAACCGGTGCATCCGAACGATCACGTGAACATGGGGCAGTCGTCAAACGACGTGATTCCAACGGCGATGCACGTGAGCGCGGCGTGCGCCATTCGCGAAGACCTGATACCGGCGCTGGAGAAACTGGCCGGGGTCCTGGCGGAGAAAGCGCGGCAGTTCGATGACATAGTGAAGATCGGGCGCACGCATCTTCAGGATGCGACTCCCGTAAGGCTCGGGCAGGAGCTGTCGGGCTACGCCGCGCAGGCGCGGTATGCGATCGACCGCTGCCACAAGGCGATAAAGGCATTACGGCCGCTGGCGCTGGGGGGCACGGCCGTGGGCACGGGGATAAACGCGCATCCGGAGTTCGCCCGGAGGGCAGTGGCGGTGATCGCTTCCCGTACGGGCATCGATTTCGTCGAGGCGGAAAACCATTTCGAGGCGCAGGGGGCAAAGGACGCGATAGTAGAGACCTCGGGTCATCTGCGGACGATCGGCGTTTCGCTGACGCGCATTGCCAACGACATACGCTGGCTGGCGAGCGGGCCGCGCTGCGGCATAGGCGAGATAAGCATACCGGCGACTCAGCCGGGGTCGTCCATCATGCCGGGCAAGGTCAACCCCGTCATGTGCGAGATGGTGATGCAGGTGGGGGCGCAGGTGGTGGGCAACGACGCCCTCGTCGCGTGGTCGGCGGCGATGGGATCGAACTTCGAACTGAATGTGATGATGCCGGTTATGGCCAACGCCCTGCTTCAGTCGATCCATCTGCTGGCGCGGGCGGCGGATGTTTTCGCGACAAGGTGCGCCGCGGGCATCGAGGCGAACCGCGCCCGCTGCGAACAGCTGGTGGAACAGTCGCTGGCCATGTGCACGAGCCTCGCGCCCGTCGTCGGCTACGACCGTGCGGCCGAGATAGCCAAGGAGAGTTTCCGGAGCGGCAGAACGGTGCGCCAGGTGGCGCGCGATATGAACATCCTGCCCGATGTGGAACTCGACCGGCTACTCGACGCCCGCCGCATGACCGAGCCGCGCGCCGACGTGCTGGGCTCTGGCGGCGGCTGACGCGCCATATCGCACGAGCGCAAGCGCGCCTGCGCCTGTGTCCCCGCGCCAGACGGTGCGGCGCGCGGCCGGCGGCGGCGTTCAGAGACCTATCGCCGGCCGACTGCCGCGCTTGATGATCTGCGTCTGGCCCTGCCAGATGGTGTTTCCGTCGGCGCCGGCAAGGCGCAGATGGAACACATAGGCGGCCTGGCGCACATCGCCGGCTTCGGTGCGCAGATCGCGCACGGTGCCGTACAGCACCATGTCGGGCAGCTGCGGCGAAGCCCCACCGAGGGTCTCATGAGCCGCGGCAATGTCCTGAGCCTGGCGGTCTTCGGCGAAGAAGCGCACCTTGCCCGATTCGCTGAGCACCTCTTCCATGGGATCTACCAGAAAGCCGCGCATGTTGACCTTGAGGGTGGTGTCGTTCTTTATGCGGCTGATCTTTATCAGCGGGGCCGGTCCGCGCGGGCGGGCTTCTTTTATGCGCCGCAGTTCTTCCTGGAACTGCTGCGAAACGAGCATTTTGTTGGTCAGTTCTCTGGCGGCGTAGTTGAAATCCTGGATGTCGATCTGGCCGACCGTGGTTATGGCCTCGCGTTCGTCGATGCGGCGAGCGCCGGCATCGCCGTTGCACCCTCCCAGAAACAGCGCTGCTGCGCCAGCCACAGCCAGAGCGGCAAACCTGAACGTCGCAGGTGAAATCCGGTGCATCATGTTGTGCTACCTCGAGCTTTCCTGAAGTTTAAGCCGGCAGTCCGTCACGCGCGGATTGGGCGCAATGCCTCGCAGCACGACCCTTTCTCTGCCGGCCACTATCTGCGGCTGCCACGTCGAAAGCGGCGTATCCACGATGTTACCATCGGCGTCGAACCATTCGAAGCGGTAATAGAAGCGCTGCTGTATAGGCCGGAGGTTCTCCACCTCCACCTCTACCCGCAGCAGGTCGTCGGCCCTGGTCTTGCGGGCCGACACCACGCTGGCAACCTGGCTGAGTCCGGAATCGGTGATGATCCAGCGGTATTCGCCTTCCACCGATTTGCCCACCTCAACCGTATTCACGGTGCGATAGCAGCCGGCCAAGGCCACTGCCAGCGATGTCAGACCGAAAACGGTTTTCAGGTTTCGCATGACCATCCCTTTCGTTATTTCAGTTTGAACTGATGAATGGCCGGCCTGGCCATCGGCGACGGACAGGTCACACACACGACATTGACCGTCGCGGGGATCAGTTCCACGGTGGCAAAGGGCGGCCCGCCGGCCATAGACAGGGTTATCTTCCGGTCGGGAGGCGTGGGAAAACTCGCCACCTGAATCTGCTTGGGCAGCGTGCGCCAGGTGCGCAGGTCGGCCTGGTTCATGACTTCCTGATACAGCACCGTCCCGATGTTGGCGACGGCTTCGGCCCAGCCGCCGCGCCCGTCGCGGCGGCGCGCCGCCTCGCGCGCAGCATAGGAAGCCGCCGCCTTCACGCTGGACGCTATCAGCGTACGCGTTACGACGGCGGGCAATTCGTTCTTGAACTCCTGTCCGATTATGCGGTCCATGTCGGCCACGGTGACTGTCCGATGCTCGGCGCCGCCGGCCTGCACGGACATGTACGGTATGGCGCCTTCCTGCCGCCGGAGGAACGGAAACGCCGCATGGAAATCAACCAGCCGGCCGTTGATGACCATGTACAGCGTTATGCGGAACTGATCGCGCATCGGCGCCAGGCCCGTTTCGAAGATGACATAGGTCATCGGCTGAATGCGGCCGGTGGACGCCACCTGTTCGGCGCGGACTGCTTCCTGCTTGACGTACGGGTTGTTGATCATGCCCGCGGCGTTGCGGAGAGCGGTACGGCCTACCTCGCGATCCTCGGCGTCGCCGGCGTAAAGGAAGAACAGCCCCTGAAGGTATTCGGCAAACGGGTTGACATAAACGGCGTGGGCTTCCAGGTCCGGCAGGTCCGCGTAGTGCGATTCCAGTTCCTTCTGGAACTTCGGATCATCCATTGTCCGATCGACGTCGAATCCGACGCTGGGATCCTTCTGTTTGCGGGCGCGCTCGGCGTTCTCGATTTTCGCGGCATAACGCTGGGCGCTTTTCTGCTGTGCAACACCCACCCGCCGCAGCTCGATGCGGGCGCTGTCCATCTGGCCCATTTCCATGTAGTTCAGGGCCTTATAGACGTTCATCATTATGCGGTCGTAACCGTAGCCCTCGTAATCGATAAGCGAGAGATTGGTCACGGCCGCGAAGGCCTCGCGTCCGACGCGTATCTTCGCCTTCTCGTCGAATTCGGCAAAAAGCGCGTCGGCCACATCCAGCGCCTGATTGCTGGCCTGCAACTGCCCTGCCGCCCGCAGCGCGGAACCCTGCTCCAGACGAAGCAGGAGTCGGTCCTGCTTTTCGCCCTTTTCCACCATCGCGCTGGCTTCGGCAGCGGCCGTCGGATAGTCGCCGCGAAGGTAGCAATCAACCATTCCTACGGACTTCTGGTTGTATGTGGCACAGCCCCCAACGACCAGAACGAGAATCGCGACGACCGGCAGCAAGCGCTGTTCCATGATAGTTTTCTCCGCCACGCTGGGCCTCCAGTTCCCAGTATATCGTCGTCACAGACGGAGAAAAGCCTGCGCACGCACCCGCTGCGACAAGCGGCCACGGACCTGGGCACTATCTGTGCCGGAGCGACCCTCAGCACATGCACGGGACATTCCGCGGCCGAACAACCAGCGTGACTGCCCTGTGATCACTGGGGCGGCTGCGACGGTGCAAGCTTCGGGCGGGCGATGTTGCCGGCGTCCACGCCGCGGTTTTCGCCAACAAGCCGGGCCTTGGAGAACTTCGCCAGAACGTCGGTAATCACCATCTCGCCGACTTTCACTTCTTCCCGCCCGAGAACTTCTTTGGTATCGGGATCGACCAGAGGCTTGCCCAGGGCGAAGATTTCCCAGACTTCATCGCGGGCTATGCCGCCGCCCTCGCCGCGATTGACCGTCACTACGTTGTCAATCACGCTGATGACCTTGGCCGGGAAGATAACGTCGATGACGCGGAGGGCAGCGCGCTGCGCCAGTTCGCTGGATATCGCCACCAGAATGGTGTCATCCTCGGCCTTGGGGGTCTTGGTGATGTCGTCGGGGGTAACACGGCCGGCGCCCTTCTCCTCGCGCACCACCGGTACGGCGACGCTCTGAAGCAGCCGCCCGCTTGTCGAATCCCAAATCTTCACGACCGCCGAGACGCGCGCCATCCGGCTAGAGACGACCATGCCCAGCCCCTCGATGATTCTGCCATCCTCCCGGATGCTGAAATCGTCGATGGTAGTGGCGACGATGTAATCAACGCCGGAGATCTTGCCCATGCGCGCTCCGGGGCCTTCCGGGTTTATGATCACATCCAGCGGTATGCGCTGCTCCTCGAGAATCTGCTTGAGGTCGCTGCGGGCGACGATGTTGAACTTCAGCGTGTTGCTGAAGGCATCGATCAGCTGCGCATCAAGCGATTCGACGACCTTTTTCAGTTTGCCGGCCTGGTCGGCCTTGGCAGCCGCCTCGCTGACGGACTTGGTGAGCTTGACCGGATAGATGCCCAGGTTTTTCTTACCCGGCGTCTCCTGAGCGGCAAGACGTCCGGCCAGAAGGGCGACAACGCATATCGCCAGCGCCACCGTGCGTGTGCCTGCATGCATTGCGTATCTCATGTTTGTCTCCTTGGAGCCTCGCGAGCACCATCTCTCCCGGTATCAGAAGTATCACTCGTTGTCCCTGTTCCTGGGAACCACCTTGATCTCCATTTTCACAGGATCGTCGTCGTCAAGTATGCGCAGCGCCTTGTCGGGGTCCATCTGTCTGGCTTCGATGCGTATTCCGCTCTGCTCGGCCTGCTTGGCATAGCCGCGGAGCATTTCCGCCTGGGCGTCGGTAAGGATCTGACCCTTCTTCAGCCCGTTGAAGAATAGGGACATGCCCAGGAACTGCTCCAGACCCTGTGGCGTCATTTCCATGGCTATGCTGAGCGTCAGCCCGTCGCGGATATTGACGGTCCCTTCCCAGTCCTTGAACAGCTGCCTCCGCAGACGCAGTTTGTGCAGCCCGGGCTTGGCCTTGAAGGGGCCCGGCGTCGTGCCGATGACCACGCCGTCGAGCTCGACGGTAACCGACATGGCCTCCACGCGGTAGCGGCCGGCGGTGACGACATACTCGCCCTTTTCGTTCTTGACGACCTCGGGAATGTTCAGATCGGCGATGCCGCAGTGTATGCCGAATTCAACCTCTTTGCGGGCGTCGGCGCCGCCCGGCGGCGCGGCTATCGCGTCGGCGCGGGCAGCGCGCTCGAGCATGCTGGCGGCATCCTTCGCCGCCGCGTCCAGCAGTTCATCCAGCAGATTCTCACGCACAACCTCGTCGCCGGGCTGGAGCCGCTCTGTGAAACTGACCGTCATTACCCCCGCTGTCAGCGAGCCGCCGACCGTCGCGTCAAGCAACTGATAACTGAGCTTGAGCATGTACTTGATGGCCTGGACATCCAGCCCCAGTTCAGGGTTGCGGTAGCGGATCTTGTCCTTGCCGAAGAAGGTTATGGAGGCGTTGAGCACGTAGTCTGCCCCCATGCTGTCGGCCAGGCGCGTAGCCGAGGTGTTGTTGGAGAGCAGCTCGTCGAGTTTTGCGCCGGCGGCGTTGGGGTCTCCCCTGTTGGGCCCCGCGCCGGCAAAATCCGCTACCTTGTTGAGCACATCCTCGCGGGCGATGCACGTGAAGCCCTTGTCGGTGACATGGCCGATCATGTAGTCCTGAAGGGCGAGCACCTTCTTGTCGGGGACGGCCACGGCCCGGTTCTTCACGAATATGGCACACACGTACCGGGGCTTCACCTTGCGTTCGCGAACCACCTCGGTGCGCTCGGTAAAGACGCGTTCGACCACCACCTTATCGTACGTGGCTGTGGTTTTTACCTCGGTGGCAGCGCTTTCCGTGCGCGCCGATTCGCTGACGATCTGACCGATGGCGCACAGGGGCAGCAGCATCGCTGCGACCGCGCACGCGAGCATAGGCACTGCGCCGCGGGCTCTGTTGAAAAGGATCATCATTGAGCTCATTGCATTGCTCCTTTCTGGCCGGCAAAAGCACGCCCGCCGAACTGTTCCGACGGCTGCGATGCACACTATACAGGACACAGGATAACCGCGGGGGTTAGCCACCACAACCAGCATCGCGCGAAATCGCAACGGCGCGACAGCACCACCGGCCGGTTCTTTCTGAGCGTGCCATAGTGTATCGACACACACGCGCAGGCACTGGAAGCGCCACGGTGCGGAATCGATCGGATTATGGCACAACCTGCAAAGGGGCCGGGTGTCATAGAAGAGGAATGACTTTTCATGAGGCTTTTCCGGGACGACCTGCCGTGGCCCCGGCGAAGGTCTGATATAATGGCGTACGAGTTACTGTGCGGGGCGATACAGGCAGGCGACAGACATGTTTTTCGCGGCACAACACAGTCTCGGGTGCGATTGTGGACCAGCGCTCGACAGCAGCAACATCGAGGAGATTATCGTGAGGATTTCCAGACATTTTCTCATCGGCATCACAACGATCCTGATAATTGGCGGGCAGATCGCATGCCGCGACACGGTGCATGTGGCAGCGTCCGCCCCGCGCCAGGAGGCGGCGCTGGAGCCTCTGCCCGAGGCGCCTGATTTCACAAAGGCTTATGCGCGGGTCGGTTCTCCGCGAATAGCGGTGATCGTCAACCGGACGCTCGAAGGAGCGGGGATAGCGGCCGATGCGGGACCGACGGCATATCTCAGGCCCGCAGATGAGCGCGGTCGCGCGCGGGTGCCGGTGCGGGATTACTGGAGCAGTCAGCAGCCCGCGCGCGTGCGGTGGCAGGACCAGCCCGGCGAAGCGCGCGGGGCCGACGACCGCGCGTACCTGCGTCCGGGCCAGTACACCGAGGCGCAGGCGCGCGCGGTGAATCTTGCCGCTGTGGAAGCAGCGCTGGAATCATGGCTGGCGCCGGATGCGAACATAAGGATCGTATCCGCGAATACCATCCGCCGGCGTTTGAGCGATGAGAAGCTGCGCGATCTGGAATCGGGGCGTCCGGATGTGCTGGCCGACCTGGCCCACGAGGCGGACGTGCTGATCCAGGTGCAGGCGCGTCCAACGCGTCATGTGGCCGGGGAACTGGAAGTCAGTTTCACGGCCACGGCGATGAACACCCGCGACGGGCGGCTTCTGTCGCGGGCAGCGGTGGACTATGTCGGGCCGGTGGACGGCGCGCGGGCTGAAAGGGTAGCGCGGGCGCTGGCCGGAGGCATTATGGAAGGCCTGACGCAGGTGTGGGGCCTGGCACGAGCGGGCGCGGATCAGCAAACGCCGCCGGCGCGCGAGCCTGCGCGGGTCGAACAGCCCGCGAGGGTCGCGCAGCCCACTGCTGAGTCGGTGCAGCCGCCGCGTAAGGTCGAACAGCCGCCTGCCGAATCCCAGACTGCCGTCGGTGACGACCTGCCACCCGAGCCTAAAGTGTGGAACCTGCCGCGCCTGCCGGTGCCGGCAACGCGGCCTTCGAAGTAGCCGCCGGCGTTGAGATGAAGACCGCCGGGCTGGTCAAGTGTGCGTGTCAGCCGGCCGATGGTTGCGCAACGGCCGCGAAAGCCTTTCCGGCGGCGTCGATGGTGATCTGAATGTCCTCCGCGGTGTGGGCGAGGCTCACGAACCACGCCTCGAACTGCGACGGCGGCAGATAGACCCCCTCGGCCAGCATGGCGTGGAAGAAACGCGCGAAGGCTTGCGTATCGCACGATATGGCCTGATGATAGTCGCGCACCTCGCCGCCGGGCTGCCGCACAAAAAACGGCGTAAGCATGGAGCCGACGCGGTTGATGACCAGCGGCACGCCGGCTTTGCCGGCAGCGTCTTTCAATCCCTCGGCCAGAGAGGCTGCGGTTTTCTCGAGCTGTTCGTAGGTTCCGTTTTCGCGGAGGATTTCCAGCGTTGCCAGTCCGGCACTCATGGCCAGCGGGTTGCCGCTGAGCGTGCCGGCCTGATACACCGGACCGGCGGGGCTGACCATTTCCATCAGTTTGCGCGGCCCGCCGTAGGCGCCGACGGGCAGCCCGCCGCCTATGACCTTGCCCAGACACGTAACATCCGGCCGGACTCCCGCCAGCGCCTGGGCCCCGCCCCAGGCGACACGGAACCCGGTCATGACCTCGTCGAAGATAAGCAGTGCGCCGTGCTCGTCGCACAGCTGACGCAGACCGGCGAGATATCCTTCGCGCGGAGGAACGACGCCCATGTTTCCGGCGACCGGCTCGACGATGAAGGCGGCTATGCGTCCGGCGTATTTCTCGAAGGCCGCGCGCGCGCCGGCGAGGTCGTTGTAATGGACCACGACGGTCGCCGCCGCTATGGCTTGGGGAACACCCGGGCTGGAGGGCACGCCGAGCGTAAGGGCACCGCTTCCGGCATCCACAAGCAGACCGTCGGCGTGGCCGTGGTAACAGCCGATGCACTTGATTATGAGATCGCGTGCCGTGGCCGCCCGTGCCAGACGGATGGCGCTCATGGTCGCTTCGGTGCCGCTGTTGACGAAGCGCACCATCTCGATCGAGGGCACGGCGGAGACGATGATCGAGGCGAGTTGCGTCTCGCATTCGGTGGGCGCGCCGAAGCTGCTGCCGCGCCCGATGGCTTTGGACAGAGCGGCCACAACCCTTTCGTTGGCGTGGCCGACGATCAGCGGGCCGTACGCTCCCACGTAGTCTATGTATTGGTTGCCATCGATGTCGGTTATCCGACAGCCTTCACCGCTGCGGACGAACAGCGGCGTGCCCCCTACCGCCTTGAACGCCCGTACTGGAGAGCTGACCCCGCCGGGCATCACCTTTCTGGCCCTGGCGAACGCCGCTGCGGACGCCCTGAAGGTGCGGGTGGCGCGTGAGGACATGCCCCCTATCATACGGCACCGCCGGCGCGCCGTAAATGCTGCTGTGGGGGCTGCCCGGCGCCGGGTGCCGCGCACCGCCTGCACAGTACGGTACGGTTTTGCACCAGCGCGGTGTAAGGCTATATTCTCCGGCTGTCCGGAGACATGCGCAATGACGCGTTTCCCGCCGTTCGAGAAGTTGAGCGCCATAATAAGGCTCGCCAGGAACGAGGACCTGGGCAGCGGAGACCTGACCAGCAGACTCCTGGTGGCGGACGATGTACAGGCCACGGCGATCATCCAGCAGAAGCAGGCGGGGGTCATATGCGGGCTGCCGATCGTGCCGATGGTATGCCGCGTTTATGACAGGCGGCTGAGAGTCAAAGAACTCCCTGGACGGCCGGTGGCCAGCATCGAAGGACAATGGCATGGGCCGGGCTTAACCCCCCTGCTGGCGATAAGCGGTCCGATGCGTTCGCTGCTGGCGGCCGAGCGGGTAATTCTGAACTTTCTGCAACACCTGTCGGGAGTGGCGACGCTGACGCGACAGTTTGTCGAAGCAGTGAGGGGCACCGCGGCACGCATATACGACACGCGCAAGACGTTGCCGGGACTGAGGTTGCTTGAGAAGTACGCAGTCGCCACCGGCGGGGGGCACAATCATCGCATGGGGCTGTTCGACGCGGTGCTGGTAAAAAACAACCATCTCAAGCGCGCGGCGTCGGGAAAACTGGCGGAGTTCGTGGCCGGTATAGTGGCCGGCGCACGCCGACATGGCCGCCGGTGCGTTGTCGAAGTGGAGGTAGCCACACTGGAGCAGCTGCGGCAGGTTCTCACCGTCAGCGGCGTTGACATAGTGCTGCTGGACAACATGACCTGCGCCCAGATGCGCCGGGCAGTGGCAATGCGCAACGAATCGAGGGCGCCGGTCGAGCTGGAGGCGTCGGGCGGCATTACGCTGCGTAACGTGCGGGCAGTGGCGCTGACGGGGGTGGATCGCATATCCGTGGGAAGCCTGACGCATTCGGCCCCGGCGCTGGATATCAACATGAGCATCACGCCCGCAGCTTAGCCGGAACGTAGCCGCAGTTGGGTTCCTCGGCCAGGTAATCGCCGGTCTGCGCATAGGCGCGTGCCCGGCAGCCCATGCACACGCGTTTGAACTCGCAGCAGCCGCACTTGCCACCGAGCGTGGAATCATCGCGCAGAGTACGGAAAACCTCACTCTGTCGCCAGATTACTGGCAGAGGCGTTGTCCTGACGTTGCCGCTGCTGACGGGGAGATATCCGCAGGGATAAACCTCGCCGGTGTGCGAGACGAAACACACGGCCTGACCGGCCAGGCAACCCTTGGTCATGGCCGTCATGTCTGCTGTACCCTGGTTGGCCGGGTGACTGGCGCCGGCCACTCGGGGCACACCCGACGCCATGCTTCGATGTGGATGGGCAGCCGCCGGCATGGGGCGGCCTTCGGCTTTCGCCCGCTGGCGCATCACGCGAAAATAGTGCGGAGCGCAGGTGGCCTTGAGGTGGAGCCGCCCTTCGAGGCTGCGGTCGTAAACCCAGTTCAAAGCGGCCTCGTATTCGTCAGGGCTCAGCATGGCGTCTGGACTGAGGGTCATACCGCATCCGACGGGCACGAGCATGAAGACGTGGAGGGCGTCGGCGCCGAGATCCAGGGCAAGGCGATACATTTCATCGAGCAGACGGAAGTTATGTCGCCCCACCGTGGTATTCATCTGCATGGACATGCCGCGGCTTCGCAGAAGTTGCCACCCATGCACAGAGGCGGCAAATGCGCCGTCGATTGCGCGAAACCGATCGTGCACCGGTGCATCCGGTCCGTCGAAGCTTATGGACACCCTGCGAATGCCCGAATCGACGATGGCCGCGGCCAGATCGTCAGTCATGATGGTGCCGTTGGTGGCCAGCGCCGCGGGCACGCCGACCTCGCGCGCCAGGCGGGCGAGATCTAGCAGGTCCGGCCTCATCAGCGGCTCGCCGCCCGAGAACACCAGTATCGGCCGGCCGAGATCGGCCAGCGACCGGACCAGTTGAGCAGCGTGTTGCGTATTCAGGTCGTTGTGGCACAGGTCACGCGCCACATCGAGCCGGCGACAGTGGACACATGCCAGATTGCATGCGGCGGTGGTTTCCCAGAACACCAGGCGCAGCGCGGGAGCTGTTGATTCAGAGGACGGCGCCGGCGGGGGCGATTGCGAGGGCGTATGTGCTGACCAGTGCGATGGCATTATCGCCTCAGAAAAGCAGATGAAACAGATAGTCTATCCTGCCTGAAAGAACCAGCCGCCGGCCGGAGTATTTCATGACCTGGCGGATCTGCTGGCGGTATGTCGGATGATAGCAGTGCTTCGGACAGTGTTTGCACGCGGGCTTCGGATTCATGGGACACATCGACCGTTTAACGAAGGCGTGCTGAAGGAGCTTTTCGCATTCGCGGCACAGCACGACCGGACGGCGGGCGATGGCGTGCACGTCGTGGGTTTTGCAGACGGCCGGCCGTCGGGGTCTGTCGGCGTGATGGCCGTCGCAGTAAATGCGTATGAACATCGCGAGGGTCTTGAGATCGCGCAGGAGCTTCTTGTCGCAAGTCACTGAAATCATGACCGTCTCCGGCACCGTCTATACCGTACCGTTTCAACGCTAAATGCGTAACGGAGGAAAAAACGGCGGTGTTGCGAACGCGCGCAGCGCGGCTATTTTCCCGCGGCCGCGACGAGGTTTTTCAACTCGGTGAGCGTTTCGCCGGTGGTCGTTTCGTTTACCCGCGCTACGACCGTGCCGGTAAGCATGGCGCGGCCGATAGGATCGGCGAGGTTGCCGCGCGAGGCTGCGGCGTTGCAGTGGATAGTCGCCTCGTTGATTATTACCAGCCTCTTGCGCCCGCCGCCGCGCAGGGAGACGTAGCCTGCGCCCTCATAGACCAGCACCGACTCGCCGTCGGGACCGAGCACGTACCAGCGGATGAAAGCATTGGTAGCCGCGGGGTTTTTGGTAGTGCCCAGAAGCGGTTTCCAGTAAAGATGGATGTGCATGACCTGTCTGAGGGGCGGCAGAGCAAGAGGCTCGAGCGGGCGCGCCCGCGACTGCGGCTGGAAGAAAGCCAGCGGATTCGTTGTCTGATCCGGCAGCGATTCGTCAAGAAGCACGATGTCGTATTCGCCGCCGCGGCCGCTGGTTACGTATGCCTGCGGGAAGGATTTGGCCAGCGATCGTCCGCCCTGCTGGTCGATACGGACAGTGCCGCCCCGTCCGGCGACGCACCCGGCGCAGGCGCAGACGGTGGAGACGATGAACATACATGCGATGGATGCGCGTCGGCGTGATTGTGCAGGGTGGCGCGTCATACAAGCCCCAGAAGCGACATGGCATCGCGCTCGACGATGCCGCGCAAGGATTCACGTGGTACGACGGGCAGGTTCGTGCCGTGGACCATCTGGTTCAGGCTGTACAGAGATTCGATGCACTCCTTGGCGCTGGCATAAGGGAAATCGGAGCCGAACAGCAGCCTGTCCATGACGCCGTATTCGTAAGCCACGAGCAGAGCGTGATAGGCCTGCCACGGACGGCGCAACAATCCGGCGATGTCGGCGAAAACGCCGGGATGCTTGCCCAGCAGGCATATGGTCTCCTCGACCCAGGGCCAGCCCAGCTGGGCGATGACGATGCGGAGACGGGGGAAAGTGCGCGCCACTTCATCGAGCAGAACCGGGCGTGCGTACTCCATTTTGGCCTGTTCCGTGTAGGGGCTGCCCGGATGAATCAGAACGAGCATGCCCAGTTGTTCGGCCGCTTCGTACACGCGCATGGCGCGCGTGTCCATGGGGTGGAAATCCTGATTGGCCGGAGACAACGTCAGGCCGCGCATGCCCAGGTCGTTGCGGGCGAAGCGCAATTCGTCCACGGCGGAAGCTTCGGTGGGGTCTATTCCGGCAAAGCCCACGAGTTTGTCGGGATAGCGCCGCACGTAGTCGGCGACGTATCTGTTGGGGATTTCCGCGCGCAGGTAGCGGGACTTGAAGCCCAGGACAAAGGACTTGTCCACACCCTCGGTCTGGCTCCAGTGGTATTCGACATCGGCGGCGGGTATGGCGCGCACGGAAGCGCGGTCGGCGCCGCCGGCGCGGGCGGTGCGCACGCGCGCAGGCCGCGCGTTTTCGCCCGCAATCAGCAGGCCCAGCTGTTCGGGCGATTGCCAGACGTGGGTATGACAGTCAACGATCATCGTCGGCAGAGCGCTTTTCGGCGGCGTTCCCACATGAGCAGACACGCGCGCCCGCTTACGGGACTATTGTAAGCGGCCGGCGGCAAGCGTCCAGCAGGCATCCGCCGCAATGACGGTTGCGCCGTTGCGGCAGCAGGCGGGCGCACAGCACCGAAGCGGCATCGGCTCACTTCGGAGGCGGCACGGCGCGTGGCTTTTCGCCGAGGCGCTTCTTGCGGCGCAGTTCGGCGTCGATGTAGCGGTCCAGTTCGCCGCGATCAAGCACCGATTCTACGTCGGTCGTCTCGACGTTGGTGCGGTGGTCCTTCACGCGGCGGTCGTCCAGAACATAGGAACGGATCTGGTTGCCCCAGGCTATGGCGCCCTTTTCGCTGTAAAGTTTCCTGAGTTCCTCGTCGCGCTTGGCCTGTTCGAGCATCTCCAGGCGGCCTTTAAGCAGCGACAGCGCCAGGCGCTTGTTCTGCTGCTGCGAGCGCTCCACCGAGCATGTGACCTGTATGCCCGTGGGGATGTGAGTGATGCGGACGGCGGTCGCCACCTTGTTGACATTCTGGCCGCCCGGTCCGGCCGACCTGGCAAAGGCCACTATTTCCAGATCCTTTTCCGGTATCTCTATTTCCGTTTCGCCTTCGTCGAATTCCGGCACCACGTCCACGCCGGCAAACGACGTCTGCCGCTTGTTCTGCGCGTTGAATGGACTGGGTCGCACCAGACGATGGACGCCCGCCTCGCATTTCAGGTAACCGTATGCGTAATCGCCCTTGACAAGCAGGGTAACGCTCTTGATGCCCGCCTGTTCGCCCCACTGGCGATCGACCTCGCTGACGTCCCATTTGCGGCGCTCGAAATAATACAGATACATGCGCAGGAGCATCTCGGCCCAATCCTGGGCGTCGGTGCCGCCGGCGCCGGCCTGTATCTGAAAGAAACAGTTGCGCGCGTCGTGAGGTCCGTCGAGCAGCGACTGGAGTTCGATGCGCTCGGCGCGTTTTTCAAGGTCGGCGACCATCTGGTCGGCTTCGGCCATGGCCTGGTCGTCCTTCGCCTCGACGGCCAGATCGTACATTACCTGCGCGTCTTCGAGGTCCTTGAGGACGGCCTCCAGAGGGTCGATCGTCGCCTTGAGGGCCTTCAGCTCCGCAACGACCGCTCTGGCGGTCTGCGGATCATCCCAGAAGCCGGTCTGACCCATTTTCGCTTCGAGCTCTTTTCGTCGGGCCTGTTTCGCCGGCAAGTCAAAGAGAGTCCCGGATGGAGTACAGCCGGGCGGAAAGTTCCTGCAAAGCCTGCGGAAGATTCTGGTGAATGAGCTGTGTCATCGGCAGAAGACTTTATGCGTCAGAATGCGAAATGCAAATACGCTGCGCGATCACGGTCCGGAGGGCTCGCGCGATTCAATTCTTCCGAGCGGCACGTTCACCGCACCGGATAACGATGGTATCCCGCTTGCGCGGGAATGACGCAGGGCGCGAGATTGTGAGCGGACAACGAAGAGAACTGCCCTTCCGCTTGCGCGGGAATGGCCGGCGGCAAGGTTCCGGACTGACAGGTGAGTAAGTGTAACGAAAGTGGCGTGCGCAAAGCCGTCAGCCATTGGCCCGGTCACTGGCGCGGACCGGTCTGGTCCGCCGCACGCCGGCCTTCGCGGCGAACTGGCGCAAGTTCTTCAGCTTCATCGGCTTTGCGCGCACGAGCGTCCAGAACACCGGCAAGGTTCAGGCTCACCCCGCCGGCGGCGACGCTTCCGCTGCGTATGCACACGAGCGTTTCAGCCGACCGGGGCAGGTGAACAACCGCCACGGGTAGAACGCCGGCATCCAGGATTGGCGAGGTATCCCAGCCGATTTTGGCATCAAGCCTGTCGGACACGATCATGGACGCAACCAGCGACAAGTCGGCAACGTTCTGGAGTTCGGCGAAAACCGGCACGGCGGCGGCCAGCGCCGGCATGTGCTGCGTGAACTGTCTGGCGAAATTGACGGCCGTGGCGGTGGCGCCGCGCTCGTCGAACATGAGTGCCCCGGCTTTTACCTGCAACCGCTGGCCGCGGATTTCGATGGCGTTGCCGTCGCGACTTACCAGCAGAGGCTCGTAAAGCGCCTCGAACCAGAAGCGATTTCCTGCAACGCGCGTGTTGTCGATGGCGTGGGTGAGGCCCGGCAGCGGCGGCGGGTCGATGCCCAGCGACAGGCGTTTGAGTTTATAGTCGGCCGCCAGACACACCAGGGAGACGCGCGTGTCGGCCGGCACGCCGAAAACCGTCACGCGCTGCGGGCCGACGGCCTGATGAACGGCGGCAAGTATTTCGTTGCGCGGGCGGGTCATGTGCTGACGGAGGGCTTCGACGCTGCGCTGCATGGCCTGCGGATCGGGGTCGATTGAGCAGCCGAAAGCCAGGGGCCTGCCGTGGCGTCTGGCCGACCGCATGGCGACGATGAAGTCATCGAATTGCAGGAAGGGTCTGCCCGTACGTGGACCTATGCGGGGCATGTTGTCGCGATCGATGTCTTCGCCAGGCCCGCCGATTATCAGGTCCTTTTCCTCCGGATAGACCAGTACGTAGCGAACCTGCGTAAGGCCGCCCATGAAGCGGACGCGGTCGGGCAGCGGTCTGCCGGCACGGGCTGGCGCTGCGGCTTCGGCGACAAGTCGCGGCAACGACACGAAGCGCACGGCGGAGTCCTTCGCGGGAGAGCGTGCAACGGCCTTTGCGCGCAGAAGGGCCGCCTCGGCAGCAGCGTCTGCTTCGCGGTAGCGGACCGTACCGTCGATGTCGATAAACACCCCCCCTACCACCTGCATGGGCTGGAACTGCGGCTGCTGGACCTGCTGACCGACCACCTGAGCGCTGCCGGTGCCGGCTGCGAGCAGGAGAACGACGGAAGAAAGCAGCCCTACGAGGTAGAGGTATGTGCGCCGGGACATGCGACACCTGCCTGTGCCAAGACGGCCCGCAAACAACGGGCGTGCGGCAGGCCGCCCCGTGCCTGATCGGAGCAGCACGGCCGCGGTAAGCGACTCCATAGAGATAAGACGCCGCAGGTCATAACAAGTTGCATCGATATACACGATCGGGCCGGAAGAGCTCGATGGGGGTGAAGGTGTTCGCCCGAGTATCAGTTGCCGTTGTCTCCTGGTTGGGCCAACAGGGGTCGGCGGTGAAGCAACACAGGCGGTCGAAGAGGCGCAAAAACTGCCGATGCACGGTTCGCACGTGCGCGGCGCACGCCGCCAAGACGTGCAGGCGATGAGGTGGCAGCACGTGTAAGACGTTGTGCAGACGGCAGTTGCGTTTCGCCCGACGCAATGCGCCGGCGTGGCACGACCGTTGATAAGGTGCGATGGTTGTCAGGGAAGACGGAGCGCCCTCATGGATGAAACATGGCGGACCATCGGCCAGAGGATCGTCACGGCCGCGCGGCTTGCCACCGCGATGCATCTGGGAGAACTCTTCACCGAGAGGTGGCGGGACGCAGGCGCAGCGGATGGCGTTTTGCGCGTCGGCGGTCGGCGTGGACCGGCAGAGTCCCTCGACCGTATCCGCAACGCCGATGACGATCCTCGGGCTGGTGCTGGAAAGGAGGCCGGATGATATATGGACTGTATCTTTCGGCCACGGGCGTGCTGGCGTGCTCGCACAGGCAGGACGTTATCGCCAACAACCTGGCCAACAGCGAGACGGTCGGGTTCAAACGCGATCTGGTGATCCAGCAGCACCGGTTGACGGAGGCGGCGCGCACGCACAGCCGGCAGACGGATCCGTTGCTTGAGCCCCTGGGCGGAGCAACGGGGGTGCTGCCGACATATACCGACTATTCGCCGGGCGAAGTCGAAGACACGGGCAATCCGCTGGATCTGGCCATTCAGGGACAGGGGTTCTTCGCCGTCCAGAAGAACGGCAGGATCATGCTGACGCGCGACGGGCGGTTCATGGTCGGGCGCAACGGTGCGCTCGTCACGGCCGGCGGGGCGGAGGTGCTCGACGGGCGGTTGCGGCCTATCCGCACGGGGTCGGCATCGCCGCTGTCGGTATCGCAGGACGGCACGATCACGCAGGACGGCCAGAGCATCGGGCGGATAGGGGTTTTCGAGCAGCCGCCGCGGGCCATGCTGCGGAAGACCGGCGCGTCGCTGATCGAGTATGCCGGCAACGCCGAGAGGCTCAGGCCGGCTGCATCGACGATTCGCAGCGGGGCACTTGAGCGGAGCAACGCCGATCCGATCGTCGAGCTGGCGGCGATGATGGAGGCGCAGCGACAGCTCGAGGCCAACGTGAACATGATACGGTATCAGGATCAGACCCTGGGAAGGCTGGTCAACGACGTGGGGAGGATCGGCTGATGCCGATGACGCGCGGGGGAACGGAGCGCTGCGGCAGAGCCTGATCGGCTGGTGTTGTGCGGAAGGCGTTAAGGGATGGCTTGAGGGTCGGTCATGGCAATAACTGCACTGAACTCGGCCGCCACGGGATTGCGTGCGCTGTCCACGCGCATCGACGTCATAGCCAACAATCTGGCCAACACGGAGACGACTGCGTTCAAGCGCAGCCGGATGAACTTCGAAGACCTGATGTACCAGACCGTGCGCGAGCCCGGAACGACCAACAATGCCGGCGAGGTGTCGCCGGCGGGGACGTTCGTCGGGCTGGGCGTGAAGATAAGCAACACGCAGCTGGACACGGAGCAGGGACCGCTGGAAAGCACAAACCGCCCGCTGGATGTGGCGATACAGGGTCCGGGGTTCTTCCGCGTGAAGATAATGGATTCGATCGGGGACGGGACCGGTTATACGCGCAACGGCAACTTCTTCATCAACGAGCAGGGATTCCTGGTCGTCGGGATGGGCGACGGGTACAAGTTGATAAATCCCGTCATAAGCCTTCCTCCCGACGCCATGGAGATAACGATAAGCCAGACGGGGGTGATCGAATATCTCAAGCCCGGATCGATCAGCAAACAGTCGGCCGGGCAGATAAAGCTGACGACTTTCGTCAATCCCCAGGGACTGAAGCTGCTGGGCGGAGGCATTTACATCGAGACGCCGGCCTCCGGCAAGCCTATCGACAACAAGCCCGGGGAGAACGGGGCCGGAACGCTGCTTCAGAACTTCCTCGAGGGAAGCAACGTGGACCCGGTGAAGGAACTGGTGACGCTGATAAAGACGCAGCGGGCGTTCGAGCTCAACAGCCAGTCGATACAGACGGCGGACGAGGCGCTGCGGACGATCGCCAATCTGAGAAGGTTCTGAAGATGACGGCGGCGGCGGAAACGCCCGCCGCTGACGGATGAGGCATATTGCGATGCGACCGCACAGGCAAGACCGCAGGAGGCTGACGGCGTGGATGCTGGCACCGGCTCTTTTCGCGTGGGCGGTCTGCGCCGGCCGGAGCGGACCCGCGGCGGCTGTGGAGGCGCCGGCAGGCGTGAAGTTCGTGCCGTTCGCCGAAGCGAGGCCGGTGACGGTGGAACTCAGGTCGGAGGCCAGGGTGCAGGGACCGGAGGTGCGGCTGCGCCAGGTGGCGCGGTGGATGGAGGCGGAGGACGGGATGCTGGCTGGGGCGGGCGAAGTGATCGTGGCGAGGTTCAGCGGCGGCGACACGACGCTGAGCATCGACGCCGCCGGCATCAGGACGACGCTGGAATCCGCGGGGCTGAATGCGGGGGCACTGCATTTTTCGGGTGCGGCGTCGTGCCGGGTGACGCGGAGCGATCCGCGTCTGCCGGGGATACTGGAGCAGGCGGCGACAGCGGCGGCCGCGAGAATAGCCAGGCAGATGCCGGCGTGCCCGCAGACGCGTCCGTCGGGAAGCGGCGGAAGCACGCCGGTGGATCCGCCGCCGCAGACGACGCGGACGCTGCGCGAAATCCTGATAGAGGAACTGGCAGGCAGATTCAACATTCCGGCCGAGGCGCTGGATGTGCGTTTCAGCAGCGCGGACCAGCACCTTGTGAACCTGTGCGAGCCGCTTTTCCGCTTCGAGGTTGAGCCGCGGCGGCAGCGGAACCTGGGCGACATAACGTGGGACGTGACGATCATCAGCGACGGCGGACAGAAGAAGGCGACGGTAACGGCGTCGGTGCGGGCGTGGCAGACGCAGCTTGTGGCGGCGCGCCCGATAGCGTTCCGGCAGGTGCTGCGGGAGGAGGACATCATCGAGCGGCGCGTGCTGGTGGACAGGCTGGGCGACGAGATGCCCCTGGAACGCCAGCAGGCGGTGGGACAGCAGGCGGCGCGCGATATTTCCGCGGGGGCGGTGATAACGTCGCGCATGATCGAGGCGCCGCAGATGGTGCGCGTGGGCGAGCTGATCACGGTGCTGGTGAGCGTGGGAAAGGTGCAGCTCAAGTGGGTGGCGGAGGCGCGGGAGAACGGCGCCCGCGGGCAGACGATACGCGTGCGCAAACCGCACACGCGCGAGGAGTTCAGCGTGGTGGTAACCGGACCTCAGGAAGGGAAGCTGGTCGGCGGATACAGCAACGGTGTGGCTGCGGCGGCGCCGTAGCCGGGTCGAGTCCGCGCACGGGTGGGGCAGCGGGAAAGGAGATGCCGGCGATGCGATGGATGGCGATGGCGGCAGTGCCACTGGCGGCGTGGATTGCATCGGCCGCGGCGCAGAGCGTGCCTGAGGAAGGCGACGGCGTCGAACGCGGAGCGGCCGGCAGCCGGCTGCAACTTGTGGATAAGGCCGCAACGGCAACGCTCGTGCAGCGTCACGGGGGTTCGCTGCTGCGGGCGTCGCTGGCGGCAGCGCCGGACGGCTCGAAGGCCAAACCCGCCGTGCTGTCGTTTTTTTCGGTGCCCGAGCCGGAGCCGAAGACCATCCGCAAGCATGATCTGGTGACGATAATCATCCGCGAGGAGGCGGAGTTCTCGTCGGAGGGAACGACGGATCTGAAGAAAGACGCTTCGCTGGAGGCGAAGCTGGAGAAGCTCGTCGGGCCGAAACTGCGGAGCGGCGGGCTGACGACGGGAGATGTATTCTCGACGGCGCCGGAAGTGAAGATGGGAGGCAGCCGCAATTTCAAGGGCGAAGCGACGGTGGAGCGCACCGACAGCTTCGTGACGCGCATCACGGCCGAGGTGATAGATGTGAAGCCCAACGGCACCTTCGCGATACAGGCGCGCAAGCGCATCAAGCATAACGAAGAGGAACAGGAATACCTGCTGACGGGAGTATGCCGGGCGGCCGACCTGACGCCCGACAACACGATTCTGAGCACGCAGGTGCACAATATGGAGATAACCACGACGCACAAGGGAGCCGTCCGCGACAATACCAGGCGCGGATGGGTTCCGAAGCTGCTGGATTTTGTGAATCCGTTCTGACGAGGACCGGCCGGCGCGCTTTGCGGCGTCGCCGGCGTTTGAAGAGGCGACCGGGACGACGCACCCACCGATGTCGCGGCGGATTGTCATCTTCGCGGCGCTGTTCATGTCGGCGGCGGTGGCGCGCACCGCGCACGGCGTGAAGATAGCGGACATAACGCGCCTGAGCGGGCAGCGGTCCAACACGCTGGTGGGACTGGGGCTGGTGTTCGGTCTGAAGGGAACGGGCGACGGGGGCGATTTTGCGCCGGCGATACGTCCGCTGCGGGAAATGCTGGCGCGTTTTGCCGACCCGGTAACAGTGAGGGAACTGGCCAATGCGCAGAACGTGGCGCTGGTGGGGGTGACGGCGCGGATACCGCCCAACGGAGTGCGCGACGGAGATCGCCTGGATGTGCATGTGATGAGCCTGGGGGCGGCGCAGAGTCTCAAGGGCGGGCGGCTGTTCATCACACCCCTTCAGGGCCCCGTGGCGGGCGCGGGCATATATGCGCTGGCCGAGGGACCGATCACCATCGAGGACCCCACGGTGCCGACGGTGGGGATCATCAAGGGCGGGGCGGTGATGGAGGCGGATCTGCCGGCGCAGGTTATCGATGACAACGGACGGATAACGCTGGTGATAGAGGAGCCTGCGGCCAGCTGGACGACGGCCAGCAACATAGCCAAGATCATCAACGACGCCGAAGGGATGGGGGAGACGCTGGCCGTGGCGGTCGATGCCAAGAACGTGGTGGTGATGATTCCGCGGAACGAGCGCGACCGGCCGGACAGCTTCATCAGCCGCATTCAGCAGCTGCCCGTGAGGATGCTGCCCACCGAGGCGCGGGTGATCATAAACGAGAAGACGGGCACGATAATCATGACGGGCGATGTCGAGATAAGCCCGGTGGTGATAAGCCACAAGGGGCTGACGATATCGACCACCAATCCGCCGCCGCGGCCTACGCCGAGGACTCCGGTAGTTATCGAGAAGAACGCGATATCCATCGACACGACGAACACCGGCGGAGCGAAGCTTCAGGATCTGGTCGATGCCCTGGACATGATCAAGGTGCCGGCGGAAGACCGGATAACGATCGTGCGGGAGCTGTACCGGACCGGCAAGCTTCACGCCAAGCTCGAGGAGAAATGACCGGCCGCGCGCGGGCGGCCAGCACGGCAGCGACACGGAAGGCAGAGCGTCGGAGACGCGCATGGACGCACGAGCAATCCAATCTTCGCCGGCAGCGGAAGCACGCCGGCAGCAGCTGTCCCGGCATGCACAGCGGCTGGTGGGACAGGTGTTCTTCGGCACGATCCTCAAGCAGATGCGCGAAAGCCGGATGGCGTCGCCCCTGTTTTCGGGCGGGCGCGGCGGCCAGGCGTTCACCGCCATCTATGACCAGCATCTGGCCGAGCGCATGAGCCGCGGAGCGGGGCGCCGGCTGGCCGAGAGCATCGTGCGTCGCCTGGACGGCGCGGCGGAGCGGCAGGCGGGCGCACGGAACGTGTACTGCGGACGGAGCGTCGAGAACGGACCATGAGCGCAGCAACGGCAGAACTCGAGAGCGTTCTTGAGCAGCTGATCGCGGAGCACGAGAGGCTGCTGCGGCATCTGGATATGCAGCAGGCGGCGATGAAGAAACTGGATCTGAAGCAGCTCCAGGAGCACACGGCGGCGCAGGAGGCCGTTCGCGCGCGCATAGCCGCGCTGGAGACCAGAAGGCGGTTCATGGTGGCCCAGATGGCGCGGGCGATGGGACTGACGGGCCAGCCCGGGATCGCCGCTGTGGCCAGCGCGCTGCCGGATGCGCGTCAGAGGCTTCTGGCGCTGCGGGAGCGGATAAGGGAACTGGCGTCGCAGGCAGCTGCGCGGGCGCACGTCGTAGCGCGCGTGGCCGGGGCGGTGCTGGGGCATCTGAACAACGCCATGCGTGTGCTGGCCGGGGCGATCCAGCAGCCCGGGCTGTACACGCGCAGCGGTGTGCCGCGCATGGCGCAGCGGATAGGCGTTATGGAGGCGGTGGGCTGAGGTTCGGCAGCGCGGGCTGCCGCGCGGTGGACTGAATATGTCTCTGAACGGCGTGCTCAACATCGGCAAGTCGGCCCTGGCGGCGCAGCAGGCGGCGATGCAGGTTACCACCAACAACGTCGCCAACGCCGGCAACCCGCAGTACACGCGGCAGGTGGCGCGGCTGACGCCGGCCGAGGGCCAGCAGTTGCGGCCGGGCATGTATGTCGGGGGCGGGGTGGCGCTTGCCGGCATCGAGCGGCAGATAGACGAGTCGCTCCAGGCGCGCCTGCGCGACAGCGCCGGGGATGTGTCGTGCGCGCAGACGCGGCAGCAGCTGCTCGCGCGGCTGGAGGCGGTTTTCAACGAACTGGGCGACGATGATCTGTCATCGCGCCTGAGCGCGTTTTTCGGAGCGTGGTCGGGACTGGCGAACAATCCGCAGGATGCGGGCCTGCGAACGACGGTGATCCAGACGGGCCGGAGCCTGGCGCAGACCATTCGCGACATGCGGCAGCGGTTCGCCGCCGTCGCGGCTGATATAGACGCGGACCTGGCGGCGGCGGTGGAGCAGGCCGATTCGCTGACCCGGCAGATAGCGGACCTGAACGGGCGGATCACGGCGGCGGAGGGAGGCGCCAGCGGTTCGGCCAACACTCTGCGCGACCAGCGGGATGCGCTGCTGGGACAGCTTTGCGAGCTTCTGGAGATAAGTTTCCGCGACACGGGCGAAGCGCCGGCGGTGGTGATGGCCGGAACGGAAGCGGTGGTGGCCGGCAACAGCAGCCGCGGGCTGACGCTGCGGACGGAGGCCGGAAGGGCAGCGCCGACGGTGGCGGTGCGCGAGGACGGGGCAACGGTGAGTCCGGCATCGGGCAGGATAGGCGGGCTGCTGGCCGCCCGTGCGGACGCGCAGCGTGCGCTGGCGGACCTCGATGCTCTGGCGTCGGCGCTCATATGGGAGGCGAACCGGCTCCATTCGAGCGGCCAGGGGCTGGAGGGTTATGCATCGCTGACGGCCGCCAATGCCGTGCGCGATACGGGAGCAGCGCTCAACAGCGCCGCGGCAGGGCTGGACTTTGCGCCTGTGAACGGAAGTTTCGTGGTGCACGTGCGCAACGGCAGCAGCGGGCTGAGCAGCACCACGCTCATAAAGGTGGATCTGAGCGGCACCGGACCGCAGACGACGCTGGAAAGCCTGCGCGAGAGTCTGGACGCGGTGGCCGGCGTCAGCGCCAGCATCAGCAACGGCAGACTGCGCATAGCGACCGACAGCCCGGACCTGACCGTCACTTTCAGCGACGATAGCAGCGGGGTGCTGGCCGCCCTGGGCATCAATGTGTTTTTTACCGGCAGCAGCGCGGAAGACATCGGGGTGGATGATTCGCTGGCGGCGAGACCTTCGCTGCTGGCGGCGGCGGCCAACGGGCAGCCTGCCGACAACCAGACCGCGCGGGCGCTGGCGGATCTTGAGAACACGGCGCTGCGGTCACTGAACGGCGGCACGCTGGCACAGGCTTATGAGCGGATGGTTCAGCGTGTGGCGGCGGCCGGCGCCGGAGCCGCCACGGAACTGAATGCCGCGCAGGCCGTCGCCGAGACGCTAGCCGCGCAGCGCGAAGCGACAAGCGGCGTGAGCCTGGATGAGGAGGCGATCAATCTGATACGCCAGCAGCGTGCGTTCCAGGGGGCGGCGAAGATCATCGCCGCCGTTGACGAGATGCTCAGGACGCTTCTTCAGATGGTTTGAGCGGCACGAAAGGACACGATGGCGATAGTTCCGACACAGTTCGCGCGCGTGAGCACGGGGATGCAGACCGATCTGGTGCGGCGCTCGATACTGCGTACGCAGCAGTCGCTGCTGGAAGCGCAGCAGCAGATATCCACGGGCAGGAAACTGACTGTTCCGAGCCAGTCGCCGGCCGATGCTTCGGCGGCCATGCGGCTGCGCAAGGCGCTGGAGACACAGGAGACGTATGCCGCGAATCTGCGGCACGCGGCCGCGCAAATGGGGGCCGCGGATACGGCGCTGGAGGAGCTTTCGGATGTGCTGCGCCAGGCGCTTCAGATAGCCTCGGCCAATGCTTCATCAACGGTGTCGGCCGACGAGCGGGCGGCCGCCGCCACGGTGGTGGCGTCGCTGTACAACCGCGCCCTGGACATAGCCAACCGCCGGTCCTCGGGCATGTACCTGTTCGCCGGAGACGGGGGCGGCGAAGCGCCGTACGCGGCGGAACTGGGGGGTGTGCGCTGGCGCGAGTCGGAGCAGGTGCTGGCCAACCGGTACAGCGACGGCGCGGCGCTGGCGTTCATGGTGGACGGCACGGCGGTTTTCGGCGGGGCATCGGACCCGGCGGGAACGCCGGCCGACTTGTCTCCCCGAGCCACGGCCGATACGCGCCTGGGCGACCTGGCCGGCGCGCGCGGCGAAGGGGTGTCCCGCGGAACCATCAGCATAAGCGACGGAAGCACGACGGCGATCATAGATCTCTCGTCGGCCGAAACCCTCGGCGATGTGATCAGCGCGATAAACAGCGCAGGGGTGGGCGGCATTGCGGCGTCGCTGGCCGCCGACGGCATGAGGCTGGAGCTTGCGGCCGGGTCTTCCGGACGGATTGTCGTGCGCGACGTGACGGGCACGGCGGCAGCAGACCTGGGCATAGTTACGGACGCGTCTCCGGGAGCCGGCGTCAGCGTGGAGGGCGAACCGCTCAACGCGCGGGTAACGCCCTTGACGCTGCTGGCGGACCTGCGCGGCGGGTCGGGACTGGACCTGAGCGGCTTTACGATAGTCAACGGTCCGGCGCAGGCGCAGATCAGTCTGTCGGGCGCGCGGACGGTTGAGGACCTGCTCAACGCGATAAACGCCAGCGGCACCGGCGCTGCGGCGTCGATCGGCGCCGACGGCCGCAGCATCGTGGTGCGGAACACGGTGCAGGGCAGCACGATGACGGTGGCGGAGGGAAGCGGTCAGACAGCGTCGCAGCTTGGAATGGTGGAGACGGCGGGCGTATCGGCTGACGGGGTATTTGCGGGTCTGGGGGCGCTGCGCGACGCGCTGGTGCACAGCGACATCGCGGGGATAACGGCGGCGGCCGAGATGATCCAGCAACGGCTGGATGCGTGCATTCGCGTGCGGGGGGAGGCCGCAGCGCAGGCGCAGGATTTCGATGCGCGGGCAACGAGGCTGGAGGACGAGAAGACGGCGATGCAGGCGCTGCTGTCGAACGTGGAGGAGGCGGATCTGACGGAAGCGATAGTGCGTTTTCAGACGCTTCAGAATGCGCTCCAGGCGAGCGTGCAGACGGCGGGACATGTGCTGAACATGTCGCTGCTGGATTTTCTGGATTGAGGGAATTGTGGAACGGCGTTTGCTCGTATGGCATGGCGCAGAGGAAAAAGCGTTATGGGAACAAGCCAGGGCCACCTTGGCGCAAGCATGTGTGCCGATGGGCGCAAAATCGGCGCGGCTGGCGCTTTGGAGCATGCCGTGGAGCAAGGCAGCGTGGTTCTGGCGGCGAACGACGGAGAGTCGTTGAGCGGTCGGGGCCGCTGGAGGCGGATGCAGGAGCGGGCGGCGCGGCAGATGCGCGAGGAGACGCGGACACCGGACGACGAGGGGAGGACGCGGGGCGCGGGATGGATGCCCGCGCAAGCGGACGGCAGGCCGGACGGCGGAGCGTTCCGGCGGCGTGCGGGCCGTCGCGGTTGAACCGCGGCGTGCGGAGCAGGCACGGGCGGCGGAGCCGCAGCGCCCGGGACGGGGCGCGGGTCGCACCCGGGACAGGGAGGTTCCGGATCCGGCCGGCTTCAGGTGAAGCGGTCCACGGGATGCGCGGTGAAGCCTGGCGGCACGGATGGCTCGCCGCGGAGCAGTTCGCGGCGGTTTCAGGCGGGCGCAGGGGTCGCCCGGAAATGGAGTTCGTATGGAGATCGAGACCACGAGATTCGGAAAGCTGGAGATCAACGAGGAGCGGATAATCACTTTTCCGAAGGGACTGCTGGGATTCCCCTCGCACAAGCGCTTCGCGCTGATCCAGACGGGAGATCAGAATTACTTTTTCTGGCTGCAATCGCTGGATGATCCGGGGCTGGCGTTCGTGGTGACGGACCCGGCGATATTCTTCCGCGACTACGAGTTCGCGCTGCGGGAAGACAGCCAGCAGGAGCTGGGATTGAGCGATGCGAGCGAGGCTCAGATCCTGATTATCTGCAACAAGGTTGGAGAGTACCTGACGGGCAACCTTCAGGGGCCGCTGGTGATAAACGCGGCGAGCCGCGTAGCCCAGCAGGTGGTCCTCAACGACCGGCGTTTTTCCACCAGACAGCCGCTGTTCCGCCTCCAGGGCGGGTTACCGCTGGCGAGGTCGGCATAGGCGTGGTTGGTGGAGTGGCGCAGCGTCGCGGCCCTATAGTTGAAGGGAGCGGCGGCGCGGCGAGGACGGTCGGCACAAGAGCGCTTGCCGGGCCGATGCGCAGACGATTGCCCAGGAAGGAGCCAGCATGTTGGTCCTGTCCCGTCAACGAGACGAGACGATCATGATCGGGGACGACATCGAAGTCACCGTGGTGGACATACGCGGCGACAAAGTGCGTCTGGGAATCACCGCCCCGAAAGAGATCGCCGTTCATCGGAAGGAAGTGTACGAAGCGATACGCCGGGAAAACCGCGAGGCAGCCAAGGTCAGGCCCGAGGACGTACCGGGTCTGGGCAGCGTTGCGCCCAGACAGCAGCAACAGCAGAAAGAGGAAGGTACCACGTGATGTACGGTCTGACCCGTGGCCCCCGGGCGGGCCTGAGCGATTGCGCGCCCGGCAGACTCGCCGCTCCCTGGTCCCGGGGATTGGGGACCGCTTAGGCGGGCGGAAGGCCCGTCAAGGCCATGAGCAATCATGGAGGATTGTATGGCAAGGATCAACACGAATGTCTCTGTTCTGGCGGCCCAGCGCGGGCTTGCCAAGTCGCAGCGAGCCCTGAGCGACACCCTCCAGCGCCTTTCCAGCGGACTTCAGATCAACCGCGGGGCCGATGATCCGGCGGGTCTGATCGTCAGCGAAGGCCTGCGCAGCGAAATGGCGGGGCTTTCGCAGGCCATCGACAACTGCTCCCGCGCCAGCAACGTGATCGCCACGGCCGAAGCCGCCCTGGGCGAAGTGGCTTCGCTGCTGCTGACAATCAAGGAACTGGTGGTGGAGGCGGCCAGCACCGGCGCCATGTCGGCGGAGGAGATAGAGGCCAACCAGCTTCAGATCAACTCGGCCATCGAGAGCATCACGCGCATAAGCAACACCACGACGTTCGCCGGACTGCATCTGCTGAACGGAAGCCTGGATTACATAACCAGCGGCGTGGACTCCTCGGCGATAAAGGCGCTGCACATTCAGCAGGCAAACTTCGGCACCGCGCGCACCATGCCGGTGAATATCGAGGTGCTCACAAGCGCCAAGACGGCGGAACTGAGGTTCCTTACGAGCGCCATAACGTCCTCGGTGACCATCGAGATAGCGGGCAACGAAGGCGTGGAAGTGCTGACGTTTGTGAGCGGCACGGCGGCGTCGGCGATCGCCTTCGCGGTGAACCGTGTGACGGATTCCACGGGCGTGCGCGTGGATCTGGTGAACAGCGCCCACGCCGCGTCGGGCATAGTGTTCCGCAGCGACGGCTACGGCTCGAAGAGCTTCGTGTCCGTGCGGGCGCAAAGCGGTACCTTCGTCACCAAGGACCGCAACGGCAACACGGCCACGCGGTCAACAGGCGTGGATGCCGTGGCGACGCTCAACGGCGCTCTGACAGTGGGCGACGGGCTGACGATAAAACTCAACACCAACGCTCTGGACCTGGAACTGACGCTGGACGAAAACTTTGGCGCGGGCACGACCAGTTTCGTGATAACGGGCGGCGGCGCCAACTTCCAGCTGGGCCCGCAGGTAACCAGCAATCAGCAGGTGAGTCTGGGCATAAGGTCGGTGGCGGCAAGCAAGCTCGGCGACGACAACGTGGGATATCTCAACGAGCTGATCACCGGCGGGCCGGCGTCGCTGGTGGCAGGCGGCGCAGGCAGGGCCAGCCGCATCGTGGAATGCGCCATACGCCAGGTGGCGGTCATACGCGGACAGCTGGGGGCGTTCGAGAAGAACACGCTTCAGACCACTACGGCGAGCCTGGGCGTGGCACTGGAGAACGTCACGGCCAGCGAGAGCACCATTCGCGACGCCGACTTCGCCAAGGAAACCTCGGCGCTGACGCGCGCGCAGATACTGACGCAGGCGGGCACGAGCGTGCTGGCGATAGCCAACAGCACGCCGCAGACCGTGCTGCAATTGCTCCAGCGGTAGGCCAGGTCCGTATAAAGGCGGTTCCGGCGGGGGGCGGTCCGAGAAATCCGGCCGGAGCGGGCGCCAGGGGCTGCGCGCGTCTGATAAACATGTCGGCCGGCACTGCCGGCACGATTGTCAGCACACCACCGGCGGACGGCGCCGGTTTTTTTGTGCGCCCTGTTGCGGCGTTCTAAAGTCACCCCCCCTGAGACGTCGATACGGATTGCGACTCGCCGTTGCTTACCGTCGCGGGCGGAGAGCATGGACGGCAGATGGACTTGTGGGAAGGAGGTAGCGCATGAAGCAGTAAGGGAAGCAGACGCTTCCCGCGGGCCGCTGGGGAGTTGTCCCTTACCCGCCAGCATGCAGGCCGATTCAAGGGAATGAGCCGCGACGGGCGCTCCGCAGAAGCGTCCGGCGCGCCAGTAACCAGGTGTCGCGGGCGTTCCGCGACCGTCATGGAGAGACTAACATGAGCAGAATAAACACCAACGTAACGTCGCTGATCGCGCAGCGCGTGCTGCGCACAAACAACAACACGCTGAACACGAGTCTGGAACGGTTGAGCACGGGTCTGAAGATCAACCGCGGCGCCGACAATCCGGCCGGGTTGATAGCCAGCGAGAACCTCCGCGCCGAAAAGGCCGGCATCGCCCAGGCAATAGACAACGCCGAGCGGGCGGCCAACATCATCGGCACCGCGGAGGGCGGTCTGAGCGAAATCGGTTCGCTGCTGACCGAGCTTCAGACCCTGATAGGGCAGGCAGCCAATACCGGCGGCCTGAGCGATGAGGAAATCGCGGCCAACCAGCTCCAGGTTGACTCCATACTCAACAGCATCAACCGCATCGCGGGGTCGGTTTCGTTCCAGGGCACGAAGCTGCTCAACGGCCATTTCGCCTACACGACCAGCGGGGTCAGCACCACGAACTTCGCCAACGTTCAGGTGAACGCCGCCCGCATGCCCGACAGCGCGGCGGTGAACGTGGTGGTCGCCGTCACGCAAAGCGCCCAGACGGCGCAGATCAAGTACACCAACGGCGATCTGGACGCCGACAACCCCGTCACGATCGAGATCGCGGGCAACCGGGGCACCGAGCAGCTGAGTTTCGCCGGCGGCACCACGGTGACGAGCATGGTCACGGCCATAAACGCCATCAAGAACGCCACGGGCGTCAGCGCCGCGGCCTCCGGCACCGCCCTGCTGCTCAACAGCGTGGGCTACGGGTCCGATCAGTTCGTGAGCCTGACCACGATAAGCGGTACGTTCGTGCCCAGCGCCGGCATAGACTACGGCCGCGACGCTTCCGTTACCATCAACGGCGCTGCGGCCCAGGCCAAGGGGCTGTCGGTCAGCTACCGCGGCAGCAATCTGGACATCGAGCTGGAACTCAAGGAGGCATTCAACACCGTCGGCAACGACAGCTTCTACATCACCGGCGGCGGTGCGACCTTCTCGCTGGGGTCCAAGGTTACCGAGACGGAAAAGGCCAGCATCGGCATCCAGTCGGTCACAACCGGCAATCTCGGCGATTCGTCGATAGGGTATCTGTCGTCTCTGGGCAGCGGAGCGACCAACTCGCTGTCCAGCGGCAACCTCGTGACCGCCCAGTTGATTGTTGACAAGGCGGTCCGTCAGGTGGCGCAGCTTCGCGGACGGCTGGGCGCCTTCCAGAAGAACACCGTTCAGCCGACCATCAACAGCCTGGGCGTGGCCTACGAGAACGCCTCGGCGGCGGAAAGCGCCATCCGCGACACCGACTTCGCCGCGGAGACGGCCGCGCTGACCAGGGCGCAGATTCTGGCGCAGGCGGGCATCACCGTGCTGGCGCAGGCCAACGCCAGCCCGCAGAGCGTGCTGGCTCTGCTGCGCGGCTGACGGAACGTGCTCATGCTCGCAACCTGGTGAACGCGGAGCGTTCTTTCCCACGAGTCCATAAGCGCCCCCGGTCCTCCCGCGGACCGGGGGCCTTGTTTTGCGCCGCACCACAAGCACGCACCACGCGAGGCCGACACAGTTTGCATTACAACGCGACAGAAACGATGATCAGCCGTCCCGATGGAAGGACACGCGCCGCCAGCATCGAACCCGCCGGTTCCGCTGCGCCGCCGTTGCGGCACGCGGGTGCTGGCGTTGCTGCTGGCGATCAACCTCTTCAACTACATCGATCGCTACGTGCTGGTGGCCGTCGAGCCGGAAATACGCAAACACTACTTCGGCGGCGAAAGCGAGGATGCCCGCGCGCAGACGGGGCTGCTGGCGACGGCGTTTCTGGTTTCATACATGATCGCCTCGCCGGTGTTCGGCAGGCTGGCCGACCGCTTCGCGCGCTGGCCTCTGGTCGGATTGAGCGTGGTCGCCTGGAGCCTGGCCACGGGGGCTTCCGGACTGGCAGCAACGTTCACGATATTGCTGATAATGCGGATGTTCGTGGGCATCGGCGAGGCCGGCTATGGTCCGAGTGCGCCGACGATCATAGCCGACGTGTATCCGCCCGAGCGGCGTGCTTCGGTGATGGCGTGGTTCTACATGGCGATTTCGGTGGGCAGCGCCCTGGGCTACGCCATCGGCGGCTTTGTGGCCGAACACTGGCACTGGCGCGCGGCGTTTCTGGTGGTGGTGCCGCCGGGGCTGCTTCTGGGACTGTTGTGTTTCTTCATGCGCGAGCCGCAGCGCGGTGCGGCCGACGCGGCGGAACCGGCCGCACGGGCGGCGAGGTGGCGCGACTATATCATCGTCCTGAAGACGCCGTCCTACGTCCTGGACACGGCCGGCATGATAGCGCTTACGTTCGCCATCGGCGGCATCTCGTTCTGGATGCCCGATTACCTGACCTATCGCGGCGTGCCGCTGGGACAGGGAAACTTCATCTTCGGACTGATCGCGGCAGTGGCGGGAGTCACGGCCACTCTGGCCGGAGGAATAGCCGGCGACCGGTTGCGCGGACGTATCCGCGGCGCCTACTTTGCCGTTTCGGCGGCGGGCATATGGATTTCGTGCCCGATGGTGCTGCTGGTGTTGTGGACGCCCTTCCCGTGGGCGTGGGGGGTGATGTTCGTGGCGATGTTCTTCCTGTTCTTCAACACGGGGCCATCCAATGCGATCCTGGCCAATGTAACGCATCCGTCGATGCGGGCCACGGCGTTTGCCCTGAACATTTTCGTGATCCATCTGCTTGGCGACGCCATTTCGCCGCCGGTGCTGGGCAAGATAATAGGCCCGGTTGTCCATGAGGGCGGCAGACACTATCGCTACGACCTGGCTTTTGCGACGGTATCCGCGATCATGGCGGTGGCCGGCGCGCTGTGGTTCGCGGGACGATGGTATCTGGACCGGGACACCGAACTGGCACCGCGTCGTCTGCCTCCAGTCGCGGCGGAGGCCAGCGTTGCGGGGGCGTGAGCGCAGAAAACCCGGGCGCGAGGAATTCCCCCAACACAGTTGACGCTGACAGAACCTTGCGCGACAATATAATGCGCGTGCCGCGTGAGGGCGGCGTAATTGCCTGTTACGACCTGTCGGAGTGCGGTGGGTCGTAATAGTTGGGGCTGCAATTTGTGTTCGCATCCCGCAAAGGAGAAGTCTCATGAGCGGGTTTTCGGAGCCCCTGGAACGGCGGGTTCTGCTGGCGTCCGCGCATCTGGCGGCCATCAGCGACTACGGGTATTCGGGCGAGGCAGAGCTCGCCGTAGCCAACCTGGTTAAGAGCTGGGACACGCCAACGCAGCCGCTGGATGCCATCTTCACCTGCGGCGACAACGATCAGTTCCGGTGTACGCCCGACACCATCGACGTGAACATCGGGCAGTATTACCACGAGTACATATTCAACTACCAGGGCACGTACGGCGCCGGCTCGCCGACGCGCCGGTTCTATCCGGCGCCGGGCAATCACGACTGGGGCAATAGCGTCAACCCGAGGGGGCTGGATACGTACCTGGCCTATTTCGACCTGCCGGGCAATGAGCGTTACTATGACGTGGTCATCGGCCCGGTGCATCTGTTCGCCATCGACAGCGACGTCAACGAGCCGGATGGGAACACCAGCACGTCGGTGCAGGCGCAGTGGCTCCAGAGCCAACTGGCCGCTTCGACCGCCCCGTGGAACATCGTGTATTTCCATCACGCGCCGTATTCTTCCATCGGCAGTGTAGCCAACATGCGCTGGCCGTTCAGGGAGTGGGGCGCCGATGCCGTGTTTTCCGGCCACTTTCACACCTATGAACGGCTCAACATCGGGGGCCTGACGTATTTCGTGATCGGCACCGGCGGGGCTCCCCTCTCGGGTATCGGAACGCCCATCGCCGGCAGCCAGTTCCGCTGCTCCGAGTATGGCGCCATGCGCATCGATGCGGATGACGCGCACATCACGTTTCAGTTCATCAACCGCAACGGCGTCGTGAGGGACACGTACACCATGTCGCTGCCGGTGGTCACGATCGCGGCCGCAGACGCCAGTGCCGCCGAGATGGGCAGCGATCCGGGCACGTTCGTCGTCACCCGCACCGGCGACACGGTCAACGAGCTGCGCGTCAGGTATGCGCTGAGCGGGTCGGCAACCCCGGGCGTCGATTATCCGGCACTGTCGGGAACCGTGGTAATACCGGCCGGCGCGTCGTCAGCATCATTCTCGCTGGTTCCGATAGACGACGATCTGGCGGAGGGCGAGGAGTACGCCGTGTGCACGCTGCTGTCCGATCCTGCCTATGTCGTTGGCGGCGGTCCGGCGACCATCGCCATAGCGGACCACAACAAATCGCCGATGGCGCCTGGCAACCTGCGGGCAACGCCGGTGTCGTTGACCAGGATCAATCTGACCTGGGCCGACAACAGCACGACTGAGAAAGGCTTCCGAATCGAGATCTCCACCGACGGGCAGGACTTCACAACGCTGGGCACGGTCGGAGCCAACGTAACGGCTTATTCGGCCTCCGGACTCAGGGCCGGAGTGCTCTACTATTTCCGCGTGTTGGCGGTTGACGATGTGTGGGGCGATTCGGCCTCGTCCAACATCGTTTCGGCCAAGACGGGCAAATTGCCCGCCTCGCCCTATCTATGACAGATCGCTGCTCAGGTCAGTGCCGGCGGGATCGCACGGTGCGCCATACGGGCGGAAGCCGGGCGACGATGGCCGCCGGCGCCGACGCCGGGGTTTCGTACCGCGGCCGGGGTTTACCACTCGGCGAATGAACCGTCCTCAAGACTCCAGCGCGGTGTCTGCCAGTCGCCATCGAAACGCCCCGCTTCGACCTTATCGTCGTCGAGATCTATTCCCAGTCCGGGACCGCGGGGCACCTCGACATATCCGTCGGCGAGCGTGAAGGGCGTTTTCAGATAATCCTGCCCCAGCGTAACGTGCTCCTGGCACAGGAAGTTCGGCGTGCAGGCGTCAAGCTGGAGCGACGCTGCCAGCGCCACCGGACCGAGCGGGCAGTGCGGCGCGACAGCCATGTTGCGGGGTTCGGCGGCGGCGGCGATTTTGCGCGCTTCGAATATGCCGCCCACGTGCGACAGGTCGGGCTGAAGAATCGACACCGCACGCTGTTCGATGAGTTCCTGAAACTGCCAGCGGGTCATCAGGCGCTCGCCGGCAGCGATGGGGATGGTGGTGGAGCGGGCAACGTGTTTCAGTCCTTCCGTGTCGCCGGGAAGCACCGGCTCCTCGATGAACATGGGCTGATAGGGCTCAAGGAGCCGGGCCAGGCGAATGGCCATCGCCCCGGAGCAGCGCCCGTGGAAATCGACGGCGATGTCGATGGCTTTGCCGGCGATCTCGCGCAGCACGGCGACCCGCGCTGCTATGTCATCGACCACCGCGGGAGTTTCGACAAAGCGCGATGCGGGCACGGGGCCGATTTTGAAGGCCGTGAACCGCGTGCCGGCAAGGGCACGCCGGCAGGCCTGTTCCCACGTTTCGCCTTCGCGGGCGTGTATCCAGCCATACACGCGTATGCGGTCGCGCACGGTCCCGCCGAGCAGTTGATGCACCGGCACGCCCAGCGACTTGCCTAGTATGTCCCACAGCGCCTGTTCGACGCCGGATATCGCGCTGGTCAGAACGGGTCCGCCGCGGTAGAAGGTGCCGCGGTACATGGTCTGCCACAGATGCTCGATGCGGCGCGGGTCCTGTCCGATCAGCATCGGCTCGAGTTCGCGCAGGGCGGTTTCGACGGTGCGCGAGCGGCCTTCGAGAGTAGCCTCGCCAAGGCCGACTATGCCCGTGTCCACGTGGATCCTGAGAAAGAGCCAGCGCGGCTTTACGTGAACTGTCTCGATGTGTGTTATCTTCATGGCGCATAAGCCTCGCAGCACACGCAGGCTGTGGCAACACCGCGGGCGGCAGATGAAGCGTCGCCCCGAAGAAAATCGGAGGACTCATGTGGAGGATAGCTTTTCTGGCGATAGTGTCGGTTGCACATGCCGCGGGCGACAACTGGAAATACGTCGATCCCGCGCAACTCGATGTGCCCTGGCCGAAACACAGCTTCTACAAGCAGCCCTGGCGGGCTTTTCTGGAAACAAAGGCGGCGGTGGATTTTCTGGCGGGCGTGGGGGTGGCATACCACTCGCCGGGGAATGACGAACTGGCGCTGCGGCTGCTGGCCGAGACGGGGTTTCGCGCCATCCGGATCGAGATCGGCTGGGGCAGCGTGAGCTGGGACGAGAAATCCTTCAACAACGAAAAGAAACTGCGAAGGCTGATGGAACTGGTGCGACAGCACGGGATGCGTCCGACGCTGCTGCTCAATGCACATCAGGGTGTTCCGTGTCCGGTGCAGTTCACTTCGCGCAAGCTGGCGGCCGACGCGCCGAAGGGCGCCCGGAGCGTGAGACTGACCGATACGTCAGGGCTGGTACCGGGTCGCAGCGGCATAAGCGGGCTGACCGACTACTGGGCGGCGGAGGCGCTGTTCACGGCCATCGACCCGGCCACGGGCGAGTGCCAGCTGAGCAAACCGTTGCCGAAGGATCTGCCGGCCACCAGACCTGTGCCGGTGGCGACGCTGAAATATCTGCCGCTGCATCCGGCCGACACGAAGGAGTTTGACGAGACGGCGGCGGGCTGGGTGCGGTATGCGCTGATGGCGTGCGAGCTGGCGACGGCAGCGGGCATCAACGATTTCGACGTGGAGATATGGAACGAACTGACGTTCGGAACGAAGTTCCTGAACATAAAGAATTATTACGAAAAAGACGTTATCGGGCGGAAGGTGCCCGACTTTCTCAATCCCGGCGGCAGCTGCTGGGAACTGGCCAGGCGCACGGTGGATGCCGTCAAGGCGAAGTATCCCCAGGTGCGGTGCATATGGGGCTTCTCCAACACGACCTTTTATCATTGCGCGATCGAGAAACTGCCGCCCCGCACGGATGGTCAGAGCTATCACCCCTACGGCACGGGGACGCGCTCGCTGCCCGAAAAGGAAACCCACAAGGACCGTCCCGACTACAACGTCGAGCGATACACGCCCACGATAGATATCCGCATGCCCGAGGGCTGGGCGCACACTTTCATTCAGACCGAATGTCTGATGAGGCTGCTCAATCCCGAAGCGCGCAAACGCGCGCCGAAGGACACGCCGCGATTTTATCACTACATCACGGAACACGGGGTGGTGCCGGCGGAATGCGGGGTGCGCGATCCGGAGGGCGAGTGGCGCATAAAGACCATGTGCGCCCTGCGGGCTTTCTGTTTGTGGCTGAACAAGGGCATAGATGTGATGCACTACTTTCAGGCATGGGATGCGAAAAGCTCGGGCATGGGACTATTGCCGCCGGATATAAAACAGTTGCCGGCCGACGCGGCTTTCGATCAGGCGGCCACGCCGCCCATGAAGGCGATACGCAATCTGACGCGGGCGTTTGCGGGCAGCGTCAGGCCGGAGCGCCTGGCGCGGCTGGATGTGGACGTAGAGCCGGTGGGCCGGACGGGCATCATATTCGAGGGCGACGCGCGCAGCGGGCCGCTGACGCACCGCGATGTTTTCGCATTTCTGCCTTTTCAGCTCGATGACCGCCGGCTGGCGATAGCGGTGTACGTCATGACGTGGGACGCGACAAAGGCCATGCCGCCCGAGCGATATCTGTTGAGGATACGCGGTTTGCCGCAGTCGCCGCAGAAGGTTTCGCTTTATGATCCCGTGGCCGACCGGATGGCGGATGTGAAGGTGCTGCGGAACGACGGGACAGTTCTTGAGGCGGAGGTCGAGGCGGTCGATTATCCGAGGCTGCTGAGAGTCGAATGAACGGGCGCGGGCCGATGCTGGCGGCGACCATGTGCGCGCATCGTTTTCGCGCCGGACACGAAAGCGATGGCGCAGGACCGCCGCCGGCGGCCGATGCGACACGACTACCCGTTCTAAAGAGATGCCTCCGCTCACGCGCGTGCGCCTCCGGCGCAAACGGGAGGCCTTGGTCGGCGTCGCGGCGCTCCGCTCCCGCGCGCGTGCGCCTCCGGCGCCGCGTCATTCCCGCGCAAGCGGCAATCCATTCGTTCAAATGCTCGCGTCCATCCCCCGCACGCGGGGGACGGGCTGCGGTGGGATGTCCCCCTTACAGGTCTCGATTGCCCGGCGGCGGCAGGTGTGTAAACTAACCGCCATGGCATCCTTCCCTTCTTTCACGCTTTGTGTGGGAATCCTGATGATCTGCACCAACGCTCTGCCGGCCGGCGCCGCGGATGAATCGCTGCTGAAGTCTCTGCATAAGGAGCATCCGCGCATTTTCCTGCACAAGGAAGACATTCCGCGCCTGCGGGAGGCCATCGCGCGCGACCCGGTCATGAAACGATGGCACGAGCGGCTGGTGGCCGATGCCACAAAGATTCTGGATGAGAAACCGATCGAACACCGCCTCATCGGGCCGCGTCTGCTGGACAAGAGCCGTACCTGTCTGCGGCGCGTTTCGACGCTGGCGGGGTTGTATCTGCTCGACGGCGACCGGCGCTTCGCCGAACGTGCCCGGACGGAGATGTTTACGGCGGCGGCCTTCAAGGACTGGAATCCGTCTCATTTTCTCGACACCGCCGAGATGAGCGCGGCGCTTGGCATAGGCTATGACTGGCTGTACGAGTTCCTGTCGGCGGAGGACCGCAAAACCATCCGCGAGGGGCTGATAAGACTCGGTTTGGCGGTGGGGCTGGAAGGATTCGAGAAACGCGCCTGGTGGACAAGGGCAACCCATAACTGGAGCCAGGTATGCAACGGCGGGCTGACGGTGGGAGCGCTGGCGATCGCCGACGAGGAGCCGGCGCTGGCGGAGAAACTGCTGTCGCTGTGCCGCGAGGCGATCCGTCCGTCGATGCGTGCTTTCGCACCCGACGGCGGATTTGCCGAGGGGCCGGGTTACTGGGGGTATGCCACGCAATACAACGTGTACTATCTGGCCGCGCTGGAGACGGCGTTGGGAACCGATTTCGGCCTGAAGCAGATGCCGGGATTTGCCCAGACGGGCTTTTTCCGGATGCATTCGGCCGGTCCGGTGGGCAAATCGTTCAACTACGCCGACGCTGGCGAGAACACGGGCACGGCGGCGCAGATGTTCTGGCTGGCCAGGGCGTTCAAGGAGCCGGCGTTCACGACCCACGAGCTGGCGATAGCGGCCGACCGCCCGAGCATATTTCATCTGCTGTGGCTGGAGCGCGCGCCGCGCGAGGGCGCGGCGGAAGTGCCGCTGGATGCGCTGTTCCGCGGCGTGAACGTGGCGATCTTCCGTTCGGCATGGAACGATCGCAACGCCGTGTACGTGGGCATCAAGGGCGGCGACAACCGCGCGAATCATTCGCATCTGGACCTCGGGTCGTTTGTGATGGATGCGCTGGGATATCGCTGGGCCGTGGACCTGGGTCCGGACGACTACAATCTCCCCGGATATTTCGGCAATAAGCGATGGACGTACTACAGGCTGCGGACGGAATCGCACAACACGCTGACTCTGGACGGGGAGAACCAGTCGCCCGACGGCAAGGCGCCGGTCGTGGCGTATATGTCGGGTACCGATCGCTCGCACGTCGTGATCGATCTTTCGCACGGCTACCGCAACCAGGCCGGGAAGGTCATGCGCGGACTGGCGATGCTCAACCGTTCGGCGGTGCTGGTGCAGGACGAGATCGAGGCCGCGCAGCCGGTGGCGGTGGTGTGGAACTTCCTTACGCCGGCAAAGATAGAGATAGCGGGCGATACGGCGCGTCTGAGTCAGGGCAGTGCAGCGATATCTGTGCGGATAATCGAGCCTTCCGGCGCGGCGTTCAAGATCGTCAGCGCCAATCCTCCGCCGCCGCAGCGTCAGCAGCCCGGAATACAGAACCTGACGGTGCAGTTGCCCCGCAAGGCGCAGAGCACGCGCATCGCCGTGCTGATATCCACGGACAGGGCGCCGGCCGTCAGGATAGAACCCCTCGACAAGTGGAGCGGCGCGCTCCAGAAATGAGGGGCGCGCCGGTTCGCTTCACGGCGAATCGCTCAAAAAGCGGTTCACTGGTTGGCGCCGCAGCATTTCTTGTACTTCTTGCCGCTGCCGCACGGACAGGGGTCGTTGCGGCCGATCTTGGGCGCTTCGCGCACGATCTGCTTGACCTTGACGCCGGCCTGATGCGATTCGTCGGCCTGCTGCTGGGCGGTTTTTTCGCCGAGAATGCGGCTGGTTTCGGCAACGTTTTCGGCCACGCCGTAGCCTGACGGGGCCTCGTGGGTGGCAGCCGTAACCCGGTAGGCACTGCGGGCCTCGACCACTCCGGCGATGCGTGCGCGGAAGATGATGTCGGTGACCTTGGCGCGTATGCCCTGCATCATCTCCTGGAAATAGCGGTAGCCTTCCTTCTTGTACACGATGCGCGGGTCGCGCTCGGCGAAAGCCTGGAGGCCGATGCCCGTGCGCAGCATGTCCATGGCGTAGAGGTGGTCCTTCCAGGACTGGTCGAATATCTGGATGAGGACGAACTGTTCGAGATCGGTCAGCTCCCTGCGGAGGAAGTTGTGCCCGAGCCGCAGCAGATGGTTGCGGAGGACCTGCTGAGGCGGAGGCGGCGGCGGTTCGTTTCTGCGCCGCCAGCGCGAGCGGCGCTCCTGCCGTGGCGGCGGATTCAGAATGCGCTCGATTTCGTCCGCCGTAAGGCGCGCCTGGAAGCGCTCGTTCATGGCTTTGGCCAGGGCCTGCGGCTCCGTGAAACGCGCCATGATGGCGTCTATCTCCTCCTGGAGCTTTCCATCTTCGAGGAACGTCTCCTGCAATCCTATGAGCCGGTCGCGCAGCCGGCGCACCGACATACTGCGGATTTCGGCAGCGGGCATGTCGATGCGATACTTGGCCATTATCCAGGCGCGGATGTAGTCCACCGCCCAGGGGTTCTCGGTGCTGCCTTCATCGCCGCCGAAAGCAATGGCGAGGATGTGATCGACGGGGTATTCGATCTCGCGGCGGCGGTAGGCGGCGCGGCCTTCCTTTTCGATCAGCGCGACTATCTCCTCCGGCGGCTTGCGCACGCCCCGGCCGGGGTCGGCGAGGAACTGCATGGGGTCGATGACCACGCCGAACTTGTTGCGCGCCCATGCGGCCAGCTCGGTTTCCGCGAAGAACGGCTCGAGATACTTCACCAGCGGCGCGCAGTCGCGCCGATCGATATGATCTATGGCCGCCTTCTTGAGGGCCTCTTCGATCTCCGAAGGATTCATCTTCTTGAGCTGGGTGACCGAGAGATTCACATGGAACTGGCTCATGGCCCAGCTCGACAGCCCGCGCAGGTCCCATTCGCCCTCCTCGCGTTCCTCGCCCATGAACTCGGTAAGCGTGGCGTCGATGGTGCTCTCGACCTCGTTGCGGGCCTGCGACTTGATGAAGCTCTCGAGGTCGAGAATGTTGCGCAGGCCGCGGAAATCCTCCGGCTCGACCTGCGACAGATTGAAGTTGGTCCTGGCCCATTCGCAGACGCAGGCGGCGACGTAGTCCTCCTCGATGTACTTGCGGACGGCATCCTCGATGCTCTGGCTGATCATCTCCCAGATGATCCGATCGACATCGCGGCCTTCGAGAACGCGCTGGCGCATGCCGTAGAACGTCGTGCGCTGGTAGTCCATCACCTCGTCGTATTCCAGCAGATGCTTGCGCGCCAGGAAGTTGCGCTCTTCGACCTTTTTCTGGGCCCGCAGAATGCCTTTGGTGATGCGGCGGTCCTCGATGGCCATGCCTTCCTCCATGCCCAGCCAGCCGAGGACTTTTATGGTCCACTCGCCGGCGAACATGGCCATCAAATCGTCACGCAGCGACACGAAAAAGCGCGATGAGCCGGGGTCGCCCTGGCGGCCCGCGCGTCCGCGCAACTGATTATCGATGCGGCGCGCGGTATGGCGCTCGGTGCCGATGACGTGCAGCCCGCCCGTCACTTTCACGCCCGGAAGGAACTGGAAAACCGACCCCGACTCGTTGACGAACGGTATGCGCTTGCCGGTGCCGCGCTGGACGGCGATGAAATGGCGCCCGTCGGGATTCTGCGGGTCGGGTTCGACATCGAATATGGTTTCCGGCGCCAGTTTTATGTCGGTGCCACGTCCGGCCATGTTGGTGGCGATGGTCACGTTGCCCACCAGTTCGCCGTAGGCATTGCGGTGAAGCTGACCGGCTTTGGCCACGATCATGGCCTCGCGCTCGTGGTGTTTGGCGTTGAGCACTTCGTGCTCTATGCCGTAGGCCTGGGTGAGCATGTGCGACAGGCGTTCGGATTTCTCGACCGAAGTGGTGCCCACAAGCACGGGCCGGCCGGCGTCGGAAAAGGCTTTTATCTCCTCGATGATCGCCTGCCACTTCTCCTCCTCCGTGCGATAGACGCGGTCCTCATTGTCCACGCGGATCATCGGGCGGTTGGTGGGTATGGTGACGACCTCCAGGCGGTAGATCTTGCTGAACTCCTCGGCCTCGGTCTGGGCGGTGCCGGTCATGCCGGCCAGCGCCTTGTAGAGCTTGAAGAAGTTCTGAAGCGTGATGGTGGCCAGCGTCTGCGTTTCCTGTTTGATGGGCACGCGTTCCTTGGCTTCGATGGCCTGATGGAGGCCTTCGGACCACTGGCGGCCGATCATTTTCCGGCCGGTGTATTCATCGACGATCACCACCTCCAGTTCGCCGCGCGGGCCGCGATCGACGACGTAGTCCTTGTCGCGTTCGTAAACGACGTGGGCGCGGAGGGCCTGCTCCATGAGGTGCGGCCATTCCATGTTGTTGCCGACGTAGAACGACCCCACGCCGGCTTCTTCCTGAGCGGCGGCGATGCCTTCGTGCGTAAGGTGTACGCTCTTGCGGTCGAGTTCGACTTCGTAATACTGGATTATGCCCTTCTCGCCGCGGGCGCGCATCTGCCGCGCCATTTCGAAAGCCGCTTCGCGCAGTTCCTGCGGGCAGGTGTAAGCGCGCAACAGCTCGTCGATGCGTTCCTGGCTGTCGAGCGCCGACACGAGCATCTTCGCCAGCGCCGCCACCAGCCTCTTTTCGTTTTCCTCCTTGCGGCGGCGGGCGGCGGCCATGGCCTGCTCGTCGTCGCGCGAAATCTTCTCCATGTCGCCTTCGGCCGCCTTGATGCCGCGCTTGGCCGCGTTGAACTCCTGTTCCACGGCGGCCCAGGGCCTGTGCAGCTCCACGATTTTCCTGGCCACCCTGTCGGCATCGCGGTATTTCTGGGCATCGTCGTGCGCGGCGCCGCTTATGATCAGCGGCGTGCGGGCCTCGTCGATGAGGATGGAGTCCACCTCGTCCACGATGGCGAAATCGAGCGGCCCCTGCACCTGGAGGTCCAGCCGCTCCTTCATGTTGTCGCGCAGGTAGTCGAAGCCGAACTCGCTGTTGGTGCCGTAGGTGATGTCGCACTGGTACATCTTGCGGCGCACCTCGCCGCCGGGCTCCATGTCGGCCTGGATGAAGCCCACGGTTATGCCCAGGTTCTCGAAGGCGGGGCGCACCCAGTTGGCGTCGCGGCGCACCAGATAGTCGTTGACGGTAACGACATGGCAGCGCATGCCCTCCAGCACGCGCATGAAACACGCCAGCGGAGCAACGAAAGTCTTGCCTTCGCCGGTGGCCATCTCGGCGATCTTGCCCTCGTAGAGCACCAGCCCGCCTATGAGCTGCACATCGAAGCAGCGGGCGCGCCACGGCGGGCGCGACTCGGGATAGAGCCTGCGCACCGCGTCATACAGGCGCGGGGGTATGGGCACGCGCGTCCACGACTCGCCGGTCTGGATCATGCGCCGCTGCACGGCGTCGTACAGTTCCAGCTCCTCGTCGGTGAACTGATCGGGATCGAACCTGTAGAGCGGGTCTTCCTCGGGATTGAATATCTGCCTCATGCCCACATGCCGGTCGAGCGATTCGCGCATGATCGCGAAACATTCCGGCAGAACGTCGGCGGGCTTTATCGTGCCCGCCCTGATGCCGGCGCGGATCTCCTGCGTGCGCTGGCGGAGCTGCTCGTCGGTCATGCGCACCATCTGCGGCTCGAAGGCGTTTATCTTCGCCACGACGGCGCGGTAGCGCTTCAGAAGCCGGTCATTCCGGCTGCCGAAGATGCGCGTGAGAAGCTGCTGAACGGAGAAGGCCATGGTCGCTCCCTCATAAAACAATCGGCAAAAGACCAGTGCATGATGACGCGCCGGCAGATCGATCGCCGCCGGAACGCGCTCAGCGGCAGGCGGAAACAGGCGGGGGCAGTCGATACAGCGGAGGCGACCAGACACAGGACATGCGCGGCCGCGGCGCATCCGCACGTGGCGCCAGGGCCCGACCGGCGACCGCCGCGCATGTCGTGCGCGCAAGCTCGCGCACCTGCGCCGGACACGCCGCGACCCTGAAACTCCGGGCAAGGCGCACAACGATCTGGCGCGCCCCCGCCACGAGTGCCGGGCGTGCGGAGGGCGCGGAAGCGGCCAGCTGCTCAGTGGCGAGCACCGCTCCCACGCACACGGCCACGATGACGCATCTGGTCGGCACTGACAGATATCCTAGCCGCTATCGCTGATTCATGGCAAATGCGCCGCCACCCCCCGCCCGGGATGACCCTGCCGCTGCCGCCTTCTCAGGAAAGCCTGGCGAGCTCCGCCTCGGCGTCAGCGAGCTGCTGGCGCGTCTGCTGCACGAGGTGCGCCGGGGCTCTGGAAACGTACGCCTCGTTCGACAGCCGCCCGCGAAGCGCGGCTATGAGCCGCGCAAGTTCCTCGCGGCGTCTGGCGAGGCGCTGCGATTCGGCCGCGGCGTCCACCAGACCTTCCACGAAGACCTCGCAGCCGCCGACCATCGCACGGGCGCAGTTGTCGGGCACCTTTATTTCCGCAGCCACATTGCGGATTTCGCAAACGGCCAGAAGTTCTATCAAAGCCGCGTTATCGGCGATGCGGCGCGCCATGTCGCCGCCGGCCGCGACCGACACCGCGACCTTTCGGCGCGGGTCAACCTTGTAGTCGTTGCGCACGTTGCGGATGGCGGTTATGAGTTCCTGCACCGCGGCAAAGGCGGTTTCGACGCGGTCGTCGATGAGCTGGGCGTTGACGGCCGGCCAGGCGGCCAGCGCCAGCCGTCTGGAAGGCGGCAGGTCGATGATTCCCGGCAGGCCGCGCTGCGGCCAGACCTCGCTGAGATTCCACCAGATGATCTCGGTTATGAAGGGGATCATCGGGTGCATAAGCCGCAGCGACACGTCCAGACATGCCGCAAGAATGGCGGCCGTTTCCGACCGCCGTCCGCTCTTGAGGGACGGTTTGACGGCTTCCACGTACCAGTCGCACAGGTCGCGCCAGAAGAAGTCGTAGCACGTGCGCGCGTACACGTCGAAGCGATATTCCTCCAGGGCCGCATCGACCTCGCGGACGGTGCGCATCAGACGCGACAGGATCCACCTGTCGGCCAGGGGCAAGTTGCCGGGCGAAAGCGCCTGCGCCGGGCGCGGTATGGAGGCCAGATTCGACAGCGCGAAGCGCGCGGCGTTCCAGATCTTGTTGCAGAAGTTGCGCCCGACGTCGAAGCGCTCGCTGGTGGCCGTCGCCAGCGGAGCATCGTCCGTGGGCGTGGCGGTACCCATGGGGCGGGTCATTCTGCCGGCGCAATGCGGGCAGTTCACCACCTCGTCGCGCGATTCCGGATTGGGCAGCAGTTTGCGGCAGTGAGGGCAGATGAGCTGCACCGGCAGACGGGCGGCCTGGGTTTCCGTGGCCATGTGCGTGAGGGTGAAGCGCAGGGCATCGGCGCCGTGCGTTTCGATGATGTCCACCGGGTCCACGCCGTTGCCCTTGGACTTGCTCATGCGCTCCCCCCTGCCGTCGAGTATGGTGGGGTTTATCGGCACATGGCGGAAGGGTATGCATTGCAGGACCTGCTGGCGCATGGCGGCGATCCTGGCGCGGGCCTCGTCCTCGGTGGGGCTCACGAACGCCCCCCGGCCCATGTTGTACAGACCCATTATCACCATCCGCGCCACCCACAGCGTGATGATGTCCTGACCGGTAAGCAGCACGCTGGTGGGATACCATTTGCGCAATTCGGGGGTGTCCTCGGGCCAGCCCAGAGTGCTGTGCGGCCAGAGCGCCGAACTGAACCACGTATCGAGGACGTCGGGATCCTGCACGAAACCGGCAGCCTCCAGTCGCGCGGGCAGCGATGCCGACGCCTCGCGGACGCACACGTAAACGCGCATCCAGCCGCTGCGCTGAGGATGCGGCTCGGCGCGCAGCCAGTAGTCGCCGCCGCCGGCGGTCCACTGGTCCCAGTCGCGCCCGACGAGGCGGCTCAGCGCATCGCGCACGAGCCGGTCGTTCAGATCGCCGCCGGAGCCGTCGGGCAGTTGCACGTCGCGCGACCAGATGGGAATGCGATGCCCCCACCACAACTGGCGCGAAATGGGCCAGTCGCGCTTCTCTCCCAGCCAGGCCAGATACTGCTGGGCGTGGCGTTCGGGAAAGAACTTTATGAATCCCTGGCGCACGACCTCCAACGCCGGCTCGGCCAGCGGCGCCATCTTCACGAACCACTGGTCGGACAGATAAGGCTCTATGGGGGTCTTGCTGCGGTCGCTGTGGCCGATCTGGGTCTGATACGGTTCTTCCTTCAGGAGAAGTCCCTGTTTCCTGAGGTCCTCTACCACGCGCCGGCGTGCTTCCTCGCGCGGCAGGCCGGCGTAGGGACCGCCGTTCTCGTTGATCCTGCCGTCGGGGGTGATGATGTTGATGATGTCGATCCTGCCGCCCTGGCGCTGCCAGCAGGCGTAGTCGTTCTGGTCGTGCGCGGGCGTCACCTTCACACAACCCGTGCCGAACTCCATGCTCACCAGCACGGGATCGGCAACTATCGGAATGAGACGGTCAACCAGGGGCAGCCGCACCATCATGCCGACGGCCCAGTTCCAGCGCGGGTCGTCGGGATGCACCGCCACCGCCGTATCGCCGAGCATCGTTTCCGGGCGCGTGGTGGCCACAACCACATGGGCGGGACGATCCTCCGGCCGTTGCCCGACGATCGGGTACTTCACGTACCACAGGCTGGTGTTGACAGTTTCGTGGTAGATCTCGTCGTCGCTCACCGATGTCTGGAGATAGACATCCCAGTTGACCAGGCGCTTGCCGCGGTAGATAAGCCCGTCCCTGAACAGCCGGAAGAAGGTCTCGCGCACCGCCCGGGCGCAGATGTCATCGAGGGTGAAGCGCGTGCGCTGCCAGTCGCAGGAACATCCCAGCCTCTTGAGCTGTTCGAGAATGCGGTTGCCGTACTGTTCCTTCCACTGCCATATGCGCGCCACCAGCCCTTCGCGTCCCACGTCGTGGCGGGTCTTGTTTTCCTTTTCCTTCAGCTGTTTTTCGACCACCGCCTGCGTGGCGATGCCGGCATGATCGATGCCCGGCACCCACAGGGTGTTGAACCCGCGCATGCGGTGCTGACGGATGAGGATGTCCTGAAGGGTATTGTTGATGGCATGCCCGAGGTGAAGAGCGCCGGTAACGTTGGGCGGAGGAATGACTATGCAATAGGGTTCACCGGGCGCGCTCGGCTCGGCATGAAAGCAGTTCTCCTCCATCCATACTCTGTGGGCCAGCGGCTCGACAGCCGAAGGTTCGTACGTTTTCGCAAGTTCAGCAGCCATAATCCTTCACGGGTAAAGCCCTGCGCGGCCCGGACCAGCGTGGTCACGTGCACGCTCCAGACCGCATTCACCGGGCAGAAACGACACGATGGTACGGAGGCGGGGTCCGCCCGACAACCCGGGGGACCCTGTCATACGTCCACGGCGTGAAAAGCGGCGGATGTCATGAGCGGAATTATAGCCGCAGCGCAGCCGCCTGCACCATCCGACGCCGCAAGCGCCACAGCACAAAGGACCCAACGGGACAGGCCGCCCGCGCTGCCGGCCCCGGGAGCGTCATTCCACCGGCGCGCCCAGCAGTTGCGCCAGAAGTTCCACCGGATGAAGCGCCGTCCGGCCCGTGCCGTCTTTAATCTGATGCCGGCAGCTCGTTCCGGCGGCCAGCACGACGGCATCCGGCGGTTCGTCGCGAAGCAGCCTGAAAAGCGACTGTTCGCCTATCTTCATCGACAGTTCATAGCGCCCGCGATCGTAGCCGAAGGCCCCCGCCATGCCGCAGCAGCCTGAGGGCAATACGGTCAGCCGGTCGCCCACCACGCGCCTTATGGCCGCAGCGCTGGTCTGCTCGCCCCATACCGCTTTCTGATGACAGTGCCCATGCATGAGCACCTTCGGGCCGGCGGCGGCAGTTGGCAACTCGGGCCGGCGCGGGTGTTCGTTCCAGAAACGTTCCACAAACTCATCGACCATGATCGCCATTTCCGCCATGCGGCGGCGCAGGGCGATGTCGGCCGACAGCCGCAGCGACAGCCACTCGTCTTTCATCGTCGCCAGGCACGACGGTTCGCATACGACCACCGCCCGGACGCGCGCATCGTCGAGGTACGGCCTGAGCGCCGCCAGCGCCGCGTCAGCGCTGCGGATCGCATCATCGAGCAGGCCGTTGGAGATCATCGCCCGCCCGCAGCAGGCCACGCGAGGCAGCTCCACCGCGTAGCCGAGGTGTTCCAGCAGCGCCACCGCCGCCCTGCCCACATGCACATCGTTGTAAGCCACGAAGCAGTCGCCGAACAGAACCACGCGCGGGCGTGCGGCGTCGTCGGAGGGGCGCTGGCGGCGGGCAAACCACCGGTACAGCGAGGGTGCAAACCGCGGCAGACTGCGCTGCGGAGCCAGATGCAGGAGGCGGTTCATCACAGCGCGCACGGGCGGCAGCGACGCAAAGGCGTTGGCCAGGGCCGGCAGCGCGGAAGCCAGACGGTTCAGGCGGCCGATGTGCCCGAAAAGCCTCGCCCGCAGAGGCGCTCCGTGCTGCCGATAGCGCTGCGCGGTGTATTCGGCCTTGAGCCTGGCGAGGTCAACGCTGCTGGGGCATTCGGTGCGGCAGGCCTTGCAGCTCAGGCACAGATCGAGCGTGGCGATGGTTTCGGGATCGTTCCACGGCGAGACATCATCGTGGCCGCTGTTGCCGAGCTGGCCTGTCAGCGCAAGGCGCAGGGCGTTGGCGCGTCCGCGGGTGCTGTGGCGCTCGTCGAGCGTGGCCCGGTACGACGGACACATCACGCCCGGGGCCATGCGCCGGCACACCCCGGCGCCGTTGCAGGTTTCCACGGCCTCCTGAAAGGCGTGGTCGTCCGGATAGCCGAACAGCGAGTCAACCGGCGCCCAGCGGAGTTCCGTTCCGCACGGCGCGACGCGCAGGTTGGCCGTGATGCTTTCCACCGGTCCGGGATCGACGATCATCCCGGGATTGAGCACGCCGGCGGGGTCGAACAGCCGCTTCACCTGGCGGAAAGCCTGCATAAGCTCCGGCCCGAAATAGCGCTGGAGGAGCGGCCCGCGGATGCGGCCATCGCCGTGTTCGCCGGACATCACGCCGCCGCATTGTTTTGCCAGGTCGGCCACCTCGACGGCGATGCTGCGCAGACGGTCGCGGTCGGCAGGGTCGTGCAGATCGAGCAGCGGGCGCACATGCAATACGCCCACCGACGCATGAGCGTAATAGGCGGCCTTCGTGCCGTGGCGGGCGACGATCTGTTTAAAGCCCTCCACGAACCTCACGAGGTTTTCCACGGGCACGGCGTTGTCTTCGACGCCGGTTACCGGCTTGCGCCGGCCGGACAGCGCATGCAGCAGAGGCTCGCCGGCCTTGCGCAAGGCCCAGGCGCGCGCCTGCGAAGTTCTGTCAACGTATGTCCGCATGGGCGTGCTGCCCAGAGCCTCTTTAAGGCGCGCGAACCGCGCGTGCACCTCGTCGATGGCGCCCGTCTCCTGATATTCCACGTATAGCACGGCCTGCGGCGGGCGCCCGTCAACGGGCTGAAGCAGGTCCATGTACCTGCGGCATTCGGCGTTGCCGCGCGCGGCCTCGAGCACCACATCGTCGAGCAGTTCGACGGCGGCGGCGCCGGTGGCGACGCAGGCGGTTACGGCCTGTATGGCATCGGCGGGCGAGGCGAACGACACTATCGCCAGCCCTCTGGAGCGGGGCACGGGATGCAACTTCAGCTTCGCCGAGAGCGTCACGGCGAGCGTTCCCTCGCTGCCGCAAAGAAGCCCCGTGAGGTCGATGTCCTCCGGGCCCGCGCCGCGGTCGAGTTGCGCCAGCACCGCATCCAGCGCATAGCCGGCGTTGCGGCGGGATGTTTTCGGAAACCGCTGGCGGATGAGATCGGCATGGCGCGCGACGATGTCGGCCACGCCGCGCGCGAGCTCCAGCGCCGCGGCATCGCGCCGGCCCGCGCCGGGACCCAGCCACGTGCGGCGCCCGTCGGCCAGAAGAACTTCGAGGGCGGCGACATTCTCACTGGTCCGCCCGTAGCGGATGGAGCGCGCGCCGGCGGCGTTGTTGCCGATGCACCCGCCGATGCTGGCCTGCGCCGAGGTGGCGGGGTCGGGTGCGAAGAAGAGCCCGGCGCCCTGCTGATCGAGCCACGCGTTCAGTTCATCGACGGTCAGACCGGGTTCGACATGAACGACGCGCGCCGCCGCATCCAGCGACAGCACGCGCCGGCAGAACATCGAGTGGTCGATGACGACGGCGCGGTTGACGCACTGCCCTGCCAGACTCGTGCCGCCGCCGCGCATGAGCACGGGCACTCCCGCGGCCGCACAGTGCTTCACCGCCGCGGCCATCGTTTCCACGTCGCGCGGCAGCACGACGCCGATCGGCTCGATCTGATAGATCGACGCGTCGGTGGAATAGAGCATGCGATGGTGGCGGTCAAAGCGCACCTGTCCCGGTGCGATGGCCGACAGCTCGGCGGCGAGGCGGTTGCACTCCGGCGCCGCAGGCGCTGCGGAGCATGAGGCGGGCGGCGGCGAATCGGAATTGTTCATGGGCGTGGATTTCCGGCAGCCGGGCGACGGCGCACGGCCGCGGTGCAATAGCGACAGCACGGGCTATTTCCTGTCCTCCACCGATTCCTTGCTGCGCGTGCGCTGAAGGGCGATGGTCGTGGCGCGGTTTTCGAAGATGGCCCAGGAGATGTCGATCAGTTCGCGGGCCTCGTCGGCATTCAGCGTGCCGACGCAGACCATGTCCTGCGGACGGATGGTGGCCCAGACGAATCCCAGCCCCACCAGCGGCAGACATCTGCCCGAGGCCATGGGCTTGATGCAGATGACCGGCTTCCTGCGCCCCCAGATCATGCGGTGGACCCAATCGACCTCTATCTGCATGAGGAACCCCAAGGGGTTGTATATCTGAATGTAGGTGGCGACATCCAGACCGGTTTCGTCGGCATAGACGGGCACCTCGGGCATATGGGTTGATAGCCCCGGGATCATCCCGCGCTGCCGTATCATGCGGCATATGGCATCCATGCCGCGGATCGTGCGCGTGGTGCGGTCGCAGAGGGCGTCGGTGGTGGCCTGATGGGGCAGGCAGAACGTCGCGCCGGTTTTCGCGTGGTCGTCGAGGATACGGGCGTTTTCGTCGGCCGCCGCGGGGGTGCCGGCAGTGTTGAGCGTGGGCGTGGCGATGGTGATGCAGCGCCGGCCTGCTGCCTGCTCGGCGTCCTTTATGGCGGCCAGCAGCAGGGGTTTGGGCTCGGGGCGCACGCCGTACACGGTGTCGATGCCGGCCTTCAGGAAAACCGTCAGCGTTTCGGCGAGGTTTTCCCGCGTCTGGTATTTAACTATGAAGTTGTCCCTGGCTTTGCTGGTGTGGGAATAACCGTAGAACCAGTTTATCCCTATCAGCATGCGCGACACGGACACGTTTTCGACAGTGGTACGTGGAAAATCGGCCATATGCGACCTTGCGTAAGGCGCGCAGCACCGGCCGGGCGACGCACCCGCGCCCGCGCTGCGCCCTCGGATTGCCTGGTGGATTGTACGAAAACACCGGCCGCGGCGGTACAGGCGTTGTTCACAGAGCCTTGCGCAGAATCTCCGCGAGACATTCGCCGGAAAGATCGACGGGATTGTATTTCATGCTGCTGGACTTGCGCGCAAGTTCAACCAGCTCCGGCACGTCAGCGGCGCTGATGCCGAAAGAGCCCAGCGCGGGGATGGAAAGATCTTTTACCAGCGACGCCGTAAACTCGCCGCAGGCGTCCAGGGCAGCCGGCTCGGCAAGGTCGGCCCTGCCGGCCAGCGCCCGTCCTATCTCGGCGAACTTCGCAAGAAGGCGATGGTCCGACTTGCGCGCGACGCTTATGTTGGCGGCGATGACGTGGGGCAGCAGGGCCGCGCAAGCGACCCCGTGAGGCACCGGATACTTCGCGCCCAGCGGCGCGGCGAAGCCGTGCACCGCGCCGAGTCCGGCGTTGGCCAGCGCCATGCCGCTGAGCAGCGCCGCCAGAGCCATCTCGTCGCGGGCGCTGTGGTCGGCCGCCAGCACGGCGGGGCGCAGGGAACGCCCGGCCAGGCGCAGCCCCTGAAGCGCCAGCGCGTCGGTCAGCGGCGATGCTCCCCTGGACACGAAAGCCTCGATCAGCTGCGCAAGAGCATCCAGGCCCGAAGCCGCGCGCACAGCATCGGGCACGTCATCGCCCAGTTCCGGGTCCACGATCGCCGCCCGCGCCAGCAGATGTTCGCTGCGGATGCTGGCCTTGAACTGTTTTTCGGGACAGGCGATCACGGCATTGCGCGTGGCTTCGGCACCGCTGCCGGCGGTAGTGGGTATGGCGATCCAGGGAGCGGCCGGCTGGGCGAGTTTCCGCCCTCTGCCGACGACTTCCATGTAATCCAGCGGCGAGCCGCCGTTGGTGAGCAGTCCGGCGGCGGCTTTGGCGCAGTCCACGGCACTGCCGCCGCCCACGGCCACCAGCGCATCGCAACCGTGGCGCCGCGCGGCGTCCACCGCACGTTCCACGTCGCTGACGCGCGGTTCGCCGCGCTGCCGCAGGAGCACCGCGCGGACGCCGGCCTCGGACAGATGGCGCTCCACGATGCGGACCGGTTCGTGCGAACCCGCCCCGGTGCCGGCGTGAATGATCAGAACCGAGGACCCGAACCGCCCGGCAATCTCGCCAACCCGGGCCACCTGTCCGCGCCCGAAAACGACGCGCGGCAGCGAGTGGTATTCGAAGACCGCGTTCATCCTGCCGCCTTTCACCTCTGTACGGTCCGCCGCTTCACGCCCGCGCCGACCGGCATTCGTCGTCGCCGAAGAAGACGGCCGTGTGCCTGACGCCCTGCCGCGGCTGAGCCATCCACTCGGCCACCGTCTGTTTCCACCGCAGGTAGTGTTCGGTCTGCTGATGGCGCGCGAAATCCTCTTTGTCGCGATACACCTCATAAAGGAAGAACCGGCGCGGGTCGTCCTCCGACTGAAGCACGTCGAAGCGTATGTTGCCCGGTTCACGCCGCGTATTCCGCGCGTTATCGAGGGTGGCGTCGATGAACCGCTGCGCCATGCCTTCCTTCACGAAAACCGTCACGCACACCGCATACATGCCGCCTCCATCGCACACACTATCGACCCGCAGAGCCTTCCGCCCGTGCCTTACCGCTTATCGACCAGCAGCACGTACCGGCTGCTCCAGGTCATCGTTTCGCCGGGCGCGATCCTGACCGCCACGAAAGGTTCGGGACACAGGGCCAGCGGCGCGCCGTAAAGCACCCACCGCAGCGGCGGCCGATCGCCGGTAATCCTGATGCCCGCGCCGCCCGCCGTGTTGCGCACAGTTACGGAGTTGTCATCGACGCCGCGATAGCCGTCAAGCGGCGCCCAGATAGTTCTGCCGCCGAGGTCCGCCTTCAGACGGATCTCCCTGCCCGCGATCTCCACCAGACCGTGGAGATGCTTATCGGTAGTGACCGTTGGCGTGAATGGAAACTCGACAATGTACTCCGGCCCGATTGGCCTGCCGTCGATGATGATGAAATTGTGGCAATAGACATCCGTATCGATGGCCTTCGTGCCGGTGTTCTTCAGTTCGTGCCGTATTTCAAAGCCGCTCGCCTCGCTAAGAAGCGACACCTGTTTGACATAGACATAGCCCCAGCCGCGATCGTCGGCGACGGTCTGACGGAACAGCACGCGCCGGGCGCCCGATTCCACGTGCCACGCGCCCGGAGCGGCAATCTCGTATCCCTGCGCAAAGAAATACCCGGCGTCGGCGGGCTTGCGCAGATGTCCCACGCCTATCTTGATGAACGTTTCGCCCGGAGCGGCCTCGGCATAGCCCAGGGGCATCTGCATGCCGAACTCCTCGGCAGGACCGACTACGTCATCGTGACGGGTTGGATTGTGCGAGGTCTTCCATCGCCCGAACCACGTATGCCCCTGATATTCCACGCGGCTTATCATCCCCGACCAGTCGAACCGCGGACCGCGGTAGAAACCGCGCTGCGGGTCTGGCAGATACATGTGCACCGTCACACGGCCGTCGGAGATCGCCACTGAAGGATAATCGTCGGCCGGCGCGGTCGCCGGCGCTGCTGCGGATGCTGTCATGACGACGGAGGCGAAGCATATCGCGCCGAAGATTGCGGTACACCACGCCGCGCGGGAACCCGGCCGCCGGCCGGCAGCATTCGGCGATATTCTCTGGTGCCGACTCCGTTTCATCGCTTTCATGGCGTCCTCCCGATCGAACGTGGACAATCCGCAGCGCGGCTGTGAATAATACCGGCGCGGCGGCGTTTGTGCATGCCGCCCCCGGCCGTCGGGAGGCGCGCCCGGTCGGCACAGCGGCGTGCCCTGCCGCGCCCGTTGCGCAAGCGAGCGATTCAAGTGCGAACATGAAAAAGAACGAACTGCGCAGACTGGGTGTGCCCGAGCATTGCCTCAAGGCGGCGCTGGAATATTGCCAGCGCGCCAGCCGAGCCGGTTTGTTTCAGGAGCACGAGCCTGCCGACCTCGTGGCCCAGATATTGAACGATCCGCACGCGTATCTGGAGGACGAAACGGCGTGCGATTTTGCGGCGGCGCTTATCGAGAACAGCCGGCCGCCGCGGGCGGAGCCGGCGCCGTTTCGCGTGTGGGGAGAAGAGCAGATCGATCGCGAGGCTCTGAAGCAGCTGGAGACGGCCTGCCGGCTTCCCATAGCCGTGCGGGCGGCGCTGATGCCCGACGCTCACGTGGGCTACGGGTTGCCGATAGGGGGAGTGCTGGCCACGGAAAAGGCCGTGGTGCCCTATGCCGTCGGGGTCGATATCGGATGCCGCATGAAAATGACGGTGCTGGACATTCCCGCCGCGGACCTCGAGCGGCGTCCCGAGCGGTATGAGGAAGCGTTGCGCGTCAACACGCTTTTCGGGGCCGGTGCGTCCTGGCGGCAACGGCGGGATCATCCGGTGATGGACGCCGACTGGAGCGTCTCGCCCGTGACGCGCCAGTACAAGGACAAGGCATGGGGACAACTGGGGACCTCGGGCGGCGGCAATCATTTCGCGGAATTCGGCGTGGTGCGGTTCAAGGAGAGTCTGAACGGCGTGGAAGCCGACCGGCCCTGCGTGGCCCTGCTGACGCACAGCGGTTCGCGCGGAACCGGGGCGCTGGTGTGTCAGCATTACAGCCGGATAGCCCGCGAGCGGATGCCCCGCCAGTATCAGTGGGCCAGACATCTCGGCTGGCTGACGCTCGACAGCGCCGAGGGACAGGAATACTGGGCCGCGATGAACCTGATGGGGCGATACGCCAGCGCAAATCACGATGTCATACACAGGTCGATCGTGAAGCATCTCGGGGCCGAAGTACTGCTGAGCGTGGAAAACCATCACAATTTCGCGTGGAAGGAAATCCATGACGGCCGCGAGGTTATCGTTCACCGCAAAGGCGCCACCCCCGCCGGGGCGGGCGTGCTGGGCGTGATACCCGGCTCAATGGCGGACCCGGCATACGTGGTGCGCGGCAAGGGGGAAGAGTCGAGCCTGTGTTCCGCGGCTCACGGGGCCGGGCGCAGAGTGGCGCGCAACGAAGCGCGGCGCAGGTTCGCATGGGAGCAATGGCGCCCGCTGCTGCGGCAGCGCGGCATACGCCTGCTGTCGGCGGGGCTTGACGAAGTTCCCGGCGTGTACAAGAACATCGACGAGGTCATGCGGTATCAGTCGGACCTTGTGGAGATAATCGCCCGGTTCGAACCGCGCATCGTGCGCATGACCGACGACGGCTCGGTAGAGGATTGAGCGCCCGCTCCAGCCCGGAGAACACGATGATCCGCACAGTCGTCGCCGCGCTGATGCTGATTGCCGCAGCAGCAAGCGCAGACCAGCACGGCTGGACCGCCGGCAACCGTGCCGGAATGCCGCTCGGGTTGTACCGCGTGCGCTGTCTGCGGGCAGCTATCGTTGACCTGCGCGACACGTGGCCTGACCGCTACCCCGATGCCGCAGCGCTGCTGGCCGAAGTGGATGATCTGGAGCGCTCTGCCAGCGCCGGCGGCGAGGGGCCGCAATTCGAGCAGCGGCTGCGCAGCCTTCAGCAGCGGGCGCTTCTGAGGGCACCGCCGCTGGCCGACCTGTCGGGCATCCTCCTGGTACGACGGACGGTCCGCAACCCGCTGGACGGCAACCGGCTGGGTATTCCCAGCCCGCACGAGTGCGTCAGCGCCCTGCCGCGACAGGGATGGGACAATCAGATAATGGTCCTCGCTCCGCCGTCGCCGCAGGGTTCGATGCGGAAACTGTTCGACGGCGCAGGCGGCTATTGCGGCGAACTGGACCTTCACTGGAACGCCGACCGGCTGCTCTTCACGCGTTCCGACCGCACCGGCTGGAAGATATGGGAAATCGGCATCGACGGGCGCGGCCTGCGCCAGGTGTCAGCCATGCCCGACGACGTCCACAGTCACGGCGCCTGCTATACGCCGGGCCGAAGGATCATTTTCGGCTCCACCGCGCCGTTTCAATCCGTTCCCTGCTGGCATGGTCTGCGCCACGTCAGCGTGCTGTATGCGATGAACGAAGACGGCAGCCGGCCGCGGCAGCTGTGTTTCGATCAGGATCACGACTACACGCCCAGCGTGCTGCCCGACGGACAGGTGGTATTTCTGAGGTGGGACTATACGGGGATAGCCCACATCTATCTGCGCCAGCTCATGGTGATGAACCCCGACGGCACCGGCCAGCGGGCGATCTACGGCAGCAACTCGTGGTACCCCAATTCGCTTTTCTTCCCGCGCGCTCTGGGCACAACCGGCCGGCTGGCGTGCATACTGTCGGGCTATCACGGCGTACATCGGATGGGACAGCTCGTGGTGGTCGATACGTCGCGCGGCTGGCACGAGACCGACGGGCTGGTTCTGCGCATAAGCGGGCGCGGCGACCCGATCGAGCGCAAGGTGCGCGACGATCTGGTGGACGACGACTGGCCGAAGTTTCTCCATCCTTATCCCCTGGACGACAAGCGCATGCTGGTGTCGGCGCTTATGGACCGCAACGGCACCTGGGGCATTTATCTGGCCGATGTGTTCGACAATCTGGTGCTGATACGCGAGGAGCCCGGCGCGGCGCTGCTCGAACCCATCCCCATAACCAAACGCCCGATGCCGCCGATCATACCGGACCGCGTTGACGAGTCGCGCACGGACGCGGTGGTGTACCTGCACGACGTGTACCGCGGACCGGGGCTGGCCGGCGTGCCGCGCGGCACCGTGAAAAGCCTGCGCGTAGTGGCGTACCACTTCGCTTACATGAGTCTGGCCGGGCCTGATCTTGTTGGCCGAGGCGGTCCGTGGGAGGTGATGCGGATACTGGGCACGGTGCCGCTGGAGCCCGACGGGTCGGCGGTGTTCCGCGTGCCGGCCGACACGCCCATTGCCGTGCAGGCTCTCGATGGCGAGGGCAAGGCCGTCCAGCTGATGCGGAGCTGGTTTTCGGCAAGGCGCGGAGAGTATCTGTCGTGCGTGGGATGCCATGAGAAGCCTGCCGACGCTCCGCCGGCGAGCAGGTCGGCCGCTGCGACCATGCGGCCGCGAGATGTAGTGCCGTGGCGCGGGCCGGCGCGCGGTTTCAGTTTTGCGCGCGAGGTGCAGCCGGTGCTCAACCGTTATTGCGTGAGTTGCCACGACGGGACGGGTGCCCGCCCCGACCTGCGCCCGCGCGAGCAGGTGAGCGGCTACCGCGGGCTGCCGCTGCCGCGAATGGTGATCGCCGAGCGGCGGTTGCACCCGCTGATGAGCAAACAACTGGGCGGGCGGGCGCTGTACACCCCGGCGTACGAGGCGCTCATTCACTACATCCGCCGGCCCGGCGTCGAGGACGATGTGAGACTGCTTGTTCCCGGCGAGTATCACGCCGACACCAGCGAACTGGTGCAGATGCTCGCCCGGGGGCACGGGGGCGTGCGGCTCGATGAAGAGGCGTGGGATCGGATCATCACCTGGATCGACCTCAACGCCCCCTGCCACGGCACATGGCGCGAGGTGTTCGACCTGCCGGGCCTTGCCGACCGCCGCATGGCGCTGCGCCGGATGTGCAACGGCCCGCAGGACGACCCGGAAAGCGTGCCTGCTGTGCCGGCGGCAAACAGCGCTCCCGTGGCGCCGGCGCCGGCAACGCCGCCCGGACCTCCGCCGGCGGTCGATGGCTGGCCATTTGATGAAGCCGAGGCGCGCCGGCGCCAGCGCGAATCGGGCCCGTGGGAACTGACCATTGACATGGGCGGCGGCGTAACGATGAAGCTCGTGCGCATACCGGCGGGCGAGTTCGTCATGGGCGATGCCCGCGGCCAGCCCGATGAACAGCCGCTCACCCGCGTGGCCATACGCCGGCCGTTCTGGATGGGCGTATGCGAGGTCACCAACGCGCAGTATCGGCGGTTCGACGCGGGACATTCCGGCGGGGACTACGCCAAGCGTCCGGGGCCGCCGCGCGCCCG